>Ga0182024_10001157_pt1 | contig 68293 bp, 52 predicted proteins | sample P32metaG_FD_120480 | JGI IMG/M metagenome (GOLD analysis project Ga0182024, IMG submission 120480) | Permafrost microbial communities from Stordalen Mire, Sweden - P3-2 metaG (Illumina Assembly) | ecosystem: Environmental > Terrestrial > Soil > Wetlands > Permafrost | place: Sweden: Stordalen...
CATCACCACCCGCTGGCTCCTGCGGCGCGTTGACGCGAACCAGGACGCCTCGCGGGACGCAGCCAGCCAGGTCTCGAGGATACGAAGCTGCTCGGGATCGGCATCGGTAAACATCAAGCCCATGCCCTGACCAGCCAGCGAATAGATCACCCTTGCGTGGACGTCGCACGATTTCTTCCCCTGGGTGATTCGCGCCGTGACGATCGTGCCCACCGGAAAGGGGCGGGGCGTGTTTACGAAACAGCCGCGTTTCCCGAGGTCGCTGACGCGCGCATCAATTCGGCCCGCGGGCTGCGCGTCACCGCTTACATGACTGGATTCGCCAATCTCGATGGTGGCGGTGAATTCGTAACGCCGGTGCATGCGCCGGTCGGTAAAGGCGGGGCGACCGGACTTATCGGGGGTCTCCTGCGGTTGGTCGGCCATGCCTGAGTATAACTTCTTGAAACGTCAGTTCAAGCAGATGGACCAAAAAGGCACATCCTCGCCGGAAGCACTTCCTTCAGCAGCCAACCCAGAGTCCTGGTTCTGGACGGTCATGAGTATTTCAACGGCGCGACTCAGCAACGGGGCGCACTCCGCCACCACCCGGAGATTCAGTCAGGCGGCTCTCCGGGTGGGACGCAACGCGCTATTTCGGCTCCGGCATGCTTGCGGTTTCGGTGCTCGTGCGATTCCACTCCGGAGGCACAATGCCCAACAGGTGTTGCACGAAGAAATCTTCCCGCTTGCGGTCTCCATAGGCAGCGTACTTATCGCCGCGCGCGGCTGGATGGTCCGCGCCGGGCACGACAAGCATGTCAAACACCTTATTGTGCTTCAACAGTTGGTTGACCACCTGCATGGTCGAGGATGGGTCCACGTTGGTGTCAAGCTCACCGAAGATCAACAGGAGGTCGCCCCGCAACCGATAGGCATTGTCCACGTTGGAAGACGCGGAATACTGCGGACCAATGGGCCATCCCATCCACTGCTCATTCCACCAAATCTTGTCCATGCGATTGTCATGGCAACCCGCATAGGCCACGCCTACTTTGTAAAACTCCGGGTGAAAGAGGAGCCCGCCGAGAGAGTTTTGCCCGCCGGCCGAGCCGCCGTAAATGCCGACTCGTGTGATGTCATACCACGGATACTTTGTCGCCGCGGCTTTGTGCCACAGGATACGATCTGGGAATCCGGCGTCGCCGAGATCCATCCAGGCCGTATCCTGAAACGTCTTCGAACGGTTCGAGGTGCCCATTCCATCCATCTGCGAAACGATGAAGCCAACTTCGGCCTGTTCCATCATCGGCGAATAGACCAGGAAAGTTTTTGGGACAAACGATCCCTGCGGCCCCGCGTAGATGTATTCGACCACGGGGTACCTTTTCGAAGCGTCAAAGTTTGTGGGGCGCATGATGATGCCCCAGATATCCGTCTTGCCGTCCCGGCCTTTCGAAATAAACACCTCAGGCGGCTTCCAGCCTACGGCTAAGAGGCCGCTCATGTCTCCCTTTTCGAACGTGGCCAGGACGCTATCGTCGGAGACCCGTCGCAGCTCGAGCACCGGCGGTAGATCGAGCCGCGAATATGTGTCCGCAAAGAACTGGCCATCGTGCGAGTAAGAGCCGGTGTAGTCGGCGTCTTCGGGAGTCAGCCGCGTCAAGCCCGTGCCATCGAAATTGATACGATAATAGCCGGCGTAATAGGGGTCCTTACCCGGATACATCCCGCCCGCGCTGAACCATATCTGCCGCTTCGCCTCGTCCACGCGCTGGACGGCGCGGACAATCCAGTCGCCCTTGGTGATCTGGCTCTTGACGGCCCCACTCACGCCGTCAAACAAATAGAGATGATTCCAGCCATCGCGCTCCGACATCCAGATGATTTCCTTGCCGTCGTCCACGTCGTAGCGGTACTTCTTGCCGGAATCGGCCAGGCCACCGGTCGCAGGCCGGTAGTTGAAAAAGGTCTTTGGCTCCTCGGAAATCACCGCGCGCGCCTTCCCCGTCGCCGCATCTACTTCGATGATCCGGTAGACCTGGTGCCCGCGCTGATTGTATTCAAACGAGAAAGCATGACCATCTTTCCTCCAGACGAGCTCCGAGAGTGAAAAGGGATTCGGAAAGAGCGTGTTGTCAATGTTGATTTGCTTTCTTGCGTTCATATCAAACAAGACCGGCTGATCGAGATCGAGCACATCGCCGGGCTTGGCGTAAGCGAGAGAAAGCAATTCCGGCTGGAGCTGGTCTTCGGGTGACGATTCCACATAGTGGATCTCGCGGTGATAGCCCGGCTTCACGCGATACGCGGCGAGCTTCGTCGAATCTGGCGACCACACGATGGAGGAAAGCTCGTAGTAATTGCCCTCGGAGCCATCCGTGCTGATGTGCTTCAGATCGTGCGAGCCGGCACCACGGATGGCAACGTTGTAATTGTTGATGGAGGCTTCCCACTTGCCGTCGGGCGAGACACGAGGACCATCCTGCTGGCGCCGCCGGCCAACATCCATGCCCACGCCCAGCCGGGGCGCTCCAGTGTCAACTTTCTTGCAGACGGAATCGGCGATGGTGCAGCGATATCGCGAGCCATCCACCGTTGCACTGAATGCGGCTCCTGTCTCTTCGAACACGATCATGTTGAAAGGCAGCTTGGCGGCCGTGTAGCTGTTGCCAGTCGCCTTTGAGAGCGCCGCGGCGATCTTTTCGTGATCGAATGCGGGCTGCTTCTGAAGTGTCTGCGCGTCCACGACGATAAATTCGTAGACGCCTTTCGAGAGTTTGCGATACCAGAAGCGGTCGCTGTTGCCGATCCACGTTGCCGGACCCGCGATATCAACGGCGGCGCCTTCATATTTGGCTTGCAAGCCGGCGGCGCGCTCGTAATCAGCCGGAGTACCCTGAGCCGGGGTGCTGGCAGGAAAACACATGCCCAGCAAAACGGCAAATGCAACCCAAGAAGCATGGCGCGAATTCATTGGCTTCATTGTTTTTCTCCCTGTTGCAGAATCGTACCGGACGCATTCACACGTGAATCGAAGCCGTAGCACAGTCACTCCTGCCTGTGCGATGTAGGCTTTCGCAGTTGCAGCCGAAGGACGGCACAGCCAGGAGTGACTGTGCTACATGCGAAGAATTGCGATGAATGATGCCCTGCGAGCAGGAGAGCAAGGATCGCCCAGTCAAAACCGCGAGGAGGGGGGCCGCGATGCGGCCTCCCTCCTCGCCGGTGAAAGTTAGAAGTTTAGTTTCAGCCCAAGCTGCAAAATGCGGCCCGTGCTGTCCAGCGTCGAGGAGATGACCCCGAAAGCGTTTAGCGCGGGGTTTGCATTGTAGTTGCTGATATTTGCCGAAGGATTGGAAAAGATCACGTTGTTGAACAACTTGAACGCTTCCGCTCGGAATTGGAGGTCAAACCGCTCGCGGAAGTGGATGTCTTTAATCAACGCCAGGTCAAAGCGCTGCTCAAACGGCCCGCGCATGATGTTGCGCGCCCCATAACCAAACAACGAGCCACCGGAAGTGTCGCTTGCAGTGGCGCCACCTACTGTGTAGCTCTGGCTACCTGGGCCTTCCGACGCGGTCAAGTTCGGCAGCACCGTGCCATTCGCAATGCTTGGAACCGGACTGAAACAGGAAGCGTTGACAAAATCTTTCAATTTGTTGCCCACGGAGCCGGTTGGGCTGTAACCCCCGCTACAGCTACCATTTACAACCGCCGGGATCGTTTCCGAACCGGTCAATCCGGCCAAGCCAAGGCCACTCGTACTCGATATAGTGAACGGTAGGCCTGACTGCAACGTGTAAACACCGGACAATCCCCACCCGCCGATCGTCTTTCCGAGGAAACCTGTCCTGGGCCCCGGCAGATTCCACACATACGTGAATACGATCCTGTGTGGCTGGTTAAAGTCCGAGTTCGCTCGATCAAAGGACGGATTGAGCTGGTTGCCCACGAAGCTGTCGAGGTCCGAACCGGTTGGTCCCGAGTCGTTGTCAATCGAGTGAGAATACGTGTAATCCATCCGGAACTGGAAGCTACGGGCAAAATCGTGCCGCACTTCCAGGATGGCGGCGTTGTAGCTGGAAAAGCCCTGATTGGTCACCAGGTTAAGTCCGGCTGGAGCGAAGCCGAGGATGGGGGCGCGAATCGTCGCATTCGCACTGGAATTGACGGTCAGGCCGTCAATGCCAGGGTTTGCCGCGTTCACCAGTTGGGCCATGTTCAAGCTTGGCTCGACCAGCAAGGCGATGCCGTGCGACCCGATATAACCGATTTCCGCAACCCAACCCTTAAGGAATTCATACTGCACGCTCAGGTTCCACTGCTCCACGTAGGGGATCCGAAGATTCCGCGTAAAGCCATAGAGCGACTGCGAAACCGCCGGAGTCCCGGCCGCGGTTACGAAAAGTGGCGCACCGGAGGCTGAGTAGTTCCCCTTGAACTGACCAATTTGCGGAAGAACCGGGAATGCGGAAGGCAGTGGCAGACCCGCGGGCCAAGGATTGGCAAGGACATCGCTGCCAACGATTCCCGTCCCCGAGGCCAGATATTGCTGAACAAAAGGTGGCGAGGAGATTGGCTGCAGAACGGTCTGCCCGGAAGTCTCTATGTAGAAGATTCCGTATCCGCCGCGGATGGCCATCCTGCCGCTTCCCGTCGGGTCGTAAGCGAAACCAAGCCGGGGAGAGAAATTGTGGTATCGCGTGGTCTCCTGGGCGGATGCGCTTACGCCGGGCGTACCGAAGCTCGTTCCAGCCGGCGAAACGAAACCTGCATCGACGCAGTTTCCGCCGCCGTTGGCAATGCAGGATGCCGTCACGAGGCTTGGGTCGAAAGCGCTAACCTTGCCGTTCTTGTCCCACGGCCAGCCTATGAAGTCCCAGCGAGCGCCCATATTCAGCATCAGCTTCTTCGTGATCCGGTAGTCATCCTGAACGAAGGTATCGCCGGCATTCGCCCGGAAGTTTCGGGAGAAGATGCCGACGTCCACTTGCAGGCGGTTGGGCGTACCGGTCAGATACGAGTCGAAGTTGGGAAACGACATTGAACCGCGCGTACCGTAATCGTTTTCGTAGTTCCAACCGGCGCGCCGGTACTCGCCTCCGAACCGAATGGTGTGCTTTCCGCGCACCCACGAAAGCGTATCGCCGATCGTCGTTGTATTTGTGCCGCCATGCACGAAGCTATTCACGCCGATTCCGCCGAAGCTCAATACACCGCTGGGCGAAAAGGCTGGAATCCCGGGATAGGTGCTCGCATCCCACTTCGCCATACCGATGTCGCTCGTTGTGATATTCTCCGTGCCTTCGCCGATGGACTTAATGTCCGTGAAGCCCACCCGAAACTCATTGACCAGGTTTTGATTGAAAGTGTGTGTGTCGGTGATCGCTCCGTGATAGTTCTTGGCCGGAGAGTTCAACCCTTGCCCAAGGCTTACGCCGCCGCCCGTCGGGGAGAATTGGGTGATGTTCGCGTAGAAAAATTCCACCGCGACATGGTTATTGCGAAAGAGGTTGTGATCAATTGACGCCGAATACTGATCTTCGTTATAGATCGTCGGCAAGGAGATCGCGTAGTTTGCGAGCGTGCCAACCGTACCAGTGCCTGAACCAACCAGATAACCGCCGTACTGTCCAGGTTGGAGCAGCACGTTTACGGCTACCGGATCAATCGAGGCCAGCGGCACATTGAATGCTGTGGAGAGCGCGGCAGCATAGGTCGATTCCGATTCCCCACTGCTACGTGCCGGAAGAACCGGCAATACTCCGGCGACGGCGCTCGACACACCGTTTTTCTGCCCCATTCCCTGATAAGAGAAGAACCAGAAAGTGTTCTTCAACTTCGGAACCGGTCCGCCTGCTGTGCCGCCATACTGGTTCTGCAATAATACAGGGCGGGGCTTGCCCAATGCGTTGAAGAAGAAGTCGTTCGCATTGAAGTCGTTACTGCGATAAAACTCGAAAAGCCCTCCGTGATACTGATCGGTGCCCGACCGCATCACGACGTTGATATTTCCGCCGGAGCCGCGGCCCTGACTGGCGTCGTACAGGCTCGTGCTGACGCGGAACTCTTGAATAGCGTCCGGATTCGGCACGGGAACGCTGGCCAGGCTGCCGCTTCCGAAGTTGTTGGCGTCCACGCCGTCCAGCACGAAGTTGTTCGTGGTTGCGCGCGATCCAGCAACGTCAAGAATCGGCGTGCCGCGTCCGACCGTGGCAGCGCTCTGGATTCTGGCGCTGACGCCGGCCTGGAATGTGGTCAGATCGAGGAAGTTTCGCGTCGGCAAAGGTATATTTCGAATCTGCGTGCCGGTCATTACGTCGCCGGTGGTGGCGGTGCTTGTATCCACCTGAAGGGCGGCCTCATTCACCGTCACCTGAGTGGACACCTGGCCGATCTGCATTTTTGCGTTGGCGACGGTGACTCTGGTTATTTCGACCAAGATGTTGTTCAGTATGGCGGCCTCGAAGCCCTGCGCTTGCACTTCAATCTTGTAATTACCCGGCGCAAGTAGGGCAAAAACGAAGGTGCCGTCAGGCAGCGTGGTTGCCTGTGCGTTGGTGCCAGTATCCGTGTTGGTGAGAATTACCGTGGCGCCAGCAATTGTTGCGCTCTGCGGATCCGTAACCCTGCCCTGGACCGCGCCGGTCGATGCGCTGATTTGAGCGTGTGCCGCCCGGTTGCAGAGCAATGCCAGCGCGGTGCAAAACAACACTAACCCCCATCGCTTAAACTGACTCACTTTCCCTCCCTTGCGACGTGAAATACTTCCACCCCAAGAAGCTCCGAGCTTGTTACCACAAAGCGAAACCCCCAAGCCAACACCCGGCCGTGGTAAATGAACCCCTTAATAAGGCGAGATTGAACACCCGCAAAAGGCAAAAGTCAATATCGCGTATACAATATCCACAGGCGCTCTTCGAGCCAAAGGTTTTTGAATCAGCTACATAAATGCGTCTCGCATAACGAACTGTTAAATCCCCGCTTACCGGTGAGCTATCAGCGTCGGTTGAATAGCGGCTGGCGCTTTCCAGATAGCTGCGGCTTGCAGAGAAGAAAGAAGCCTCGGACCCGCGGCTTGGCTACACACAATCGACGCAAGCAGTTTCCGGTAACACTATGGCGTGCAAACCGTTTCGCTTCGGTGTATATTTATTCGTAATGCTTGGCGGGACGTGCCGTATGCGGCGGTTGTCCCCGGCCTCAACGTCCTTTTCATTCTTATCGCCCAGAAAATCACACTGCTAGTCAACGATTTCGGGGGTACGCCATTCCACTCCGTCACGTCAAACGTGGAGCAGCGTAGTACTAATTTCCCTTTGCAATGAACTTCCCATACCGATAGATTGCGGCGAGGGGAGAACCTGGGACCAAGACATTTCGGCTCAGGGTTAGGACAATTCATCCGGTGCCTGCCGGGCCATTTTCCGATGCGTCAAAAATTCACGAGGAATGAAGTGGTGCGCATGCTGGGGATTCGCGCACGCGAGCTTGACCGTTGGTCGGAACTCGGCCTCGTGGCGCCAAGTGCTCCATCCGGCCCCGCGGTTTATGGCTTTGCTGACCTCGTCGCGCTGAAGACGCTGAAGCGCCTTACCGCGGAAGGGGTTCCGCCCCGACGGTTGAGGCAGGCCCTTGCTGCCATGCGCCGGCAAACCGGAGAGGGTACGGCCTCGCTATCGCTCCTGCGCATCTCTACGGATGGTCGCCAAGTTGTAGTGGGTGAACCGGGTCGCGCTCCGATTGAGCCAATCTCGGGGCAGATGCTATTTGCCTTTGACGCCGCCGCAGGCAAGCTCCGTTCCCTACCCTCGCGCACCGCTGAGGAATGGTTTGATATCGGACTCGCGCACGACACGGAACCCGCCACAATGCAGGAAGCCGCCGACGCCTACCACCGCGCGGTGAGAGCGTCACCCAAATGGGTGGAAGCTCACCTGAACCTGGGCACAGCGCTCTTTCACCTGGGAGAAATCAAGGAAGCGCACCGGTGCTTCAAAAAAGCGCTGGAACTTGCGCCGGACAACGTGCTCGCGCGATTCAACGTCGCCTGCGTGCTCGAGCGCATGGGCAAGCGCCGCGCCGCCATACACGAGCTTCAACATGCCATCCGCCTGGCGCCGGACTCGGCCGAGGCCCATCTGAATTTAGCTCTGCTATATGACGCGAAGCGGCAGGAAAAGCAGATGAGGGAACATTTGGCGCACTATCTCCGGCTGCAACCGCAAGGACGCTGGGCGAAGTTTGCGCGATCCAAGTTTCCCAACGACGGCGGCGCCGCGCGGAGCAATATTACGCCGTTTCGCCGCCGCGGATAGCCGGCAGCCCAAACCCGCGCAATCCTCAGTTTCCTTACGTTGTTCTGTTTGAAGCCCAACTTCAGTTTGAAGATCGCCCTCAGTTCGGAGGCCGTTGCGGATCGGCGGGAAAAAACTTCTGGTGCTGGAGAATGGCGTCAATCGCTTCGACCAGAATCTCGCCGACCTGCGCTTTGGCAACGTAGCCCCGCACGCCGATGTTTCGCGCTTCCTCGATCAGCTCGCGGATACTGTGCACCGAAACCATAAGAACCGGCGTCTGTGGAGAGCACTGCCGGATCATTTTCGCAGCGTCCATGCCGTTCATGACCGGCATGCTCACGTCCAAAATCACTAGGTCGGGATTAAATTGCAGCGTCATCTCCACCGCTTCCTCACCGTCCCCGGCCTCGGCGCAAACTTCAAACCGGGGATAGGTTTCCAGAAGGGAGCGTATTCCCTCCCGGACGTCTGCCTGGTCGTCGGCGATCAGTATTCGCACGCCTACCCCTCGGAAGAGACGCAGCCGCCCCGAAAAAGCAAGGGCCGCTCAAACCAGCGGCACATTTGTGTCTCTGCATATGATGATCGAAGGGGACCTTCTGGGCAGCGTCTTCTGGCTCCTGGCAGCAACGCAGTCAGATTCCGGCTTTCAGAGAATTCCGGCGATGCTACACTCCCTGCCGTGAGTGACGTCCAGCCAACTCGCACTGTCGCGGGCGCAACCGAAAAAACTACACACGCCATGCCGGTCTCGCTTTGGCTACTGCTCGTGCTGGTGTTTGCGAGCTATGCGGGATACCTGAGCCACCTGGGAACGCTGGGATTGACCGGCCCCGACGAGCCCCGGTACGTCTCGATTGCCCGCAACATGGCGGAAACGGGCGACTGGGTGACACCGCGCTTGAACGGCCAGCCGTGGTTTGAAAAGCCCGCGCTCTACTATTGGGCCGCAGCCGGGTCGTTCCGCATCTTTGGCGAGAACGACTATGCCGCGCGGCTGCCGAGCGGTTTGGCAGCGATGCTGGCGGGCCTCGCCATGGCGTGGGCTGCGTGGCGCTTTTATAGCGCGGCAACCACGGTGCTGGTGCTGCTTTTGATGCCGACGACGCTGGGAATTGTCGTCTTTGCGCGCGCCGCCACACCGGACATGCTCTTTGCAGGAACGCTTGCGGCAGCGATGGCGCTCGCGGCAGAGTTGGTGGTGGCTGGGAACCCGCGCGACATGCACCGGCTGGGATTCGGCCTTTTTCTGGGAGCCGCAACGCTCGCCAAGGGTCCGGCGGCCGTTGTCCTCGCCGTTGGTTCGATGATTTTGTGGACGCTGCTCACCCGACAATGGAAGCGCGCGCTGCGTCTTGCCCACCCGGTGGCCGTTGCGGCGTTTCTGGTCGCCGCAGTGCCTTGGTATGCAGCGTGCGCTGCGCGAAATCCGGAATTCCTGCGCACGTTTCTCCTGCTCCATAATTTCGAACGCTTCGCGACGCCGGTGTTCCACCATGTGCAACCGTGGTGGTTTTTCGTCCCAATTCTGGTATTGGCCTTGTTGCCATGGAGCGCGGTGCTGGGCGCCGCCGGAAACGATTCGCGCGGAGCGATAAGGCGTGGTGACTGGGCCGACCGCCCCGGACTGTATTTCGCGTGTTGGGCGGCCTTCACGCTGCTTTTCTTCAGCATTTCGAAATCCAAGTTGCCCGGCTACATTCTGCCCGCCGTGCCCCCTCTCGTTCTGTTACTTGCGGATGCGGCGGCGCGCATGATTCGGAGGCGGGACGCGACGGCACGTTGCGTCTCCGTTGGACTCGGATTTACCTGGTTGGCGCTGGTGATCGCCGCGGGCATCTGGCTGGGGCGCTTGCCCGCAGGCTCACACCTGGCGGAGCCATCCCTCTGGCGGCCTTGGTTGTTGACCTCCGGACTCGGAGGCATCGTGGTGATTGCGCTGGGCTGGAGCCGCCGCATCGCAGGCGCTTTGCTGATCCAGGCGTTGCTGCTTGCAGGAATGCTCGAAGCCGCGAATTGGACGGTCTTGCCCGAGCTCGATGTGTGGCTTAGCCCTCGGGCTGCGGCGCACGTGGCAATTGCTGCCGGGCTGCCGCAAGGCCCGATCGCCGCCTATCATTTGCAACGAGGCTGGCACTACGGGCTGGAGTACTATTTGCGGCGCACGCTACCGGAGTGGTCCCCGGATGAAGCGGCGAGGAAACTCAGCAACCCTCAGCCCGCATATGTTTTTACGACGTCCCAGGGTTGCGACGAAATCGAGCGCTTGGGACCGCTGTGCGAACCAATCGAGAAGACAACCTCGCAGGCCTGGCTTGTGCGCGTCAACGCAGTGCCATAGTTAGGTTCAACGCCGCGGACGGCTGTTCGGGGGAAGGTTCATCAGAAAGAAGCTGAGAATTCGGTTTTCGTACACGCGCTTAGCGTCGTCGAGCATCCTGGCATAGTTCCCCACGGTGATCTCAGCGCGTTGCTTCGGATCAGGAGCGCGCAGATAGATCTCCTGTGTGTCGCGGGCCAGCATCGGTTCATCCTGTGCTTCCAAGAAAAGCTTGAAGTCACCACCCAGCGGCGCCATGTTCGCCGAAACAGGCGGCACATTTCTGATCGCGCGTTCCTTCCAATCGAATTCCGCCACGGTCAGGCGTTCGATCAAGGAGATGCGTGCCAAGCCGGAACGAGCTATTTGCACGCGTAGAAAATCTTCCGGTGTGTCGTAAACCGATTCCACCACCATTGAGCGCACGCGAGGGTCGCGCTCCGCGGTGATGAGCGCGGCGTAGGCACCGAGATTACTCCCCCACAGGCCAAAGCGCATCGGGTCAACATCGTCCCGTTTCGAAATAGCGTTGAGTGCCGCCTCCAACTCGCCGGCTTCTTCGAATCCCAGCGTCGTTTGGCCCTTGCTGTCACCATGCCCGGCGAAATCGAAGAGAAAGACGTTGTATTGGCGATCCTGAAGAGAAGTTGCCAGCGTCAGCAGTTCGCCACGATTCGATCCGTAGGAATGGCACAGAACAATCGTGGGCACGCCCCGCAAACCCGGGAAAAACCAGCCGGATCGCTCCTGGCCATCCGGCACCGAGAACAAAAAGTCCTCCGGGTGGCCCGGAAAGTCTGTGCTGCCCAGCTCCTCATGGGTAACTGTAGGCGACAGAATACGATACAGCAGATAAACGGACGTTGCGGCAGCAAATAGGCAGGCAAAAAAGGCGACGGCAACGACCACAACAAGCAGCTTGGAATACCAGCGGGTGGGGTATCGCAGCTCTGAAGAAATCGCCATGCAGTTGGGTCGCGGAGAAGGGCTCCGCACGCGGGCGGACACTTCCGTGCCCTACCCAAGCGCATGTTAGCACAGGGCACCTGCGAAGAAACCAGCAGCGAGGCCGGCTGTGTTCTTGGGGCAAACGGCCTCCCGTTTGCCGGTTTCCAGGGGTATCATACGCGCGCGGAAGCAAGTGATTTTTGGAGTTTCAGGGCGGATAGAACTCATGCGGCTCGTGGACCTGCGGCAGTTGAATACCCGTCAGCTTTCTCCCTTGCTTGAAGAAGAGGCGCGCACCTGGCGCGAAGAGCTTCACTGGGACTACCGCTTTTCCGTTGAGCTGATCAAGAAATTCCTCGACACGCATTCACTCGCAGGGTCGGCGGTACTGGAAAATGGCCAACCCGTCGGTTACGGATTTTACGTGACCGAGGAACAAAAGGGACTGCTTGGCGGACTCTTTGTCTCTCCGGCACACGCGCAAACACAATTGGGAGAGCAGCTTCTGCGAGAAATCATCGAGACGTTGCGTGGCATTCCTCAGGTCCGCCGGATCGAAGTGCAACTGATGCCGTTTGGCTCGGCCTTGGGCGAGGTTCTTGCCGGGCTACGCTTCCGGCTGTATATGCGCCAATTCATGTTGCTTCCGTTGGCCGAGCGGCCCGCCGCAAACGGGCCGGCGGCCCTTGCGGGTCTGCGGCTCGAGCGTTGGCAGGACCGCCACATGATCCCGTGCGCCGAACTGATCCATTTGGCGTACGCCGACCACATTGATGGCGAAATCAACGATCAGTATCGCAGCCAGGCGGGCGCGGCAAAGTTCCTGAAAAACATTGTGCTGCTTCCCGGCTGTGGGCAATTTGAAGAACAAGCCTCCTTCGTTGTCAGAGACGAGCTGAGCGGCCATCTGGCGGGAGTTGTGCTGACTTCCATCGTGGCGAAAGGCGTGGGACACACAACGCAGCTCTGCGTGCTTCCCGGTTATCGAGGACGCGGGCTGGGCGGGCACTTGATGCGCGCTTCCGTTGAAGCGCTGCGGCGGCTTAAGGCGACCGAGCTGTCGCTGACGGTCACGTCGAATAACAGCAATGCGATGAAGCTCTACGAAGCCTTGGGGTTCAACGCCGTGAAGTCGTTTGTCGCGGCAGTGTGGAAAGAGTAGGGCCGCCGCGATCCGCGCTAAACCGTCCAGATTTGCGTTAGCACCCGCTGGAAGTTTCCGCCGAGAACGCCCTCGATGTCACTGTCGCTGTAGCCGCGGCGAATCAAACCGTCCGCGATGTCAAAGAAACGGCGCGGATGATTGAGGTGGTCGATATCGTCCTGGTCGCGAAAGGCGTAGCCGGATTTGTAGTTGCCGTGAAGCGCTTTGCGCTCGTCGGGCGGCATCTTGTCATAGCCATCGAGATCAATGTCGCTGCCGACGCCGACGTGCTCGATACCCGCGAGTTTCGCAACGTGGTCATAATGATCGAGCACGTTTTCGATCGTGGTCGGCTCTTTCGCGGTAACAAACATCCGCACGCCGCTGATCCCCATCACGCCGCCTTTGGCAGCCATCTTCTTGATCGCCTCATCGGTCTTGCAGCGGACGTGGGGATTGAGCGCCCGGCAGTTCGCATGGGTGATCAGCACGGGTTTGGCGGAGACATCGAAGGAATCAAGCGTGGTCTTATCGCCGCAATGCGAAACGTCCACGGCCATACCGGTCTTATTCATGCGGACGACGATCGAAGCGCCAAAATCGGAAATGCCGCCGTCCTCGCGCTCGGTTGAGCCCGCGCCAATCATGGTCTGCGAGTTGTAAGTGAGCTGTGAGATGCGCTGGCCGAGCGACCAGAAGAAGTCCACATCGTCCGGTTTGCGAAAGTGTTCCGAGTTTTGCAGGCCGAGCAAGATGCCGGTCTTGCCCGAATTCTTTACCTCTACGAGCCGCTGCGGCGAATCAATGCGCAGGAACCAATCGGGATGCGCTGCGAGAAAACCATCCCATAGCGCGAAATATTGAAGTGTCTCCAGATAAGCGTCGGGCCCGCCGATGCCGACCGCGATGTGAAACACGTTGATGCCTGAATCCTTGTATCGCTGGAAGTCGGCGGCGGTGAAGGTTTGCGGTTGCGTCATCCAATGCTCGAATTTCGAAGGGCTGAGCACTAACGGCGACAGCATATCGAGCGTCGTCGTACGGCCGACAAGTTCCACTGCCCGCGAAGAGTATTCGGCGGGTGACCCGAGCGCCACGGCGTACTTACCACGAAGGATCACGGGCGCCGCAGGAATTCTTGAAGGCACCGGCAGTGTTGCCGCCGCGGCGTTGTCCGCAACAGCGGCTCCCGCAGCGATCGCGGCGGTGCCCACCGCGGCATTCTTTAGCCATGCGCGACGCGTCAGCATGTACATCCCCCCTGTGCGAACGCCCCTATTTATGAACCCGCTCGTTCAGCAGGCCTTTCAGCTCCGACATGAACTCCTTCACATCCTTGAAATCGAGGTAGACGGAGGCAAACCGGACATACGCCACCTTGTCGAGTCTTTTCAGGCGTCCCATTAGCAGACCGCCAATCTCCGTGGTCGTTCGCTCCCGCTCGGGAGCCTCATGAACGAAGCGCTCGACCTCCTCGACCAGCATTTCCAGTTTACCTGTGGGCACCGGACGTTTCTCGCAAGCCTTCAGCAACCCTTGCAGAATCTTTTGCCGGTCAAAACGCTCGCGGCGGCCATCCTTCTTGATGACCATGTAAGGGATCTCGTCAATGCGTTCGTAGGTGGTGAAGCGGCGGGCACACTTGAGGCATTCGCGGCGCCTGCGAATCAGGTCGCCGGTGCGCGCCTCCCTCGAGTCAATCACCTTGTCGTCAAGATGCGAGCAGAAGGGGCACTTCACCGCCGGGAATCTCCTGTGCTCTTCGCCGGTGTATGGGGACTGTGGGAAAGCTTGGCGGTCGAGACATGTTTTCCCGCGGCTTCTGCTTTCGATTCTGCGTGGGCCAAATCGCGAAGTTCGCCCACGGACCAGCCCTCGTGAATCGCCAGCGGAATGCCTACCAGGCTGCTCGCCGCGAACGTAACGAGCCACAGCACGAGCGAAGCGGCCAAAGCAGGCTCCGTGTCTATTCCGAAGATGCTGGTGAATGCGATAAAGCTAGCGATCTGCGAGCCTCCCCCGACCCCGGGGATCTGCAAAGCGGAACCAACCATCGTGAAGGCCAGCACAAGCATGGCGCCAGGAAAATCAATCTGCGCTAGATCGCCGCCGAAACTTCGTATGACCAGGAAATAAGCGAGCGCGATGACGGCCCAATGGGCCGCGGTATAGAAAACGGCCTCGCCAAGATCGGAAAACGAGCGAATCGCCTGCAAGCCGTCGCTAAACCCGGTAAAAGCCGTGGCGACTTTCACTCGCCACCCGCCCCGAGCGTGCCAGCTCTTCAAACGCCGGGCCAGCGCCCCGGCCCCGTGCAGCCGAAAGTAGACGAGGAAACCAACGGCCGCCACGAGGCCGGCCAACAAGAAAAGGCCTGCCGTTCGCGCGCGCGCTTCGCCAGCCGGATTCGCGCCGCTCAGCGACATCATCTCGGGGAAAAGTAGCAGGCTGATTCCCGCCAACACGGCCGTCGCGCAAACGTCAAACAGGCGTTCGAGCACGTAAATGCCGAACATGGACGACACCGGCATTTTTTCCTTGCGGGCGATCAGCAACGGGCGAACGGGCTCTCCGGCGCGTCCCAGCACGAAAACGGCGGCAAAACCGATAATCGTCGAGCGGTAGATTCCAATCAGGCTGGAAGGGCCGATGTGATGAGAGAAGCACTTCCAGCGTATTGCACGGATAAAATACGCTACGTAGATAGTGATCAGGCCGAGCAGAAGCCCCGAAAACTTCGCTTCTCGAACGGATTGGACGAGCCGCGTCCAGCTAAAGTGGCCGCCGTGTACCATTCCGCGCGCGTGGTAGGCCAACGCCACCAGAGCGATCAGAACGACGGACCAAATTAGAATTCTGCGGTAAGGAACACGCATTTGATCGCGAGCCTAACTGCCGGCTCCATGCCTGTCAAGAAAAGAGCTTTTCGGTCAGCCTGAGCAAACCAGCTAGCGGAAGTCGGTGCCTATCAGGGCTCTAAGTCTAAACCGTAGCGTCACGGAGCTGCCTAGCGGAGCAGGTCTTCGAGCTGAATTTTGGCGTCGGTGCCGGAATCGCGATACTTAACGATGACCGGCGTGTATAGGGAAAGCCCCCACTTTTTACCGGCCCCGTTCGAGATGGGACGCGACCCGGCGACCACAACGGCTTCCTCAGGGATTACAAGTGGTTCCCCACCGGCGGCGGAATAAATCTGTTCGCGGACCAGGTCGTAAACCGGTGTCGAGCGGTTGAGGATCGTGCCGCTACCGAGCACGGCGCGCCGCTTTACCACCGTGCCTTCATACACACCGCAATTACCGCCGATAAGGACTTCATCTTCGATGATCACGGGCAGTGCGTTGACCGGTTCGAGGACCCCGCCAATCTGAGCGGCCGCCGAGAGGTGGCAATTGCGTCCGATCTGCGCGCAGCTTCCCACCAACGCGTGCGAATCAACCATGGTGCCCTCGCCCACGTACGCTCCGGCATTGATGAACATCGGCGGCATACAGGTGACGCCGCGCCCCACGAAGCAGCCATCGCGAATGCTCGAGCCGCCGGGCACGATGCGGATTCCGTCCTTCTCGGTGACCCGGCGGACGGGGTAGGTGGACTTATCAAAAAAAGGCATCTTGGATGCATCAAGCGACTGGTCCACGATGCCGCCGATGCGGAAGCCAAGCAGAATACCTTTCTTCACCCAGTCGTTCGTGCGCCAGCCTGTGCGGGTAGAAGTGTCCGGCTCGGCGGCGCGCACGTGGCCGAGGTTGAGTTCCTTCTTGAACCGGCCAAAGAGCTCGAGGTGATCGTCGGTGTAGATCCGCGGAGGCGCGTCAAACAATTCTTCGATTTGCTGTCTGAGCGGCGTCGTTTGCACAATTTCCTCGCTGGTCCTGCTCAGGCCACGCGCGCCTGGCCCGCCACGCCCTTCGCTTGGGTACCGAGCAAACCACTCGATTCGAGCACAGCTCGAATCCTTGCCACGCTTTCGGGTTTGGGCGGCACGAGCGGCAGGCGCCACACCGGCTCAACCAGCCTCAGCAGCGCCATCGCGGCCTTGACGGGCATGGGACTGGACTCGATGAAGTTGATTTCCATCAGTGGCAGCCACTGCCGGTGCAGGGCGAGCGCGGTGTCGAATCGTCCTTCGAGGCAAAGCTGTGCTAGCCGCGCCATTTCGCCGGGGATTTCGTTCGAGGCAACCGAGATGATCCCTTTCCCGCCCAATGCCATCAGCGGCAGCGTCAACGCATCGTCGCCCGAAAGAACCAGAAAATCCTCCGGCACGCGTTGGAGGATCTGTCCCATCTGCGCGACATTTCCCGAGGCTTCCTTGATGCCGATGATGTTCTCAATCTGCGCAAGGCGCTCGACCGTCGCGGGCTCGACGTTGACCCCGGTGCGCCCCGGAACGCTATAGACCATGATGGGCAGAGCGACCTTCGAGGCGATCTCGCGATAATGCTGATAGAGACCCTCCTGCGTAGGCTTGTTGTAATAGGGAGTGACGGAAAGAATTCCATCCGCGCCCAAACGCTTCAGTTCATTGGCTAGCGAGGTTACGTGTTCGGTGTTGTAGCCGCCCGCGCCGGCCAGCACCGGGACCTTCCCCTTCGCCTCCTCGACAGTGATCTCCACTACGCGCAGGTGCTCTTCGTGCGTCAGCGTGGGGCTCTCGCCGGTCGTGCCGCATGGCACCAGGAAATGGATGCCGCGCTCAATCTGGCGCCGGATCAAACGGCGCAGCGCCCCTTCGTCCAGAGCGCGATCCACGCGAAACGGAGTGATCATTGCCGTGCCGCAGCCTGTGAACATTGCACCCTCCTTCACGATTCCCTGCTTTCGATCGGCTGACCCGCCGCGGGCTGGCCGAACAAAATATCTCGAAACTCAAAGACGCCGCGGCGCCCGGCAATCCAACGCGCTGCAAGCAACGCGCCGCGCGCAAAACCTTCGCGATTTCGCGCTGTGTGGCGCAGCGTGATCGTATCCGCCGCTGAATCGAAACCGATTTCGTGCGTACCTGGATGCGCGCCCGCGCGCGACGCGCTCGCAGTCACCGGGCGCGTGTATCCCGCGCGTTCCATCCCTTCGACGAGCTGGAACAGCGTGCCGGAGGGCGCATCTTTTTTCGCCGCGTGATGAATCTCCCACGCCCAGGCGCCATATTCCGGGTAGGCAGCGAAAAGCCGCGCCGCCTCCGCCACAACCCGCGAAAACAGATTCACGCCGATGGAGAAATTGCGGCCCCAGACCATCCCCGTGCCGGCGCGCCCCACCTGTTCGCTCACGCGTGGCAATTCGGAATGCCAGCCGGTGGTGCCGCAGACGGTGTTCACACCCACAGCCGCCAGGCGCTCGATATTGCCGGCTGCCGCGGCGGCTTGCGTGAATTCGATAGCGACATCCGCGCCGCGCAGGTTCTCCTTCGTCAGCCCCGCGCCATTGGCATTTGTCCGGCTGTCCAGGCACGCGCAAACCGTGAACCCGGCGCCGGGCGCGAGCTGTTCGACTATGCGCCCCATCTTCCCGTAACCGACGATGGCGAGTTTCATGTTTTCTATACTCGCTTTACTGCGATATCGGGCTCGCCGCAGTTCTCGCCTAAATCGAAGATTGCCGCATCGGCTTCCCGAAAAAACTCGTCGTGCAGAAGCCGCACCGCCGTGGGTGCATCGCGCCCGGCAACCACAAAGCTGAGATTCAGTCTTGATGCGCCCTGGGAAATCATGCGCACGTTCACATCGCCCAGGGCGCCAAAAACGCGCGCTGCGACGCCCGGTGTTCTACGAATATTGTCCCCGACCACGCAGACAATCGCCTGGTCAGCCTCCGAAGACACTTCCGCGAATGGCCGCAGCTCGGCACAAATCTCTTCCAGACGCTCGGCGTTATCAATCGTGAGCGACACGCTGACCTCCGAGGTTGCCAGCATATCCACTGCGGTTTCGTAACGGTCGAAAATTTCAAAGATCTGTTGCAGGAAGCCGTGCGCCATGAGCATGCGTGTAGACCGTACATCGACAACCGTGATCTCTTTCTTGCACGCAACGCATTTGATTGCGTTCGTGCCGGGCACCCGCTCGGCAACAATTCGCGTGCCGGTTCCTTCGGGCCGGCGTGAATTCAGCACCAGCACGGGGATATTGCGCTCCATGGCAGGAAGCAGCGTCGCGGGGTGCAGCACCTTTGCGCCGAAGTAGGCCAACTCCGCGGCCTCGGCAAACGAGAGCGTTCGAATGCGCAGCGCACCGGGGACCAAGCGTGGATCACACGTCATCATGCCATCCACATCTGTCCAGATTTGGATTTCGCGAGCGCCGATCGCGGCCCCCACAATTGCCGCGCTGAAGTCGGAGCCGCCGCGGCCGAGCGTGGTCGTCACGCCCTGCTCGGTGGCGCCGATGAAACCGCCCATCACGGGCACATGTCCGGACCGCAAATAGCTCACGGCTTGCGCAATCCGAGCGTTGGTCGCCTCGAAGAGCGGCGCCGCGCGGGTGTGACGCGCTTCGGTTACGATCACGCTCCGTGCATCTATGTGACCGGCATTCACAGCGAATTGCCGCAATACCAGTGGCATGATCTGGCTCGAAAGCCGCTCGCCCAGGCTAGCCAACTCGTCTGAAAGCTGAGGACTAACCTGCCCTCCGCTGGCAATGCGATCGAGCGTCAACGCAAGTTCGCTAAAATGTTGATCGAGAATCTGCTCGAGCGCCGCGCGGCCTTCCGCGCCGGCGGCAACGCTAGCTTCCCGCAGGTGATAAGCGCGCAGCCGCTCCGCGCGCGCGAACGCGTCTTGGCGGAGCCCGGCTGCGGCCTCCGCGCCCATTGCGAGCAGCTCATTTGTCGTCTTTCCCATTGCGGAAACGACTATGAAAGGTTCCTCGGCCTGCCGCGCGGCAACAATTTGCGCCACGCGCTGCAGCGCCTCCGCTGATTCGAGCGACGTCCCGCCAAACTTCATCACAATCATGGCCCGGTTCTTCCCCCGTCTATCTGCCGCTACAAGCTGGCCTGGAGTCGCTTCACCATTCGCACATAGATATCCACAGCGTCGCGCAATTGCCGCTTCGACACGGATTCGTGCTCGGTATGCGCCACGTGGATGCTGCCCGGCCCGATCAGATATGGCGTGCCCCAGGCTTTTCCAAAAGCCGGGATATCGGTGGTGAATGCGGCAATCGTCGTTGGCAGTCGATCAAACGCACCGAGGCGCACTGCCGGGATGCACAGGACTTCGCGCGCCTCCGCGAGGCCGGCAACCGCCCGCGCAACGCTTTCGCGCAAATTTGCTGCGTCATTCACCAGCCGAATCAAAATCTCCGCGCGCGCATGATCGGAAATTACGTTTGGCGCGCGGCCACCTTCAATTGTGCCAATGTTGAGAGTGGACGGTCCCAGCAGCTCGTCGTTCGGCATGGGCATGCCGCGCAGCCCGACAAGTGCGTCAATCAGTTTGTCTATCGCGGATTCGCCGAGCTCCGGATACGCCGAATGTGCCATCCGTCCGTTGGCCACGATCTCGTAGCGCAAGACGCCTTTGGATCCCACGGCGATCTTGTTCTCCGTCGGTTCGCCGCAAATTATGTAGCGCGCCCCGCGCGGGTTTTTCGCAGCAGCCAGCGCGCCCGCGCTGTTGCGCTCCTCCCCTACAACAAAGAGCAGCCCAATCCGCCGCACACCTGATTCCAGCAGCAGCCGTGCAGCCTCGATCATCGTCGCGATGATGCCCTTGGCATCACAGGAGCCGCGCCCATGGATGTGCTCGCCATCCTCGCGGGAAACGAAGAACGGCGGCACGGTGTCCATGTGCGTCGAAAGCGTCACATCCGGATTTCCCCAGCTTGCGAAGACGTTGAAGCGCGCTGGTTCAACCTGCAGGCGCTCGAGCGTGCCTGCAAACGACTGCACGAGCGGCGTCAGTTGCTCGCACAGGAATTCGCCCACGCGGCCTTCATTGGGAGTCGTGGACTCGATGTCCACCAGAGCACGCGTTAATCGAAAGAGATCCATTTCGTTGCGGACTACTTGGTAGGCGCGTCAAGGACAGGTGGGAAGCCGGAGAAGGAAAGGCCGAGTATTCCCCGGCGCAACGCGGGCGATCCTTCTCGATAGCGCTCCACCCGTTTCACCGGATGACAGTGAGCCGGTGTTAGCCGGACTCCCCAACCCCCCGCGCACAGCCCCGCGAAGGACTTCGGCGGAGATATATTGCTGCCCCTTTCACGCGCGCCTCCGATGCTGCTCGGAACCTTGCGCCGCTACTGATGGCCTCCGCACCTCTACCAAGAACACTTTAAACGTAACAAATCCGGGCTTTGCGGTCAATTGCCGCCGGTCCCTAGACGACGCGCTTGTATTACATCTACGGAGCCGGATAAGATGCGCGGAACCTCGAAGCGGTAGCCGCTGACGGAACTTTTTCCACTCCAAATACGTTCCATTTATTGGAGGTTGGAAGCGGATGCCGGACCTGGGGAAGATGCCTAATTGGAGCAAGATCCTCAACTGGTTCAAGAGTGTCTCCGAGGCAATAGTGCTGCCTGGACGGAATTGGTCCGCCTCCACACTCGGCGCGTTTACAACCTTTGCTACCGTTTCACGAGCCAGCGCCAGGAATCGGAAGATTTGACGCAGGAGGTTTTTTTGCGCGTGTATCGTACGCTCGCTAGCTATCGTTCGGCGCAGGGTGGTTTTCCCACTTGGCTGACCAGCGTGACGCGCAATCTTTTGATTGACCACTACCGCCGGACCCGGCGCGACCGGCTGACCGATTCGATCGAAGATGTGCTTCCGCAAGTGGAAGAAAAGGAATCGGCTGGGCGCCGGCCGGATCAGGCCGCGCTGGTCGGTGAGCTGAGCCAGCAAGTGCAGCATGCGCTTGGAAAGCTTTCGCCGGACTTGCGTGAGGCTGTCATCTTGCGAGACTTGCAGGGGCTGGACTATCGCGAGATTCAGGTGGTGCTCGAAGTGCCGGAAGGCACCGTGAAATCACGCATTAATCGCGGACGCATCGAATTGGCGCGCCTGCTGGGTGAAATGGGCGTGCGTCCGCAATAAGCGAATTTGGAGCCTATGGAGAAGTTATGACCTGGAGTTGCGAACAAATCGAAGCGCGATTGAGCGATTACCTCGATGGCGCACTTGCGGCCGGCGAAAAGGCGGAATATTCCGCTCATCTGGCAAGCTGCACGCGGTGTGCGCCGCTCGTCGAGAGCGTGGGCGGCATGCTAGGCGCGCTGCACACCATGGATCCTTTGCCGGTGCCGCCTCTACTGGCGGTGAAAATCCTCGATCGCACGCTCGGGCCGCACTCGGAGCCACAGGGTTGGAGGGCGTGGCTGGGATGGACGCGCTTTTTCGTGCAGCCGCGGTTTGCTTACGGCGCGCTGACGGTGTTCATCACCATGATCGTGATTTCCCAGGCGTTGGGGATTCACTGGAATCGCCCCACACTGGCCGATCTGAACCCGGTAACCGCCGTCCATTCGGTAAACCGGCAGGCGCATCTGGCTTATGCGCGTGGCGCGAAGTTTGTCACTGATTTGCGCGTCGTCTACGAAATTGAGTCACGCCTTCAGTCCACGCCGGAGCCCGAGGCCTCCCCGGCCTCTAATTCGGACTCGAAGGGTCACAGCGAAGTCTTTCCACGCGGATCGCATCGCCTGAAGCACGCGGGCGTTCCGTCACAACCTACACAGGTCGCCTGCGCGCTGATGTTGCCGCCGGCAAGGAGCATGCCATGAAGTGCGCCGTCCACACCGAGGCCGATGCTACAGGCTTCTGCCGCAACTGCGGCAAAGCACTCTGCCCGGCTTGCACGCGGGAAGTGAGTGGGATGCTCTATTGCGAGGCTTGCCTGGCGAGTCTGATTTCGCACCCGGCTATTGTCGGCGCGAAGTCGGGCGCGAATCCTGGTCTCGCGGCCGCCATTGGCATCATTCCCGGATTAGGCGCTGTCTATAACGCGCAATACATGAAGGCGTTGATTCACGTGCTCGTTTTCGCTGCATTCATCGGATTGCTCAGCGGCAATCACCCGGATCCCATTGAGGCAAGTGCAGGTTGTCTGTTGGCGGCTTTTATTGTCTACATGATGGTTGACGCCTATCGGGTCGCGAAGGCCAAGGTGAATGGACAAGTTCCGCCGGATATCTCCGGCATGCCTACCGGAAAAGCAGTGGGCCCGTTTATTTTGATCGGCCTGGGTCTGGTCTTCTTGCTCGAGAATTTTGGCCTGCTCAATTTGGATCGCTTGATTGATGTCTGGTGGCCGCTGATTCTGATTGGGGCAGGGGCGCTGCTCGCCTGGCGGCATATGGGCAGCAACGCCAATCGCTGATTTGGAGGATTCAAAATGTCGCACGGATACAGATGTCATTGCCAACGCTGCACGATTCGCGGGCTGATGGGTCCGGCGATCCTGATCACGATCGGCGTGCTGTTTTTGATTGAACGCTCAAGCTGGGACTACGGATTCTCGCGCACCTGGCCGATCATTTTGCTCGTGATCGGCGCGGTGAAGCTGGGCGAATCGCTGGCGTCCACGGAAGGGCACATCGGTCCGCAAGGACCGCAGCCACCGCAAGTCGCGGTGCCGCCGCCTCCGCAGCCACCTATGCCGCCGCAGCCGCCGAGGTTGAGTTGACGAACCACGAAACCAGGTGAAAACGCCCATGTCTGCGAATCCAAGCCATCTATCGCCTCGCCGCCGTTCGATTTTCAGCGGCCTGCTGCTGTTCCTGCTGGGTGCTCTTTTTCTCATCCACAACTTCCGTGGCGGCTTCCCCCTCTGGAGCATCCTGGAACGCTGGTGGCCGCTGCTCTTTATCTTGTGGGGTCTTTCGAAGTTGTACGATCGCTTGATGGCCAGCCGCACGGGCGAAGCGGCCCCTGCCACCGTGAGCGCCGGGGAGATTTTTCTCGTGTTCTTCCTGCTTGTGGTCGTGGCCGGGGCGGCGGGCCTGGATTGGGTCAACGGCCACGGCGGTAGCCGCGACTTTATCAATCTTCCCTGGGAAGACTCGTATCCGTTCACGGAAGACGTTCCGGTGAAATCTGTGCCGGCGAATGCGCAAATTACCATCCGCGCGGATCGCGGCGATATCACCGTTCATGCGGACGACACGCCCGAGATTCGCGCAAACGTTCGCAAGACGGCCTATGCGGACGGCGAGAATGAAGCTCGCAGACGCGCAGATCAGGTGCATGTGGCCGTGACGCAGTCCGGAAGCGGCTTCGTCGTGGAGCCGGAAGGCTCGCCGAGCGGCGGCCGTCCTGTCAGAACCGACCTCGATGTCCACATTCCCAAGGGTGCGACGCTCACGGTGGATACCGGCAATGGCACCGTGCAGATCAATGACGTGGCCGGTACGGTTAACGTGGACGCGCGAGGCGGCGACGTCGAGGTACGCCAATCCGGCAGCGACGTCGGCGTGGACACCAATCACGGCAACACGAGCATCCTGAGCGCCGGAGGCGACGTCAAGATTTCAGGACACGGCAGTCAGGTCGAAGTCAGCGATATAAAGGGATCGGTCACGCTCGACGGAGAATTCTACGGCCCGATCCGATTCGAACGCGTGGCAAAGGGAGTTCGCTTCGTTTCGCAGCGAACCGATTTGACGGTGAGCGAGTTGAGCGGGCGCATCAAAGTTGCCGGCGGGGGTGACTTGACGATCTCCGATGCGCCGGGAAACGTCACGCTTACAACGAGACAGCGCGACGTCACGCTGGAAAATGTTACTGGCCGCATTCACGTTGAAAATCGCGACGGCAACGTAGCGCTGCGCTTCCCGCAGCCCCCAAAGGAGCAGATTGAAGTCTCGAACAAGTCGGGCGACGTTGACCTGACCTTACCCGCGAAATCAGCCTTCACCTTGGACGCGCGGTCGGACAATGGCGAGATTGAAACCGAGTTTGATGACGCCTCAAAGATCAGCTCGCAGCAGGAAAACAAGGCGCTCAGCGATTCCATCGGCGCCCACGGACCCAGCATTCAACTTCGAACCACGTACGGCACGATCCACCTGCGCAAGGGGCAGTCGTAGAATGACCTGCTCGCTCGGGGAGCAGCACAGGGCCTAATCTCTCGTCTCCAATTAGCGCTCAAGAATTTTTTCCAGCGTATCGAAGAAGCCGGGAAACGAAACCGCAGAGCATTCCGCGTCGCGAATCGTCGTAGGACCCTCGGCGCCCAACGCGGCGACCGCAAAGGCCATGGCGATGCGATGATCGCCGTGCGGGTCAATCTCAGCGCCGTGCAACTTGCCCCCCGCGCGTCCGGCCACGCGCAGGCCATCGGGCAATTCTTCCACGCTCGCGCCCATGCGCCGAAGATTCTCCGCCAGGGCCGCAATGCGGTCACTTTCTTTCACGCGCAACTCCCGCGCATCGCGAATCTCGATGCCCTGCTCGGTGTAGGGACCGAGCGCCGCGAGCATCGGAAGTTCGTCAATAAGGTGCGCGACCGCTGCGCCAGAAATCTCGCCGCCCTTGAGATCCGTGTGACCCACGCTAACGTCGCCCACGAGCTCCCCTCCCTGCTCGCGCACCGAACCCAGGCTGATGGGTGCGCCCATGCCCGCCAGCGCATCCAGCACGGCTGTTCGCGTCGGATTCAGCCCGGCATCATGCAGAAACAGATTCGACCCGGGCAGAATCAAAGCGGCTGCGAGAAAGAAGACGCCGGACGAGAGATCGCCTGGCACAGTAAGTTTGCGCGCGCGCAGTTTTGCACCTTCGCCCCGCACGGTGATGGAGCGCTCGCCGCGCTCAACGCGCACTCCAAATTCCTCCAAGGCAAGCTCAGTGTGGTCGCGTGTTCGAATCGGCTCAATGACTGTGGTCGCGTCCTCCGCGAGCAGCCCCGCGAGCAAGACGGCCGACTTCACCTGCGCGCTCGGCGAAGGCAATGTGTATTCGATTCCGCGCAGAGGACGCCCCCGAATATCAAGCGGCGCGCGCTCGCCATCGCGCGAGCGAATTTCGGCGCCCATGGCGGTGAGCGGCTCGACGATGCGGCGCATGGGACGGCGCCGGAGCGAATCGTCGCCGGTGATGATCGAATTGAACGATTGCCCCGCGAGCACGCCGGAAAGCAACCGCATCGTTGTGCCTGAATTGCCGGCGTCAAGGTCGCGCCAGGATCGCCGGAATCCTCGCAAACCCGCCCCGCTGATGCGCACCGTGTCGTCCGATTTCTCGATGCCCACGCCAAGCCGGCGCAAACAGGCCAAAGTACTCTGGCAATCCGCCGCACCCGCGTAGTGCGCGATTTCGCTTGTGCCCTCGGCCAGCGCGGCCAGTATCGCGTAGCGATGCGAAATGGACTTGTCGCCAGGCAGCGCCACCGAACCATTGATCGCGCGTGCCGGGGTTATGATTTTTTCGGCCACGCGGCGATTCTAGCATGCCGGTCAGGAAGGCTCCCCTAGGACCAGCCGCCTGGAAATTCAGCCTTGCTGGTGAAGCTTTCCCACCTCGCTAGACGTAGTATTAAGTGAGGGAAAAAGGAGTAGCGCGATGAATTGGCGACCATTCGCACCAGCAGCCGTGATCCTGGCAGCCTTCTCGTTGAGCGGGGCAGTATCCCGCGCTCAGCAGTCGGGCCAAACCAATCCGCCTGTCAAGACGAAGTCCTCAGATTCAAGCATGGACGATATGCCGGGCATGTCGGGCATGCACGGCGACGCGCAACAGCAAGCCGAAGCCGGAGCCGATGAGCAGATGATGCGCGGCCATCATCACATGGGCGCGCACATGCACATGACCGCGCTGCGGCCCGCAAGCCCAGAGGATTGGGCGCGCGCCGACGAAATCGCGGGCACGCTCCGCGATGCCATCTCACAGTACAAGGATTACAAAGTCGCGCTTGCCGATGGCTATCGAATCTTCATGCCCAACTTGCCGCAGGAGATCTACCATTTCACGAGCTACCAAAACGGGTTCCTCGAGTCGTTTACGTTCGACCCCTCCCGCCCCACGTCCCTGCTCTATAAGAAATCATCGAGTGGCTGGGAACTGGTCGGCGCAATGTACACAATGCCGCGCAGCGCCACCGAGGAACAATTGAACCAGCGCGTGCCCCTCAGCGTCGCGCAATGGCATTTGCACACCAATCTTTGCCTGCCGCAGCGCGGTCAAATGCAAAACCTAGACATGAAAGAGTTCGGCCTGACCGGATCCATCGCGACCAAGGGTGGCTGTGACGCAGCCGGTGGGCGATTCTATCCGGTGATCTTCGGCTGGATGGTACACGTCTATCCGTTCGAATCTTCGCGCCAGAAGATTTGGGAGCAGTAGCTGGGTGGGAAGGCGCCTCGCCGCGCCGTAACCGCTGCAGGTGCAAAAAGGTCCCCTAGTTCCGAGCTCCCAGGCGGCGAAAACCCCGGAAGAGCTTTTCCGCATCTTAGTACCAGGTCACAGCCCGTAACGGGAGAATTGATTCCCCTGCTGTGGCCCAGTATCATAGAAGATTCATGCCCCCCAGCCGCCCCAGCCTTGTCCGCGCACTTCGCGCGAGTCTCCTCGGCATTCTATTTGCCGGGCTGCTTCTGTCGGCGCCACGGGCTATTCGCGCGGCCGGTCCTCCGAATATCTTCCCGCTCGATCAGGTGAAGCCCGGAATGAAGGGCGCGGCATACACAATCTTCAGCGGCGACCAGGTTCACAAGATTGACCTCGTCGTCCTCGGGGTGCTCCCCGATCTGATGGGTCCGAAGCAATCCATCATCCTGGTGCAACTCATGGGGCCTGAGGTCGAGCACACCGGAGTCGTCGCAGGCATGAGCGGCAGCCCGGTTTACATTGACGGCAAGCTCGTCGGCGCCCTCTCGCTAAAATTCGGCCAGTTTACAAAAGAACCGCTCGCGGGCGTGACGCCGATTCAGAATATGCTCGATATTGCGCCTGCGGACACACAAGCGAAATCCGCGAACCGTCCAGCCGGCAGCGGCCAGGCTCCGGCTTCGGAGATGGCCAGCCAGCCGCAGTATGCGGTGCCAGCCGATGCCGTTTCGGATGGCCTGTGGCCCAAAGCCGAGGCTGGCCTCCTGAACTCCGGCGCTTATCTCACGCCCATTGATACGCCCTTGGTTTTCACCGGCGCCAGTGCCGCTACCGTTGCGCACTACGCCAGCCAGTTTGCCGCCTACGGCATGGTCGCCACGCAAGGCGGCGCCGGCGTCCCGCAACCGGACGACGCGAACTTGAAGCCGGGCGACATGGTTTCAATGGAGTTGGTTCGTGGCGACTCATCGTTGGGCGCATCCTGCACGGTGACGGCGATCGTCAACAATCGCATCTACGCCTGCGGTCATCCAGTCTTGGGGATGGGCGCGGTAAGCATGCCGATGTCGCGCGCGCGCGTGGTGACGACGCTCGCCTCGGACATGGACTCCATCAAGATCGTCACGACCGGCGGCATGATCGGCACCTTTACGGACGATCGTCTGACGGCAATCGCCGGCACGCTCGGCGTTGGGCCGCGAATGATCCCAATGGACCTGAGCCTCGATACACCCACAGGCCATCGCGATTTTCATTTCGAGCTGGCGGACAATCCGCGCCTCACGCCGTTGCTTGTGGGTCTAATGGCCTACAACGGTTTGGTCTCCAACACCGCCTATAGCGAGGGCACCACGCTGCAGCTCTCGGGAGATATTGACATCGCCGGGCACTCCAGCGTGCATATCGCGAACATGTTTGCGCCGAGTGACGCCTTTGTGCCCGATGGCACGTTCGTCGCTATGACAGTGCAGAGTTTGTTTTCCCGCGTGTTCACCAATCCCTATGAGACACCAAAGATTGATCGCATCCGTCTGAAACTGGAAAGCCTGCCGGAGCGCCGCGTCACCGCCATTGATGGCGCGTGGACCGACGTCACCGAGGCTCAACCGGGCGACACTGTGACCGTGAAGGTTCTGCTGCGGCCGTATCGCGGCGAACCCGAGCTGCGCAACCTGAAGATCGTGGTTCCGGCGGAAGCCGATCCCGGCACCACGCTGCGCATCCAGGTGAGTGACGCCGGATGGCTCAATCGCACCACGCACTCCGGCGCGGCCGGCGCGGGCTCGGAGCTCGGCGGGCTCGAGCAGCTCATCCACGTGCTGAATGAGGAGCGGCGAAACAATCGCCTGTACGTCACTCTGCTGAGACCGACGCCGACCTTGCTCGTCGAAGACAAAGAGCTTCCCAACGCCCCGCTTTCTGAAATGAACGTGCTCGATCAGCGGCGTAGCGCAGGCCTTACCGTGCTCCGCGAATCCGTTGCTGGTGAGTGGTCTGTTCCGATGGATAGCGTCGTCTCCGGCGCGGCGTTTCTGACGATTCACGTGAAATAGAGGCTGCGCACGCGGCTCCGCACCTGAAAAGGCAATTCCGAAAAGAGGCTGGTCAATGAATCGAGCTGTGCGTAAATCGCATGCCGCCGTCAGGTTGTCGGCCTCTTTGCTGCTGTTTGGCGCGGCGACGTCAGTCTTGCTCGCGGAGCATACGCGATACTGGCAAGAAACAAGCTACGCCGACTTTGAAAAAGGCACGGCCAAAGGCGTGGCGCTGCGAAGCGACGGCAAATTGTTGCTTGCTCCGCAATTCACGCCCCTGGCGGACCCGAACGTCGCCTATCTTTGGGCGCTGCGGACCGACTCGAAAGGGAATCTTTACGCGGCGGGCGGATCGAGCGCAAAGGTGCTGCGCTACGACCCGGCCGGGGAGGTGACGACCGTATTCCAATCCACGGAGTTGGCCGCTCAAGCGCTGGCCGTGGATGCGCAGGACAATCTCTACGTCGGCACCTCGCCCGACGGCAAGGTCTACAAGGTCACCCCGGCGGGCCAGAAAAGCGTCTTCTTCGAGCCCAAGACAAAATATATCTGGGACATCGCCATAGATTCCGGCGGAACAGCCTATGTCGCTACGGGAGATACGGGCCAGGTTTTCGCCGTCACGCCCGATGGCAAAGGCGAACTTTTCTACAAGAGCGACCAGGCACACGTACGCGCGCTGGCGTTTGACCGCAAAGGCGATTTGATCGCCGGCACCGAGCCCGACGGACTGATCCTTCGCGTCCCAAAGGCAACTACGCAGGGAAAGACGCGGCAAGGGTTCGTGCTGTACGAAACCCCCAACAAGGAAATCACCGCTCTGTTGGTGGATAAGGCCGGCAACATCTACGCGGCCTCGATCGGCGAGAAATCGAGGACGACGTCGGCCCCTTTCGTGATGCCGGTTCCTGAGCCTCCCCGCCAGCAGCAGCAACAGCAACCTTCTAGCGCTGGCGGCACGGTCACCTTGACCTTTGAAGGTTCACCAGGCGAACAACAGCAAGCGGTTCCTTACACCCCGCTGCCTTCGCTTTCCGGTAGCTCGGTTTATAAGCTCGCGTCCGACGGTTCACCGCAAGAGCTGTGGAGCTCGCACGACACGCTGGTCTATTCGCTTGGACTCGATACCTCCGGGAAACTGCTGCTCGGCACCGGCAACAAGGGAGTGGTTCTTTTGCTCGACGGCGACCATCTCTATTCCAGTCTTGAAAAAACAGAAACAGAGCAAGTCACGGGACTCGTCCAGCGTCCGGGCGGCAAGGTGTATGTGTGCACCGCAAACCCTGGCAAAGTCTTCTCGCTGGGGCCCGAAGCCAGCACCGAAGGGACCTTTGAGTCTCAGCCGTTTGATGCGCGCTTCTTTTCGCAGTGGGGACGCATTGAGTGGTGGGCGGAAAATTCCGGCGAGGGAGCCTCCGGCAAGCCGCGTGTGGATTTTTACGCGCGCGCAGGCAATACCGCCGATCCTGACTCCAATTGGAGCGCATGGGCGGGCCCCTACACGGCGAGCGGGCAGAAGAATGAACTGCCGCCCGCCCGCTACGCCCAATGGAGAATGGTGTTGCATAACGGCAGCGCCTCGCCGTTGCTCTCCTGGGTGAGCCTCTCTTACTTACCCAAGAATCTGGCGCCGCAAATACAAGATATCGCTCTCCAGGATCCCAACGTCCGCGTACAAGGCCTGCCCACCGGCTCATTTGGCGAAAGGCCTTCCGTGTCCGTGCATGTGCGGATGCCGCAGGCTCCCGGCGTGCAGACGAACAATTTCGGGCTCGGAAACACAGGGCTACCGGATCGCGGAACCTCACGTTTTGAACCACCGCCGCAGGGTACCTCGCAAAAAGGCTATCAATCGGTATTGTGGCTCGCACTGGATGAGAACGATGACGATCTCATCTATAGCGTTTATTATCGCGGCGAGGGCGAAAAGCAATGGAAACTGCTCAAGGACAACGTCCACGATCAATTCTATTCATGGGATACGTCTTCAATGGCCGATGGCGCTTACTATCTGAAGATTGTCGCCTCGGACGCGCCGTCTAACCCGCCGGCCGAAGCGCTCGAGGCATCGCGCGAAAGCGACCGCTTCGTCGTGGATAATACGCCGCCGGCCGTGGCCGGTCTTGAAGCACAACCTGCGGGTGAGACCGCTAGAATCCATTTCACCGCCAAGGATTCTGCCAGCGCCATCGCGCGTGCGGAATATAGTGTTGATGCGGGCGAATGGAAGCTCGTCGAGCCCGAAGGCCGGTTGAGCGATTCACCCGATGAGAATTACGACTTTTCGGTGCTCGGCCTTACGCCCGGCGAGCACACGATCGCCGTCCGCGTCTTCGATCGCTTTGATAATTCGGCAGCGGCGAAGGTAACATTGCAAACACCGCCCGCCGCGCACTAAAGCTCCAGATCTGGGAGGAATTCTTTGACGCAAGTCACAAAAGCCTCGGCACTCGATCTCGAAACTATACGCGAGGCGCACAAACGCATTACGCCACACATTCATCGCACGCCGGTAATGACCTCAGCATCACTCGATGAAATCGCTGGAGCCAAACTTTTTTTCAAGTGTGAAAACCTGCAGCGCACCGGCTCCTTCAAAATCCGCGGGGCGACGAACGCGGTTTTTTCGCTGAGCGATGCGGAGGCTGCGCGAGGCGTCGTAACGCATTCCTCCGGCAATCATGCCGCCGCGCTCTCAAGCGCCGCGCGCCGGCGAGGGATTCCGGCCCACGTCGTGATGCCGAAGAACGCGCCAAAAGTGAAGTGCCAGGCCGTGGAGGCCTACGGCGGGAAGATCACGTTCTGCGAACCGACCGTTCAGGCCCGGGAAGCGGGCGCCGCGGAAATCCTGGCGCGCACGGGCGGCGTCCTGATCCATCCTTTCGATAATGACCGCGTGATCGCGGGCCAAGGAACGGCGGCGCTGGAGTTATTGGAAGATGTGCCCGATCTCGATTTCATTCTTGCCCCGGTCTCCGGCGGCGGCTTGCTCTCCGGCACGGCCACGGCCGCGCGGGCTCTACGCCCGCAAATTCGCGTGATCGGCGGCGAACCAAAGCAGGCCGACGATACTTATCGTTCGCTGGAGGCCCACAGGATCATTCCGCTGGGTCGCTCGGACACTATCGCCGATGGCCTTCGCGCATCGCTTGCGCCCAGGACGTTCGCGATCCTCGAGCGGCTGGTGAGCGCGGTCTCGCTGGTCACGGAAGAAGAGATTGTGGCAGCCATGCGACTCCTGTGGGAACGCATGAAACTCGTCGTTGAGCCATCGGGCGCGGTCGCGGCGGCTCCGGCACTGTACAGGCACATAGGTGCCGAAGGACGGCGTGTCGGCATCATCCTCTCTGGCGGCAATGTGGACTTGGCCGCGTTGCCCTTCGCTTAGGGTGCTGCTTCTGCGACGGCCGTCGGATTTTTGCTCGGGACGGATCTGTGGCAGCAGAGCATCAGTTCACGTTCACCGTTATCGTGGTCGTGGATGTGATCGTTCCCGCAGTCCCCGTCACGACCATGGGATAGGTACCGCTCGGAGTTCCCGTGTCCGTGATAGCCGGTATTGAGCCTCCCGAGTCGCCGAGCCCGCACCCGGCGGAGCCGAATGCAATCAACAGCAGAAAGGCGCTCAGCCGCAAGGCCGAAACCCTCCGGCGGCGCGCCATCTGCCCGATAGAAAAAGCCGCAATCAGCAACGCCATTGCATAAATCCAGGAAGACGGCTTTTCCCCATGCATGTGCCGCCATTCGTCCCAGGTTCGAGGCGCCGCCTGGCTTGCAGCCCAAGTCACAACGGTCAACGTCGTGCCGCTGCCCGTCGTGACGGTAGCGGTGCCGAGTATGCGGGTGCTGTTCGTCGGACAGCCGGAGACGCTCAGCGCGACCTGCGCTGTAAACGGCGGGCTGAACGTCGTAATGGTGAACGTGGCTGTACCGCCCGCATTGACCGCAGCGAAGGTTGGCGACGCACCCAAACCCGCAGCCGGAGGGCCGGCAAAGTTGAACACCGTCTTCCCGCCGCTTTCGAGATCAGGAGATCCTGTCTGCGTCACATCAAACACGCTGACCATGAAGTAGTACGTCGTCCCGGTAACCGCCGTGAAACCCGCTTGCGATTGGTGTGATCCCGCCACGTTGTGATTGCAGGCGACCTCGACGAAAGCGCCCGGCAACCCCGTCACCACATCGAGAAGCGTGTCGTAGGTGCTGCCGGCAGTTGTCGCCGTCACGGCGTTGCTTGCGCCCGCCGTGTATTTCCACCAGACCGTTTTGCCTCGCGGGTTTCCGCTGCTGCTCGCGCAAGAGGGTTGCGGGTCGGTGGTCTCCGTTGTGGCGACAAAATTATCCACGGTGCCGCTGAAGATTGCCGTGGAGATCGTGATGGCATTTGCGAAGTTGTCGTTGATGGGCGGTGTCGCGTTGTTCACGGTAAAGACGGCCGTTTGCGGCGACGTGCCGCCGCCGGGAGGCGGATTCGTCACGCCGATCAAGAAGGCGCCGCCGAATTGCAGCAAAGTGTGGCCGAGCGTCGCAGTGATCTGCGTGCCCGCGGCATTCACCACGGTGGTCGCAACGCCCGCGGTACTGCCTTCGAACGTGACCGTGGCCTTTGGCGCGAAGCCTGTTCCTGTGATGGTGATTGCCGTGTCCGTCGCGCCGGCGCTCACCGACCTAGGCGAAACGGTGGCCACCGAGAGGTTGCTTGGAGCGAGAATCGAAAATGCCAGCGCGTTCGAAGGATTCGGCTGTCCCGGATCGGTCACGGTGACTTGCGCAGTGCCCGGCACGAGCAGGCTGTTCGAAATTGTCCCTGTGAGAACAGTGGGTGCGCCGGATGCGTTCAAATTTGCGATGCTCGCCGTCGAGCCATTCCAATTGATCTCTGAATTCGAAGTGAATCCTCGGCCGGTCACTGTCAGTGTGAAGTTTCCCGAGCCAGCCTGTGCACTCGTGGGACTCAACGAGCTGAGGGCAAAGCTCCCGGTGTTCGTGAGACCAGGCAGGGCAAGGTCCCACACGCTGAGGCCGTGGGTGGCCGCGCGAAGCGTGCGCGAAGGCTCGTGCAACACAAGCGACAGCACGGCCACGTTGGGCAGCCCCGTTCCCAGCACGCTCCAGGTGCCACCGCCATCGGTGGTCACGAAGACGCCGATATCCGTCGCGGCATACAGCGTATTGTGTGTTGCATCATCAGGGTCCAGCACCAAATCATCCACCGGAGTGTTCGGCAGATCGTTCGAACCTGATGTCGAACAGTCCGAGACATGGCAACTCACATCGCTCCACGAAGCCCCGCCCGTGGTCGTCGTGAAAATATGCCCCTGCAAATCCAGCGCGGCGCCACCCGCCGAAGCGTCCACGGCAAATCCCGAGAAGGCCGCATAGGCCGTATTGCCGGTTGAATCGCTGGGATCAACAACGATCTTCGTTACAACCCGCCCAGGTAAGGCATTCGAAATGTTCGTGAACGTGGCGCTCTGCCCGGCAGTCACGTTTTTCGAAACTTGCACGGAGCCGTCTTGCGCCCCCGTGTACACGATGGCCGCATTTGAAGGGTCAACGGCAATTGAAGTGAGGGCAAAGCCGTTCCCTACCGAGTTAGCCAGATTCCCGGAGATAGGCGCCCAAGTCCTGGCTCCGTCATTGCTTTGGTAGAGGCGATTCGTGCCGAAGTAGAGGCGGTTCTGCGTCGAGGGATCGGCCAGGAGCGGCGGCACGGGGTAAAGCGGGTCGCTGTTCGAAATGCCATTGTCGGCTTCGGCATAGCTTCCCGGTTGCCCGCCTGCAACCGATTTCGCCACAAACGGAGCAGTGGTCATCGCGCAGGTTACATAGACATTGCTCGGCACCAACGGATCCACCGCTGTATAGCCTCCGTCGATGCATAAACCGAGCGCCGTCCATGCGGCGATGCCGGAGTACATTTGCAGATCGTCGCCTTGCGTCCCGCCCAACGCGGGTGACGGAGTGGACGGATGAATGGTCAGGCCTGGATAGAATTGCGCCGATGCAAGCGCGGAATTCAGATCATTCCAGGCCGGGGCCGGCGGGAAGCTGCCGCTAACCGTGGAGAGAGTCGCGCTCCAAACCCCGCCATCGTTGCCCACATTCACAAGCTCCTGGTTTGCAGCCGTTGCAGCGAATGCGATCGCGTGGTGGTCGGGGTGAAGATTGCTTCCGTTGCTGCCCTGATCAATGCGGCTCCACGTATCTCCTCCATCGGCCGTTCGAAGAAGTGTCCCATTCGAAGTTGCCGAGCCGCCTGCGAAGACCGTGGCTCCCGACGGATCGCCGGGATCGGCGCGCAACACAAGGTCATACCAGCATTGTGGAGTGCAAAAATCCGGCGCGACCGTTGTCGTCCACGTGTTCCCGCCATCGGCGCTACAATAGACGCCGAGCAACTTGTTCGAACCGGAATTGGCATCGGCAATAGCGGCGTAGAGCAGGTAGCCGGGCGCAGCGGCATTGCTCGCCGCAGATGTCAGTTCAATGCGGCCGAGATTTCCCTGCGAGGGCAGTCTGCTGGCGGTTACCTGCGTCCACGTCTGTTGCGAACACGGGAGATTCGCATTGGCGGAGACGTAGATCCCGTTCGAAGAATCGCCCAAGTAATACCCCTAAGCCGCGTAAGCGATTGTCGGCGACGCAAAAAAGACCGCCGTTGCCATGGCGCCCTGAACGCCAGGCAAGATCTGCCACGTCGCTCCACCGTTATTCGTGCAGTAGACGCCCGGTTCGCCCGGCTGCGATTTCGTGCGGAAGAAGATCTGCGTACCCGCAAGCACTTGGTTGGCGTTCAATGGATTCACAGCCAGGGAGCCGATGCGCGCGCCGCCGCCGGGAAAGAAGCCGTCGTTGAAGGGTCTGGCAAAGGGGCATGTTGTATTGGCCGCCAATCCGGAGCCGGTGCACGTTAGCGCCCAGGTGTGGCCGCCATCAAGAGACTTCAAGACGCCTACACCGTAGTAGGCGTCAAACCCCTCGCCGGCCTCCTCTCCCGTTCCGGCGTAGATGATGTTGTCATTCGAAGGCGCAATCGCGAGCGAGCCCATAGCCAGCGACGGCTGATTGTCGGTGAGCGGCTGCCAGTTCTGCCCGCCGTTGGTCGTCTTCCACACGCCGCCCTGCGCGCCCGCCAGGAACACGGTGTTGCCAGTGGCGTCGCCCGGATCAACGGCAATTGCAGTCACCCGGCCCGACGTTGGACTCGAGGAACCGGCGGCACTCGACGCGGGTTGGGTGGGTTGCGGCCCAATTGGCTTTCAGGCGAGGCCGGCGTACGGAGAGGCCGCCGGCGACGCCTGGCTTCCTGGCAAATTTTCCGGGTGTATCGCGCCTTGACGGTCGAGCAAGGCGCGCTTCTGTTCAGACGCATTCGAACGGGCGCCGGCTGGAATGCGCCGCTGAGGAAACGCGCGTTGCTGGTGAAACCAGTCACTCCGGTTTCTTGCCGCGGTATCTGGTTCCTGCGGACCCTTCGTTGTAGCGCCTACGCCTTGTCGGTTCGGGGAGGGCTTCTCCTGCGATCGAGCGCTGCCAGACCAGAAAAACCCCAGAGCGATAAGCAGAACGGCCGTATGTCGCGAGGCAAGGCAGATCGCCGGGCGTTCGAACTCGGCTGAGTATAGGAACTTGGGGATCCGTGCAGAGAAACAAGTTTGCCTGCCGCTAGTGGAAAGGCCGGTCATGTTTCCCCCAAAGGACGAAGAGCAATACGTTCCCACACAGGCCCAGCAAGAAATATAGGAAGCCAAACTTTCATCTATTTCTTGGGCTGAACGGGAAACGGCGGGTAGTCTAGCGCAGGTGTATAGTTACTTACAATATATATTATCTATGAGTTCTAACGCTCGGCCGCAGGTGCGAACCTGTGGCGTCCGAAGCTGGACGCCACACACGGTCCGCAAGGATCTCGAGTTACCTAGTTCACTGTGAGTGAAACCGCCGTTGCTGCTGTGGTGCCGCCGCTCGTCGCGGTGATCGTCACGGTATACGTACCCACCGCCGTGCCGGGGTTCCCTGTAGAGAAGCCGCCGCCACTCCCGCCACCACCGCACCCTTCTCCGCAGAGCGCCACCGCGCAGACCATCAGGCCCAGGACCATGCTCAGGCGCCGCTTTTTCGCGGGTATCGCAAACACGAGCAGCAGTGCGCACGCCAAGACTGCCGCGGCCGTCTTTGCGCGTAGATAGCTGCCAGGCGCGATCGGGCCGTTCCCGGGCCTATAGATCGCGGATGCCGCGGTTGTGGCCACGGCCAGGGTCGAAGGGGCGGTGGCCGTGCCGCTCGCGAGTGTCACCGAAGCGGGGCTCATCGAGCACGTGGGTGGATCGGTTCCGTTGGTTGGCGAAACGCTGCAAGTCAAAGTCACCGTCCCGGTGAAGCCATTGGCTGCCACGGTTGCGGTGGTCATGCCGGGCTGTCCCGGCGTTGCTATGGTGATCGACGTTGGGTTAGCCGAGACGGCAAATTTGGCATTGCCGCCCGTCACGGTGATGGGCGCCGTACCGCTTGAGCCGATATAGTTGGCATCGCCGCTGTACGTCGCTGTAATCGTCAAGCTACCCGAGGTAGCGATCGACGCGCCGGTCAAGGTGGCCTGTAGAGCCGAGAAGGACGTCACGGTCGGCGAAAGCGAGGTCAAGGTCACCGTGCCGGGCAAAGTCTGACCGCCGGCGGTAAACGTCACTGTTCCGGTCGGCGCGGTGCCAAAACCAGCGGTGGAGACGGTGGCGGAAACGGAGAACGTCGCGCCTGATTGCACGCTCGTCGGACTCGATGTGATTGCAGTCCCGGTGGCCGCCTGAGTGACGGTGAAGGGTACCGCCGCGGACGTACTGGCGTTAAAGCTCGGGTCGCCGCTGTAAGTCGCCTGGAAGCTGTGCGAGCCCACCGTGAGCGCCGGAATGAAAATGGCGCCCGGGCCGACTTGAAGCGTAGTCTGCACTTCAGCATAACCTGCGGCATTCAAAGTGAGCTTGCCACCCGGAAACATGCCCGGATCAAGTGGCTGGCCGTTGTCGAGCAAGGTTGCGGTTCCCGTCGCGCAGGATTCGTCCGTGGCCTCGCAATTCGTCTGGCCGAGCTTGTCGCTGGCGGTACCCACAACATCCACGCGAATCAGATCAAAATCTCCATAGGTATCTGATAATGCGCCATTTACTGCTCCCGACGAAAGATTCACATTGAGCGTTGAAATAAGAGTTGTGCTCGGTTCAGGATTAACCGTTACGTTGACGGGAGTCGAGGTACTCGCGCCGTAGATTCCGTCTCCCGCGTAGCGCGCAGTGACCTGATATGTCCCGCCCGGCAAATACGTGGTCGTGCCGGTCAGCGTCCCATTGGTGTTCAAATTGAAAGTATAACTGGCGCCGATGCCTGTGGTCAGCAACGGACCGATCGCGCCATTGGGCGTATTGGAAAGCAGCGTCACGTCCTCGGGTTTCGTGCTGGACGCAACGACCGGGTCTGGGGTAACGGTGACGCCCGCGGTCACCGAAGCACCGTGCGTCAGCGTGGTGGGATTGAGCGTAAGCGTAGTGCTCGTCGCATTGAAGGTCACGCTCGACCAGTCTTGCACCAGGTTATTGGCGTTTAGCGTGCCCAGGCCGGTTGCCAAATCGTACCCGGTTCCTGTGGTAAAGCCGGCGGTCGTTCCGCTCACGAGAATATCGGTGTTGCTGGTTGTATTCCCGCAATTGGTGGAACCGGCCGCACACGGCACGGAGTTATTACCCTTCGTGACGTCATTAAAAACGCACGTGGCAGCTGAACCGCTGGAGGAATTGCAGTTTCCGGTCTGGCTCGCGGCCAAGCGGTAGAGGATGTAGTCTGCATTGCCCTGACCCTGCGAGGCAGTCTTTTGATTTACCATCGCCATGATTCCGGCGAAAGCCGGCGCCCCCGAGGAAGTCCCGCCGACGCCCACGAAGTCCGTGAACGGCGCGCTCAAATTGCAGCCTGCTGTGGTTCCATTGGGATCCTGATCCTGCTGGCAAACAATGTAAAAGCTGCCACTCACAAAACCGTCGGCCGCGAAAAGCGAAATGTCCGGGACATCGCGGACGCTGTCGTTCGGCACTCCGGCCCCGGTCTGCCAGGACGGCTTGGCATAGCCGCCAACACAAGCTCCGGTTGAGCTATTCGTCGTGGCGCAGTTGCTTTGTCCGCCGCCACCGCCCACCACGCTTATGTAATCCTGGTTCGGCGGCGCACTACACGACAAGCCTGTCTGCGCGCAGGTGTCGTTCCAGGTGGTTTCCGGGATGTAGCCTTTCGCGCTGACCGGATTGGATTGTGTGCTGGGATTGCTGGCCGATGCGCTCCAGTAGGTGGATTGATAGGTTTGCGTAGTGGGTTGTGTAATGTCGAAATCCGTTCCACCGATAGCGACGTTAAAAGGAGTCGAGGCCAAGCCATTCACGGCCAAGCCAAAGCCACTGTCCGCAACGTTCGGAGAAGGCAGGTCAGGATCATCGCAACCAGCCGACCCTTCATCCCCCGCGGAGATGATAACGGTCAAGCCCTGCGCAGCGGCCTGCTCCCATAAGAATTCATAAAATTCGTTGCCGCTGGACCCGATCTCCGCCTCGCAGGCTCCATAGCTCTCGCTCATCACGTGGGCGATGTTGTTGTCAATAATGTATTCAGCCGAGAGATCAATCCCCTGGTCCGTCTCCGTGGATTCGGAGACGACAAAATCAATCACCGCACCTTTGGCCGTCGCTCCGGACCACTGCACATCCAGATCGGCTTCCGTTTCCTCGTCCGTGATACCCGGGTCGGGCCCGTCTAGAATTAGGCAGACGTTTGCGTAAAATTGGGAGCAATTCGCCGGCTGAGTGAAACCCGTTACGGGCAGGCCAAATTGTTGGCGAAAATTCGCGACGTCGGTGGGGTTGATATCCGTCTCCGCGACGATGGCGACCTGCTGGCCGGTACCGTCGGTCGAACCCGCAGGCATGGCACTCGTACCGCAATTGGAAAGGCTTGTGTTCCACAAGGGCAGAATGTTGTAGATTGCGGCGAAATCGCAGGGACCTAGCGCGTTGAGCGTGCCATTTCCGCCTGCATAGGAAAACAGGGGCGTAACCGCACCTGTCGCCTGAGCGCGCGAGAAAGTCCCTAATTTGCGCAATAGCGGCTTGCGGAAAAAGTTGTGCAGGGAATGAATCCCTGCGATCACAGGAGTCAATGCGGCCGGAATCTGCGGATCGGCGTTATTCGCCCAGTGATCCTCACCCTTGACGACGTAGCGGTGAATCTCGGTGTGGAAGGCCTGGCGCACGAGCCCCGCGTTTCCGTTGAACTCAATGATCGTCTTGCCCGCGGAGACGTGATTCACGGTGAATCCATGAGACTGCAGCCAGTTCGTCACCGTCTCTACGTCGGCGTCGGCGGGGCCGAATTGCGCGCCGAATTGCGCCGGGGTGAGCCACTTGTGGTAATTGGCCGATGATTTGTCCTGCTGCTGGTCGAGCAGTTGCTGGAGCGCTGTTTCCTGTGCGGGGCTTCGCTGCAGCACAAGCATCAGGCGCTCGAGCGGCAAGCTATCCGGCGCGGCACCCTGATCATATCTGGATTGAGCCAGAGGGTGCGTGTTTCCCTTCAGCGTGACGAGATTCTTCTCGTCAATTGTTTGCGTGATGCGCTGGATTCCATGCGTCTGCGCGGCAACGTGCATGGCGGCAAGAAGCGAAACTGCGACGGCCAGCGCATTCTTCCAATTGGAAAGCGTCTTGATTTGCATTCGTCGGCACCCGTACCCAGTTTTGCGATTGTAATGCCCGGTAATACTGCTATAAGAAGCTTCGGTTACCAAGGAATTCGAAAAACGCTTGGCGCTCGCATCCAAGCGCTCTGAACTGAATTGTCCTACGAAATGATGCGGCGCAACCTGGCCGGGTTGCTTATTTGGACAGGTTGCACGTCGCCATCCGCTTGGATCCATTGGTTTAATGCGCCAGACACAACTCCACGCCCACTTGATCAGCAAGAACTAGCTGTTATCAACCCCGAAAGCGGGAAAAGGTTGCAAGGCGGCGGGCTGGTTGGCGCTGGAGGTCCTCAGCCTTCGAGAGGCTTCCAATCGGCTGGCGGGAAGGAGACATGCCAAAAATCTCCGCTTGGGTCGTCAAATTCGACGGGGACAAGATACCCTTCGGGAGAGGTCTGCGGCTGGCGGGTGACGCGGCCGGAGCGCCGCTCTTTCGTGCCCTTGTGCTCCACTTCCATGCGCGTGTCAACGGCGAGGTGTTGCGCGAGGCAGAGCATCGCTCCATGGCTATTAACCACAAGCGTGTGCGATTCTATGGTCACCGGCTTGCCGGCGACCGTCAGGTGAACTTTCACCGGCACGCGGAGCATCACGCGTTGGCTGCGCCGCCGCTCTTCGCCGCGTAGCGTGGTGCGATTGGCAACGGGCGCCGGCTGCTTCGCAGGTGTCTTCGTAGGCGTCAGAGTTCTAGCCCCCAGAAATCCATTTCAGGCTCGATCAGCTCAATCCCATATTCCCAGCCCTCGACGCGCTCGTTGCCCTTCCAAACGATGACGGCAGAGTTGGCGCGGTCATTGGCCCGGTTAACAATTTCGACCGGCATTTCTAGAGGAAAGTCCTGGGGAATCACGGCAAGGCACCCGTAAGGACCCACCACCCGCGTGTGAACCTGCACTTCGCGCGAATGGCCGGCGGCATCCCACGCCACCGTTACCGGGACACGCGAGTTCACGCGGACACCCCGGCGCTTACTTAGTAGCCTAGATTCTTTTACAGAGTCGTGAGACACGGACACGGTGCGCACTGCCCCCAAACTACCCCTATGGCCTAGAAGAAACGCGGCGGCGCTGGCGATAAAAGCCAACCAAGAGGTATGTCACCACGTCTCGAAAAGCATATTAGTAAGGGGATGCGAAACGGGTCAATAGTACGCGCGGGCAGGTCAGGGACAGCTATTCACAAGTTATCTGTATTATTATCAGCTATTTAGACTCTCGTGAAGACGCGCCCTTTGGAATCCAATCAGTAACCTGGGTGGCGAGAAATCCAATACGCGGTAGCCTAAACTTGCCCCGCTGCTCGGTTCCGCCGATGCTTGCGGCGGGAACGGAGGCCTCGACCGATGCCGCTAAGCTCGCGTGGCCTTCGGCGCTGCGGCCGTGCGCAGCCATGCTCCGCGCGCGGCTCCGCGAAGGGCTGTGTTTTCGTTAAGGACGATTCGGACCGGAATCGTCACCAGCAGCGAACGCATGCGGCCTTTCTCGAGAAAGGCCTCGATAAACGCGCCATCTTGCAGCTTCTTGCGAATCTTCGGCGCAATGCCGCCGCCCAAGTAGACGCCGCCCGTGGCCAGCACCTTGAGCGCGAGATTGCCTGCTTCTGCCCCGTATGCGCGGACAAACAGGTCGAGTGTCTGGGTGCAAAGGTCGGAGCGATTGTCGAGGGCCGCACGCGAGATGGCGGCGGAGGGATCGCCGTTGCGCATTTCCTCGATCAGCCAATCAGGCGCGTGGCCGCGGCCGGTGTCACACAGGAATTCGAAAATACTGTGCAGGCCCGGACCGGAGATGACGCGCTCGCAGCTCACGTGTCCGTAGCGCTTGGCCAGATATTGCAACAATTCGAAAGCCAGGTCGCCTTCCGGCGCGAAACTGGAATGGCCTCCTTCGCTCGGAAAAGGATGCAACTGGGCGCCATCCCAATAAAGCCCAGCCTCGCCCAGTCCCGTACCCGCCGAAATCACCGCGGCATTTCCGGCGGGATTGGCCGCGCCCCCCTGCAGAACGAGGAAATCGGAGGGAGACAGAGTGGCGATGCCGTAGGCGTTCGATTCGAGGTCGTTTAAGAGAACGACGTCCGCGACACCGATGCGTGCGACGACCGTCCGGCAATCCACAACCCATGGCAGATTCGTCGCGACACAGCGGCCGTCGCGAATCGGACCGGCGATGCCAATGCCCGCGGAATCGAGCTTGGCAGGATGCGAGCGCAGAAACTTCTCAATGATCTCTTCAAGACCGCCATAATCGTGGCTCGGATAAATCTCTTCGGTAACGCCTCGCGGCTGCCCATCCTTCATTTCGAACAGGGCCAGACGGGTATTCGTGCCGCCGATATCTCCGGCCAGGATCATCTTCCCTGCTCCTTACGTCGGTTGGATATTCCCAGCAAGCCGCGCGGCAGCGGCCGCGTCGGTAAAGAAGACCCGCGTCCCTTCCCGAGGCCGCACGCGCGCCGCGGGCAATAGCGGATCGCCGGCGCGGGAAATTACCGCGGCAAGGGGCTCTGCCTTTTCGGAACCGGTCACTAGGAACAGTATTTCCCTGGCCGCGTTTAGCACCGGGTAGGTCAGCGTCATCCTACGCGCGCTGAACTTCGGCACGAAGGGAGCGCACACCAAGCGGTGTGTTTCGCCGAGTGCGGTAGTGCTCGGAAAAAGCGAAGCGGTATGGCCGTCCGGACCGAGTCCGAGCAGCACCAGGTCGAAACGCGGAATCCCGTAGACGTCCAGCGGCAGCGTGTTCCGAAGCTGCCCGGCATACTCATCTGCCCCGGCGTCCAGATCGGAACGGTCCACGGGCATCCGAAATACATTCTTACTGGGAATCGCGACCGCGTCGAGCAGCGTAGCTCGCGCCATGCCGTAATTGCTCTCGGGATTATCGGGCGGGACGCAGCGCTCATCGCCCCAGAAAACCTGGATGCGATCCCAATCCACCTGCTCCTGAAATTGTGGCGACGCAAGAAGGCGGTACATCTCCTTTGGAGTGTTGCCGCCCGAAAGTGCAACGCGAAAGAATTCGCGCTCGCTCAACGCGGCAAGCGAATCGGCAACGAAACGCTCCGCAGCCGCGCGCGCCACGCCGGCGGCGTCCGGGAAGACGAGCACGCCCGGAACAATCTCTCGAGGAGTGGGGGCAGGAGGCACTCTAGGTGTTCCGCCAGCGGCGCCCGTCGCGTTCGATCAACTCATCCGACTCGCGCGGCCCCCAGCTTCCAGCGGAATAATTCGGGAAGTTTCTGGGCGGCAATGCAGTCCACACGTCGAGAGCGGGCTGCACCACATTCCACGCGATTTCGACCGTGTCGGCTCGTTGAAACAGCGTGGCGTCGCCGATCATGCAGTCATAAAGCAGCCGCTCGTAGCCCGTGCTGGGTTCGCTCTTGAAATAATCCTCGTACCGAAAATCCATGTTGACGGAGTCCAGCCGCACGATCGGTCCGGGAATCTTCGCCATAAATTGCAGAGAAATCCCTTCTTTCGGCTGGATATGCAGGACCAATTGATTCGGAGAGAGTTTGTCGGCCGAGGTCTTGCGAAACAGCAGGAGCGGCACGCGGCGGTACTGAATCACAATCTCGGTGATGCGATCTTTCAGGCGTTTGCCGGTGCGTATGTAAAAGGGCACGTCAGCCCAGCGCCAATTCTCGATCTGCAGTTTCATCGAGACGAAGGTTTCCGTAGCCGAATGCGGATCCACGCGGCTCTCCGAGCGGTAGCCCGGAACGCGCTTATCGTCCACTACGCCCGGGCCGTATTGTCCTCGCACGGCGCGATTGAGCACGTCCTGTTCGCTCATCGGCGGAATGGCGCGCAAGACTTTGGTCTGCTCGTCGCGGACGACGTTCGCATCGAACGAGCTCGGCGGCTCCATGGCCATCAACGAGATGAGCTGGAAGATGTGGTTGGGCACCATGTCCCGCAGGGCGCCCGCCTGATCGTAATAACCGCCGCGCATTTCCACACCCACCTGCTCGGCCACCGTGATCTGCACATGGTCAATGTACCGGCGGTTCCAGGTAGGCTCGAAAATGCCGTTGGCAAAACGCAGCGCGAGTATGTTCTGGACGGTTTCCTTCCCGAGGTAATGGTCAATACGGTAGATCTGGTCTTCGCGCAACTCCTGCTGGATTTCGCGATTGAGGGTTTTCGCGGACGCAAGGTCGCGGCCAAACGGCTTTTCAATAATCACGCGGCGCCAATGGCCCTCGGACTCGTCCACAAGGCCCGCCTTGCTTAGCTGGTTTACTACGACGCTGAAAAAGTCCGGTGCGATGGCAAGGTAGTGGAGAAAATTGCCCCCGGTGCCATGCTCCTCGTCGAGCTTGGCAAGCAGGTCTCTGAATTGGCCGAAGGCTGCGTCATCATTGAAAGCGCCGCCGAAATAATACAGCCTGCTCAGCAGCCAATCGCGCGTCTTGGCGTCAATCCTTTCGGACAAGAACTCTTGCAACGCGTCGCCCATCTGCTTGCGGAAGTCTTCGTTCGAGTAAGAGGTTCGGCTGAAGCCTAGGACGGCGAATTTCTCGGGCAGAAGCTTTTCCTGGGCGAGATTGTACAGCGCCGGAAAAAGCTTTCGTTTGGTGAGATCGCCGCCCGCGCCGAAGACAACCATGAGGCACGGGCCGCTGGGCTGGCCCGGTGTGATCCGTTCGCTTTCGTTCTCCGCAACAGTCTGCGTTGTCTCCGAAGCCATTCCGGAACTCTCCTTGAGCTCGCGAATAAACTGTGATCCCTCTCGGCTGAATCCGTTTCACAAACCGCTCCCGTTGCGGCGAACGGCGGCCAGACTTATGATTTTCCAGCCGCGACTTCCACGTGACCGCCGAATTTTTGCCGCATAGCGGAAAGCATTTTCTCTGCGAAGGTGTGCTGCTGCCGCGAACGAAAGCGCGTGTATAGGGCCGCCGTGATGACCTCTGCCGGTACTGCTTCCGCGACTGCGGCCTCGACCGTCCAGCGGCCTTCACCGGAGTCCGCGACATCACCGGTGTATTCCGAAAGCGATGGGCTCTCCGTAAGCGCCATCGCGGTAAGATCAAGCAGCCACGAGCTGACCACGCTTCCGCGCCGCCACACCTCCGCCACATCGTCCAGCTTTAAGTTATAGCGAATCTCTTCCGGCAATCCCTTTGAAATGGAATTCTTTAGAATGTCGAAGCCCTCGGCGTAAGCCTGCATCATTCCGTACTCGATTCCGTTGTGAATCATCTTGACGAAATGGCCCGAGCCTGACGGGCCGCAGTGGATGTACCCATCTTCCGCGTTGCCACCTAGTTTTTCCCGCCCGGGCGTGCGGGGAATATCGCCGCATCCCGGAGCGAGCGCCTTGAAAATCGAATCGAGACGCTTCACGGCTTCCTCTGGGTCGCCGATCATCATGCAGTAGCCGCGCTCCAGACCCCACACGCCGCCGCTTGTTCCGACATCCACATAGTGAATGCCTTTCGGCTGGACCGTCTTTGCGCGCCTGACATCATCCTTGAAAAACGAGTTGCCACCATCAATCAGGATGTCTCCCGATTGCATCTTTGCACCGAGAGTGCCGACGGTCTGCTCGGTCGGATCGCCGGCCGGCACCATAATCCAGATTGCGCGCGGCGTCTTTAACTTCGAAAGAAAATCATCGAGCGAAGACGAGCCGGTTGCTCCTCGCTCGCGAGTTTCGCGACGTTTGCGGCGGTCAGGTCGCTCACTACGCACTGGTGCCCTCCGCGCATCAAGCGGCGCACCATGTTGCCACCCATGCGTCCTAAGCCGACCATACCAATTTGCATACCGACCTGCTCCTTTGACGGGAATCTCACCAGTTTCCGGCTGTGACATGAATGCAGGGCGCACGTTTGATGAAAAACTGTGGCTCGGCCAACCGGATACTACATCGTCTCGATCGCTTTCAGCGCCTCTCGCGTTCCCGCCAGCAGCGCCGTGAGCCCGGCCGCGACATCCTTGCCCAGATGCACGCGCAATGCCCGGCGTCCACGCTCGGCCAGCACCGCGAAGTCGCCCCGCGCCTGCGCCGCTTTTACAATTCCAAACGTAAACTTTTGCCCGGGAATCGGCAAATCCTCCGCGTCGTCGCAAGTGACCTGCAAAAACACGCCTGTATTTGGCCCGCCCTTATAAGCCTGCCCGGTGGAGTGCTGGAAGCGCGGCCCGAAGCCCAGGCACGTGGCCACATGTTTCGTATTGCGCACGGCGTGGCGAACCATCTGCAGAGCGCGTTCGTGGGCTTCGTTCATCTGGATATAACCTAATATGGCGAAGTAATCGCCGCCCTCCAAGCGTGCCAGGTGGGCGCGCAAATAGTTTGCCAAGGAAGCCTCCCCGCCAACGGCCTGCCGCAGCTCTTCAGCATTCCGTTCGTCGGCAAAAAGGCGCACACCGCCGCCTTCGAAGAACGGCTTCTCCGCAGGCAAAGCGCCGGTCTTTTCATACTCCGAAGTCAGCTTGCGCGTTTCGTCCTTGCTGGCCTCCACGTCGGGTTGGTTGAACGGGTTGATCCCGAGAATTGAGCCGGCTACCGCCGTGGCCATTTCCCACCGGAAAAATTCCTGGCCCAGGTCGTAGACGTCAGCCACGGGGATATGCACGACGGGCTGCCCTGCATCCTCAATCTTTTTCAAGGCTGCGTCCTGCGCCGTCGAGGGTGCCGAGGTCAAGCGGAGATACACAAAAAGACGATCGTTGCCGTAAACCTCCGGCTCGCCCAACGATTCGCGGTCCACCGGAATTATTCCCTTGCCCTGCTTGCCCGTGGACTCGGCCAGCAACTGTTCGAGCCAGGCGCCGAGGTCTGCAATGCCGGGTGAAGTGATGAGCGTGACCTTGTCGCGTCCCCGCTTCGCGAGCATCCCCAGCACCGCACCCAGTTGCACAGCGGGATTGTTATCGGCAGGCGCGGAGACGTCGCAAGCGTGCACCATTTCCGAGGCGCGCTCCAGAAAACGAGCCACGTCCATGCCCTGAACCGCGGCCGGGACCATCCCAAAATCTGAAAGCGCCGAATACCGGCCACCGATGCTCGGGACCCCCTGCGCGATTTGTTGGAAATGCAGCGAAGCCCCGACTTTCTCGAGGGGCGATCCCGGATCGGTGACCGCAATAAACCGGTCGCCCGGATCCTTGCCGCCCAGCGCCTGTTTCGCGCGCTCGTAGAAATACTGTTGGAAGATGTTCGGTTCGAGTGTTGTGCCAGACTTGCTTGAGACGATGAAAATTGTCTTGCTCAAATCCAGCTTTTTTTCGATCGCGCGGATCTGTGCCGGGTCCGTGGAATCGAGTACGAGCATCTCCGGAAAGCCGTCAATGCGTCCGAAGGTGAGCTTTAGCACTTCCGGACACAAGCTGGAACCACCCATGCCCATCAGCAAGGCATGCGTGAAGCCGGCTTTCTTAATTTGCTCCGCAAGGCTCTTGAAGCTGCCCGCCTGCTGGAGTTGCTTGTCCACAATGTCGAGCCAGCCGAGCCATTGGCTTTCGTCAGTGCCGGTCCACAGCGAGGCGTCGCGCGCCCACAGCTTGCGCACTTTGCCGGACATGGTCCAGTCGTCAACCGTGGACTTCACGGCGCCTTCGAGATCGCCTGACAAGCTCTGTGCCTGGCGGTAAACCTGCGGCGGAACCGGCTGCGTTCGATTCTTGCCGATGGCCTCAAGAAGCTTTTCGAAAGCATCCGCAAACAGCTTGACGCCTTCATCGAGCACTTGATCGGTCACTTGCTTCATCGAGATGCCCGCGCTCTCGAGATTTGCCAGCGCCTGCTGGGCTCCGGGAATGTCTTTTTCGATCGTCAGCTCGGCCTTGCCGTGCTCGCGGAAGGCGTCCATCGTAGCGGGCGGAATCGTGTCCACGGTATCCGGTCCGATCAGTTCTTCCACGTAAAGCACGTCGCGATAAGCGGGATTTTTCGTGGAAGTGCTCGCCCAAAGGAGCCGTTGCGTCTGCGCGCCGCGAGCCCGCAACTTCTCCCATCGGGGCCCGCTGAATTCGCGTTTATAGAACTGGTACGCCAATCGCGCGTTCGCAATGGCCGCCTTGCCCAGCAGAGCCTTGAGCCGCGCCTGCTCTTCGCCGTTTGACGTGGCCTTGATCTTCGCAGCCAGCAGGCCATCTACCAGCGTGTCAATGCGGCTGACGAAGAAACTCGCCACACTGGCCACCGGGCTCACGTCCTGGCCCTGCGTCGCGCGCTTCTCCAACCCCGCCAGAAAAGCTTCCGCCACTTTTTCGTACGCTGCCTGCGCGAAAAGCAGCGTCACGTTGACGTTGATGCCTTCGCTGATGAGCTGCTGGATCGCCGGCACGCCTTCCGGAGTCCCCGGCACTTTGATCATCACGTTTGGGCGCCCGACCTCTTTCCACAGGCGGCGCGCCTCCGCCATGGTTTTTTCAGTCTCGTGCGCCAGAAGCGGGGAGACTTCGATGCTCACATAGCCGTCGTGCCTTTGCGAACGCTCGTAAACGGGGCGCAAGATGTCCGCTGCGTCCTGAATATCGCGTACGGCCAACGCTTCAAAGATCTCGCCCGCGCTGAGGCTATGCTCCGCCCCATCTCTTTGCGCTTCGAGTTGCGCGATGAATTCCGCGTAATCGGTGCTTCCGGAGATGGCTTTCTCAAAAATCGAAGGATTTGACGTGACTCCTGAAAGGCCGTCCTGCTCGACCATGCGTTTCAATCCGCCGGTCGTGATCAGGTTGCGGCGAATGAAATCGAGCCACACGGATTGCCCCAGGGCTTCCAATTCCTTCAGCGGATTCCTGGCTTGCGGGCTGCTCTCCCCAAGTGTCGTCTGGGCAGGGGTGGTCATTTCGCGGACTCCTTTTCCGGCGCGAGCCGGCTTGCAAACTTTTCCTCGAGTTGTCGAATCTTGTTAAGGCGCCGGACGTGCCGGGCTTCACCAGTGAATTGGGCGTTGAGCCATGTAGTCACCAGTTCGCGTGCCAGCGCGGAGCCAATCACGCGCGACCCCAGTGCGAGAACGTTGATGTTGTCATGTTCAACCGACTGATGGGCCGAGTAAGTATCATGGCAAACGGAGCAGCGAATTCCAGGAATCTTGTTCGCGGCGACGGCAGCGCCGACACCACTGCCGCAAACCAAGATGGCGCGGTCGGCGCCATCACTAATCACCGCCAACCCAACCGCCTCAGCATAATCCGGGTAATCCACCGGAGCTGTGCTGTTCGTCCCGAAGTCCTGCACTGCATGGCCAAGTTGCGCCAGCCAGGTGGCAAGGTCTGACTTTAATTCAAAGCCTTCATGGTCGGCAGCGATTGCTATGCGCACGGTTCACCTGAGCAGTGGCACAGTGGGCCGCAGCACTTACAGGCCCACGGCACGGCCTAAGCCATTATCCTACAAACGTTAGATGCTGTGCTTGCAGATGAGTCTCACGCGGGCGGGCCACGGTTCAGCGGTTGCGCGTATTTGAACCGAGCCGCTGCGCACGGTACGATAGGTTCTTGCCAATGCAGACCATCGCGTCCGGCACGAATTTGATTGACCTTGAGTTTCTTGGCTATCGCGAAGCCATCGGCCCGTGCCTGCTCGAAGGCGGCGGCGAGCTGGCGTTGGTGGATTGCGGTCCATCGAACTGCCTGCCGACGCTGCGTCGGGAACTCGCCGGGCGCGGACTCTCGACGAAGGATCTGACCGCGCTTTTTCTGACCCACATTCATCTAGACCACGCCGGCGCTGCGGGAACCCTCGTCCGGGAAAATCCCAAGCTTCGCGTCTACACCCACGAAAAGGGCGCGCCCCATCTCGCCGACCCGTCAAAGCTCCTGCGCAGTGCCGAGCGCCTCTATCGCGACGCGATGAATGATCTCTTCGGTGAGTTCCTCGCGGTTCCGGCGGAGAATGTGCACCCCTTGGCCGGCGGAGAAACACTGAGGCTCGGCACACGGAGGATCGAGATTGCGTATACGCCTGGGCACGCCTCGCACCACATCAGCTATTTTGACCAGTCCACAGGGATTGCGTTCACGGGAGACACGACGGGATTGCGGTATCCGGGGTTTAAATGTGTTGCGCCGCTGACCCCGCCTCCGGATATTGACCTTGTTGCCTGGAAGAACAGCCTCGCGGAAATTGCGCGCCGCAGGCCGGCAAAACTCTACCTCACGCACTTCGGTCCGGCTGATCCTGTGCAAGAGCATCTGGATGAGGTCTGGGAGGGCTTGCAGCGATGGGCTGAGTATGCGGCGCAGGTTACCAGAGAGGAGAAAGACGAGTCCGCGCGCCTACCGGCTTTCCTCATCCGGGCCGAGCAGGATCTTCAGCGGCAAATGCCTTTGGAAGATGCCAAGCGCTATGCCCTGGGCGCAAATCCCACACTAAGCTGGTACGGCCTCTCCCGCTACTGGACGAAGCGCCCCACCGCCGGCTCTGCCGCTCAGCACGCATCGTAGCTCGGGAAACACTAAGCGCGGCGTCCGGTCCCGGCATGGGCAGACTGATGCGCACGCTGCGAACGAGCGCTGCAACCTGCGCTAGCTCGAAGAACCACTCTTCTGTTACGATATATAGGTCCGATCGCATTTGGCGGTACGGGAAGCTTCGTCCGGGGCTCCTCGTTTCCCCTCAGCAGCTATTCTTGTTTGCGCGCCTTCTCTCGCATACAAAGATTTGCACTGAGATTTCGAGCGCCCGGGTTGCGCCTATAGCACAGCTATGAGCACTAACATCCGCAATATCGCCATCATCGCCCACGTGGATCACGGCAAGACCACGTTGGTGGACGCTATGCTCCGCCAGAGCGGTATCTTCCGCGCCAATCAAGAAATGGTCGAGCGCGTGATGGACTCAAACGATCTCGAGCGAGAGCGCGGCATCACTATTCTTGCAAAGAACACAGCGCTTTTCTTTCACGACGTCAAAATCAATATTGTGGATACGCCGGGCCACAGCGACTTCGGCGGCGAGGTCGAGCGCGCGCTGCGCATGGTGGACGGAGTTCTTCTCCTCGTGGACGCCAGCGAAGGCCCGCTCCCGCAGACTCGCTACGTTTTGCAGAAAGCGCTCGCCGCAAAGCTGCCGCCGATCGTCGTGCTCAATAAGATTGATCGCCCCGACGCGCGCCCCAAGGAAGTCCTCGACGAAATCTACGATCTCTTCATTGATCTCGACGCGAGCGAGGACCAACTCGATTTCCCGGTGATTTATACGAATGCGCGTGCAGGTATTGCGCATAGCCAGCGGGACGATTCCTCGCAAGATTTGAAGCCGCTCTTTGAAGCCATCGTGAAGTCTATTCCCGCACCGACAGGCGATCCTGAATCGACCCTGCAAGTGCAGGTGATGAACGTCGATTACAGCGATTATCTAGGCCGGATCGCCATCGGACGCGTCTTCAACGGCACGCTGCGCCGCGGCGAAGAAGTGGGCATCAGCAAGCTCGACGGCACCATGATCGCCACACGCATCACCAAGCTCTACACATTTCGCGGGCTGGCGCGCGACGAAGCAGAGGCCGTCGTTGCGGGCGATATCGCCGCGATTGCGGGAGTGGAAGGCATCCAGATTGGCGAAGGCCTAACAAGTCTCACCGATCCCGCGCCACTTGACCCGCTCACCATTGACGAGCCCACGCTCGCCATGATCTTCACTGTCAACAACGGCCCGATGTCCGGCCGCGAAGGCAAGCTCGTCACCTCGCGCAATCTACGCGACCGCCTGCAAAAGGAGTTGCTCATCAACGTGAGCATCCGCGTGGAAGACACGGAAACACCGGAGTCCTTCCGCGTCCTCGGGCGCGGCGAGCTACAGCTCGCGATCCTGATCGAGACGATGCGCCGCGAAGGTTTCGAGCTGATGGTAGGCAAGCCCGAAATCGTCGTGCGTTCAGTCAAAGGCGTCAAACAGGAGCCGGTCGAGCGGCTGGTGGTGGACGTTCCCGAAACCTTTATTGGCGTGATCCTGCAGACCCTCGGCATCCGTAAGGGCGAGATGGTCAGGACCAGCCAGCACAGCGGCCACGGCTCTGGACGCGTACGCATGGAGTTTCGCATTCCCGCGCGCGGTTTGATTGGCTTGCGAGGTCTGTTGCTCACCGAAACGCGCGGCACGGCAATTCTTCACTCCATTTTTGACGGTTGGATGGACTATGCGGGAGACATGGCGCTGCGCCCCACGGGCGCGCTCGTCGCCGACCGTTCTGGCCCTTCGACTGCCTTTGCACTGTGGAATTTGCAGGAACGCGGCGAGCTTTTCTTAGGCCCGACGGTCGAGGTCTATGAAGGTATGATCGTCGGCGAAAATACGCGCGAAGAAGACATGGACGTCAACGTCACAAGGGAAAAGAAGCTTACCAATATGCGTTCGTCCAGCGCCGACGAAGCGATCCGCCTGATTCCCCATCGCGAATTGAGCCTCGAGCAAGCGATTGAATTCATTGCCGACGACGAATTCGTCGAGATCACCCCGAAATCCATTCGCCTGCGCAAGAAAGTCTTGCAACAGGGCAAGCGCCCTCGCCGTTGGCAAGAAATCCGCGCCAGCCAGGAATCCGGCCAATAACCTTAAAGATGTAGCAGCTATAACGTTGTCTCGCGGCTTATTCGGCTGACCGCCCTTCCACTCGTTGTATGCTACCGTTGCAGCTAACACCCCACATGAGGTGATCCGCATGAAACTTTGCCTGGCGCTCCTTCTTTCGATTGCAGGTACGATTCCGGCCGCCGCACAAACCCAACCGCAGGGCCAAGCACAACAGTCCGTGCCGCCCGCCGGCACCGGGCAACCCGACGAGTACTACACACTGGAAGATATCAACGCAATGATTGCGTTTTATGAGTCGCCAGTCGGTCAGAAAACCCTGCAAAACCAAACCAAGATTGCGGTGGAAGCGTTGCAAGCGTTCATGCCCGTCGTGATGAAACTGACGAAGCAAGCCGAGGACGAGGTCAAGAAAGAGCACCCCGAACTCGTGCCTGGCAACGGCGACAGTCCGAGCCGCTAGCCGCACTGAGTTCGCGATGGCTGTGCCTGCCGGACTACGGCCAACTTTCCGCTGATCTTCACGAATGTCGTATACTCCTCGGAATCTTTTTACGCGAGGCGCCGATGAGCGATGATTTTCGGAATCTTCAGGGAACCTGGAATATCACTTCTCTCGAAATCGAAGGGCAGACTGTGCCAGCCGGGATGCTAGGCGCGGCAAGGATCGTCATCCAGGATGGCAATTTTATTTCGCTGGCCATGGGCGCGACTTATGAAGGCACGTTCGAGGTGGACGCGGCCAAAACTCCCAAAACCTTCAACATGAACTTCACTACCGGTCCCGAAAAAGGGAATACGTCGCCTGGCATCTACGAACTGGATGGCGATACCTGGAAGATTTGCCTGGCGTTGCGTGGCGACGATCGGCCAACAATGTTCGTCACCGCTCCCGGCAGCGGCCACGCCTGCGAAACGCTGAAGCGCGCAGCGCAGTAGTTGCGTTTCACGGTATTTGTACGGTGACCGCAGAGGGGTCGGCGGCTTCCATCCTCTTTGCCGTCTGAGGGGTAAAACGATTCTTTTGCAGCCGGATGCGGGCATTGCCGGATTCCATCTTTAATCCCACTTTGTTATTCGCGAACGTATTCGCCGTGACGGAAACATCCTGCGTTCGTTCGAGGATCAACGCCGCTGGATTGCCGGTGAAATTGTTTTCGAGGATGGTGTAGCGTTCGCTTGGGTCGAGGGCGGTACCGCTGCGGAAAAGCCGAATTCCCGATGTGCCGTTCGTGATGATCTGGTTCCGTACGATGTTGTTTCCGCTGCCGTGCTCGATAGCAATGCCGTCGCGCTTCGAGCCTTCGATGTGATTGTCCGCGATCGTTGTGTCGTGCGAAAAGCCGAGCCAGAAGCCGTAATCACTGTGGTCAGCGATATTGTGATCGAACTCGTCCCCCTCGGAAAACGTGGACTCGAACGCGTTGTGCGGCGAATAGCTGCCATCGTTCCACGCAACGTAGTTGTAATCGCTCTCCGGGCCGTTCTCGACGCGGCTCAGGAAATATCCGTCGCCGCTGTGCGTGAAGCTGTTGCCGACGATGCGGTTCCGGTTGCTTGCATCCATCAGCAAGACGCCCGCGGAATCGCAGCCGTGCGAATATGACGAGGACTCGCAGCGCACGTCCCAATCGGCGTGGTTTTCGAGCAGGTCGTTCCACGAAGAATGCCACAGCGCGATGCCCCAGCCCGAATTGTGCGATAGGTCTGAGTGATAAATCGTGGCGTGGGTGACCTTCGCCAGCAGGATCCCATTTTGCGCGCCGTCCGCGGTGACGCCTTCGATCCACGCGCCGTCCACATTCTTCAAATAAAGGCCGCCTCCATACGACTCCCAACTCTCCAGCTTAAAAATGTCCACCCAATCGTTTTCATCGTAATGCTTGGGAGTGGAAATCAATTTCTGTGCGCGGCTTCCGCCCAAGTCGGTGCCGGTGATCGCGATGTCCGCAGCGGCAACGGAATCACCTTCGAGCAAAACCCCGAAACGGTACCCGTGGATCGCGCCGCCGTGAATCGTGATGTGGCTGCGTCCCCGCGAATGAACGCCGATACCCACGCGCTCCCACGGATTTGCGGCGCTGCTTTCGATCGTGACGCCGGTGAGATCGACCTCGACGTTGTCCGCATCAATTTCAATCACCGCCGCGCCGTCGGCTACATCCATGCGATATGTCCCGGGCGCGATCCGCGTGTTTTGCGTGATTCGCATCGGCCCTGTCAGCTTCACAAGCGGAAACTGGTCGCTTGGCGCCGGTTTCGCCGCACTCTTCGCGCCTTGCGCGCGGCACGCCACAGGCAGAGTTGCAGCCAGACCCAACAACCACACCGCGTTTCGCACCATCTTCACGCTTGCCTCCAAGGGATCGCCGTCACCTCTGTCCCTTTCTCAAGAGCGCGAAGGACATGCCTTGTGGGTCGTGCAGCACAGCCATTTCGTCGCCTTCAGGCAGGACGGTGGCTGGGGTCAGAATCTTGGCGCCGAGGGTTTCCGCTTTCTGTGCCGAGGATTCCACATCGTCCACGGCGATGAAGAGCTGGACAAAACTTGGCGCCTGCGGCGGCGCCGGCCAGATGCTTCCCTGAATTCCCTCCTTGGTTCCCGTGTCAATACGGCGGTACCCGAGCGGGTTGTTGGCGTCTACGGTCCAGCCGAAAAGCGACGAATAGAACCGCGCGGTTTCGTCCGGCGATTTCGAGATGATTTGGAATTGCGTGATCGGATTGGGCATGGTTCCTCCGAAAATTGGCCGGCGACCTAGGAAAACGCCGAGCGAGTAACGCCACACTAGCGCGTCTTGGGGAATAGAGGCAAGGCGGCAACAAGCATAGAGGCAGACAAAAACTGGGCTACAGGTTCGGTCGAACTGGCGGTCAGGATTTGCGGATGGGGCGGAATGGCGTGACCGTGGTCAGGTGCTGGCGGGCTTGGCTTGACCAGAAACCTGCCGGGTCGAGGTCCACGTAACGCTGCCAGTGCCGGCGAGCTTCGGCGTCGTCGCCCAGTTTCTCGCACACGAAGGCCAAATTGTAGTGCGGATCGGCGTGGGATTCATCGAGCGCGACGGCCTGGCGCAGGTGGCGGCGCGCTTCTTCAAGCTGGCCCTGTGCTTCGAGCGCGCTGCCGAGGTTGTAATGCGCCAGCGCGTTCTTGGGATCGAGCGTGGCGGCGCGGCCAAAACACTCCGCGGCTTCGTCCAGCGCGGAACGCTCATAGTAAAGCGTGCCGAGATTCATCAATGCGTCCACATGGTCTGGAGCAAGGGTAAGCACGCGTTGGTAGGCTTCGATGGCCTCGCTTTGCGCGTCGCCGCCGGAATCGAGCCCAAGTGCCGCGGCGAACAGCTCCTCGACATTTCGTTCGGGGCGAACACGCACCACGGTGCTCAGCTCGCGCGTTTCAAAATTCAGCACAAGCTGGCCGGAGATGGGCTCGTGGCGGGCGCCGTTCTGCTCCACCACGACCTGGCGGCCAATGGACATGATGCGCAATTCGTTGAGCGGCGTCTTGATCTCGGAAAGTTGCTCGCGGAGAGCGGTGAGTGAGCGGCGCAGGCGATTCGCGGGGATTCCCTTTTCGACCAACTGCTTGGCGGTACGGAGGCTGATCAGGTCGCTGAAATCGTAGAGCTTCCCCGGATGGCCTTTTCTCGGCGGGACAAATTGCAATCGCTCCCAGTAGTCCAGTTGTTTCGCGCTGACCTTGAGGATGCGCTGGACGTCGCTGCGGCTGAATTGCTCGCTAGTGGACATGCGGACTATCCGGCGGCCTTCTTGCCGCCCTTCTTCTGCGCCGAGGCTTGCGCTGGAACTGCACGCATCGGCGGCTTATTCGCGGCGCCTGCTTGACGGTCCGAAATGCTCTTCTTGAGGGCTTCCATCAGGTCAATCACGGGCGCGCGCTTCACGTGAGGAGCCTCGACCACCTGCTGGCCCTTGAGCTTCGCGTCAATCATATCACGCATGTTGACCTGGTACTCGTCGCGGTACTTCGAGGGATCGAAGGGTGCGGCAAGACTCTCGATCAACTGCTCGGCGAGTTTCTTTTCGGAGGCCTTGAGCTCGACCTTGTCCGTGCGGCCATATTCGGCGACTTCTCGTACTTCATTCGCATAGAACATCGTGTGCAGCGTCAGGCCGTTGGCCCGAGGCCGGATGACGACGATCTGCTCGCGTCCGTGCATGGTGATCTTCGCGATGGCGGCATAAGCGGATTCGTCCATCGCCTTCAACAGAAGCTGATAGGCCTTCTTGCCCTCTTCTTCCGGCACCATGTAGTAGGACGTGTCGTAATAGAGCGGGTCCACCTCATCTGTTTTTACAAATTCGAGGATTTCCATGCTGCGCGCGGATTCCGGCTCGATCTTGTCGAGCTCTTCGTCGGTGAAAAGGACGTACTGATCCTTTTCGTGCTCGTAGCCCTTGACGATCTCCGTGCGCGGCACCTGGCGATTGCACACCGGGCAGAAAAGCGGCATTTTGATTCGCGAGCCACAGTCCTTGTGTATCTGGTTCAGGCTGATGCGCTCGCTGCGTGCCGCCACGAACAGGCGGATCGGAATGGAAATCAGGCCGAAGGACAAAAATCCCTTCCAAACAGAGGTGGCCATCGCGATTGCTCCTTGGAGTGAAACGGTCCCCTAAATGGCGATGAGAATTGTGTCTTCTGACGGCAGGAGTTGCAAGACGAAACGGCGGCGAAACCACCATAAAGGCAATGGGGAGAGAGAAAGAGACACGGAACCACGGAGACAAGGAGCGGGAGACAATACTAGACCGGTGGGCGTCGGGTGCTGCCTCGCGACGGAACAATTCTCTTAAAAAAGCGGAACGTAAGCCACCAGGCAGTGACAGCCCCGAGAATGCTCCCGAGCACGGTTACCGCGTGCCAAAGAGCCCCCGCGAAATCAAGTGGTGGCGAATGCCGTCCGAAAAAATTCCGCCACCCCGCAAGCCCCAGGTACGTACCGAGTAGAAGGAGAGAAGTGAACGATATGCAAAGGCCTGCGACGCCCGCGAAAAAGGCGACAAACCTCGAAACACGAGTTACTGCATCAAAGCGCGCGCGCATCGTTCGCTAATTCGAGAATCGAGAGCGGATTCGCCGCTGTCGTTCCCTCAGACACCTGTTAGGGCTTCTCTGCGCCTCGTGCACGCACCAGTTCCATCTCGGAGCCGATAAAGCCCCAGGTGACCCACACGTTGCCCTTCGCCACGCGCTCGAAGTATTTTCGCGCCTCCGCAGGATGCCCATTGTAGATCTGCCAGTTGCCGAGTTGATAGGTCATGGTGTCGAAGCTCAGTTCGTCGTCGGGATTCGCGGGGGCTTCTTCTGGTAGCTTCAAATCGGCTTCCGTCATCGTGCCTTGGTAGAACCGGACCATATTCAGGTAGAACTGGTAGTGCGACCCCTTAGCCTTCATCTCAGGACCGATAGCGGAGAGCGCCTTGGCCGCCTCGGCCGGCTGGTTGGCGCGGCGCAGCGAGACGTAGAGCCAGTTCGTGGAGCCGATGCGGTTGTCGTCATCCACGGCATACTCCACGGCGTGTCGGAATGCCGCCGCCGCCGGAGCAAACTCGAAACGAAAATAATGAGCGAGACCCAGGTTGTACCAAAGCTCAGGATTCTTCGGGTCGAGCGTGGCGGCGTAGGTGGAATCTTGGATGGCGCGATCGAACTGCCGAAGCGAAACCTCGCGGTGCCCGCGATCAACGTATGCGGCGGCATTCGTGGGTGCGATAGCGATCACACGGGTGCAGGTAGCGATAGCTTCGCGGTCCTGCCAGACGCCGACTTGCGCGGCCTCAAGCTTCATCATGAGGTCCACGTTCTTGGGATCGGCGGCAAGCGCCTGCTGCGCGGCCGCGATAGTGCCCTTCGGATCCGGGGCCGAATAGAACTTCCTGCCCAGCGCGGTGGTGACTTCCGGCTGCTCGCCGGAGGCCGCGGGCGCGCCCTGCGCAAGAAATGCGTCGGAAAGTACTATGGCTTTTGCGACCCCGAACACGGCCATGACGATCATGGCGAATGCACCAACAACCGCCCAGACGGTCTTCTTCACGATGGTCCTCCCGGGCGTTTGCCACGCGCCTCTATCACCGCACTATGCGACGGCGGGAGTCTACTGCAAAGGCGGCGGCCGTGCGCGAAAAATCTTAGCGCTTCGACGTCCCCTTGGAGAATCCGTCGCACATGTTCTTCGCTTCGCTCAGCGACTATTTTTTTTGGCCGGCGCCACAATGTAGAACTACGAGTTGCCGGGCGGAATGTGGAGCCACGGGGACGGTTTACAAAACATGCTCCAAGGCGCTTCAAAGTTGGAAAGCGATGTAGCCGAGCTTCTGGTCGCGCTCGACCTGCAGCACGATGGCGCCCCCCGGCTTCACCGATTGCAGCGCGGCGCGCAGATCCGCGAGATTGGTGATCGGCGTGCCATTGATGCCGTGAATCACATCACCGGTGGCGAGAGGAATTTCGGTGGCGCCGGCCGTCTTGGCGGCCACAATTACCCCGGAAGGAATGCGGAGATCGGGCAGTTCCGCGTCAAGTTTGATGTTGAGATCGATCCCTAAGATCCCTAACTGGCTAACCAGATTGTTCTGCGGATCGGCGAAATCAACCAGCTTATCAACCGGGTGAGGCTGTTCGCCGACGGCGACGTCGAGCTGGACGCGTTGCGTGCCGCGGAGGACTTCTATACGTGTCTGCTCGCCCGCACGGTGAAGAAACAAATTGCTCACAAACAGTGGAAGGCTGCCTACGGGCTGCCCGTCAACGCTCAGAACGATGTCCTGGATTTTCACGCCAGCCTTATCGGCCGGGCCGCCGGGAACCACATCGCAAACGATCACGCCGAAATCCCTGGGAAGGTGCAGGCCCGCGGCCAGCGGCCGGGTAATGGCCTGAATCGTGGCGCCGATTTCCGGCTGGTGCACATGGCCGAACTTGAGAAGCTCCGGATAGGCGAAGGCAATCGTCCGCGTGGGAATGGCGAAACCAAGGCCTTCGTTGCCGCCAGACTCGGAGAGGATAAATGTGTTGACACCTACGAGATTTCCTTCGGCGTCCACCAGCGGGCCACCGCTGTTGCCGGGATTGATCGGCGCGTCGGTTTGAATGTAGACCATGGGGCTCGCAGGATCGGCTTGGCGAGCCACGGCGCTCACGATGCCCATGGTGACCGAATTCCGCAAGCCGCCAGGGCTGCCAAATGCGAAGACCATTTCTCCCTGCCGCGGCGAGATCGCCGTATCGATTCTGACCGCAGGCATCCCGTGCGACTCAACCTTGATCACCGCCAGATCCATCTCCTTAGACACGCCGACGACGCGCGCCTCAAAGCTTTGGCCGCGCGGGCTGATGTCACCATTAGCGGCTTCACCCGGAGCGTTGGGGACCAGCACCTCGATGCTCTCGGCGCCGTTGACGACGTGGGCGTTCGTGACGATGTAGCCCTCAGCATCTACGATGACGCCCGAACCGATCTTGCGCTGGCGCCCGATCACGAGGCTGGTCTGATTCTGCTCGTTTTCCTCGACGGTGCCGTAGCCTGAGACTACGATCTGAACGACGCTCGGCGAGATGCGCGCAACAAGGGCCTCGATGGATTCGTTCAATTGGCGCAAGGGGTTGGCACCTCGGCCCTGCGAGCCTTGCGCGACAGCAGCGCCCGCCAGAGGCAAGGCCAGTATGAGGGCCGCGCAAACTGACTTGGCGCGTAATATTGATGGAATATGAGCCTTGTTCTTGGAAGCCTTCATTTTGGGCACCGTTCGTAAGTTGGATGCGCGGCCTGCAACGCTCGGTTCATTCGCGACGGTCCGGGCCTGATCGGACAGGGAGTGCTAGCGCAGCTACTCAAGGCGGATTAGGACAATCTCGGGTCGTGTCCCTACGCGCATCGGAGGTCCCCAGGTGCCGGCGCCATAAGAGGTATAAACTTGCAGGTTTCCAAAACGCTGCAAACCGTAGACGAACTTGCCGTATATGCGCGAAGTGATCCAGGTGTACGGCCAAAACTGGCCGCCATGCGTGTGGCCTGAGAGCTGCAAGCTTATTCCCTCGGTTTCGGGAATCGCCAAGCGATGTGGGGTGTGCACCAGCAGGACGCTGGCGCAGTTCCGGTCCAGATTTGCCCGCTCGAGGATCGCGCGGAACCCGGCAGAATCGGCGGATTCACGATCATGCACGCCGATCAGTTGCAGGCCGTCGAGAACGATCTTCTCGTTGTTTAACACTCGAATTCCCGCGCCGCCGACGGCATCCAGATACCTGGAGCGGTCGGTAAACTCTTCGTGGTTTCCAGTTACAAAATATACGCCAAAGGGAGGTGAAACCCGCGACCACGGTTCGGCGAGACGCTTCAAATCGGCCCCCGTGCCGTCATAGAGGTCGCCGCTGATGAACACCACGCCGGGATTCAATCGCGTAACCAACGCCGCAATGCGCCGCGAAAACCGCACACCTCGGACGGGCCCCAAATGCATATCGGTGACCAGCGCCGCGGTGCGCCCACGCCACGAGGCCGGCAGGTTCGGCAACGTCACCGCAATCTGCCGCACACGCGTGCACGCCGCGTTCGCGATGCCGTAAGCACTTGCGAGGACCGCCAAGGGCAGGAAAAAGAGCGCCAGATCGCGACGATTGGCCTCTATGCCACCAATCCTAAGGATGAGATACAAGACCCAGCACGAACACGACGACCAGACGCAAAAGCTCCCAATTCCGAGCCAGGCCGCTGAAAGTGTGTAAAAAAGCCGCGCGAAAGGGTTGTAAAAGCGAAAGGAGAGGACGGAAGCGACCACAAAACTGATGGACAAAAGAAAAAAAGCAACTCTCAGCGCCGAAATGCCCGATGTTGCGGGTACCCAGAAAAACACCCAGGTCTCGTACAGGAATGCGTGGGTTAAGAACAGGATAGACTGAATGATGAGAATGAACCCAACAAGTCGCGAGCGCACCCTGGCCGATCCCCTTTTCCTTCTCAACCAGCGTACCACGCAGGAGCAGCCCTGCCGACCTGCAGCGACAAACGGGCTCCTCCGTGCGCCAGCCGCCGCAATACCCTCCATCGTGCCGAGTCAAGCACATGGTTACGCCGGGCTATTGCCCTGCAGACGAAGGACCTGCAGACTAAACAGTTGTGGGCCCAGATCCGGATGGACCTTACGGTCCGGCTACCTGGGGAGTTCCATCTCGATATGGACGCGAACCAAACGACGCCTGAACCCGAAGTCGTTGCGGCTGAGCCTGAGCCTCTGCCTGAGCGGCGCACCGAACCACGCTACCAATTCACTGCCTCCGTCGAAATTACGGAAGTAAAGACAGGCACAAAGGCCAAGGCGCGCGTCAGCGATCTGGGCCGGGGCGGCTGCTACGTGGATATCAACAGCCCTTCCCCGCTCGGCACGATCGTAAAGATCAAAATTAGCAGGGAAACGAAGTCGTTTGAAGCCCAAGGCAAAGTCACCTATTCGCTTCCGGGCATGGGAATGGGGCTCATGTTCACCAGGGTGGACCCCAAACAAGCTAAGACTCTGGAGCGCTGGATCGGCGAGATTACCGGCGATACGGTGCCGGACGACGAGGAACCCGAGCTAGAACCAGAGCCGCAACAAGCTGCCACATCCCCTGCTTCGGGCTCTAGCGAGCAATCGTTTGTCCTTCACGAGCTCTTGATCGCCCTCATGCGAAAGGGCATCCTCAGCGAAACAGAAGGCAAGGCCATGATGCAGAAGCTGTTGCGATAACCGGGTCTCTCCCCCGGATTTCCCTTTCTCTGCCCCCAAAGTTCAAATCCGAACACCGCCAGCCGAGTGGTCCTTATCAGAAGCCCCGTTCAAATCGTGAGGCAATCCACGCGATAGCGCGGAAGCTGTTGGAGGCCGAAAATGAGCATTGTCCCGCCTCACACCGAACCAGGCGACTGCAAATAAGCGCCCCGCCGCCCAGGGACATGCCTGACATGCTATCGCTTTTATTATGAGCAATATAGACGGTTGCCTGACTACCTGTACTTACTGATGCGTGGACCTCATCTGGTAATACCCCGCATTAGGTATTACCAATCCGGAACGCCTGCTTATCGTTTCCCTCGGAAATGCCGGGCCTCCAGCTAAAATTTGATTAGGCCACGGGAGCTTGGGCTCTTGTGGGGTGTGGGAATAGGGTTTTTGAATTCATCGAGAATCTCAGGAGAAACGGCTTATGCGAAGGTTAGGTTGTTTATGTGCATTTTCACTGCTCTTCGGGCTCGCTGCGTCCGCCCAGGACACCCCGAAGGCAGATGTCTATCTGGGCTACGCTTACTTGCAACAGACTTACGGCGGAATTGTCAACAACATGAACTTGAACGGCGGGATCGGGCAGGTCGCCTTCTATCCTATGAAGAACGTCGGCATCGTCGGCGAGTTCGGCGGGTACGAGGTTCGTAACATCATGGGCGTTCCTGCCAGCGGCGCCGAGATGAGCTATCTGTTTGGGCCGCGTCTGACAACCTCACACGGGCACCTTCGGCTGTACGCGCAAGCCTTGGCGGGCGGCGCGCATCTGACGAGCGCCTACCACACGGAACTCGGCAGTGCATCTCCTAACTCATTGGCAGTGGCTCTGGGTGGCGGCATTGATTGGAACGTAGGGCGCCGCTTCGCCGTGCGTCTTGGCCAATTCGATCTTTACCTCACGCGATTCGACGATGGTGGCGGCGGTGGTGAGTTCACCCCCAATCGCTTCCTCCAGGGCAGCTTCCGCTACACCGGCGGATTCGTGTTCAAGTTCTAACGCACCTAAAATCAGCTCAGCAACCGATCACATCAGCCGGGGCGCCGCTTCTCTTGAGCGCCCCGGCTCTTTCTTTTGGACAAATTGAGAATCGCGGTGCCGGTAGAATCGCGGTCCCCTTATTTTCTGTGCTACATTCCCCCAATTCATGATGGCTGCTCGGGGATCGGGCGAAATCCCGGCGTCCTGCGCCGGAAGCAGCGCTACAGTGCTCAGCTGGGCAGCGCTGCTCATTTTCTTGCAGGTTTCTGCTTTCGCTCAAACGCCCTTCCAGAAGCCGTCCACCGGATTGGCATCCGCCGCCGAACAACGTGCCGCGCGCGCTTTTGAAATCGCGCGGGCGAATCCCCTTGAGCTATACGACTTCTTGGTACGCATGCCCAAGGGCGCGGATCTGCACAGCCACCTGAGCGGCGCGGTATACGCCGAGACCTTCATCCGGGACGCATCCGAAGATGGCCTCTGCGTGGATTTGCAGGCACTTTCGTTCTCGAAGCCCACGCCGTCAGGGTGTGGTGAAGGCAAGGCTGCGGCGGGGCGCGCGTTTGCGGACCAACATCTTTACGACGCGCTGGTTGACGCCTTTTCGATGCGGGGCCTCGTGCCTTCGCCCGGCGTTACCGGTCACGATCATTTTTTTGATACCTTCTCGAAATTTGGCGGCATTGACGCCAACCATCTGGGCGAATGGCTGGACGAAGTAGCCACGCGCGCCGCAGCTCAGAATGAGCAGTATCTCGAACTGATGCAGACTCCCCCATTTGCCCATACGATCGCCGCGGCCAGCCAGACGGCGTGGCAGGACGACTTCAGAAAGCTTAGGGAGGACCTTCTCGCTCGCGGCTTGCGTGACGACATCGCAGTTGACCGGGCAAGCGTAGAGAAGGCCGAGGCGGACCGTCACGATCGGGAGCGCTGCGGCGAGCCCAATGCGGCTCCGGCATGCCGGGTGCAGATTCGGTTCCTCTATCAGGTGCTTCGCGGCGCTCCAAAGGAGCGTGTCTTCGCGCAAGCCCTGCTTGGATTTGAAGTCGCTTCGGCCGACCCGCAGCATTTTGTAGGAATCAACCTTGTGCAGCCCGAGGATGGCTACACCGCGATGGCGGACTACGCGCTGCACATGCGCATCGTCGGTTTTCTCCACGGGCTATATCCGCAAGTGCACATCAGCCTGCATGCGGGCGAACTGGCTCTAGGGCTCGTTCCACCGGATGGCTTATGCTGTCACATTCGGCTGGCCGTCGAAGACGCGCACGCGGAGCGCATCGGTCACGGCGTGGATGCAATGTATGAAAATCAACCATACAATCTGTTGAAGGAGATGGCCGCCAAGCACGTGATGGTTGAGATCAATCTCACCAGCAACGATGTAATCTTGGGCGTCAGCGGAAGAGATCACCCTCTCCCGGTTTACCGCAAGTACGGCGTCGCGGTTGCGCTCTCGACCGACGACGAAGGCGTCTCGCGAATTAACCTAACGCACGAGTATGTGCGAGCTGCGGAAAGCTATGGTTTGCGTTACGAGGACCTGAAAAATATGGCGCGCGCCGGGATCGAGCACAGCTTTCTTCCAGGCGCCAGTCTGTGGCGGGAGGCAGACGCCTTCACACGATCCGTCGCTGCCTGCTTGCGCGACACGCTCGGCGCAGTGAAGCCCTCGTCTGGATGCGTCGCGTTCTTACAGGCCAGCGAAAAGGCACAGCAGCAGTGGGAACTGGAGCGTCGCTTTCGTGCATTTGAGGCGCAGTATTAGCATCACTGATAAGCAAAGATCGCAAGGTGCCGGAAGCACGGGCGATGTCTACCGCTCAACGGACACTCGCCTCGACGGCATCGTTGCGATCAAAAACCTCTCGCTCCCGTCGGACATAACTCAGCGTGAAGATCGCGGACAGATTCTCAGTGGAGCCGAAATGAACCGCACCCTAAAAGCAGTGTTTTTGCTGGCAACATCCATCATCGGCCTCTCTATCGCCGCCGTGAGATTCGCCGCTGCCAATCCGGCCGATCCACCCTTTGACCTCATCATTCGCAATGGACACATCATCGACGGCACCGGATCGCCATGGTATGCCGCCGACATCGCCATCCGCGACGGACGCATCGCACGCATCGGCCGCCTGGGTGACGTCTCTGCGAAGCAATCGATTGACGCCCGCGGCCGAGTCGTCGCGCCTGGTTTCATTGATATGTTGGGCCAATCCGACCTGACCATCCTGGTGGACCCTCGGCTGCCATCGAAGATCTACCAGGGCATTACCACCGAGGTTGCCGGCGAAGGCAGTTCCGTTGCGCCGCTGACTGACTCGCTGGTTCGCCGCGACCATCTCGCGTTCGATCACTACAAGATCACGCCGGACTGGCATACTCTTGGTGAATACTTTGCGCGACTCGAGAAACAAAGAATCGGCATCAACGTGGCCGATTACGTTGGCGCGACCCAAGTGCGCAAGGTAGTGCTCGGCGATGCGGATCGTGCTCCCAGTTCCACCGAGCTGGACCAGATGCGCGCATTGGTTCGGCAAGCGATGCAGGATGGGGCTGTCGGAGTGAGCACGTCCCTGCAATATGCGCCTGCGCCCTATGCGAGCACCGACGAGCTGATCGCGCTCGCGTCCGAGGCCGCGAAGTATGGCGGCATCTACGCCACACACATGCGCAACGAAGGCGACGCTGAGATGACGGCACTCGAGGAAACCGCTCGCATCGCCCGCGAAGCGCACATTCCGGTGGAAATCTGGCACTTGAAAGCTGCGGGCAAACCGAGCTGGGGCAAAATGCCCCAAGTCGTCTCCTTTATTGAACAGGCACGCGCGAGCGGCCTCGACATCTCTGCAAACACGTATGCCTACACCGCATGGTCCAACTCGCTTTCCGCATTCGTTCCGCCGTGGGCGCACGACGGTGGCGACGCGAAGATGATCGAGCGCTTCCGCGATGCCGCCGCGCGCGCGCGCATTAAGCATGATATGCGCACGCCCTCGAAAGATTGGGACAACGAGTGGCAGGAAATTCCCGGCCCGGAGGCGATCCTCATCAGCGCGGTACAGAATCCGAAGCTCCTGCCGCTGCAAGGCAAGACCGTCGCGCAGATCGCCAAAGAGCGCAATGCTGATCCAATGGACGCCATATTTGACATCCTGACGGACGATGGCGGCTTCACCGAAGTCTCCGTCTTCGCAATGGACGAATCCGACGTCGCGCTGGCGCTCAAGCAGCCGTGGACCTCGATCTGTAACGACTCGTCTGGCACTTCCCCGGATGGAATTCTCGGCGACGAGCACCCGCACCCGCGCGCGTACGGCACCTTTCCGCGCATTCTGCGCAAGTACGTCCGCGAGGAACATCTGCTGACGCTGTCCGACGCGATCCGCAAGTTCTCCGCATTGCCCGCGCAGAAGATGGGGTTTACCGATCGAGGCGTGCTGAAGGAAGGGATGTGGGCGGATGTCGTTGTCTTCGACCCGGAAACGATTCATGACGTCGCGACGTTCGACAAGCCGAATCAATTATCGGTGGGAATGGACTACGTGCTGGTGAACGGTGTGCCCGTAATTTCAGAAGGACAAATGACCGGCAAGAAGTCCGGGAAAATCTTGCGCGGCCCGGCCTTCCGTCGCTAGCGTTTCTATTGCGGCGTAACAAGACGCGATGGCAACTGTCTACAGCGGATGATGGAGAACCCGGGAGAAACCAAAGACCAGCTGGCAATTGCACGGTCTTGGCACACGATCCCCAAAAAAGGGGGGGGAGTGCACCGACAACAAAACAGTGAGTGGCGGATGGGCCTGTAAGCCGGATACTGTAAACAGGCGTTGAGAACACGGAAGTTATTGAAAACACTCGACGGATTGACATCAGTGAACACAGATTTTGTCACTGTTGTCAGGATTTACGGTTAGAACGCTGTTAGAAATCGTGCCGCAACCAGGCCGGAGACCTTTGGTTCGGATGCTTCTTACTCTTCCCTTTGATACTATCCACGATCTCCCGTTATCGCTATTCAGGGCGTGCCGTCCGCTTGATACGTTCCGCCCACTTCCTGAGTTCTGAATTGCGTTCTGTTTCCGTTGCCCATTCACCCAACGGCATACCACACTGAGGACATAGTTTCAGAATCGTCTCTGCCGTCTTCGCATCTTCGGCAGGAGTGTTGCAGTCCCTGCACATAAGAGTTACATGCCCGTACGCGTCCAAAACGCCCATCAGCAGGCCATGAATCGGCATTGCTTA
>Ga0182024_10001158_pt1 | contig 68256 bp, 71 predicted proteins | sample P32metaG_FD_120480 | JGI IMG/M metagenome (GOLD analysis project Ga0182024, IMG submission 120480) | Permafrost microbial communities from Stordalen Mire, Sweden - P3-2 metaG (Illumina Assembly) | ecosystem: Environmental > Terrestrial > Soil > Wetlands > Permafrost | place: Sweden: Stordalen...
AATTCCGCTACGCTCTCGGCCGTGGACTTCGCTCTTGCCCCCGAGGACGAGGCGTTCCACGACGAGCTCAGAGCCTGGCTGGACGAGCACCTTCCACCGTTCCTGGAGAAGGAGACCCTCGACGACGACGCCAAGCTGTCGGGCGGTGCGTCACAGCAGCGACGGGCCGCCTGGCAGCGCGAGCTCAATACCGGACGCTGGGCGGCCATCCACTGGCCGGTCGAGTACGGGGGCCGGGCCGCCACCGCCATGCAGCGGGTCATCGCCTCGGAGGTGATGGCCGAGTACCGGACGCCGGGGATGTTCAACACCAACGGCGTCTGGCAGATCGGGCCCATGATCATCACCTGGGGCACCGACGAGCAGAAGGCCCGGTGGCTCCCCAGCATCCTCGAGGCGCACGACCACTGGTGCCAGGGGTTCTCCGAGCCCCAGGCCGGCAACGACCTGGCCAACCTGCAGACGACGGCCATCTTGGACGGCGATCACTACGTGGTGAACGGCCAGAAGATCTGGATCTCCACGGCGCACCTGGCCAAGTGGGGCCTCTTCCTGCTTCGGACCGACCCCACCGCCATCGGGCGCGGGGTCAAGCACGAGGGCATCACCGCCTTCATCTTGGACATGGAGACCCCGGGCATCGAGTGCCGCCCGATCCGGGACATGGCGGGCGAGGAGATGTTCAACGAGATCTTCTTCACCGACGCCCGCATCCCGGCCGACTGCCGTCTGGGCGACGAGGGCCAGGGCTGGATGGTCGCCATGGGCACGCTCGGCTTCGAGCGGGTGGGCATCGCCGGCCAGCTCTCTATCCTGGGCGCCGACCTGCGGGCCATGACCGAGGCCGCCCGGACCCTCAACCCCGACGCCCTGGCCGACCCCTCGCTCCAGGAGCGGCTGGCCAAGGCCTGGACGGAGATCGAGCTGGCCAAGCTGCTCTCCCTGCGGGCCCTGAGCCGGATCATCAAGGGGGAGAAGCCCTGGCCCGAGGTGCAATTCGCCAAGATCACCTGGGCCTACCTGGCCCAGGACCTGGCCACCCTCGCCGTCGACCTGCTGGGCCCGGCCGGGGTACTGCTGCGGGGCGGGCCCGACGCGGTCGACCGGGGCAAGTGGTCGCGCCTCTACTCGTTCCAGCGCTACAGCTCGATCGGCGGGGGTTCGACCGAGGTGCAGAAGAACATCATCGCCGACCGGGCCATCAAACTGCCCGGTCAGTCCCGCACCTCGTAACGTCGCCATGTCGGCCGTGGCGCACGATCCCCGGGCCCCGTGCATCATCGGCGTGGCCCGGCGGACCTGGCACCGCGCCGACCTCGGTCCCGATGGAGCCCCCGAGCCACTGGCCATGTGGGAGCTGGTGGCCCGGGAGGCCGCCGCCGACGCCGGCGCCCCCGACGTTCTGAGTGGCCTGGAGTCCCTCGACGTCGTCTACTGCCAGGCCTGGCAGTACGACGACCCGCCGGGCCGCCTGGCCGACCGGCTGGGCGCGTCGCCGGCCCGGGCCCGCTACTCGGGCATCGGCGGGTCGATGCCCCAGGTCCTGGTGGCCGAGGCCGCCGGGGCCGTCGCCGCCGGCGACCTCGACCTCGGCCTGGTGGTCGGGGGGGAAGCCCTGGCCACGGTGCGACGCCTGAAGAAGGAGGGGAACCGGCCCCCCTGGTCGCACCGGCCGGCCGAACGCCGGCCCTTCCCCTTCGACGTCCCGTTCCACCCAGCCGAGGTGGCCCACTCGGTCTTCGAGGCCTTCTTGACCTTCGCCCTGTTCGACAACGCCCGGCGGGGCCACCTGGGCCGGACGATCGGCCAGCACCGGGCCCGCATCGGCCCCCTCCTGGCCCAGATGACCGAGATCGCGGCGGCCGACCCCGCCAACGCCTGGTTCCCGATCGCCCGGCCGCCGGACGAGATCGTCGAGCCGACCCCCGACAACCGACTGGTGGCATACCCCTACACCAAGCTGATGACCTCGATCATGGACGTCGACATGGCGGCGGCCGTGCTGGTGGCCAGTGACGCCAAGGCGGACCAGCTGGGGGTGCCGGCCGACCGACGGGTCTACCTACGGGGCTGGGGATACGCCCGCGACCCGGACCACGTGGCCGAGCGCCGCGACCTGTGGCGTTCGGCGGCGATGGTGGCGGCGAGCGGGGCCGCCCTGGGCGGTGCGGGCATCGGGCCCGACGACGTCGCCCACTTCGACCTCTACTCGTGCTTCGCCAGCTCCCTCTCGTTCGCCCTCGACGCCCTGGGCGTCGACCACGACCCGTTCCTCACCGGCGAGCGGGCGGTCACGGTCACCGGCGGACTCCCCTACCACGGGGGCCCGGGGAGCAACTACATGACCCACTCGATCGCCGCCATGGCCGAGCGGCTGCGCCGGGACCCCGGCAGCTACGGACTGGTCAGCGGGGTCGGCATGCACATGACCAAGCACGTCTATGGCCTGTGGTCGACCGAGCCCGGCCCGATGACCCCACCCGACCCGGTGGCCCTGGCCGAGCAGGTCCGAGCCGACCAGGAAGTGGTGGCCATCACCGACGTGGCCGAGGGGGCGGCCACGGTGGCCACCTTCTCGGTCCTCCACGGCCGCGACGGGTCGCCCGAGTGGGCGGCGTTGGTGTGCGACCTTCCCGACGGCACCCGTTGCTACGCCCGGCTGGAGGGTTCCGAGGCGCTCACCTCGGCCGAGCGGGACGACCTGGTGGGCCGCACCGTGACCCTGGTCAGCGACGACGGCGTGAACCGGGCCGACCTCTGACCGGGGCGGGCGGCCCGGAGTGAGCGCCGAACGGTGCGATGTAGCGGTGGTCGGGGGCGGCCTGGTGGGCTCGGCCACCGCCTACGAGCTGGCCCGCCTGGGGGCCGACGCCGTCGTCATCGACGAGCACGACCCTGGTCGGGCCACCGACGCCGGAGCGGGGATCCTCTCCCCCGAGACGAACACCGCGCTCGACGGCGAGCGGCTGGCCTTCGCCCTGGCCGCAGCCGAGCACTACCGCGCGCTGGTGCCCCGGCTGGCCGAGGAGGGTGCGTCCGACACCGGCTACCGGCGCTGCGGCCTGCTGCGGGTGGCCGTGCGGGAGGGGGAGGACCGCCTCTTGGCGTCGGACGCCGAGGTGGCGGGCAGCCGCCTCGGGGGGGTGGTGACCGAGATCGCGCCGTCGGAGGCCGCCGAGCGCTTCCCACCGCTGGCCCCGGTGCGCCGGGCCCTGTACAGCCCCCTCGCCGCCCGGGTCGACGGCCGGGCCATGAACGCCGCCCTGGGGCACGGCGCCCGGGCCCGGGGGGTTCGGCGACTGGAGGCCCGGGCCGAACGCCTGGTCACCGCGGGCGGCCGGGCGGTGGCGGTCGACACCGGCGCCGGGCCGGTGGCCTGCGACGCCGTGGTCCTGGCCGGCGGGGCCTGGACCGGCCGCCTGGTCGAAGGCCTCGGCTCGACGCCCCCGGTGGCCCCGGTCAAGGGCCAGATCATCCACCTCCACCTGCCCGGGGTCGACAGCACCCGGTGGCCGATCGTCCAGCCAGTCCTCAGCTATTACCTGGTCGCCTGGCCGGGGGGCCGGGTGGCCTGCGGGGGCACCTTCGAGGGGGACGCCGGCTTCGACCACCGACCGACGGCGGCCGGGGTCGCCGAGCTGCTCCGGGAGTGCCTCATCAACGCACCCGGCCTGGCCGCGGCCACCTTCGGCGAGGTTCGGGTCGGCCTGCGGCCGGTCTCGTCCGACGGCGATCCCGTCCTCGGGTCGCTGCCCGGTCTGGACAACGTGCTGCTGGCCACCGGCCACGGCGCCGAGGGCCTCCTCCTTGGCCCCTACAGCGGCCTGGTCGTCGCCCGGATGGCCCTGGGTGAGCCACCCGGGGCCGACCTCGGGCCCTACGACCCGGCCCGGTTCCGGTGACGGCCTCCGGCGGCCCCCGGGCCGGACGATCCGCCTCTGGCCGCAGGGGTCGGGTCGGCCAGCCCACTGGTCGGTCATCCCGCCCCTCAGTAGGATGCCCCGGATGCGCAGATCGCGCGGCGGGAGGCTGGACATGTTGCTTCGTCGGGTAGGGGTCGGGTTCGGGATCGTGAGCGTCGGGGTGGCGATGACGCTGGTCTCCGTCGCTCCGGCCGGGGCGAGTCAGCGCGGTGGACTGTGCTCGCTGAACAAGTCCAACCAGAAGGCCGAACTGAGGGCCACCACCGCCGTGACCAAGGCCGTGGAGTCCGGCAACTGGGCGGCTGCCCAGAAGGCCCTGCTGGGAGCGTTCTCCCAGGAGGCATCGGCCGAGCAACAGGCGATCGCCGCGCTGTCGGGAGCTCCCTCCTCGGTGAAGGCCGCCGGCGGGGTGATGATCAGGTTCTCCGGCACCGAGAAAAAGATCATCCAGAGCTCCACCACCCTCGCCAACTTCGAATCGGCGGCGGAGGCGGCTTCCCAGAACCCCAAGGTGCTGAGTGCCGAGAAGACCCTCTCGAGCTACTTCACCTCCAAGTGCGGGCCGGTGACGTCGACCACCTGATCGCGATCGACGGACGACCCGGCCGGGGCCCAGAGGGGTCAGCGGGTGGCCCCGAAGCCCATCGGCCGGCCCGGCAGCCGGTAAAAGCGGGCCTCGGGCCGGCACAGCTCGTCGAGGAGCCCGTAGCCCACGGCCTCCTCGGCACCCAGGAACCGGCCCACCCTGAAGTCCTCGACCACCGAGGCCGCCGAGCGGCCGATCGCTCCCGCCACCCGTTCGCAAAAGGCGCGCCACTGGGCCCGCCGGTGCTCGGCCCACTGCTCGACGTCGCGGGCGTGCCCGGCGAACGCCCCCTCGGGTTCGTTGAGTCGGAACCGGGTGTGGGGTGTGGCCATCCGGTGGTGGCCCACCGCCACCACCCCCACCGCCGGACCCCCGACCGAGCCGAGCGCGGTCACCCGGACCGGCACCCCGGCCAGCTCGATCACGTCCATCAGGGCCACGGCCGCCTCGACCAGGCCTCCGTTGCTGTCGATCTGCAGGTGGATCGGGTCATCGCCGGACGCGTCGAGGGTCATGATCTCCATGGCGGCCCGGTTGGCCACCGCATGGTCGAGCGGGCCGGACACGAAGATGACCCGTTGTCCGAGCAGGCGAGCCCGGAGGGACTCGGCCGGGTCCTCGCCCGACGGGGGAAGGCCCCCAGGTCCGAGCACCTCGGTCACCGGGCAGCGTCCCCGAGCCGCCAGTCGAGGTGCCAGCCGAGGGCCGCCGCGTAACGCTCGACCGTGGACAGGCGCACGTCGGCCGACCCCGCCTCGATACGGGCCACCGCCGACTGCGAGGTGCCCATCCTCGCCGCCACCTGGGTCTGGGACAGGCCGAGGGCCCGACGGCGGCCGGCCAGCTCGTCGCTCAGGGCGCGCCGCCGGGCCGCCATCTGCGAGAACCCCGGGAACACCGTCTCGTGTCGTCGTTCGCTCACTCGGCCGTCCTCGACTCGGTTGCCGGTCCGGGCCGGCCCGGACCCGGCCGGCGGGACGCAGCCGCCCGCCGCCCATGGTCCGTCCCGACCATGATATCTCATTAGTGAGATATCATGTAAGAGATACCGGGCACCCGGCCCGGGACCGGACAGGAGGTCCACATGGCCCCGCAGTCACTCATCCCCACCGTGCTGGAGGAGTCGAGCCGGGGTGAGCGGGCCTTCGACATCTACTCCCTGCTCCTCCGCGAGCGGATCGTCTTCCTCGGCCAGGAGGTGGACGACCAGATCGCCAACCTCATCATCACCCAGATGCTCTACCTCGAAGCGCAGGACCCGGACAAGGATATCGCCCTCTACATCAACTCACCCGGGGGGATGGCCTACGCCGGCATGGCCATCTACGACGTGATCCAGCACGTCCGGCCCGAGGTCTCGACCATCTGCGTCGGCATGGGCATGTCTGCGGCGGCGATGATCCTCTGCGGCGGGGCCCCCGGAAAACGGCTGGCGCTGCCGAACTCGCGGATCATGATCCACCAGGGTTCGGCCGGCACCCGGGGGGCGCCCAGCGACATGGAGATCCAGCTGCGCGAGGTGCTGGCCACCACCCGCCGGATGGCCGAGATCATCGCCCACCACTCCGGCCGCCAGCTCGGACAGGTGGAGCGGGACATCGACCGCGACAACTTCATGACGGCGGACGAGGCGATGGCCTACGGCCTGATCGACGAGATCATCGCCCCCCGGAGGGGCCTGTCGGCCCCCCTGCTCGAGTCGGCGGCGGGTTGACCGTCCCGGGGCCAGTGGCTGGGTCGGCGACCGGGCCGCCGGTCCGCTCGAACACGTAGTAGAGATCGGCCAGCAGGCTCAGCAGCAGGGCCACCGGAGCGCTGAACACGGCGACGACGATCGCCAGCAGGTAGACGAATGACCCGACGGCGAACCGGAGCACGGCCGAGCGTGCCTCGGCGGGCGGGACCGGAACGATGAACAGCTGGCGCCTCATGGCACGCAGGAAGATGGTGCTGAAGCTGACCGCCATCCCCTCCATCACCACGCAGTAGAGGACGGCGGCCAGGTTGACGCTCCGGCCCTTGTCGGCCGACGGCAGGTAGAGGGCGAGGGTCGCCGTCACGAACGGGATGAGGACCACGAAGAGGAGGAGCAGGAGGTTGGCGAAGAGCATCGTTCGGTCTACCTCGGTGATGTTCCTGAAGAGGTTGTGGTGGTTCACCCAGATGATCCCGACCGTGAAGAAGCTGACCCCGAAGGCGGCGAAGGCCCACCGCTTCTCGTAGAGCTGGTGGGTGAGGGACCCGTGGCCGGGCCCGCCGATGGCCAGGTTCAGAACCAGGAGGGTGATGGCGACCGCCATCACCCCGTCGCTGAAGGCTTCGAGGCGACCGGTGTCCATCGGCGGGAACCCCCTCTCCCCGACCGCGCCAGAGCGGTCGTCCGGCGGTCACGCTATCGGCGAGGGCACCCGGCCCGGCCGAATGCTGCGAGGGCCGGGCCGCTGGCGGCGCGGGACCAGCACCGCCCGCGTAGTCTGTCTGACACTGGTGTCATAGATGGCCGTTCGAGTGGGAGATGGCGAATGCGTACCGAGGACATGATCCTGATCAGCGTGGACGACCACGTCATCGAGCCCCCCGACATGTTTGACGGGCGGCTGCCGGCCCGGTACCAGGACCGGGCACCCAAGCTCGTCCGCCGTCCCGACGGGACCGACTTCTGGCACTACGACGGGAACGAGATCCCCAACGTCGGTCTCAACGCCGTGGTGGGTCGTCCCCCCGAGGAATACGGCATCGAGCCCGAGTCCTTCGACGACATGCGGCCCGGCTGCTACGACGTCCACGAGCGGGTCCGGGACATGAGCGCCAACGGGGTCCTCGGCTCGATGTGCTTCCCCTCGTTCCCCCAATTCTGCGGGCAGCTGTTCGCCCGGCGCGAGGATAAGGCCGAGGCGCTGGCCATGGTGCGGGCCTACAACGACTGGCACATCGAGGGGTGGTGCGGGGCCGAGCCCGGTCGATTCATCCCCCTGTCCATCCCGGCCATCTGGGACCCCGAGCTCGCAGCGGCGGAGGTGCGCAGGGTGGCCACCATGGGCTGCCACGCCGTGACCTTCTCGGAAAACCCCGAGAAGCTGGGCTGGCCGTCGTTGCACAACAGTCACTGGGACCCGTTCTGGACGGCCTGCGCCGAGGAGGGCACCGTCGTCTGCATGCACCTCGGCTCCTCGTCCCAGCTGGTGGTGACCTCGGTGGAGGCGCCGATCGACGTGATGATCAGCCTGCAGCCCATGAACATGGTCCAGGCGGCAGCCGACCTGCTGTGGTCGCCGATCCTGCGGAAGTACAAGGACCTCCGCTTCGCCCTCTCGGAGGGGGGAATCGGGTGGATCCCCTACGCCCTGGAGCGGATCGACTACGTCTACCAGCATCACCACGCCTGGACGGGCCAGGACTTCGGGGACATGCTGCCCAGTCAGCTCTTCAAGGAGCGGATCATCACCTGCTTCATCGACGACGCCTTCGGGGTGGCCAACCGTCGGTACCTCAACATCGACAACATCACCTGGGAGTGCGACTACCCGCACTCGGACTCGACCTGGCCCCAGTCGCCCGAGGCGCTGATGAAGTACGTCGATGGCGTCCCCGACGACGAGATCGACAAGATGACCCACCTCAACGCCATGCGACACTTCCGGTTCGACCCGTTCGCGGTCCGACGCCGCGAGCAGTGCACGGTCGGAGCCCTGCGGGCCGAGGCGGCCGACGTCGACACGTCCATCGTGTCGCGGTCCAAGGACGGGCCCAAGGAGAAGCACACCGGGATCATGGACCTCGGCACGGTGACCAAAAAGCTGGGTGACCTGGGCAAGGACGCCGACTGACGTGCCCATCCATTTCGACCGGAGTGACGACCACACGGTCCGGATCACCATCAACCGCCCTGAGCACCGCAACTCGCTCGACATGGAGCATTTCTTCCACCTGCGACGGGCCTGGGAGATCTTCGACGAGGAGGACGACCTCTGGGTCGCCGTCATCACCGGCGTGGGCCTGGACTTCTGCGTCGGCGCCGACCTCAAGACCTATATCCCGCAGGTGACCGAACTACAGAAGAAGATCGCCTCGGGCGAGGCCACCGAGGTCGGCGGCTACCAGATCGACGACGGGGTCAAGGCCGTCCTGCGGGGCACCAAGCTCTACAAGCCGATCGTGGCCGCCATCAACGGGACCTGTGTGGCCGGCGGGATGGAGATGTTGGGTGGTTGCGACCTCAGGGTGGCGTCGGACACGGCAACCTTCGGTGTCATGGAGCCCAAGCGTGGCCTCTTCGCGGGCGGGGGAACGACCGTGCGGCTTCCCCGCCAGGTCCCCTTTCCCGCGGCGATGGAACTGCTCCTCTGCGCCGACCGGGTCCCGGCCCGGCGGGCCTACGAGATGGGGCTGCTCAACGAGGTGACCACCCCGGACCGGTTGCTCGAGCGGGCCTACGACTACGCCCACCGCATCACGGCCAACGGCCCGTTCGCCATCCGCAAGACCAAGGAGTCCGTGCTGCGTGGCCTGGCCACCGACATGAAGGAGGCCTACCGGATCGAGTCGGAGCTCTCGACCGAGGTCTTCTCCAGCGAGGACGCCAAGGAGGGCCCCCGGGCCTTCGCCGAGAAGCGCACCCCGGAGTGGAAGAACCGCTGAGCGGGCCCGATGGGGCTGCCACCCGGCGACCCTCTGGCCAGGTCGAACGGGTGAGTGGTCCTCGTCCCGGGGCCTGCAGCTCCCCCACGTCGGCCGCCGACCGGGCCATCGAATAGGGTCTCGCCGATCGGCCACGACCGGTTGTCCGGCTCCCGAACGGCCGGGCCCAGACGAGGGACGTGACGGCCTGCAGGCGTCACGGGGGAACGGCATGAGCGAGACATCACAAGGTCCGGGGTGGTGGCTGGCCGCCGACGGGCGATGGTACCCGCCGACCACCGGCGCGACCGAGGGCGCCCACGACGGCCCGGTGCGTCCGCGGGTCCCCGGTTCCTTCTCGCCCGATCCGGCAGCGGTCGCCGGGTCGGTCATCGAAGATCCCGCCGCGGGCCCACTTGGCCCGACGGCCGGCGTCACCGACACCGGGACCCCGGTCACCGACACCGGGACCTCCGGCACCGATCCGGAGGGGTCACAGGCCGACGACGAGACGCATCGCCGTTCGCGGCTTCCCGCGGTGCTCGGGGCGGTGGCCGTGGTCGCCATCGTGGCCATCATCATCGTCTTCATCATCCGCACCCACGACCGCTCGAACCCGACCGACGCCTCGCCCGTCGCGGTGGCGTCAGCGCCCGCTCCCCGGGTTCTCACCGCCGATCGGGCCTCCCAGAACGAGCTGATCCACGCCATCACGCTCTTGAAGAGCCAGTACTCGTTCCTGAACACCTACGGTCTCGTGACGATCACCTGGCTGGCCCAACGAGCCCCCAAGATCAGCTGGGTGGGCGGGGTCACGCCCGTCCACCAGGCCACCCAGGTGAGCCTGGCCATCACCCCACAGAGCGCGCTGGTGGCCACCCAGTCCAAGGACGGCGCCTGCTGGTACGTGCTGGACGCCGAGCCCGGCGCCTCCGCTCTCCTGGCCTATCAGCTGCCCGGCCCGGCCATGTACTTCAACATGCGGACCGGCGCCGCCTGCGAGGGGTCGGATCCACCGATGAACGGCTGGGGCCAGACCTTCCCCCAGCCGTGACGGCTCCCAGGACGGCGGTGGTGCGTCGGCACGGCGACTGACAGGCTGGCCCGGTGGAGGACCGCCAGACTGAGGGCCTGTACCTCGAGCTGGGCACCGTCGAACCGGCCACCTACGTCGGTCGGGCGGCCGAGCTCCTCGGACGCCCCGGGGTGTCCCGGGTCACCTGGTGGGCCAACTGCCTGCCCGGGCGGTCCGACCTCCCAATGAAGGTGACCGACGGCACCCTGCTGGGGGTGGCCGAGGTGAACGGGTCCTTCGTTGCCCCCGGGGCGGCCGAGGGCACCATCGCCCACCACTTCCGACGGCACCCCCGGCCCAGCCAGGGCGTCATCTCCGGCCGGCCCACCACCGGGCTCCTGATCGTGTGGATCAGCCCCCGGGAGCCGGAGCTGGCCCAGGCCCTCCGGGACTGGGGCGACTTCGTCCATATCCGTCACATCGCCGCAGCTGGCATCCCCGGCTTCACCCAGATCTCGGTCTACGAGAACGTCGAGGCGGGCGACCCTCGCTACCTCCATTTCTACGAGTTCGACAGCGAGGATCCCGAGGCGACCTTCGCCACCATGAACGACTTCGTCGGACCGCGGCTCGGCGGCATGAAGAGCCAGGCCTACACCGAGTGGGCTGACTGGCGCCGAGCCGGGGGCCGGCTCTTCTACTGCAACACCTTCCGCCTGCTGGGCCAGAATGCCGGCTGAGGGAGCCGGGGAAATCACACGGATACCGTCCATCGGGCGGCCGGCCGTTTGACCATCGGCCCACCTGGACCCACCCCGGTGGTCGAGGCCAACCGGGCGATCGCGGTGGGGATGGCCCAGGGCCCGGCAGCCGGCCTGGCCCTACTGGAGGCGGCGGCCCGGGATCCCCGGCTGGCCCGCTGGCCCCAGGTCGAGGTCCAGGGCCGAGCTCTTGCGCCGCTCGACCGGAGGGACGAGGCGGTCGAGGCGTTACGGCGGGCGCTCGAGCTGGGCCCGTCCCCGTTAGAACAGGCCTTCATCCGGCGCCGGGTCGCCGACCTGAGTGAGCGGACCGCCGGACGGCAGCTGGCCGACCACGGCCGGCAGGAACCATTCGTTGATCGCGATCACCGCCAGCCCGGCAACCGTGATGCGGTACGACCTGGCGAGGGGCGAGGCGGCGAGCTCGGAGGCCAACCGGTGCTCGAGACCGGTGGACGGCCGGACCATGGCTTCGAGCGGCTCCCGGCCCACGTCCACGCCCTCTTCCGAGAGGACCCGGCCGATGGGGTCGTCGCCCGAGGTGAGCCGACGGCACACCACCTCGGGCAGCCGACCACAGGCCAGCATCGACTCGGCGTAGACGAAAGCCCGGCCGCTCGACCGGCCCTCCAACACGACGGCCCGGTCAGCCAAGGGCTCACCCACCGGGAGGTCCAGCGCGTTCCCGGCGACCGCGGCAACCCGGTCGTGCCGCAGCTTGTGGGCGACCACCGGCTCACCGGCCACCGACTCGAGGAACTCGGTGACCGTCCCCGACGACTCCTCGAGTGCACGGGCAAGGTCCTCAGTGCCCCGAGCCGTCATGGCCCGGGCCAGCCGACGGTTGGCGACGACGGGTCACGCCGTCCGGACCTTATCCCGGCGGATGTATCGGATGGACCCTCGGTCACCACCAGAACGTACCGCCCGCGACCGACGATGTCCCCGTAACGTGTCGACAATGGTGAAGCCGATCATCGAGTACCGGCGGACCCACGACTTCGCGGTGACCCCCGGACAGCTCTGGGTGGCCATCGGCCGGACCGACGACTACGAGCGGTGGTGGCCGTGGCTGAACCAGTTCGAACTGGAGGGGGACGGACTGGTGACCGGGTCGGTGCTGCACGGTGTCGTCTCCCCTCCCGTCCCCTACCGGATGCGGGTGGATGTCGAGCTGGTGCGCTGCGTGCCGGAGCGTGCGATCGACGCCGTGGTCCGGGGGGACCTCCGAGGGGAGGCCCGGCTCCGACTTCGCCCGAGCGCCGCGGGCACCGAGGCCGAAGTGGCGTGGAGCGTCGAGATGACCCAGCGCCCGATGCGGATCGCCAGCATCTTCACCCGGCCGCTCCTGCAGTGGGGCCACGACCGGGTGGTCGAGACGACGGTCGCCGGCTTCCGCCGGCATGTCGAGCGGGGGGGCGGGGCCGACTGAGGCGCCGGTCCTCAGGTGAGCCGGGCGACGGCCAGGCCGGCGCCCAAGAGGACGACGGCCCAGGTCATGGCCCCCAGCGCCCGCTCCAGCGGCGCCAGGAGGGTGCCCTCGTCGATGGGGACCTCGCTCCCGTCGGCCAGCACGATGGCGCCCGAGACGATGCGGGCCCGTCGGCGCAGCATCCGGGCCGGGGTGCTCAGGCGGCGCTGAGCGGCCGACAGCATGAGCGCGCCGAGCGCCGCCAGCACCGGGGCGGCGGCCAGCCGGCCGGTCTGGGCCACGTAGGCGGTGAGGACGGGGAAAGCGCCCCAGGCGGCGGCGAAGCCGAGGTCGGTGTGCACGAACCCGCCGAAGAGCTCGAAGTTGTACGCCACCACCAGCAGCGGACCGATCACCAGGAACGGCACCAGGGGCCAGCCCACCTGGACGACACCGGCCGCCCCCAGGGCGACGGCGCCGGCCAGCCCGACCACGGTCACGGCCACCAGGGCGGCCGACGGGATGCTGGTCCTCAGGGGCCGGCCGTGGAGCTCGTCGAGGGCGTGGGCGGCCAGTCCGACGGCACAGAAAAAGGCCAGCAGCGTCGCCAGCAGCCGGGTCGTGTTGACCATGGGGGCCAGGCAGGCCCCGATGACGACGTAGGCCAGGTGCCAGGCCGTGTAGGGCGGATGGAGCAGGGTCCACCAGTCCCGCCACCGCCCCGGCCGGGCGGCGTAGAAGGCCGGACGCTCGTCTGCCCGGTCGGCCCGGTTGGCGTCGCCCACTTCCGCGGTGCGTTCTTCGTGGTCCGCATCGCCGGTGCGGTCGGGGGGCCCCGGGGGGACCGGCGCTGTGGGGTCCGGCGGCGGAAGGACCCGACGCCGGGGGCGCTCGACCGCCCGCCCCGGGTCGTCCCGGTCACCCACCGGCGCGTCGTCCCCACATCACGAGACCGCCGCCGAGGCTCATGGTCCTGAAGCCCACGTCCACGAATCCGGCCCGTCGCCAGGCCTCGACGGTCCAGGCGAGCGGATACTTACGGTAGTGGGCAGAGATGTTGGGGCCGAGGAAGCGCCCGACCCGGGCCCACTCGCGACCGCCGGTGATCCATCCGCCGAGCGGGAGCGCCGTCCGGGTGTAGAGCCACCACCAGAAGCGCCAGAAGCGGCTCGGCGGGAGCAGGAACTCGAGGCTGGCCACCTCGCCGCCGGGCTTCACGACCCGGGCCAGCTCGGTCAGGGTGGCCTCGGGATCGTCGACGTAGCGGAGCAGGTAGGTGAAGGTGAGGGCGTCGAAGGCCCCGTCGGCGAACGGGAGCTGCTCGGCCCGCCCGGCAACCAGCTCGACCCGGGACGCCATCCCGGCACCGGCCACGTTGCGCTGGCCCTGCCGCAGCATCTGCTCGGTCAGGTCCACCCCGACGACGTGGGCCGGCGACCGGTCCGCCAGCTGGAGGGCCACCCCGGCGGTGCCCGAGGCGACATCGAGGATCAGGCCCGGCGCGCCGGGGACGACGTGGTCGACCATCGCCCGCCGCCAGCGGCCGTTCTGTCCCATCGAGAGGATCTCGGCCAGCCGGTCGTAGCGCTCCGGCAGCGGGGTGAAGAGCTGCTGAGCGAAGCGGTTCCGGTCGCCGGCTATCTGGACGCCCATGGTCTCTCCTCGGGTGCGATGATCTCACCGTATCTTGGCGACCGGGGAGGAGGAGCGTGGCCGGGACCCGCTTCGACGCAGTGGTCGTGGGCGCCGGGCCCGCCGGCAGCGTGGCCGCCCTCGTGCTCGCCCGGGGTGGGGCGCGGGTCGCGCTGGTCGACAAGGCCGTCTTTCCCCGCGATAAGGCGTGCGGTGACCTCGTCGGCCCCCGGGCCCTGCAGCTGCTGGGCGATCTCGGGGTCGGGCTCCCGCCCTCGGTCGACGTCGGCGACCTGGTCGTGATCGGTCCGTCGGGCCGGCGGGTCCGGTTACCGTCCTTCGAGGGTCGCAGCTATCCGGGCCACGCGACGGCGGTGACCCGCACCGCCTTCGACACCGCGCTGCGCGACGCCGCCCTCGAGGCGGGCGCCGTGCCGTTCGAAGCCCGGGCCGACACCCCCCTCGAGCGGCACGGACGACTCGACGGCTTCACCACCGACGGGGGGGACCTGGTGCGGGGCGACTTCGTGATCGGGGCCGACGGCGCCACCAGCCGGGTGGCCTCGGCGGCCGGGCTGGTCGACGGCGAGCGCGTCCTGTGGGGCTTCGCCGTGCGGGCCTACGTGGACCAGCCCGTCGAGCTCCCGGCCATCGTCTTGTGGGAGCAGGCGCGGTGGCGGGCCTTCCCGGGCTACGGGTGGATCTTCCCTGGTCCCGACGGCCGGGCCAACGTCGGGATCGGGATCGGCACCCGCTCGGACCGCCAGGCCGGGGCACGGGCGGTCCGGGCACTCCCCCGATTCCTCGACCACCTCGGCACGCTCGGACTGCTCGGGTCGGGGGCGGCCGCCAGCTCGGGTCGCCCGCTCGGCGGTTGGCTCAAGATGGGCATGGTCGGGACCGCCCCGGCCCGCGGCCGGACGCTCCTGGTGGGCGACGCCGCCGGGCTGGTGAACCCGCTCCAGGGCGAGGGGATCGCCCAGGCCACCGCCTCGGGTCGGTCGGCGGCCGAGGCGGTGCTGACCCAGGGGGCGGCGGCGTCGACCCACTACCGCCGGGCGCTGGCCGCGGCCCACCTCCCCTACCAGCGGATCACCGCCGCCGCCCATACCGCCCTGGTCGGCCGGCCCCGGGCGGTGGCCGGGCTGGGCCGCCTCCTCACCGCGCCGGTCGTCGGTCCGGCGCTGGCCGGCGGCTGGGCCGTCTTCTGGAACGAGCTCCTCGACGGCGCGCCACCCGGGGGCGCCCGCTCGGTGGCCGCCCTGGCCACCCAGGTCGGAGCTGTGCTCACCGCCGGAACGGCGGTGGCCCGGTGGTTCGAGGCCACGGTCCCCGAGCGGTCGGCCCGGGTCCGAGCCGACCAGTCGGCCCCGGCCTGAGCGTGGCCCGGCCGTCCTCGCCGGCGTGACCGGCCGGCCACGCCGCTCCTCGAACGGTGAGGCGGTCATGGACCCCCCGTCGACGGGACGACCGGGCGGGTCGAGCCGCCCGTCGACGGGTCGCCATCGATCCCCCCAGCGGGGTCCACCCCCGGGGGTCGCTGAGGGCTTCGGGAGGTGGCGGGCGGCGGGGTCCCCAAAATCCAATCGATTTTACCTTGGATCGGCGGTAAACTGCGGGGGATTCGGCGGCGGCCGTGGCGGAGGGGGGTACCTGCCATGGCAACTGACCGCGGACGACTCGTCCGGACGGGGCCGTTCAATCCGTCCGGTGAGGACCTCGTCGACCTCGCCTCAGCATCGGCGTCCCGGGAGGTGGTCGACGAAGTCCTCTCGGCCCTCTCGGAGAGCGACACGCCGCCCTGGATGGCCCCGGTCCGCCCGGCCCCCGGCCCACCGGCGTCCACTGTGGCGCCGGCACCGGCCACCGCCGACGACCGGGCCCCGGTCCGCCCCCAGCGGGCCCCCGCCCCGCCGGTGCCCTCGACCGTCCCAGCGGACCCGGCCCCGGTCTGGACCGAACCGTGGGACCCCATCCCGCCAATCCCGACCTCGGGGACCGTCGCCGGTGACCCGGCCACGGTGACTGGGACGGCACCGGTGGTCCCCACCGACACCGGGTCGGCGCCACCGGTCCCCGGTCCCGCCGTCGACGGGGCAGCCGTACTGCAGGCGGCGACGTGGGATGCGCCCTGGCGGATGTCGGTCGCCCCTCTACCCCAGGCCGCCCCCCCGGTCGAGGCGGCACCCGCCGCCCCGGCACCGGCCCCACAGGTGCTGGTCCAGCGGGTCATGGTCCCGGTGGCCGCCGTCGACGAGCCGACGCCCCGGAGCAACCAGGGCCTCTGGCTCCTCATCCTGGCCCTGACCTTCGTCCTGGTCCTGGCGACGGTGGCGCTCGAGATCGTCTACCTGACCCCGCTGGTACGCCACACGAGCGACGGCCGGAGCCTGGGTCTGGTCCTGGGCCTGATCGCCCGCTGACCGAGCGCCGGAGAGCCGGCGTCCTCAGTCGGCGCCGAGGATGATGGTGCTGGCGGCCGAGAACCAACCGCTGGTGCCGTTCACACAGGCCAGCCGGGCCCCGGGGACCTGGCGTCCGCCCAGCTCGCCCCGGAGCTGGCGTACCGCCTCGATCATCAAGAAGATCCCCCGCATGCCGGGCTGACAAGCCGACAGGCCGCCGCCGTCGGTGTTGGTGGGGAGCACCCCGCCCACCCTCAGCTTGCCGTCTTCGACGAACGAGCCGCCCTCGCCCTTCTTGCAGAAGCCGAGCCCCTCCAGGGTCAGCAGGACCATCGGGGTGAAGGCGTCGTAGAACTGACAGGTGTCGATGTCCGCCGGCGTGACCCCGGCCCGGCCGAAGGCCAGGTCTCCGGACCGGACGCAGGGGGACTCGGTGAAGTCCTCCCACTCGCTCATCGTGGTGTGCGAGCTCGCCTCGCCGGTGCCCAGCACCCAGACCGGGGCCTTGGCGCAGTCCCGGGCCCGCTCCTCGCTGGTGAGGACGATGGAGCCGCCACCGTCGGACCGGATGCAGCAGTGCAGCTTGGTCAGCGGGTCCCAGGTCATCTTCGACGCCATCACGTCGTCGATGGTGATCGGCTCCTGGTAGTACGCCTGGTCGTTGAAGCCGGCGTTGTAACGCGTCGAGACCGCGATCTCGGCCAGCTGCTCGATGGTGGTGCCGAACTCGTGCATGTGCCGGCGGGCGGCCATCGCGTAACGGGAGCCGACCGGGTGGCCGAAGGGGGCGTCGAACTGGATCGGGCCCCGGGTGCCGAAACTGAGGTTGGCCATCCGCAGACGCTTCTTGAGGTCAGCCCGCTGGGTGGAGGCGTAGGAGAGGACGACCACCTCCACCAGGCCCTGGGCGATCGCCGCCGCGGCGTGTTCGGTCATGAATTCCCAGACACTGCCCCCGTGACCGGTGGAGTCCACCCAGTTCGGACGGAGGCCGAGATACTCGGCCAACTCGATGGGCGGGAGGGCCCCGGTGCCGTGCGACATGAAGCCGTCGACCTCGGACTTGTCGATGCCGGCGTCGGCCAGCGCCCTCGTCGTGCCCTGGAAGTGGAGCTGGAAGGCCGTCTTGTCGTCGACCCGGCCGACGTCGGACCAGGCCGCGCCGACCACTGCCACCCTGCGGTTCGCCATTCGTCTCCTCGTGCCTCGTGACCGGTTCAGCCGCCGCCCATGCGCAGGCCCGGGTGGCGGGAGTGGAACACCCGGGCGTTGACCTCGGGCCCGATGGTGGAGGGGTCCCACCTTTCCTCGCCCTTGGGGTTGTCGATGGCCTCACCGAGGTGCCAGGGCTCGTAGTGGGCGATGTTGGCCCCGACGGCCCGGAAGACCTGTCCGGTGACGTGCAGCGCCTCGTCCGAGGCCAGCCAGGCCACCATCGGGGCCGAGTTCTGCGGGTTGAGCCGGCTGAACTCGGTGTACTCCTCGGGCTCCTTGAGCTCCATGTCCTTGATCACGCCGCCGGTGAGGCGGGTCACCCCCCCGGGGGCCACGGCGTTGGCCCGGACCCCGTAGCGGGACCCCTCGAGGCTGGTGATGATGGTCAAGGCGGCGATGCCGGCCTTGGCCGACCCGTAGTTCGCCTGCCCCACGTTGCCCTGGAGCCCCGCCGACGAGACCGTGTTCACGATGGCCGCCCGAACCGTCTCGCCGGCCTTGGTCCGCTCCCGCCAACGGGCGCACGCGTGATGGGTGGTGGCGAAGGTCCCCTTCAGGTGGACCCGGATGACCGAGTCGAAGTCCTCTTCGGACATTGACACGATCATCTTGTCCCTGATGATCCCGGCATTGTTCACCAGGACATCGTGGCCGCCGAAGGCTTCGTAGGCCGAGGCCAACAGGTTGGCGGCACCGTCCCAGCTCGAGATGTCGTCGTAGTTGGCCACCGCCTCGCCGCCGGCCGAGGTGATCACCCCCACCGTGTCGTCGGCCGCCCGCTTGTCCGAACCCTCGCCGGCGGCCGTCCCCCCGAGGTCGTTGACCACGACTTTGGCGCCCTGTGACGCGAGCTCCAGCGCCTCGCCACGGCCGATGCCGTGACCGGCGCCGGTGACGATCGCGACCTTGCCTTCGAGAATGCCCATTCGCCCCCCTAGGGATCGACACTGACACGGATGTCAGATACGGTAACGGGCGCCGCCCGGTCCGACAATTCCGGGTTCGGCGGCGGCCCACGGTGCCGCGGCTCGCAGCGGGGGCGGCGACCGGTCCGATCACCGACCGGGTACCTGGACCTTGAAGGAGGACATGGCAGTGAGTTCGGGGGACGGCCGCGGGGGCGGCAACCAGGGCGCCGGGGGGCGCCCGGCCAAGCGAACCGGGGCCACCGGCTCCGCCAAGACGGCCACGGCGCCCCGCTCCGGCCGGGGGGCGGCGTCCCGCAAGGGAGTGGTGAGCAAGCGGGCGGTGGCCGCAGCCACGTCGAAGGCGGTCGCCTCGGGCCCGGCCAAGCGCGACCTGATGGGCCTGCCCATCGCCCTCCGACCGGTTGACCTGGACACCTTCTTCCGCCCGGGGTCAGTGGGCGTGGTCGGGGCGTCGGACTCCAATGCCAAGCCCAACACTGCCCTTACCCAGAAGATCACGGCCTGGGCCGAGGCCCGGGGGGCGTCCATCCACTACGTGAACCCCAACCGGCCGACGGTGGCCGGCCGGCCCTGCGCCAAGTCGCTCACCGAGATCGACGAACAGATCGACATGGTGGCCATCCTGGTCGGGGACCCGATCCCGATCGTGCGCGACGCCATCGCCGCCAGGGCGAAGTTCGCCGTCATCTTCGCCGCCGGCTTCTCCGAGGTGGGCACGGCGGGGGAGCGGATGCAGGCCGAGCTGGAATCGCTCATCGCGGCCAGCGACCTCCACGTCCTCGGCCCGAACACCAACCTCAACGCCTTCGAGCAGTTCCGCGAGGACCTCCCGGGTCGGGCCATCGCCCTGGTGACCCAGAGCGGACACCAGGGTCGGCCGGTGTTCCAGGGCCAGGAGGTGGGGATCCGGCTCTCGCACTGGGCGCCGGTGGGCAACGAGGCCGACCTCGAGATGGCCGACTTCATCGGGTACTTCTCCGGGCTCCCCGAGACCGGTGCCGTGGCCTGCTACGTCGAGGGCTTCAAGAACGGCCGCACCCTGCAGCTCGCCGCCGACCTGGCGGCGCGACGCAAGGTCCCGGTAGTGGCGGTCAAGGTCGGCCGGACGACCGAGGGCACCTCGATGGCCAAGGCCCACACCGGGCACCTGACTGGCTCGGACGCCGTGACGTCGGCCGTGTTCCGCCAGTTCGGGGTGACCCGGGTGGACGGCCTCGACCAGCTCCTGGAGGTGGCGGCCACCCTCGCCCGGACCAACCCGCCCTCGGCCGAGGCCCTCCGGCGCCTCCGGCGGGGGGCCGGCGGCCGGGTCTGCGTGTACTCGATCTCGGGGGGCACCGGCGCCCACATGGCCGACATGGTGGCCGCAGCCGGCCTCGAGCTGCCCCCCCTGACCAAGGACACCCAGATCCAGCTGCACGAGTGGATCCCGCCCTATCTCCGGGTCTCGAACCCGGTCGACAACGGCGGGCCGCCGGTGCGCGACTGGCGCGGGCCCAAGATCATCGAGGCGATCTGCCAGGACCCCAACGTCGACCTGATCCTGTGCCCCATCACCGGGGCCCTCCCATCGATGGCCGACAAGCTGACCCGTGATCTTGTCCATGCGGCCTCCAACACCGAGAAGCCGCTGCTGGTCGTCTGGGGATCACCGGTGGGCGACGAGGACGCCTACCGGGAGACCCTGCTCGGAAGTGCGGTGCCGACCTTCCGCACCTTCACCAACGCGGTGATGGCGACCAAGGCCTACTTCGACTACCACCGTTTCGTCAGCCGCTACCGGTCCCCGTTCACCCGGCCGGTGCTGAGCCCCTCCGCCGCCGCTGCCGGGGCGGCCAGGATCCTCGCCCCCAAGGGACGGTCGGGACCGGCCAGATCGACCCTCTCCGAGCAGGACTCCAAGGCCCTGCTCGCCGCCTACGGCATCGCCGTACCCCGGGAGCGGGTCGCCGAGAACGCCAAGGACGCGGTCAAGGCGGCACGGCGCATCGGGTACCCGGTGGTGATGAAGGTGGCTTCCGCCGACATCCCTCACAAATCCGACCTGGGGCTGGTCCGGGTCGGTGTCCGCTCCGACGACGAGGTGCGCGAGGTCCACCGCCAGTTCACCAAGCGCGCCGCCAAGTTGGCGCCCAAGGCCGCGGTGGACGGCGTCCTCGTGGCCGAGCAGGCCCAGGGCGTCGAGACCGTCGTGGGTATCGCCCGGGACGAGTTGTTCGGTCCAGTGGTCATGTTCGGGCTGGGGGGCGTGTTCATCGAGATCCTCAAGGATGTGACCTTCCGTGTCCCCCCCTTCCCGTCGGCCGAGGCCGGGCGGATGCTGGACGAGCTCGCCGGGACGGCCCTCCTGGCCGGGGCCCGCGGTGTCCCGGCCCCCGACCGCAAGGCGCTTGTCGACGTGATCATGAAGGTCCAGCGTCTGGCGGTGGACCTCTCAGGGCAGGTGACCGAGCTCGACATCAACCCGCTGCTGGCGGGACCGGCGGGCGCGGTGGCGGCCGACGCCCTGGTCGTGCTGGCATAGGCACCCGACCGGGCCGGGCGGCCGGTCGGACCGGCCGGGCCGGGCGGGATCGAAGGGCACGGGCCGAGCAACGCGTCGGCCCAGCGACGAGAGGAACGGGTGAGGCTATGAGCGAGTCCAACGGTGTCGGCGAAGACGTGATCCGTCGCATCGAGGACGGTGTCGCGTGGATCGTCCTGAACCGGCCTGACGCGGCCAACGCCATGACTGCGGCGATGCGGAACCAGATCTCGGACTGGCTCGAGGAGGCCTCGGCCGACCTGGCGGTGCGGGTGGTGGTCATCACCGCCGCCGGGGACCGGGCCTTCTGCACCGGGGCCGACCTGCGGGGGGGTCGCGGGACGCCCCTCCCCCGGCCGGCCGGTGCGCCCGACAACGCCGTGGGCGACGGCGCCCGGATGATCCGGACCGGTTGGCAACGGCTGGTGAACGCCGTCCTCGACTGCGAGAAGCCGGTGATCGCCGGGGTGAACGGGACGGCGGCCGGGGGCGGGATGCACCTGGCCCTGGCCTGCGACATCGTGGTGGCGGCCGAGGAGTCCAAGTTCATCGAGGTCTTCATCCGTCGGGGTATCGCGCCCGACGCCGGGGGCGCCTGGCTGCTGACCCGGCTGGTCGGGATCCAGAAGGCCAAGGAGCTCTTCTTCTTCGGCGACGACGTGCCGGCGGCCGAGGCCTACCGCATCGGCCTGGTCAACCGGCTCGTTCCCCGGGCCGAGCTGGAGGCCACCCTGGACGAGATGGCCGGGCGGCTGGCCAAGAGCCCGACCAAGGCCATCAGCATCGCCAAGTGGCTCACCAACCGGGCCCTCGACGTCGACCGGGCCACCTCGATGTACGACGAAGCCTTCGGCCAGGAGCTGGTCACCCACACCGAGGACTCGAAGGAGGGCATCGCCAGCTTCGTCGAGCGGCGCCCGGCCGAATTCAAGGGCTGGTAGAGCAGCACCCGGTCGGGCGACCCCGTAGGCTCGGGCCCATGGCCGAAAAATCCAAGCAGACCGGTGAGGCGAAGAAGCCCGGCCGGTCCCTCAAGGAGAAACGCGCCGCCAAGCAGGAGAAGCAGGCGGCCCAGGCGAAGGTCCGGAAGGGCTGGGAGAAGTAGCCCGGCGGGTCCCCAACCCGGCGAGCCGGGGCCGGGGTCCGCCCGACCCGGCGGCGTTGGCTGCCGCCCGAGTCCCGTCGTTCGGCCCCGGGCTTCCCTGGACGAGGTGATGTCGAGGGGTCGCCGGCGAGGGTCCCGGCCCGGCTCGGTCCCGGGGGGGCCGCCCGTCGGACCACCCTCGACCAGCTCGGGCGCCGGCCGAGACCCCGCACCCGCTCAGGAGCCGGTGGTCGACGTGGTGGCGGCCGGCGCGGAGGTCGTGGTGGTGGTGCTCGTCGAGGTGGTCGGCGTCAGTGGTGCGGTGGTGCCGGTGCCACCCGACGTGGACGTGGTGGTGCTGGCCCCGGCCGGGGCGGCGGTCATGGTCGTGGTCGTGGTCGATGACGAGGTCGTGGTGGTCGACGGGCTGGTGGTCGTGGACGGGATCACCGGGACGGTGGTGGCGGGAGGCGGGTTCCCGAACAGCGACGTGCCGGTGGCGTGGGGACTGGCCCCGAACAGAGCGGAGAGCGGCCGGCCGGCGACGAGCTCGACACAGGTGACGACGACCAGCGACAGCACGAAGACGCCCACGATCGATCCGGCGAGGACCGGCAAGCGGAACGTCCGAGGTCCCGAGGCCGGCCCGTCGGTTCCGGGCGCCGGGCCGGTCTCCGGGGCGGCGGTGGCCGTCGTCGGCGGGGTCCCTGGCCCGGTGACCTGCTCCACCGCGGTCGTCGGCCCCTCGGCGTCCTCACTCGCCACCGCACCGACCGGCTCGGTCTGCCCGAACTGGCGCAGAAAGGGGGCGTTCGGGTTCTTGATGACGACCTGGCGGACCACCTTGTGGCCCCGCTCGATCGACGAGGCGAAGATGGCGGTCCCACTTGTGGCGACGGCGCTGCCGATCGCCACCCCGACGATCGTCCCTTTGACGCTGAACAGGGAAGCCAGCACGGCGGCCAGGACCGCACCGGCGGCGGACGCGATGATCTGTTTGCCGTTGAGCTTCATGGTTGCACCGTGACCTGGGCCGGGCCCCGTCGGGGCGGCACGACAGGCGGGACGACATTCCCACGATACCCCGATCGGCCCGACACTCGGCCGGGGCGGGCCGGCCCCACGGATTGCGCCGCGCCGGTCAACGGGCGCCCCCCGGAGGGCCGCGGTCACAACCCGCCCTGGGCCGAGGTCCGAGCGGCGGCCCCCCAGCGGGGACCGGACCGTCCCCTCAGGAACCGATCAGGGGTGTCCGGGGACTGCCCTGGCCCTCGGGAACCGGGCGGGGACGCCGTTCCCAGGTGTCGTGGCAGCTCTCCGAGCAGAACCAGCTCTCTTCGCCTACCCCGTCGCGGGCGACCACCTCGGCCACGGCCCGGGTGAGCGGGATCCCGCACACCGGATCGGGGGCCACCGGTCCGACGAGCGGCCGGAACCCGAGGTGGGCCACCGGGATCGGGTTCTCGAGCCCCCGCACCAGAGTCTCCTCGGTCCCAAGGACCATGCCCCACCGGGGGAGCTGGTCCACCACTGAAGGGGCGGCGAGGACCTCACCACTGCAGGCAAGGTCACAGAGCCGGGCGGCGACGTTCACCGAGTGGCCGATGTAGTCGTCCCCTTCCAGCAAGATCACCTGGCCCGATGAGACACCGCAGCGGATGGTGGTGGACGCGTGCCCCAGCCCGACCGCGCACTGCATCTCCAGGGTGGCCGCCAGCACGGGCGTCGCCTCCACGCTGACGAGCATGGCCCCGTCGCCCAGCCATTTGGCGATCCGCACCCCCCGGCGCGAGCAGATATCGCGCACCAGCATGCGGAACGACGTGAGGAGACTGACTGCCCGTTCGTCGCCCTGCGACTCGGTGAGCGCGGTGAAGCCCGAGAGGTCGATGAAGGCGAAGTTCCGGTGGACGCGCACCCCACGATGCTCGCGCGCCGCCGGGAGGGACGGTGACCACGGCGGTCACCGTCGCTCCGGGGCCGGCCCGGGCTCGAACGGCGGGGCGCCCGCCCGGGCTCCGACCCGGTGCCGGACGCCGGGCCACCTTCCCGCGAGGAGGACCTCGGTCGTCGTCGGCCCTCACTGGTCACAGGGCGCCTACCCCGAGACCGACAACGGCGTGGCCCGCATCGAGCGTCCGGCACGGTGCGGCCCCCCCGAGGAGCGCTCGCCCGGTAGAAAGGGCCGGTGGACGTGACTGATCAGACCCGTCGCTACTGGGACGACGACGCCCCGACCTACGACCGCTCGCCCCAGCACCGCCCGACCAGCCCGCTGGTACGAGCGGCCTGGCTGGCCGCCGTCGACCGGCTGCTCCCCCCTCCCCCGGCCCGGGTGCTCGACTGCGGCGCCGGGACCGGGTTCGTCACCTTGATGGCGGCCCGCCTCGGCCACCGGGTCACCGCCCTCGATCTGTCCCCGGGCATGCTGGGCCAGCTGCGTCGATCGGCCCGGGAGGAGGGCCTCGACGTCGACATCGTGGAGGGCCCGGCCGACCGGCCGCCGGTGGGGTTCGACGCGGTGATCGAGCGTCATCTGGTCTGGACCCTCCCCGATCCCGGCGGGGTGCTGGCCGCCTGGCGGGCCGCCGCCCCGGCCGGGCGCCTGATCCTGCTCGAGAGCCTCTGGGGCAGCGGGGCGGCCGAAGGGCGGCTCCGCACCGCGGCCCGCCAGGCCCTCCGCCGGCGCCGCCAGGCACCCGAGCACCACGCGCCCTACCCGGCCGAGCTGCGGGGCTCCCTCCCGTTGGGCACCGGGACCCCGCCGGGCCGCCTGGTCCACCTGGTCACCGACGCCGGCTGGCCGAACCCCCGGGTGGAGCGCCTGCGGGACATCGAGTGGGCCGAGGCGAGTGAGCTCGGTCCGCTCGAGCGCCGGATCGGGGTCTCGGCCCGGGTCGCCGTGGTGGCCGGCTGAGCGTCAGGGGACCCGGCAGGCCCCGTCGATATCGAAGACCTGGTTGAAGCGCCCGAGGGCCAGCCACGAGGCGACGCACAGGGCCAGGTCCACCAGTTCGTCATCGGAGAACGCGGCATGGAGCCGGTCCCACAGCTGGTCGTCCATGCCGAGGTGGTCGGTGGCGTAGCGGGCCGCGAACTCGGCGGCCAACCGCTCGCGGTCCGTCGCCTCCGGCCAGTCGCCCGTGCTCAAGGCCCGTTCGTAGAACTCCTCAGGCACCGCGTCGGGGTCCTCGGAGCGGCCGGCCACGTCCCGCGCCGTCCGGAAGCCCTTGCAGATGGTGCAATCGTTGATCCGGGCCACGGTGATCCGGGCCGCCTCGAACTCGCGCAGGCTCAACGACGACTTGTCGTAGACGGCGGCGCTGTAGGCGGCGGCGGCCGAGGTGAGCGGGGGGGCCAGCTCGCTCCACACGTACATGAGCGGGTCCTTGCCCGCCGGGACATCGATTCGGGGCATCAGCCACCTCGCTGCTCGGTCCGGGGACTCATCGTAGGCCCCGGGCCGGTCGGTCCCCCAGGAGCTCGGGATGCAGCGCCTGGACCATGCGGCGCATCCCGTCGCGCCACGCCACGGTGGTCGGCCCGGTCAGCTCCCGACGCCGGGTGGTGTCGATCTCCACGCTGTCGATCGTCTGGTCGGTCGGGGCGAAGGTCGCCGGCAGCCCCGTGAGCTCGCCCAGATAACCGCACCATTCCTGGATGCTGACCGCCTCGTCGCCGCCCCAGTTGACCACTGTCGCCGGGACCCCGGCCGCCGCCAGGAGGGCCGGCACGCTCCCGACGATGTCGTCCTGATGGATCGGGTTGTAGGTGCTCGGGGCGTCGAGGTGGACCGGGATGGCCGAACCGTTGATGAGCATCTGGAGGTGGACGCCGGGCCAACCACCTCCGTCCCCGTAGGGGACCGAGAGCCGTGCGATGGTGGTGGGCAGTCCGAAGCGGCGGGCCCCCCAGCGGGCCGCCCCCTCGGCGGCGATCTTGCAGATGCTGTAGGTGCGGAGGAAGGGCCACACCCCGTGGTTGTCGCCGAGCTGGTCCCCCTCGGCGAAGACCCGGTGACCCGAGGGGCGGTACACCGCCGTCGTCGAGCAGTGGAGGAAGGCCCGGGCTCGGCGGTGGTGCTCCATCAGCCAGGCGACGCCGCCGGCGTTGGCGTCCAGGTCGGTGCCCCAGTCATTGCTCTTGGCGACGGCGAAGTTGAGGACATAGTCGGCCTGGGCCGGCAACCCGCTCACGTCGCCGGTGGCCAGATCGATGCGCACGCAGTGCACCCCGGCTCCCTCCAGCCGGTCCCGGGCGACAGGGTCGGTGAAGCGGGCGGCCCCGTAGACGTCGTTGGCCGTGGCCAGCGCCACGGCCAGCGGAGCGGCGACCTGTCCGGTCACCCCGGTGACCACGATCGTCGACCCTTCCAGTGGTGCGTCCTCCACGTCCCCTCCCGATCGGTCAGCCCGGCCCGGCCCCGGATCCGGATCCGGATCCGGATCCGGATCCGGCCCGATGATGCTAACGGCCGGGACGCCGTGTGCTAGGGCTATCGCACGATGCGACGTCACCGGCGACCCGACAACCGCTACGAGCTGTTCACCTGCGCCTGGAGCGGCCACGACCTGGTCGGCGTCGGCGCGGCGGCGGTCACGTCGGCCGACGCCCTGGTGGTGCGGGAGCTCGGCGGCCTCCGCTGGCACCGGTGCCTCCGCTGTGACGTCTGGGTGCCGAGCGAGCCACCCGTCCACCCGGTCCTCGACACGGTGCCCCCGAGGGACCGGATCGAGGTGCCCCTCCGGGGCCCGGCGTTACGCGACCGCTACGTGCTCCGGGCGATCGCCATCGACCGGACGATCCACGTGATCGTGCTCACGGCGCTGGCCGTCGTGATCTTCTTGTTCCTCGGGCACCGGCACGCCCTGCAGAGTGACTACGACCGCATCATGAGCGCCCTGACCGGCAGTCCAGGGAACCCGAACGAGCTCCACGGATTCCTGGGCCACTTCAGGCACTGGTTCTTCGCCGCCCCGTCCCATCTCTACGAAATCGGCCTCGCCGCCGTCGCCTACGCCGCGCTGGAGGCCACCGAGGCGGTGGGGCTCTGGTACGCCAGGCGCTGGGCGGAGTACCTGACCTTCGTCGCCACCATCGTCTTCATCCCCCTCGAGATCGACGAGCTGACCCGGTCGGTCACCACGCTCAAGGTGCTGACCCTGGTCCTCAACCTGGCCATCGCCCTGTACCTGCTGCTGGCCAAGCGGCTCTTCGGGCTCCGGGGCGGCCACCGGGCCGTGATCGCCCAGCGGGCCGCGCTCGGCGGGTGGGCGGCGGTCGAGAGGGGAGACGTCCGGACCCCGGCCGTCGAGGCCGGGTAGCCGACGCCGTCGACGCGACCACCGCGACGCTCGACCCGGCCGGCCGGCCGGGGACACCCCGGGGACGGTCCGGCTCCCAGGGGCCCGACCGCCGAAGGTCACGGTGCGGCCGGGGCCGTCGGCAGGCCTCACCGTGCCCGTTCGGCCTCTCAGGTCCCCCGGGTCCCGTCGATCCGTTCGCGCAGCAGATCAGCGTGGCCGTTGTGCCGGGCGTACTCCTCGATCATGTGCACCATGATCCAGCGCAGCGAGATCCCGCCCCCCCGGTCGACGTCGTCCAACGAGGCGGAGGCCTCGACGGCCCGGGAGGCGTCGCACTCCGAGCGCAGGATCGAGAGGTCCCCGGCGGCGCCTGCGGGGTCCGCCCCGTGGAGATCGGCGTCCGGGTCGTCGTCGCCGTAGAGCGGTGGCGCCTCGGCCCCCGAGAAGACCCGCTGGAACCAGTTGCGCTCGACCTCGGCCATGTGGCGGACCAGGCCGAGCAGGCTGAGATCGGAGGGCAGCACCGAAGGGGTGGCCAGCTCCTCGGGGGAGAGCCCCTCGCATTTGAACAGCAGGGTGGCCCGGTGGAACTCCAACCATGAGCGCAACATGGTCCGCTCGTCGGCGATGAAGGGCACCGGCTCGCGCTCGACGCCCCCGTTGGTTGTCATGACCCGATTGTGACCCGAATCCGACCCAGCGCGCCGGGCTGTTGGATACTCGGTCCATGAACATCGACCGGATCAAGCCCACCGACCTGTTCCCCGGGACTCCGTACGACTACGCCGCGGTGGCCCCGGCCGGCCGCCTGGTCTTCACCGCCGGGGCCTGCCCGCTCGACGTCGACGGCCGCCTGGTCTGCCCGGGTGACCTGACCGGACAGACCAGGCGGGCCATGGCCAACCTCTTCGCGGTCCTGGACGCCTCGGGGTCGGCCCCGGACCGGGTCCTCAAGACCACCGTCTTCGTGGCCACCAGCGAACGCTCGGACCTGGTCGAGGCCTGGGAGATCGTGAAGAGCTCCTTCGCCGGCACCGAGCCGCCGAGCACCCTGGTCGGGGTCGCGCTGCTCGGCTATCCCGATCAGCTGGTCGAGGTCGAGGCGGTGGCGGTGGCCTGAGCCCGGGCCGGCCGGGCCCCGACAAGTAGGGTCACCCAGATGACCTCCCGGGCCTTCGGGCCGGCCATGCTCGGGCCGGTCCGCCTTCGGAACCGCATCATCAAGGCGGCCACGTTCGAAGGCGTGATGCCCGGCGGGGCGGTCACCGACGAGCTCGTCGAATTCCACCGGCGGGTGGGCGACGGAGGGGTCGGAATGACCACCGTCGCCTACCTGGCCGTGTCCCCCGAGGGCCGGACCGACCGGCATTGCATCGTGATGGCGCCCGAGGCCTTGGCCGGGCTGCGGCGTCTGACCGAGGCCGTCCACGGCACCGGGGCGGCGGTGGCCGCCCAGATCGGCCACGCCGGCCCGGTCGCCAACTCCCGGTCGAACCGGACCCCCTCCCTGGGGCCGACCCGGGCCTTCAGCCCCATGGGCTCGCTGACCCGGGCGGCGAGCGAGGCTGACATCGAGCGCATCACCGGGGACTACCGGCTGGGCGCCGCCCTGGCCGTCGAGGCGGGCTTCGACAGCATCGAGGTCCACCTCGGCCACAACTACCTGCTGAGCGCGTTCATGAGTCCCAAGCTCAACCGCCGCCGGGACCGGTGGGGAGGGAGCCTCGAGAACCGGGCCCGCTTCGCCCGACAGGTAGTCCGGGCCGTGCGCGAGGAGGCCGGGGGGCGCGCCGCGGTGACGGCGAAGCTGAACATGGCCGACGGCGTGCCCGGGGGGCTGTGGCTGGACGAGAGCGTCGAGATCGCCCGGATGCTCGCCGCCGACGGCTGCCTCGACGCCCTGGAGCTCACCGGGGGCAGCTCGCTGGCCAATCCTATGTACCTGTTCCGTGGTGAGGCGCCGCGTCGCGAGTTCGCCGCGACCCTCCCCCTGCCGGTGCGAGCCGGGTTCCGACTCTTCGGCCGGCGCTTCCTCCGCGAGTACCCCTTCGAGGAGGCCTTCTTCCTCCCCTACGCCCGCCAGTTCCGCGATGCGGTGGACATCCCGCTCATCCTCCTGGGCGGGATCAACCGACTCGAGACGATCGACCGGGCCCTCGACGACGGATTCGCGTTCGTGGCCATGGCCCGGGCGCTGCTGCGCGAGCCCGACCTCGTCAACCGGATGGAGAAGGGCGAGAGCGCCGAGTCCCTCTGCATCCACTGCAACAAGTGCATGCCGACGATCTACCGCGGCACCCGCTGCGTCCTCGTGCCCGGGCCCGCCTGACCGGGCGACCAGGCCATCAGCAGGTCCTGCTCGCGCTCCTCGTTCCCAGACCCGTCGGTACGGCGCACCACGGTGAAGCCGTGGGCCTCGTAGAAGGCAGTGGCCCTGACGTTACGTTCGAAGACCCACAGGTCGACGCCGGCCGGGGAGGCCCGCTTGGCCCATTCGAGGAGCCGGGAGCCGATCCCGAGATCCTGGGAACGGGGATGGACGTAGAGGTGCTCGAGGTGGGGACTTCGGAAGGCGGCGTACCCGACGACGCCGCCCGGGCCGTCGGCCACCCGCAAGGTGCAGCGGGCGAGCAGGACAGCGGCCACCCAGTCCCGGGTCTCGGCATCGGTGTGGAGGTCGGGCAGATAGGTCATCGCCCGACGGGCGGCGATATGGACCTCGGCCACCGCGGGAGCGTCCGCCGCCACCCCCTCGCGCAGGACGACCACCACCGGCGCGACCCGGCCGCTCAGGGCGGGATCGAGTAGGTGACCTGGGCCTTGGCCACCAACTCATCCCGACCGTCGGAGTGGAGGGCGACGTCGACCACGGCCAGCCGCCGGTCGGCCGGGGGCGAGTCGGGGAAGGAGTCGGCCAGGGAGCGCTGCGACTCTTGGGCCCCCGTCGTCGGCACGTCCGCAGCGTACCCAGGTCGATCGGCCGGGCCGCTCGGCCGGGCCGTGCCGTCCCTCGTCGCTCGGGTCCCCGGCCTGGGATACTTGTGGCGTGGGGCCCGACGCGACGACCGAGACACGACCGGACACGCTGCTGCCCGACCCCGAGCCCCGGGAGGTGCGCTACACCGTCATATCGGTGGACGACCACCTCGTCGAGCCGCCGGACATGTTCGAGGGGCGCATGCCGGCCCACCTGGCCGACCGGGCCCCCAAGGTGGTCGAGAGCCGGCTCGGGCACCAGCTCTGGGAGTTCGACGGCCAGCGCTACACCCAGGTCGGGATGAACGCCGTGGCCGGGCGCCGACCCGAGTGCGTGACCCTCGAGCCGACCCGCTTCGAGGACATGCGCCGCGGCTGCTGGGACATCGACGCCCGGATCCGCGACATGGACATCAACGGCGTGTGGGCCTCCCTCAACTTTCCCTCACAGATCACCGGCTTCTCGGGCCGGGTCTTCTCGTCCGCGTCGGACCCCGAGCTCGGGCTGGCGGTCACCCGGGCCTTCAACGACTGGCTCTACGAGGCCTGGTGGCAGCCATACCCCGACCGCATCATCCCGGGCGGGATCACGTACCTGGCCGACCCCGAGGTCGGCGCGCTCGAGGTGCGGCGCAACGCCGAGCGGGGCTTCCGCTCGGTCACCCTGCCCGAGCGGCCCCACCGGATCGGCCTGCCCACCCTCTTCTCGGGCTACTGGGAGCCGATCATCTCCGCCTGCGCCGAGACCGGCACCGTCATCTCGCTCCACGTGGGCTCCTCGGGCATGCCCGACATGCCGCCCGACGCGCCGTTTGTCCAGCTGGGCGCCACCCTCTTCGGCCAGATGTCCCTGACCGCCTGCGCCGAGTGGCTGTGGTCCGGCGTGGCCGTGCGCCACCCCGACCTCCAGATCGCCATGAGCGAGGGCGGCATCGGCTGGGTCGCCATGCTTCATGACCGGCTGGAGAACATCGTGGACCGGTCCGGCTACGGACGGGACTTCGACGCCGGCGGCCTGCGGCCGGCCGAGGTCCTGGCCCGCAACTTCTGGTTCTGCACGATCGACGACCCGTCCACCATCGACACCCGCGGCGTGATCGGGGTCGACCACATCATGGTGGAGGTCGACTACCCCCACGGGGACTCCACCTGGCCCGACACCCAGGACGTGATCGAGCGGGCCTGGGGCCACCTCCCCGTCGGGGACCTGCGCAAACTCACCCATGAGAACGCGGCCCGCCTCTACCGCTGGCCCCTCCCCGCCGAGACGCGGCCGTGACCACCACCCCGGCCCCCACCCGGACCCGTCTGCTCCCCGAGCTGAGCCCGCGCCAGGAGCTGGCCCTGTTGGCCCGGGCGCTGTGGCGCGAGGGCTACGACGACCACCTGGCCGGCCATATCACCTACCGCCAACCCGACGGGACCCTCCTGTGCAACCCGTGGATGCTGCTGTGGGAGGAGCTCCGGCCCGAACAGGTGCTCCGGATCGACCTGGAGGGGAACCTCGTGGAGGGGGACTGGCCGGTCCCCCTGGGCATCCCCCTCCACCTCGAGCTGCACCGCCAGCGCCACGACGTCACCGTGGCCGTCCACAACCACCCACGCTTCGGCACCATCTGGGCCGACACCGGACGCCTCCCGCCGTGCCACGACCAGAGCTCGGCCCTGGGCGGGGGCGAGCTGGCCCTGGTTGACGAGTACGAGGGGCCGGTCAACGACCGCGGCTCGGCCGCCCGGGCGGTCGCCGCCATGGGCCGGGCCGACCTGGCCCTCCTGGCCAACCACGGGGTCCTCGTGCTGGCCGGCAGCATCCGGGCGGCCCACCAGCGGGCGGTGGCCCTCGAACAGCGCTGCCGTCATGCCTGGCACGTCGAGGCCATCGGGGGCGGGCGTGAGCTCCCCGAGCCGGCCCGCTCCTTCTTCGCCGGCTCCGACGGCGAGGGGTTCATCGGCTTCTGGGAGGCCATGGCCCGGCGGGAGCTCCGGCTCGACCCGACCCTCCTGGAGGGGGGCGGGTGAGGGCGGCCGCCGGGGCCGGGGCGACGAGCCCGGAATAGGGCCGGCCGCCCCGGCGCTGACCCCGGGGCCGGCGGGTGCCGGCCTGGAGCTGGGAGGTGGCCGTGGGGTCCGACCCGATCGCCGTGGTGGGCGCCGGGAGCGTGGGCGGCGCCCTGGCCCGGAAATGGGCGGCCGCCGGCCACCCGGTCCTGTTGGGCACCCGCGACCCCTCCTCCTCGCCGGCCGGGGCCCTGGCGACCGAGCTGGGTCACGGGGCCCGGGCGGTCACCGCCCGCCGGGCGGTCGAGGGGGCGCCGGTCGTGGTGTTCGCCGTCCCCGGCGGGGCCATGGGCGGCACCGTCGGCGGGCTGGGCCATCTGTTGGACGGCAAGGTGGTCGTCGACGCCACCAACACGATGACCGGTGGGTCCATGAACAGCATCGACATCATCACCGCGGCCGCCCCCGCGGCCCGGGCCTACCGGGCCTTCAACACCTTGGGTTGGGAGAACTTCGCCGACCCGGTCATCGGTGGCGAACGGGCCGATCTCTTCTTCTGCGGTCCCGACGGGCCCGGCCGGAGCACCCTGGAGGCCCTGGTCGACGAGGTGGGCCTGCGGCCGGTATGGGTCGGGGACCTCGATCAGATGGTCCTGGTGGACAACCTGGCCCGGCTGTGGTTCACCCTGGCCCTCGGACGGGGTTTCGGTCGGCACACCGCCCTGCGGGTGCTCAGCGACCGGTGAACCGTGCGGGGCCGCCCCGGCACGACCGGGCCGGTACGATCGGACCGGGCGAACCGGGAGGGCCGACGTGCGACAGCAGGGACCCAAGATCTGCCTGGTCGGAGCGGGGGGGATGTCCTTCGGCCCGGTGATGGTCCTCGACGCCATCAACACCCGTCGGGTGCGCGGGGCGACCATGATGCTCCACGACGTCGACCCGGGGCGCCTGGCCGTGGCCCGGCGGTTCGCCGAGCGGGCCAACCGGCGCAATGGCAACCCGATCCGCATCGAGACGTCGTTGGACCCGGCCGAGGCGCTCACCGGAGCCGACTTCTGCCTGACCAGCGCCGAGACCGGGCGCTGGCAGCACTGGGCCGAGGACTACGAGATCCCCAACCGCCACGGCGCCACCCAGCTCACCGGGGAGAACGGCGGTCCCGGCGCCGTCTTCCACTCACTGCGGTCGATCAAGACCATGCTCGGCATCTGCGACGACATCAGCCGCTACTGCCCCGACACCCTCCTCATCAACCTGACCAATCCCCTCAGCCGGGTGGCCCTGGCCATCAACACGGGGACCGACATCACCAACGTGTCGATGTGCCACGAATTCGCCGGCGGGGTGTCCCGCATCGCGGCGCTGCTGCGGCTCCCCAAGTCCAAGATCGCCGCCAAGGCCTCGGGGATCAACCACTTCACGTTCTTCACCGAGATCCGCCGGGCCGACACCGGAGAGGACCTGTACCCACGGTTGCGCCGACTGTGGCAACGCCGGTTCTTCGACTTCCCCCCTGCGGTCACGGCAACCGCCCGCCAGCTGGTCAAGGTGCCGTGGGTGCAGATCGCGGTCGAGCAATTCTACGCCCCGCTGGTCGCCCACATGTTCCGCGAGTACGGGCTGCTCCCTTGCTCGGTCGACAGCCACATCGGCGAGTACGTGCCGTTCGCCCGCCAAGTCACCGGCTGGCATCCCACGCCGGTCTACTTCCACGAAGGGGTCATGGCCCGCCTCGGCCGGCTGGTGACCCGCTACGGCGACGGGACCTCGCATGTCCCGATGCACCGGGCCGGGCGCTCGGCCGAAGAGCCGTTCCCGCTCATCGGGGCCGTATGGAGCGGCGAACGGCGGTCCCTCAACGCGGTGAATGTTCCCAACCGAGGCTACGTGCCGAACCTGCCCGACGGGGCGATCGTGGAGGTCCCGGCCACCGCCGACGGCGACGGTGTGGCGCCCTGTGTGATGCCGCCGATCCCCGACCCCCTGGCCGACTTCATGAAGACCCAGGTCGAGCTACAGGACCTGGTGGTCAAGTCCGCCCTCACCGGGGACCCGGCGCCGGCCTTCGAGGCTCTGCGCCGGGATCCCCTCTCGCCACCCGACGAGGCGTCGTGTCGGCGCATATTCGACGAGATGGCCGCCCTGCAGGCTGACGACCTGCCCTTCTGAACGCCGCCCCGCTGTTGGGCCCCGAGCCTCGGGCGTCGACTCGCCGGGCCGGCCGTGCGCCCGGTGCCCCGGGGCGCCGGGCCCCGATGACGGGTACGCTCGCCCCGGGGCCCCGGCCCCGGGGGTCGCCATGGGCGTCAGGACGCTGCACTTCAACCGTCGCATGAGCGACCAGGACGCCCTCATGTGGTCCATCGAGACGGACCCCCTGCTGCGCTCGACGATCACCAGCGTGTCCATCCTCGACCGGACCCCTGACCGGGAGGTCCTGACCGAGCGGATCGAGCGGGCCAGCCGGTCGGTGGCCCGGCTCCGCCAACGGGTGCAGGCGACTCCCTACAACCTGGCGCCCCCCGAATACGTGGTGGCCGAGAACTTCGACCTCGACTACCACCTGCGCTGGCAGCGGGCCCCGGGGCGCGGCACCCTGCGCGACGTGCTCGACTTCGCCCAGCCCTTCGCCATGTCGGGCTTCGACCACGCCCGCCCGCTGTGGGAGATGGTCGTGCTGGAGGGGTGTGAGGCTGGCCGGGCGGCCATCGTCCAGAAGATCCACCACTCGCTGGCCGACGGTGTGGGGATGATGAAGCTGTCGACCGCCTTCGTCGACCCCAAGCGCTCGGCGGTGGCCGACCCCGGTCCTATGCCCGCCGCCCCGGCCCCCGAGCACCCCTCGGTGATCGACCAGTTCCGCTCCGGCCTCGGCTACCGGGCCCGGCGCCAGCTGGCCTTGGTGGGCACCGGCCCGGCCCGGCTGGGGTCGGCCCTGCGGGACCCCCTGGGCACGGCGACCGGCGTCGTCCGCTCCACCGCCTCGGCGGCCCGCATGCTGCGCCCGGTGTCCCGCCCGCTCAGCTCGGTCATGACGGCCCGATCGCTGCGCGTGCGCTTCGACACCGTGACCGCCTCCCTCCCGGCGATGAAAGCCGCCTCCAAGCGGGTCGACGGGCGGCTCAACGACGCCTTCCTGGCCGCGGTGGCCGGTGGACTGGACCGCTACCACCGGTCCCATGGCGAGCCGGTGCACGAGCTGCGCATGACGATGCCGATCAACGTGCGCCGCAAGGACGACGGCGAGGCGGGCGGGAACCAATTCGTCCCCATGCGGTTCAGCTTCCCGGTGACCACCGCCGACCCCCTCAAGCGGATGGCCGAGATGCGGGACCTGGTCACCGCCCAGCGGGCCGAGCCCGCCCTCCACCTGGCGGCGCCGATCGCCGGGATGCTCAACCGTCTGCCCGTCGTCGTGACCACCGCCCTCTTCGGGGGGATGCTCAAGGCGATCGACATCGTCACCAGCAACGTGCCCGGGGCTCCCTTCGCCCTCTACATGGGGGGCGCCCGCCTGCAGGCGAACTTCGGTTTCGGCCCGCTGAGCGGGGCGTCCTGCAACATCACCCTCCTCAGCTACATCGACGAGCTTCACCTCGCGGTCAGCACCGATCCGGCGGCCGTCCCCGACCCCGGGACCTTCGTCGACTGCCTCGGTGAGGGCATCACCGAGGTAGAGAAGCTGGCCGAGACCTGACCCGGGCGTCGCCAGGCCGGTGCCGCTACGTTGAGCCGGTGCACGGCGACCGGTTCGGCCCCATCGATTTCGACCGCTTCCACCGCGTCGAGCTCCCCGACCGACTGGCCCGGTGTGGTCCGGTCCTGTCGGGGAGCGACGCCGCCGTCCTCGGTCCCCTCGCCCTCCGGCTCGACGACGGGCGGGCGTACACCTACGTGCCGTCGGGATACTCGTTCACCGTCGAGGAGGGGGACCGAGGGGCCGACACGGTGGTGGAGCTCTCCTACGACGACTGGTGGCCCTTCGCCCGCGAGCTGCGGTCGAGCTTCGCCCTCTTCTACGCCGACCGCCTGACGGTCACCCGGGGGGGCTTCGGTCAGCTGGTGCGTTGGGAGGTGCCGCTGCGTATGGCCGTCGACGGTCAGGCCCGCTACGACGTCGACGACCCAACCCCGGTCCTCGACGCCGAAGGGTCCCCGCTCGACCTCACCCGGTCCTTCACCCTGGGTGACCCCGACGCCGAGATCGCCGGGTTCTTGCACCGGGCCGGCTATGTCGTGCTGCGCGGCGTCCTCGGGTCCTCCGAGATCGATGCCCTGCGTTCGGAGGTCACGGCGGGTGTCCGGGCGGCCAGACCCGACGACCGGCGCTCATGGTGGACCACTGTCGACGGGACCGAGGTCTGCAACCGGGTCAACTACCTCAACGACCGCTCCGCCCTCGTCGCCGGGCTCGGCGCCGACGACCGGTTCCGCCGGATCGCCGTACTCGGTGGCCCTGAGCTGGCCGACGCGCAGGACCGGCTCGACGGCAACGGGGTGGTGATCAAGGTCCCGGGTGCCTCCGGAGGCCTGGCCGACCTCCCCTGGCACCGTGACTGCGGGATGGGGGGCCACCCGGTGAAGTGCCCGATGCTCAACGTGGGCATCCAACTGGACCCGGCCACCGCGGCCACCGGGCAGCTCCTCATGATCGCCGGGTCCCACCTGGGCACCTCGCGCCTCCCCGGCCCGGCCGAGGTGGCCGGACTGCCGGTGGTCGCCCTGAGCACGGCCCCCGGGGACGTGACCGTGCATTTCGGCCACACCCTCCACGCCGCGCCGCCGCCATCGGACCCCGGCGCCGCCGGCCGGCGGGCCCTGTACCTGTCGTTCGTGCCCCCGGCCACCTTCGAGATGGTCGGCCCCGGGCAGGGCTACAACGACGTCCTGTTCACCAGGGACGGTGGTCGGGTGCGCCACGTGGACCAGCTGCGCTGAGTCGGCGCACGGGACCTGGTCGCCCGGTCAGGCGCCGTAGACGTCCTCGTAGGCCCGGCGGGCGGCGTCGCCCTGTCGGTCGGCCTGGGCCACCGCCCAGCGGCGGGTGGGCCGATCGATGGCAACGGTCGTCCATCCGGCGCCCTCCTCGTCGCTCAGATGGATGAGGAGCGTGTGCCCGTCATGCTCGACCCGCAACGGCCCCCCGCATCGCCGGTTTGTCAGGCGCCGGGTAGGTGCTTGTCGACGAAGACGCTGAGCGAGGAGAACACCCGTCGGCTGGGCGACGCCCAGGGCATCAGGATCGGGAACACGTGGAACATGCCCGGCTCTTCATGGGACTCGGTCTCGACCCCGGCCGCCACCAGGTTGGCCACGAAGCGGCGGTTCGCGTCGCGGAACATCTCGTCGCCGCCGAAGGCCACGAAGGTGGGCGGCCAGTGCGACACGTCCTGGTGCACCGTCGAGATGGCCGGGGCAGCGGGGTCGCGGCCGTGCAGGTACGAGGCGGTCGGGATGTTCCAGGGCAAGATGTCGAGGGCGGCGTTGTCGCTGACCGAGGGGTCGTCGAGGGCCAGGTCGACCTCGGGGGAGAACAGTAGGACCCCGCCGATCGGGGGGATCCCCGACGACGCCTTCACGTAGAGCAGGGTGCCGACGAGCCCGCCCCCGCCCGAGTCGCCGGCCAGGAAGATCCGTCCGGGATCACCGGCCTCGTGCAGTAGGGCTTCGAGCACCAGGGCGGCGTCTTCCACCCCGGCCGGGAACGGGAACTCGGGGGCGAGTCGGTAGTCGGCCACGAAGAACTCGCACTGGGTGAGCCGGCACAGGGCCGAGACGAAGAGGGCGTACATGCGTGGCGAAGTCCCGATGTAGCCGCCGCCGTGGAGGTACAGCACCGTCGCCCTGGGAGCCCGGTCGTGCTGGCGGTACCAGACGCCGGGGACCCCGGCCACCGAGCCGACCTCGGTGGCGACGCCGCGGGCGTCGTTGATAGGCGGCAACAGCACACCGCACAGGTCGTCGAGCGCCAGCTCGACCGACCGCCACTCGTCGATCGGGAGCGACGACGCGAAGCCCATGAAGGTCCGGATCGTCTCGCGCGTGGTCGCCATGACGACGTTCTCGAGCACCGGACCCGATCGGTCCCAGGGGCGGCGCAGCGGGACCCGGGCCAGGGCAGCGCCCATCGAGCCGGCCAGCGCCGCCAGGTCCGTGGTGGTGATCGGCCACGATGCGTGGGCGACGCCCGGGCGCCGGGCCATCACCACCGGGCGTGCACCTGTCCGCCGCGCCCGTCCATGCGACGAGTGTGCACCCGAGCGCCCCGGGGCGCAATGCGGCACCGGGGTCCCAGACCCGAGGCAGGCTGCTCACGGCCGGGATCCGACGGGCGGCCCTCCACCTGCGCCCGACCGGCGTCGTCCGGTGGTCCTCAGATGGGCGCCAGGGTTCGGCGGTCCGGGTCGTCGGCGCCCGCCGGGCGGGCGGGGAGGGTCGGGTCCGGGACCGCTTGGCGATAGCCGCCGGTGCGGTCGGCGGAGGCGGCGTTGGGGAAGAGGGCAACGGCCAACAGGATGAACAATGGCGCCGCGTTGGGATCGGTCCCGAACCCGGTGAGCACCCCACCGAGGGACTGCCCGAACACCCAGTAGTCGAGCGAGAGAGCGGCCCCGGCGACCAGGAACGGTATCGCCCGCCGGGTGAGGAGGGGCCCCCAGCCAATGACGACCGAGGCCATGGCCAAGAGGACGGCCACCTCGGTCCCGTGACCCGCCAGGGTGTGGGCCAACGCCCGCTGGGGTCCGGCCAGCCACCCGGGTTGGCCCGACGCCGCCCCGGCCACCGCGCTCGAGCTGGCCTCGGCGACCCGGTTGCCCGGGAGGAGCCACAGGGCGGCCATCGAGGTCCACAGGACGGCCCAGACAACCCGGCCTCCCCGCTCCCCGAGCGGTCCCTCGGCCACCGCCGCCGCCCGTTCACCCCTCGCCGCCGCACCGACCACCGTGGCCCGGGAGCGCCGGGGCCACACCAGGATCCCGATGACGGCGTAGAGGATCACCGCCCCGGGGGCCCCGGTCAGGGGCGAGGCCATTCCGGCGAACAGCATCCCGAACCCCTCGCCCAGCCCCCAGACCGCCAGGGCCCAGACGACGGACAGGACCAGCGCCGGCTTCACCGTCTCTCTGACGAGCAGGCCCACGCCGATGAGCAGCTGGACGGCGGCGAAGGTCCCGTTCCACGCCGCGGGGTGCAGCGAGATCAGGTGGGCCATGTGGGTCAGCGGCCAGGTCACGAAACCCGGCTGGCCCCGGGCGACCGGGTCGAGCACCCCGGTCACGAAGGCCTGGCCGAACATCTTGGGCTGGAGCTGGAGGAGGCCGTCGAGGAGCCAGACCACCCCGAGCCCCATCTGGATCGTCCGGGCGGTGATCGGCCTCGGGAGCCGGACCGTCACGGCGTTCACGCCTGGCCGGTGCGGATGATCGGTACCAGGGCCGATCTGGGGATGTCGGCCTGGAACTGGTACTTGGAGGCGATCGAGGGTGCCGTCCAGACGTGGAGCATGAAGTACGTGCTCGGATTGTGAACCCCGGTGGCGCACGTCCCCGTGGCGTCGGTGGTGCCGACCACCTCACCCCCGCTCAGGCAGAGGTCGTCGTGGGCGTGCCAATCGGTGAGCGGTCCGCCGACGTCGGGACCAGGCTGGCAGGGAGCGGGGCCGAGGAACATCGCCCCGAGCAGGACCGGACCCCTAACCGTGTTGGCGAACATCAGGGCCGAAGGATGCTCGGGATCGAGCACGTCGCCGGCCCTCACCGTCGCCACGTTGAGGTAGTGGACGTAACGGCCGTTCGGGTTGGTGGCCGGCGTGAACCCGTCCGATTCGGCGACTGCCGGGGTCGCGTACTTGGGGATGTCGGCGGCCACCGCGGCCACCAGCCCGTTGGCCGCGGCCTGCTGGCCGGCCGTCGGTGGTCCCGACGGGACCGGGGCCATGACCATGCCGTTGGACATGACGTCGGCCCCGTTCACGTTGGGGCAGACCGAGTTCGACGTGGTGACCCCGCCCGACCCGCTCCCGGCCGTCGGGGCACCGGCGGCCATCCCGGCCATCGTTGGCGCCATCGCCGGGGGCGTCGAAGCGCCCGCCCCGACCCGACCCGTCCCTGGGTGGGCGGGCGGGGCGTCCGAGCTGGATGCGGGCAAGGTCGCCGCCGCCGGCTGGGGCTGGCTCGACAGATCCGCGCTCACGCTCACCACGGCCACCAGCGCCACGGCCACCACCACGGCGGCCAGGGCCGACCACCACAGGCGCCCGACCGTGCCGGCCCGGTGCCAGCCGCTCCTCATCGTTGCCGTGAGCTGTCGCACCGCCGACCTCCAGTTCCTCGTGGGACATGTGCTGCTAGGTGCCAGTGTCCGCGACCGGGGTGAAGACGGTGTCATCCCGCCATTAGGGATCCGTGATGCGCCGTCTTGCGTCGATCAGCCGGGGACGGACAAGAGGACAACACCCGAGTACCGGGCCTCGTGGTGGAGGACGGCGCGCTGGTCGACTCGTGGTCGTTCCCGACGCCCCGGGACGTGGCACCCGGCGGTGACCGGGCTCAACGCCGGCGCGGAGGGGTCCGGAGGGTGATGACCGGGGAAGGCGGGGGCCCTCGCGCCCCGCTCCTAGCCCAGGCGTTCGATGACGGTGGCGTTGGCCTGACCGCCGCCCTCGCACATCGTCTGGAAGCCGAAGCGCCCCCCCACCGCCTCCAGCTGGTTCAGCAGGGTACCGGCGATCCGCACCCCGCTGGCCCCGAGCGGGTGGCCGATGGCGATGGCCCCTCCCCTCGGGTTGTACTTGGCCGGGTCCGGCTTGAAGGCCTCCTTCCACATGAGGGCGATCGAGGCGAACGCCTCGTTGCACTCCATGGCGTCGAAGTCAGCGATGGTCATCCCCGACCGGTCCAGCAGTTTGGTGGTGACCGGCACCGGGGCCGACAGCACGATGGCCGCGTCATCGGCCCCGACGGCGAAGTGGGCGAAGCGGGCCCGGACCGGTAGACCGAGCCGCTCGGCCACCGAACGGTCGGCGATCAGCATGGCCGCCGCGCCGTCGGTCACCTGCGACGAGTTCCCGGCCGTGATGTCGGGGGCCGTGTCGGGCTCCCAGCTCTGGGCCGGGGGCAGGGCGGCCAGGGTCTCCATGCTCCCGCCCCGGCGGATGCCCTCGTCGGCCTCGAGGAGCGCGCCGGTGAGGCGACCCTCCTCGTCCTTGATCGGGACCGGCACCGCCTCCTTGGCGAAGTGTCCGGTGTCCCAGGCCTCGGCCGCCCGCTGGTGGCTGCGGAGGGCGAAGGCGTCCATGTCCTGACGGCTCACGCCCCAACGCTCGGCCAGGAGCTGGGCCACCCGGAACTGGGCCCAGAGCCGGCCGTCGATCTGCTCGAGGAAGGACGGCGGGAAGGGACCGGTCCCGCCTCGGGCGTTCGACGCCAGCGGGACCCGGCTCATCACCTCCACGCCGCAGGCCACCACCAGGTCGTAGTGACCGGCGGCCACACCGGCCGCGCCGAAGTGCATCGCCTGCTGGGAGGACCCGCACTGCCGGTCGACCGTGGTGGCCGGGACCTCCTGGGGCAACCCGGCGGCCACCCAGCCGTTCCGAGTCACGTTGGTGCTCTGCTCGCCGACCTGGCTCACGCACCCGCCGATCACATCGTCGACCCGCCCGGGGTCGACGCCGGTGCGTTCGACCAGGGTCGACAGGGCGAAACCGAGAAGATCGGCCGGGTGCCAGTTGGCCAGCGCCCCTCCCCGCTTCCCGAAGGTCGTCCGCAGGACGTCGACGATGACCGGCTCTCGAACCTCGCTCATGGCTGCTCCTCTCCGTCGGTCCTGGGACGCCGCCCCCGGCCGATGGCCCAGCGGCGCTCGCGCCGCGCCTTGGTGACCGGATCGACCGGGGCGGTCGGGGCCGCCGGCGCCGGCCCCTCGAGCAGCCCGGTCCGCTCGCCCCGGGCCGCCAGGACCTTCTCCACCGCCGCCATCGCCTGGTCCGAGGGTCCCTCGAAGGCCACGCTGCCGTGCTCGAGGACGACGGCGTGGGACGCCAGCTCGAGGGCCCGGTCGACCTGCTGCTCGACGACCAACAGGGCGGTGCCGGTGGCGTTTACCCGCCTGAGGCCGTCGTAGACGGCGTCGACCACGACCGGGGCCAGGCCCAAGGAGAGCTCGTCGGCCACGAGGAGGCGGGGCGGGACCACCAGCACCTTGGCCAGCGACAACAGCCGTTGCTGGCCACCCGAAAGGGTCCCCCCCCGCTGCTTGCGCCGGTCGCCCAGTACCGGGAACGCCTCGTACGCCGCGTCGAGGGACGGGGCCACCATCTTGCGGCCCACCCGTTGGCGGAAGACCAGGGTGAGGTTCTCCTCCACGGTGAGGTTGGCGAAGATCCCCCGACCCTCGGGGACGTGGGCGACACCGGCCCGGGCGATCTTGAAGGCCGGCTGGCCGGTCATGTCGGTGCCGTCGATCCGGATTCTTCCCTTGGCCGAGGGGAGCAGGCCGCTCACCACCCGGGCCACCGTCGACTTGCCGGCACCGTTGGACCCCAGCAGGGCGACCACGCCACCGGCCGGCACGGCGAAGCTCACGTCGAACAGGGCCCGGTAGGGCCCGTAGGCGGCGTCGATGTGCTCCACCTCGAGCGCCGATCGCCGGTCGACGGCGGGGGCGCCCGTCGACCGGGGGCCCGGCCCGGGGCCCGCACTCATCCGCTGGTTCCCAGGTAGGCGTGCCGGACCTCGGGGTGAGCCATGACCTCGTCGAAGGTACCCTCGGCGATGACCTGGCCGAGGTCCATGACGATCGCCCGGTCCACCACCTCGCCGACCATCCCCAGGTCGTGCTCGACCAGGAGCACGGCCATGCCCCGTTCCCGCTGGAGGGTCCGCAGCACGTTGGCCAGCTCGTGGGTCTCGTGGACGTCGAGCCCCGACGACGGCTCGTCGGCCATCAGCAGTTTGGGCTGGGCCACCAGCGCCCGGCCCAGCTCGACCAGTCGGCAGAGGCCGAGCCCGAGGGCCGAGACCGGCGTCGACGCCTTGTCGGCCAGGCCCACCAGCTCGAGGACCTCGTTGACCCGGGCCAGCTCGTCGGGGGTGGGAGAGCTGAGGTTGACCAGGTCCTTCCAGAGCCGGCCGTCGCCCCGACGGGCCCGCTCCGCCACCAGCAGGTGCTCGCGCACGCTCATGTCGGGGAACACCTCGATGCGCTGGTAGGTGCGGCCGATGCCGAGGCGGGCCCGCTTGTAGGTGGGCATGGAGCCGAGCTCGTTCCCGTCGAACTCCACGGTGCCCCCGTCGGGCTTGAGCTGACCGCAGATGCAATTGAACAGCGTCGTCTTGCCGGCTCCGTTCGGTCCGACCAGGCCCACGCTCTCCCCCCCGTCGACAATGAGGGTGACCTGGGAGACGGCGGTGATGCCGCCGAAGGCCTTGGAGACGGCCCGCACGCTGAGGAGCGGGCCCGGGTCGCCGAGCAGGGCTGGGCCACCGCCGCCGTGCCGTTGCGCCCACGGCCCCCCGCCGAGGGTCACGTGACCCCCGGTCCCCCCGTCAGTCACCGCGGCCTCCGCCCTCGGGGGCCACCGCCGCCGCGGCCTGGGGCCCCTGGTCGCCCGGGCTCGCCCCCCGGCCCGACCCGCTGAACAAAAGACGCTCAAAGCGCAGGGTCGACCGGCGCTTCTGGAACTCCAGGACGCCTTCGGGGTGCGCGGCGTAGGTGAGCGCCCCGAAGGCGAACAGCACGAAGACCAGGCTCTGGCCCCCGAGGCGGCCCGGGAGGTACGTGACCAGCTGGAAGGTGACGGTCAGGCCGATGCCGGCCTGGATCGCCCCCTCCACCGTGCTGACCCCGGTGGTCACCACGACCACCACGAACACCAGGGAGAAGTCGACGTTGAAGTAGTTCGGGGTGACGCTGGTCTGGTAGTAGGCGAAGAGGGTGCCCCCGATGCCGGCCACCGCCCCGGAGAGGGCGAAGATCATGATCCGCTGCCAGCTGAGGTTGATGCCCAGCCCGGCCGCGCCGGTCTCGCTCCCCCGCATCGCCCCCAGGTAGTGGCCGGTCGTCCCCTTGCGGATCTGCAGGACGGCCAGGGTCACCAGTACCAGCACCACCATGCAGACGACGAACAGCCAGTGACCGTTGCGCTCGAAGATCCCGACCGGTCCGGGCCACTTGGGGTTGCTGAGGGGGATCAGGCTGAGCGCGCCGCTCTGGGGCTGGACCTGGGGCTGGTTGAATACCCCCTGGTCGAAGAACACCGCGGCGGCCAGGGTCATCAGGGCGAGCCCGAGGCCCCGCAGTCGGAGCGAGAGCAGCGCCAGGGCGACGGCCACCACTGAGGCCAGGACCGCGCCCACGATGCCGCCCGAAAGCTCGTTGAACCCGAAGTGGTAGAAGAGGAGCCCGGTCGTGAAAGCCCCGACCCCGGCCAGGGTCGCCTGGGCCAGCGACAGCTGGCCGCCCATCCCGGTGATGAGGGTGATCGAAAGGAAGATGACCGAGAACGCCAGGCCCTCGTTGAAGACCCCCTCCCACAGGACGGGCATCCAGGTCAGCATCGACACGACGAAGACGACCAGCAGTGCGTACCACCCGGTCCGGATGATCCGGTCCATGGTGGGGGCCCGGGAGGCGGCCGCGGTGGGCGGGGTCGGGGGGTCGATCGAGGCCAGGGGATCCTTCGAATCGTCGAGGCTGCGCAGGCCGGGGACGAACAGGAGGGCCAGGGCCAGCACGATCATTGGGATGACCGGGACGACCACGGCGTTCAAGAAGCCCCCGGTGGGCAGGTAGGCGGGCGCGACCGACTCGATGACCCCGAGCACGATGGCCACCAGGGCGGCGACCGGCATCGAACGCAGGCGGCCCCAGGCGGCGGCGGCGATCGCCGTGATCAGCAGCAACTGGTAGTTCTCGGGCTGGACCGGGGCCAGCTGATGGGCGAAGAGCACGCCGGCCAGGCCGGCCAGGAAGCTCGACACCGCCCACGAGAAGGCCACCACCCGGTCGGCGTTCACCCCGTCGAGCTGGATCAGCCGCCGGCTCTCGACCGAGCCCCGCATCTTGAGGCCCATGGACGTGTAGCGGAGCAGGACCACCATCGCCACCAGCACCACCACGGTCACGATGACGGTGCCGATGTCGATCCCGTTGATCGGGAGGTCGGTCACGCCGAACAGGTGGAAGTACACCGTGTCGGCGTTGAACAGCAGGCTCGGCGGTGCGTCGAGCTGCTGGTTGCCGAAGATGACCGTGAGCAGCGACGGGATCCCGACGAGCAGGCTGATCCCGGTCACGACCTTGGCCGTGGAGTTCGTGTTGGGGATGCGTCGGAACAAGAAGTAGTCGAACCCCAGCCCGAGAGCCGGGGCCAGGATGACCACCGACACCAGGAAGGCGAACCACACCGGCCAGCCGTGCAGACAGAGCAGGCCGTAGACGAAGGCCGAGGTGTAGGCCTGGGCGGCGAAGGCGAAGTTGAAGACGCCGGTGGCCTGGTAGGTGAGGATCAGCCCGATGGCGAACAGTGCGAACGTGCACCCGTTCGGGATGCCGGGGACCGCAAACCCCAGAAAATGGACCACCCCGCCCCTCGGTTCCCGCTACTCGGTGTACTGGCTACTCGGTGTACTGGGCGCCGGATCGGCTCAGGAGGGCCCGGGGGTTCCCGCCGGCGGGGTCACCGGAACGGGGTTCTTCACGCTCGGCCCGAAGCACGAGAACACCTGGTTCCCGTGCAGGAACACCGGTACGAACTTGGTCCCCTGTACCTGGATGTTGGCGCTGCAGCTCGGGAAGGTGGGCCGCAAGTGGGAGTTCGACCAGTTGATCGGGGTGGTCAGGCCGTTGGCCGTGAAGTTCGTGATCTTGTTGGTCTGGGCCACCACGTTGGCCTGGGTGAGGTTGCTCCCGGCCGCCTTCACCCCGGCGGCGAAGAGGGCCGCCGACTGCCAGCCCTGGATCGCCACCTCGTCATCGACGTACTTCGGGGCGTACTTGTTCATCGCGGTCAAGTACAGCTTCAGTCCCGGGTAGTACTTGGTGGGAGAGGCGAAGGGGACGTGCTCGATGTTGAAGTACACCCCCTGCATCAGGCTCTCGTTCGCATCGAGGGTCGGCTGGTCGTTCCCGTTCAGCCACAGCTGCTTGATCTTGAGCCCGTACTGCTTGATTGCCCGGGCCATCGTCAGGTTGCCGGTGACGTCCATACAGCTGACCACCATGTCGGATCCCGCCTGCTGCATCCGCTGGACATCGGTGGCCACCGTGGTCCCCGGGTACTGGATGTTCACGTCCACGTAGCTGACGTTCACCCCCGCCTTCTTCAGCAGGTTGGCCGAGGTCTGGCAGGGCGCCGAGGAGGCGGTGATGTTGTAGCCCACGATGGCCACCGACTTCGCCTTCACCTGCTTGATGATGTAGGCGAAACCCGGCACGCCGCAGGCGTAGCAGAGGTAGGACCCCCCGGCGGCGTAGAGGTTCGGCGCCGGGGTCCAGTTCCCGGTCACGTCGTAGCCGTAGGTCGGTGTGCCGGTGGAGGCGAAGTAGTTGGGCGAGAAGAACGCCGTGGCGATGCCCACCGCGGCGAAGGCGTGGTCCTGGTCGATCAGGGTGTGGGTCAGCTGGGTGAACTGGGTTGGGTTGCCCCCGTCGTCGAGGTTGTAGGCCAGGACCAGGTGGCGGCCGTTGATCCCGCCGGTGGAGTTGATCCAGTCGAAGTAGGCCCGGATGCCCGGCACCAGGGACTCGAAGTTCGAGGCGATCGGCCCGGTCAACGTCGAGATGGCCCCGGTGTTGATCTGGGTCGGCGTCACCCCCGGCGCCGCCGGGGCGCTGGCCGCTGACGCCCCGGTCGAGCTCAGCCCCAGGCACATGGCCACCGCCAACCCGGTGCTCGTCACGGCGCCGATCCAACGCCCCACCTTGTGCCCCTGCGTGCGCATACCCACCCCTTTCGTTACCGCCATCCTGCCCCGTCGCGGAGCGGGGACGGGCGTCACCGACCCCGCCCCCCGGACCGGGCCGTTCCATGACATCCCTGTCAGGTTTCCGGTCACTGTAGCGGGGACGGCTGCCGCCAACCGGCCCGGTCCCCGCGCCGGGCCGGGCGGTGCCCGCTCACCCCAGGAACAGGCGTTGCCGGTCGTACTCCCGCAGGGCCGTCACCTCGGCCGGGGCCACCGGATCGAGCTCCTCGAGGTCGGGCACCACGTCGGGTGCCCACCCCCCGCACGACCCGACCAGGGCCCGCACCCGGTCGACCACCGGCCCGGGGCCGGCCGGCACGGCGGTCAGCCGAAGGGCCCCGTCGAGGCGACGAAGGATCCCGAGGTCGGTCACCACGCTGCTCACCCGGGCGCCGGGCGAGGTGACGTAGGCCGCCTCGGCCGGCAACCGCTCGGGGCGGGCCAGGGTGATGACCACACAGGCGGCGGCCCGGCTCGCCACGTCGTTGGCCCCGCCCGAGCCGACCAGGAAGCGGCCCCCGGCCAGCCGGGTCGAGTTGAGGTTCCCGTGCCGGTCCACCTCGGCCGCGCCGAGACAGCCGATCACCGTGGTGCCCGGTCCGCCGACCACCATTCCGAGGATGCCCGAGGCGTCCGAGAGGAACGGGGTGGCCGGGAAGACGCGGTGGTTGAAGATGTACGGGTCGGCCGGGGTGGGGGTGTAGCCCCAGAGCCCCAGCTCGGCCGTCAGCTGGACCCGTCGCCCCCCGGCCCGGGCCCGGGCGACGGCCACCCAGGCGGCCAGGTTGGCCACCCCGGCGCCGGCGAGCACGGCGTCGGCCCCCAGCCGGTCGATGGTCCCCACCACCTCGCGGGCCCCCAGGCTGGCCGCCGTCTCCCAGGCGCTGACCGGCTCGTCGACGGGAAGGGGATGCTCCTCGGCGTCGCGGCGCCAGCTCTGGGGGTCGTTGCGCCCCTCCAACCAGGCCAACCGGTCCGCCCCCAGCACCTCGAGATAGGCCTGCTGGTCGGCCGGCTCCAGGGCGTAGGTGCGGGCGAAGGCGGCGAAGTCGCCCCGGGCCGCCGCCGCCGCCTCGATCCAGAAGGGCACGTCCTCGCCGTAGGTGCGGGCGGGGAGCCCCGGGGCGTAGCAGCCGCCGGGATGGGCCCCGAAGGGCGCCTCGGCCACCGCCAGCACCCGGTGGGCCGGGATCTTGACCCGGTAGCCCAGCCCGTCGAGGTCGTCGACCACCCGTTCGACGGTGGCCACCACACCCCGGCGGGCGGCCCAGGCCCCCCACACCCCCTCCAACAGCGGCTCGGACAGGGCCAGGTTGCCGTCCCGGTCGGCGACGGCCGCGTGGAGCAGGGACACGTCGGGCGCGAGCGGGGCCACCAGGCCGACCGGCCCGAAGGCGGAGTCGACCACCGAGAACCCCTCGTTGGTCTCCATCGAGGACCCGGCCAGCGACCCGGTCACCACGGCCGGCAGGCCACGGGCCGCCGCCTCCATCCGCTGGGCCAGGGTCAGGATCGACCAGTGCTCCACCTCCACCGCACCGGACTCGTAGGCCCGGCGGAAGATCGGGTTCGGCGAGTAGGTCGGGAAGCTGTTGCCCGAGTAGGCGGTGACCACTTTGCGCACCAGCCCCCCCTCGAAGAAGAGCGCGCCCAGGGCGCCGAGGCTGGTCATGACGAGGGTGAACCCGGGGTCGGTGCCCCAGAACTGGCGGACCAGCTCGCGCGCCCCCGCCGTCCACCGGCTGTGCCCGAGCATCACGTGCACCGAGTCGCCGGGGCGGACGTTGCGGGCCACCGCGTCGGCCAACGAGCTACCGGTCACCCGAGCCCCGTCCCCGAGAGGTCCGGGGCCCCCTGCGGTATCGGGCCGGGACGCGGACGCCACCCGGGGAACCTGACCACAGCGTCAGATTAGCCAGCACGCACTACGATCCACCAGGCGTGACCTGTCGCACCGCTGGAGCTGCCAGCCGCCCCGGAGCGGCCCGATGGGGGTGACCCGGACCCGGGCCGACCAGGCCCGGACACCGCCGGCGACACGGCGCGGCGCCTCCAGTGTCCCGTCGGCGACCAAGCGGACCGCGACGGTCACCAAGCGGACCGGGGCCGCCCCGGCGAAGAAGGCCAAGAAGATGGCCACGGCCGGCGCCGGCGCGCCGACCCGGGCGGCCGACCGGCCCAGCGGCGGGGCCCTGCCGACCCGGCCGTTCGACGGCGCGCTTGAGCCGGCGGGGTCGCCAGCCAGTCGGCGGGCACTGCGCAACCAGGGGCGCCGGACCATGCGCAAGCTGCTCGACGCGGCGATGGAGGCCTTCGACCGCCGGGGCTATCACGCCACCCGAGTCAACGACGTGGTCGAGATCGCCAAGACCTCCCACGGCACCTTCTACCTGTACTTCTCCAACAAAGAGGACCTCCTGCGGGCGCTGGTGGCCGAGGCGGCGGCCGAGGCGGCCGGGCTCTACGCCTCGCTCACCGTCACCCCGGAGGGCGGGGCGGGCTGGGACGACGTGCGGGGCTGGGTGGCCCAGTACTCCGCCCTCTGGGTCCGCTACGCCCCGCTGCTTCGGGCCTGGACCGACCTGGCATCCACCGACCCCGAGCTCGGGGCCCAGGTCCGCCAGGCCGTGAACGCGATGTGCGGTGCCCTGACCGCCCAGATGGACGCCACCTCCCGTCACGCCGGCATCGAGCCCGACACCGCTGGCATGGCGGTGATCGCCATGCTCGACCGCTTCCACTACCTGCGGGAGTTCGTGGGTCACCCGGTCGACGACGCGGCCCTCGACACGCTCGCCACGATCGTCTACCGGGGCCTGTTCGACGGCGGGACGCCCGGGCGCTGACCGGCCGGACCAGCCGGCCGGATCACGCCGGCCGGATCGCCTGCCGTGAGCCCGGTCAGATCCCGAGGCGGCCGGTGGTCAGGCCGGCGGTGAAGCCCCCGTCGACCGAGACATTGGCCCCCGTCATGTACGTGGCGGCGTCGCTGTTCAAGAAGGCCAGGATGTGGGCCTGCTCCGGCGCCGTCGAGTTGCGCTGCAGGGGCTTGGGGAAGGCGTCCATGAACTCCTTGCCCATGTAGGCCTCGAACGACGGCATCATCGGCGTGTCGGTCGGACCCGGGCTAGTGCAGTTGACCCGGATGTTCGGGGCCAGGTCGATCGCCGCGTGCAGGGTCCACCAGATGATGACCTGCTTGGAGAACAGATAGCCCTCACCGACCAGGTCGGGCCGGGCTTCCAGCCAGCGGCGGGCCTCGTCGTAGCCGGCGGTGGCCAGCAATTCCTCGATCGGCTCCTTCATGTGCTCCCAGCCGATCCCCCCGGCCGACGAGATCGTGGCCACCGCGCCCTTGGTCCCCATCAGCGAGGCCACCCGCCCGGTCAGATGGCGGGCGGCCACGAAGTTCACCAGCATCGTGTCCAGCCCGGAGTGGGGGGGTCCGGGGAGGCCGGCACAGTTGAAGAGGGCGTCGACGTGCCCCCCGATCTCGGCCACCGCGGCGTCGATGGAGGCCGGCTCGCGCAGGTCCACCTGGTAGTAGCCGGCCACCGGGGCCCCGGGCTCCTTCAGGTCGAGCACGTGGATCTCCGCCCCGAGCTCGATCAGGTCGTCGACCACGGCGGCGCCCATGCCGGCACCTCCGCCGCCGCTCACCACGACGCGCTTGCCCTCGTAGCCCCACGGGATGGCCATCGGTGTCCCTCCGCTCCTGGTGTCGTCGACCGGTCCCCGACGCCGGGGCCGGGTCGCATCATTCCAGGCCGGCGCGGCCGGCGCCCGGCCGGGGCGGTGTCCGGGGCGATCACCCCCCGAGCGGGCCGAAGAGCTGCTGGTAGATCCCGTCGACCCCCGAGCCGTGCAGCGTCATCCCGCCGTCCACCACGAGGTTCTGGCCGGTGATGAACCGCGCCAGGTCCGAGCACAAGAAGACCACCACGTCGGCGATGTCCTCGGGGGCGCCGATCCGGCCGAGCGGGGTGGTCCGCTCGTAGCGCTCGACCTCGTGAGGGAAGAAGGCGAGCAGGGGCTCGGTGAGCGCGGTCCGGATCATCCCCGGCGAGACCGCGTTGACCCGGATGCCCGGGCCGTACTCGAGGGCCGCGGTGGCGGTCAGGGCGGCCACCGCGGCCTTGGCCGCCGCGTAGGGTGCCTCGCCGGCCGCCGGCCGGGTGCCGCTGATGGAGGCGGTGCTCACGATGCACCCGCCGCCCGACGCCTTGATGTGGGGGACCGCCGCCCGGAACCCGAGGTAGACGCCGGTGAGGTTGACCCGGACCAATCGGTCCCACTCCTCGGGGGCCCACTCGTGCAGCGGCGTCTGGCTCCCGGTGCCGGCGTTGTTGAACATGATCGTGAGGCCGCCGAGTCCGGCCGCCGCCGTGTCGACGGCGTCCTTCAGGCCGTCGGGATCGGTGACGTCGGCCTGGTGGGCGCTGCCCCCGATCTCACCGGCCACCTCCTTGGCCCGGTCGCCGTCGATGTCGACCACCGCCACCGCAGCGCCCTCGGCCGCCATCCGCCGGCAGGTCGCCCGACCGATCCCCGAGCCCCCGCCGGTGATGACCGCCCGCTGGCCCTCCAGCAGTCCCATTCCGCCTCCCGTCGCCCCGGCGGGTGGTCGCCGGTGGGCCCCGAGCGTTGCAGCAACCGTCCCGGGAGTCCAGGGCGGACGGGCGACCCCCCGGGGGGGCGCCCGGCGGTACGGTGCGACCACCCGGACCGGAGAGGAGCCCGATGGCGACACCCGAGGAGAATCGACAAACGATCGAGCAGTTCTGGGTGGACATGTACGCCGGCGACTGGAACGCCTTCACCGCCCACTTCACCGACGACGCCACCTACACCGACGCGCCCACCCCCGACGACGAGTTCGCCCGGGGACCGGTCGAGATCCTGGCCCGGCTGCGCCTGGCCCTGGACCCGCTCGAGTCGATCGGCCACGAGCGGGGGCTGATGGTCGCCGACGACCGGGCGGTGGTGACCGAGCACGTCGAGCTGTGGGAGTGGACCACCGGCGAGCGCATGCGGCTGCCGTTCATCTCGGTCCACGAGATGCGCGCCGGCAGGATCAGCCGCTGGACCGACTACTGGGACATGCAGACCCTGGTCGGCGCCGCCCCGCAGGCCTGGTTCGAGCACGTCCTGCAGGGCTACAAGTGACCGGCCCAAGAGGCCGAGCGGGCGCGCTCACCACGTGGTGGAGGACCAGGCGGGCGCGGACTCCGGCTCGGGGTCCTCGAGGGGGCGGATGAGGAGCTCCTGGGCCATGGAGACCACCAATCGGCCCTCCCGGTCGAACATCACCCCGCGGACCGTCGCCCGTCCGCCCGCGTTGACCAGCGCCTGGAGGTCGAACAGCAACCACTGGTCGGCCCGGACCGGCCGGTGGAACCAGAGGCTGTGGTCCAGGCTGGCGTCGGTGTGGGTACCCCAGGTGCCCAGGCTCTTCGGCCGGAACGCCGCCCCGGTCATGTCGGAGAGGTAGGCCACCACGCAGGTGTGCAGCAGGGGGTCGTCGGCCAACGGGGTGCGGGTCCGGAGCCAGACCCGCCGGGTCGACCCGTAGCTGCCGTCGGGTCTCCTGGGGCTCGGCCCCAGCTCGCGCACGAGGAAGGGGATGGGAACGTCGGCCTGCTCGACGTCGTCGGGCCCCGGGACCTCGGGCATCGCCAGCTGGTACTCGTCCCCCGGCTCGTCGCCGTGGAAGGAGCAGGCCATCTGGAAGGTGACCTTCCCGTCGACCGAGCTGGTCACCTCCCGGGTGCTGAACGACCGGCCGTCCCGGACCCGGTGGACCACCAGGTCGACCGGGCGCCCGGGCAGGGACGGGCGCAGGAAGTAGGCGTGCATCGAGTGGACCGGCGTCGCTCGCTCGACGGTCTGGATGGCCGCGCTCAGGGCCTGGGCCACCACCATGCCGCCGAACACCCGGTCACCGCCCCACCAGTCCGGGCTCCCGGCCACGAACCGGCCCCCACCGAGGGGTCGGGCGACCAGGGCCGCCGACAGCTCCTCCATCGAGCCCGCCCCGCGGCCCGCCGGTCCGTCCGCCCCGGGGTCGGCCGAGTTCGCTACGGCGTCGGTGACGGGATCGGCCTCCACGGGGGGCAGCGTACCCAGCGGGCCGGACGCCCCCGCCCGGGCCGAGCGGTCAGGCGACCACGACGTCGACGGCGAGGCCGAGGGCGGCCAGGTCCACCATGGTGTTGTCCTCGGCGTAGCGCAGGCCCTGGACGTTGAACAGGCGGACCGTCTCGGCCCGGGTCGGGAACGGCCCCCAGTGCCAGGTGCCCCGCCCCAGCACGATCGGCTCGAGGGGCTGGAGCACGAAGGCCCGGACCGCCCCGTTGCCCCCCTCGGCCGAGAAGTTGGTGGCGGCGGGGGCGACCGCGATGACGCACGGGTGGTCGACCGACATGACGGTCTGGGTGTGGGTGTCGTGCCGGTAGAGCATCTCGCAACGCAGGCCACCGGGGACTTCGGGCACCTCGGCCCGGGCGTGCCCGATCAGGTTCACGTGCGGGTCGGCCCACTCGAAGGCCAGCCGCTGCGAGCCGTCGGCCGGGTCGGTGTCGGCCACCGGGAGCCAGCCGAAGGGGGCCCAGGCCCCCTCGGTCAGGGTCACCGGCTCGATCCGAGTCGTCACCTGCCCCATCACGCCTCCTCTGTCGCTCCGGGGCGCCCCCGGGACGGGCCTCCCCCACCGATCTAACCTGCCGTCACCGTCAGTCTACGAACCGGAGGTGGCAGGAGCGATGGCCTTGGACGTGCGCAGCATCGAGGACGTGACGCCGATCGTCGAACACAACGGCACCGTGCCGGTGTGGTGGATGGTCAAGTCACGGGAATTCAAGGACCTCACCGACGGGGGCTTCCTCGAGCTGGTGAACGAATTCGAGGTGGCCGGCGGGGGCATGGTCGACCCGCACTCCCACCCGACCCACGAGTTCTATTACGTGCTCAACGGTCGCGGGATCATGACGATCGAGGGGGTCGACCGGGAGATCGCCCAGGGCGATCTGGTCTACATCCCGCCCGATCAGGAGCACACGCTGCGCCCGGTCAGCGACAACGCCCCCATCCACTGCTTCTGCTTCGCCATCGGCGTCAAGGACGCGGGGCCGATCGACTACACCAACCACTAAGTGGGACGGGTCCTCGTCACCCGCCACCTCCCCGACGGTGGCCTCGACCCGCTGCTGGCCGCCGGCCACGAGATCGTCCAGCGCGAAGGCGACGACCCTCTCGGGGCCGAGGAGCTGGTGGCGGCGGCCCCCGAACACGAGGCGATCGTCTGCCTGCTGACCGACCGGATCGACGCCGACGTGCTCGCCGCCGGTGCCGCCGGACGCCTCAAGGTGGTGGCCAATGCCGCCGTCGGGGTCGACAACGTCGACGTGGCCACGGCGACCGGGCTCGGCATCGCCGTCTGCAACACCCCCGGGGTCCTGGACCAGACCACGGCCGACCTGGCCTTTCTCCTCATCCTGACCGCCACCCGCCTGACCTCGAACGCCGAGGCGGACCTGCGGGCCGGTCGCTGGGCCGGGTGGGGCATCACCGACCATCTCGGCCGCGACGTCCACGGCGCCGTCCTCGGGCTCGTCGGCTACGGCCGCATCGCCCGCGAGGTGGCCCGCCGGGCCGAGGGGTTCGGGATGGAGGTGCTCCACCACGCCCGCTCAGCCACCGGGTTCCCCGGGTACGTGGCCGACCTGGACGGCCTCCTCTCGACGGCCGACATCGTGAGCCTCCACGTCCCCCTCACGGCGTCGACCCGACACCTGGTCGGCCGACGGGAGCTCGGTCTCATGAAGGACACGGCGGTGCTGGTGAACACCGCCCGGGGATCGGTGGTCGACGAGGACGCCCTGGTCGACGCGCTGGAGGCCGGGACGATCTTCGCCGCCGGCCTCGATGTCTATGACGGTGAGCCGGCGGTGAATCCGAGGCTGCTGGCCGCGCCCCGGGTCACCCTCCTGCCCCACGTGGGCAGCGCCACCACCCAGACCAGGAGCCGGATGGCCCGGCTGGCCAGCCAGGGCGTGTGCGACGTCCTGGCCGGGCGCACCCCGGCCAACCTGGTACACGCCTGAGACTCCGCGCCACCGGCCTGGTCGACGTCAAGGGGCGAGCGGCCTGAGCGAGGACCGCCATCGGGCCGTCGCCTCGGCGTAGCCGGTCAGCTCGGTCGAGGCGAAGGCGGCCGCCGACCACTCCCCCGAGCCGCCCCGTCCCGCCGCCAGCCGGTAGGTGCCGCAGCTGAGAACCCGCCCGCCGACGCCGCCGGTGGTCACCGTCACCGTCGCCAGCTCGTAACAGGCATCCTCCCAGCGGTCGAGCGTCTCCCACTCCCCGGCCCCGAGGTCGTCACCGACCCAGCCCCCGACGGCCCCTCCCCGGGCGGCCACCAGCCCCGGGTAGTTGCGCCCGACCAGACCGACCACGGCGTGGTCGGCCAGCCGGGCCGGCTCGAGGGCGGGGACCCGGCCGAACAGGGCCCGGAGCACCGCTTCGAACTGGAGGGTCCCATAGACGAAGAGGGCGGGAGGATGCCGGCCGCGCATTCAGTGGACGCTCACCGGTCCCGCACCGGACCCGGGTCGAGGCCCAGGAGCTCGACGGTGGTGCGGCCGGCCAACAGCTCGGCGAAGTACTCCGCCTCCTTCTCGGCCCGGGCCCGGCCGGCAGCCAGCACCGCGTCCAGCAGGGCCTCGGGGATGACCACCACCCCGTCGCTGTCCCCGACCACCCAGTCGGTGGCCACCACTTCGACCCCGCCGACCACGGCCGGCAGCCCCACGGTCCCGGGGAGCTGTTTGGTGGCGCCGCGCAGGGCGACGAGTGACGAGAACACCGGGAAACGGTGGGCCTCCAACGCCGCGGTGTCCCGCACCCCCCCGTCGATGACCAGCCCGGCCAGGCCCCGGGCCTCGGCCGCGGTGGTGAGCACCTCGCCCCAGTAGCCCCGCTCGGCGGTCGAGCCCACGTCCACCACCAGGGCACTGCCGATCGGGGCCCGGGTCACCGCGACGTGGACGGCCAGGTTGTCCCCCGGGGTGCAGTGCACCGGGTAGGCCGGCGCCGCCAGCGCCGCGCCGGGCCAAGCCGGGCGGATCCGTGGGGGCATGGCGGTCCCCCCCGATTCACCGAGGGTCGCCGACCCCAGTTCGCCAAGTGCCAGTGCCAGTCCCTCGGTGTCCACTTCGGCTCCCGTCTCGGATCTCGCGGGCCCCACGTTAGGAGAGTAGGGGGGGCGACCGTAGACTCGGTCGGCGCCGGGCCGCTCGGTGCGGCAGGGAGGCGACGATGGTCCGCGGCGAGGGCACGACGGTGGCCAGGGGGGTGACCCCCGACGAGGCGTTCGACTTCGTCCTGGACCCCGCCCAGTACACCAAGGCAGACACCAAGATGGTCTGGGTCACCAAGCTGGCCGACACCCCCGACGGGATGATCGCCCGGGAGGACGGCAAGTTCCTGGGCCGCTTCCGGGGCTCGGTCATCACCCGGTACCGCTGGTCCCGCCCCCACCACATCGACGTGACCCTCGAGCACGGGGTGCCCCGCGCGCTCCACGCCTGGTTCGAGATCGACGAGGTGCCCGCCGGCACCCGGATCCGCCACGTCGAGGAGCTGGACCTGGGCCACGGCCCCCTGGGGTTCCTCCACGACCGGGTGGCGGGACCCTGGTTCGCCCGCTCGGTGGCCGAGGAGGTGGCCGAGATCGGCCGCCTGCTCGAGTCGGGCGAGCGGGGTCGCCGGGCCCCGGGCCGGCCGGCCGCCTGAGATGGTCACCCGCCCGATGTACGTCGTCACCCAGGTGGCCCCGTACGTCGACGGGCCGGCCGGGGTGCACGGCGTCCTCGCTCAGGCGTCCACCGGCCTGGCCGAGCTCGGCCGGATGCACGACCTCGAGCCGGTGCCGGTGGCCGACGTGGCCGACATCTCGCCGAGCGAGCTGGCCCAGGGTGGCGTGCTGGCCCTGTTCACCATCGGCGAGACCCCCTTCACCGCCGCCCAGCGGGCGGCGGTGTCGGACGCCTGGCGGGCCGGGAGACTGGGGGTGCTGGGCGTGCACTCGGCCACCGACGCCTGCCACACCTGGGACGACTACGGGCGGGTGCTCGGGGCCCGCTTCGACGGCCACCCCTGGACCCAGGACTTCGTGCTCGAGGTGGTCGACGCCGGCCACCCGGCCACCGCCCACCTGGGCCCGACCTGGCCCTGGCACGACGAGGTGTACCTGTTCGCCGACCTGCGGGTCGACGCTCGGGTCCTCCTACGCCTGGCCGAGGGCCAGGTGGACATGTCGGCCCCCGGGGCCCGGACCCCCGCCTGCGGGTTCCCGCTGGCCTGGTGCCATTCCGAAGGAGCGGGCCGGACCTTCTACAGCGCTCTCGGCCACTTCCCGGGGGCCTGGGAGACGCAGGACTACCTCCGCCACCTCCACGGCGGGCTGGCGTGGCTCCTCGACTCGGACTGACCGGCCCGGCGGTGCCTGAGACCGACCGGTACTGTGTGACACCGGTGTCATATTCCCGACGGAACGAGGTGTCACCGTGACCGAGCTGCCCGACGTGATGCCCGCCGCCGTCTACCAGGAGCCGGGGGTCGTGACGGTCGAGGAGCGTCCGGTCCCCCGTCCCGGCCCCGGCCGGGTCCTGATCGAGGTCGACCATTGCGGAATCTGCGGGTCCGACATCCACATGCTGCGCGACGGCTGGGGCAACAAGCCCGGCTTCATCGCCGGCCACGAGTACTCCGGGGTCATCGTGGAGCTGGGCGAGGGGGTCGAGGGCTGGACGGTCGGCGAGGACGTCGTCTGCGGCTCCTCCCCCAAGTGCGGGCACTGCCGGCGCTGCCTCGAGGGAAAGCCCTCCCAGTGCGAGAACCGCGAGGGACCCACCATGGACCATTCCGACGGGGCCTTCGCCCGCTACGCGCTGGTGCGGGCCACCTCGCTGCTCCGGCTGCCCGAGGGCCTGTCGGCCCGCCACGCGGCGCTGGCCGAGCCCCTGGCCGTCGCCCTCCACGGCATCACCCGCTCGGGCATCCAGCCGGGGGACACCGCCATGGTCATCGGGGCCGGCCCGATCGGAGCGCTCACCATCGCCGCTCTGCGGGCCCGGGGGATCGGCCCGATCACCGCGGTCGAGCCGGGGGAGAAGCGCAAGCAGCTGGCTCGGGACCTGGGCGCCGATGAGGTGCTCGACCCGGGAGACCTCGAGGTCTTCCCGCCCTGGGAGCCCGAGCGGATCGCCGAGCGGGCCGTCCACGTCGTCCTCGAGTGCTCGGGGAAGAAGGAGGCGATGGAGGCCGGGTTCAACCAGCTCCGCCGGGGGGGCACCCTGGCCTTGGTCGGTGCCGGCATCGTGCACCCGACCTTCGATCCCAACCGCTTCATCCTCAACGAGCTCACCGTGTGCGGATCCTTCGTCTACGACAAGGACGGCTTCGAGCGGGCGCTCGAGCTGCTGTCGTCGGGTGACCTGCCCAACGAGCTGCTGATCGAGCCCGACGACGTCCCGCTCGACCGGATCTCCGAGGCCATCGAGGGACTGGCGACCGGCCGGATCGGGGGCAAGGTCATGGTCGTGCCTCGGCTCTCGACCGACGAGGGAGCGCTCCGGTGACCCACCCCTACTACCCCTCGGGCAATCCCCACTTCAACCACGTGGCCATGAGCATGCCGGCGGACCTCCTCGACGAGGCGAACCGCAAGGAGATCGTCGCCTTCTGGGAGGAGGTCTTCGGGTTCACCGAGATGCCCACCATGTCGATCGACCGCAAGCGCCTGATCCTGAGCTGCGTGCACTGGGAGCAGTTCATCTTCCTCATCGCCGACGACGAGCCGATGGTCTGCCCCCGCATGGACCACTTCGGGCTATCGGTCGGGACCCTCGAGGAGCTCCAGGGGATCCAGGCCCGGGCCGAGGCCTATCGCGAACGGGACCGGCGGGTCGACCTGATCGACCTGCACATGGACGACCAGGGACGGATCAGGATCCACTCGCTCTACGTGCGGTACCTGCTGCCCATGATGTGCGAGATCCAGTGGTGGGAGTTCATGTCGTGAACGGCCCCGACGTCGCGGACGCCCGCGACGGGGGCCTCCGCTACGGGGTCTTCGTCCCCCAGGGCTGGAAGCTCGAGTACACCGGATGGTCGGCTCCCGACGCCTGGGCCCGGTCGGTGGAGCTGGCCCGGCTGGCCGAGGATCTCGGCTACGACCACCTCTGGGTCTACGACCACGTCGAGACGGTCCCCCGACGCGAGCCCGAGCACCTCTTCGAGGCCTTCACGATGCTCGCCGCCCTGTCCCAGGTCACCACCCGGGCCCAGCTCGGACAGCTCGTGACCTGCTCGTCGTACCGCAACGCCGGCCTCCTGGCCAAGGAGGCGGCCTGTATCGACGTCTACTCGGGCGGCCGGCTGGTCCTCGGGCTCGGGGCCGGGTGGTTCCATCAGGAGTACGCCTCCTACGGCTACGAGTACCGGGCCGACCGCACGCGCCTCGCCGTCCTCGACGAGACCCTCGAGGTGGTGCGTCGCCTGTGGACCGAGGACTCGGTGACCTTCGAGGGCGAGCACCTGCACTTCTACGATGCCCACTGCCACCCCAAGCCCCTCCAGCAGCGGCCACGGCTCCTGGTCGGTGGCGGGGGCGAGCAGGTCACCCTGCGCATCGCCGCCCGGCACGCCGACGCCACCAACTGGCAGGTCGGCCTCGAGGCGTTCGTCCGCAAGTCAGGGCTTCTCGAGCGCTACTGCGAGGAGGCCGGGCGCCCCTTCGCCTCCATCGTGCGTACCCACGGCCCGGACTGCGCCATCTTCGACACCGACGCCGAGTGCCGGGCCTGGTGCCAGTCGCCTGGTGGCGGCAGCCTCTGGGGCCCGTCGGACACCGACGTGTACCTGGCCGAGAACCTGGTCGGCACGGTCGAGCAGGTGACCGAGAAGACCCAGGGTTTCATCGACGCCGGATGCAAGGAGTTCATCCTGTGGCTCCGGGACTACCCGGCCGACGAGACCCTGCGACGCTTCATGGGCGAGGTCGTCCCCAAGCTGCGCACCTGAGGACCGCCCCGCGGTCCGGGGCCCGGTCGACCCCACATCGGTCAGTGCCCCAGGGCCTCCCAGGCCGAGGTCGAGATCTCGTCCATGGTCGCGTCGGCGGTCTGTTCGGAGGGCTCCGCCTGGGTCAGGACGGCGATCAGGTAGTCCCGTCCCTGGCCCCTCACCCAGCCGATGCTGCCGTACACCCCCGAGGACGGGTACCGACCGGTCTTGATGCCCTGCAGGGCCCCCGGCGCGATGCCGGCCGTGACCCCGAACGCCTGGCTCGGCTCCACCTGGGCGAGGAGGGAGAGGGCGTAGGCCCGGGACTGGTCGGTCAGGACCGGGTTGGGGTTGACCAGGTGGTGCAGCAGGACGAGCTGGTCGGGGGCGGTGGTGGTCGAGAACGCCCAATTCGCGATGACCGAGCTGCCGCTGAGGCCAACCGAGGCGTCGAACGCGGCCACCGCCGACGGTCCCCCGACGTGGGCCAGCATCGCCGAAGCGGCAGTGTTGTCGCTCACCTCGATCATCGGCGCGGCGAGACCCTGTTCCTGAGGGGTGAGGCCCCGACCGGCGCTCTGGGCCTCGGCCAACACCGTCCCGAGGAACTGGACCTTCACGATGCTGGCGGTGGCGACGGCCAGGTCCGGGTCGTAGGCGTAGACCTTCCCGGTGTAGAGATCCTCGACCGCCGCGGTGACCTGGCCCCCTCGACCACCGACGTCGGCCACCACGCCCGCCGTGAACGGGGATCGGGTGGACTCGCCCTCGGCCAGCCAGTAGCCGCCGGCGCCGGCGGCGGCGATCCCGACCACCGGCTGGGCCGGCGCCTGGGCGGCCAGCGAGCCGGCGAAGGTGGCGTCCCCGAAGGTGAAGACCCCGCCGTCGGCCCCGACCAGCCAGTAGCCGCCACCGTCGGGGGTCGCCGCCAGGCCCACGATGGGTTGGTCCGGGGTCCTCCCCCCGAGGGAGCCGGTGAACGTGGCGTCGCCGAATGTGAAGACCCCGCCGTCGGCGCCGGCCAGCCAGTAGCCGCCTCCGCCCGGGGCGGCGGCGATGCCCACGATCGGGTCGCTGAGCGCGGTGGCGCCGAGCGAGCCGGCATAGCCGGCGTCTCCGAAGGCGAACACCCCCCCGTCGGCACCGACCAGCCAGTAGCCCTTGGCGTCGGGGCTTGCGGCCATGCCCACGATCGGGTCGCTGAGCGCGGTGGCGCCGAGCGAGCCGGCGAAGGGGGCGTCGCCGAAGGTGAAGACCCCGCCGTCCGAAGCGACCAGCCAGTACCCGCCCCCGTCGGCGGTGGCGGCCATGCCGACGATGGGCCGGGACAGCGCCACCCCCCCGAGGGAGCCGAAGTACCGGGCGTCCCCGAACGCGTAGACCCCGCCGTCGGCTCCGACCAGCCAGTAGCCCTGGGCGCTGGGGGTGGCCGCCATGCCCACGATCGGCGCGTTGACACCGGTCCCGGCCAGCGAGCCGAGCGAGGCCGCGCTCCCGAAGGCGAAGACCCCGGTCCCCGGGAAGGTGGTGCCGGCTGACCGGGCGGCCGGGGCCCGTCCGACCGCCGCCGCGGCCCCACCCACGAAGAGCGTCAGCAGGACGGCGACGGCGAACGAGGCCGTGGCCACGGCCCGGGCCGGTCGGCCACGGCGGGGGCGGTGCGGGCCACCGACGTGGCGTGGCGGGTGAGGGCCCATCGACGGATGATAGGGCCGGCCGGTCCGCGCCGCGGAGCGCCGGAGCCGGGCGCCGCTGGATAGGGTCGCCCCATGCGCCTCGGGATCGACATCGCCCAGCAGCGGATGGAATTCGCCGAGGTGGTGGACCGGGCCCGCTTCGCCGAGGAGCTCGGATTCGACGGGGCCTGGGGGTTCGACCATTTCGTGCCCATGTACGGCGAGGGGCCCGGGAACTGCTTCGAGGGCGTGACGACCCTGGCCGCACTGGCCGGGTCCACCACCTCGATCCGCCTGGGCCTGCTGGTGACCGGGGTCACCTACCGCCACCCCTCGATCCTCTGCGCCCAGGCGGTCACCGTCGACCACGCCTCCGACGGTCGGCTGGAGCTGGCCCTCGGAGCCGCCTGGTACGAGCCCGAGCACCGTCAGCTGGGGATCGGGTTCCCCCCGGCACCGGTCCGGTTCGACCTCCTCGAGGACACCCTCGAGATCGTCACGCGTCTGTGCACCGGCGAGGAGGTGTCGTACTCCGGTCGGCAGGTCAGCCTGGAGGGGGCCCGCCTGCGGCCGCCCCCGGTCCAGCGCCCGCACCCCCCGATCTGGATCGGCGGCTCGGGTCGGCGCCGGACCCTTCCCCTGGCCGCCCGCTACGCCGACGTGTGGCACACCTTCGCCGGCCCGGCCCGCATGGCCGAGCTGGGGGCCGAGGTCGACCGTCTGGCCGAGGCCGCTGGGCGCCCACCCGGCTCGATCACCAAGGCCTCGTCGCTCTCCCTGTCGGACCCCCTGGACCAGATCCGGCGCAACGTGGCGGCCATGGTTGACGCCGGGGTGGGCTACCTCGTGTGCGGGTGGCCGGGGGAGGGACGGGGTCGGGTCGAGGAGTTCGCCGGCGAGGTGATGGGGACCCTCGACGACTGAGGCGGCGAACCCGTCAGTTGGCGGGCATGGGGAAGATGAGGGGCTCATCGGCCACCTGTCGCATCGCCCCGTCCCGGTCGGCGAGGTCCAACGGGGCGAACCGGTTGGCCGCGTCCAGGGCCAGGGGCAGTACCCCGAGGTCGCCCGGCGTGCAGACGGCGTGCACCCCTTCGACCGACAGGGCGAACCGGACCCCCCGGGCCACCTCGTCGGCCGCCGTGTACGGCTCGTACCAGGTGCTCGAGGTGTGCGGGCGCTCGCCCCACGGCCGGGCGGCGGCCGCCTTGATGGCCATCACCCCCACGTCGCGGGCGGCGCATTCCTCGATCAGCGCCTCGGCGTCGCGGCGGTAGTCGGGGTCGGCCCACAGCCGGGGGTTGACCGGGAACATGACCGTGTCGAGGTCGTGGCGCCGGAGTGCCTCGAGATGGGCGGCCGGCGCCGTCAGGTCGTGCCCGGTCACCCCCGCCCAACGGCACAGGCCCTCGTCCCGGGCCCGCATGATCGCCTCCACCGCGCCCGACCGGCGGTCGAGTTCCTCGACGCTGGTCACGGCGTGCATCTGGTAGAGGTCGAACGAGTCGCACCCGAGCAGGCTGAGGGAGTCCTCCAGCTGGGCCCGCACCCCGTCGGCGCTGTGGCGGAGGGTCTTGCAGCCGACGAACAGCCGGGTCCGGACCCCGGGGATGAGGGGTCCGAGCAGCTCCTGGGCCCTCCCGTACTGGGGGGCCACGTCGAGGTGGTTGACCCCGGAGCGCAGCGCGGCACCGAACGCCTCCTCGGCCGCCTCGGGGGTCGCGTCCCAGAACGCCGCCGCACCCAGGACGGCAACAGAGGAGAAATGCCCGGTCCTGCCCAGCCGGCGCGTCTCCATGCGAGCACGGTACCTCGCCGGCCCCCCGGGGGCGATGCCGGGGACCCGGCGGTTGGCTGTAGCGTCGCCCGGTGCCCCGGCTCCCCTCGCTCCTGACCTTCGGCGCCCGGCGGCGCGCGGTGACCGGCGCCCTGGCCTCGGGTCTCCTGGTCGCCGTGCTGGCCGGCGCCGGTCCGGCGGCCGCCGCTACGAGCCCGGCGGCCCTGGTCACGGCCTCCCAGGCGGCGGCGGCCAAGCAGCAGTCGGTCCGCTTCGCCGCCTCCAGCAGCCTCGGCAGCGATTCCATCACCATCGTGGCCGACGTCGCCCGCTCGGCCGGGCTCGAGACGGTCCGGATACGCCACTCGAGCCAGGTCGGGCTGGTTTCGGCCCGCTATACCGGCAAAGCCGTCTACTTCAAGGGGAACGTCAACGGCCTGGTCGGCTACATGGGCATGCCGAGCGCGTTGGCCACCAAGTACGCCGGCCGGTGGATCGCTTTCACCCCGACCCAGAAGAACTACGCCGCCATCGCCCACTCGATGACGCTTCCGGCCGCCGTCGCCCAGGTCTCGATCGACCCGCCGTTCACCACCTCGGCCGGTCCGAAGGTGGGCAACCTGTCGACCGTCGTCGTCCACGGCACCACCACGAGCCTCTCGTCGTCGGGTGGCAAGGGCTCGGCGACCCTTTCCATCCGATCCCAGGGGACACCGCTCCCGGTGCGCTTCGTCGGCAAGGGAACCCAGAGCGGCGGGACCGAGTCCGGCCAGGTCGTCTTCAGCAGATGGGGTGAGCCGGTGAACGTCGCGACCCCGTCCCCCTCGGTGAACGCCTCCACCATCACGAACGGGACCTCCGGCTCCAGCGGATCGTCGAGCTCGTCCAGCGCCGGCTGAACTGAGCCGGGGCCGGGCGGCGGGCTCAGTCCGTGACCGCCGCGATGACCTCGATCTCGACCGCCCCGCCCCGCGGGAGGGCGGCCACGCCGATGGCCGATCGGGTGTGGCGGCCGGCCGGGCCGAAGACATCGGCCAGGACCCGGCTGGCCCCGTCGACCACCGCCGGCTGCTGGTGGAAGTCCGGGGCCGAGGCCACGAACCCGGTCACCGTGAGGATGCGCGACACCCGGTCGAGCGAGCCGAGCGCCGCTTCCAGCACGGCCAGGGCGTTCAGGGCGCACACGGCGGCGGCGGCGGCCCCTTCCTCCACCGTCACGTCGACCCCCAGCGTGCCGAGACAGGTGAGCTTCCCGTCGATGCGGGGGAGCTGACCCGAGGTCCGGGCCACGCCGTCGTGGACCACGACCGCGTCGAGCGGGTCGTGCGGCGGATGGGGCCCGTGGAGGGTGAGGCCCAGCTCGCCGATCCGGGCCCGGGTCCGGTCCGTCACCCCTGGGTGCGCAGGTACTCGTAGACGCTGGCGAAGCTCTTATCGACCTTCTCGGGGAGGTGGTGGATCTCGCCCAGCTGGCGGGCGCCCCAGATGATCCTGGCACTCCGCTCGACCAGGGCCGTGATGTGCATGGCCTTGCCCGTGGTCGGGGCGACGGCCACCATCCCGTGGTTGGCGATCAGGGCCGCCCCCCGGCCCTGGAGGGCCTTGACCGCCTGCTCGCCCAACTCATCGGTGCCGCTCATGGCGTACTCGGTGCACCGGACATCCCCGCCGATATAGACCGAGAACTCGTCGATGCACGCCGGGATGGCCTGCTGGGCCACGGCGAACATCGAGGCGTGGACGGCATGGGAGTGGATCACGCAGGCGATGTCGTCGAAGGCGGCCAGGCAGGACAGGTGGAGCAGCTTCTCGGACGAGGGTGACCGGTCCCCCTTGACCACCTCGCCGCCCGGGGAGATGACCACCAGGTCCCCGAGGGTCATCTCCCGGTAGTCGAGCGACGACGGCGTGATGACGATGTTGCCATCCTGCTGGCGGGCCGAGATGTTGCCCGCCGTGCCCTCCACCAGCCCCTTCGCCAGCAGCTCCTTGGCGGCAGCCAGGACCTCTTCGTGGGCGTTCTCGACAAAGCGGGCCATCGGCGCGGCTCCTTCTGACGGTTGGCCGGGCGATGGCGGCGCCCGGCGGGACGGGGCCATCGTACTTCGGGCGGTCCCGGCTTGCCTGACGCAGATGTCAGGGAACTCGGCCGGCGGATATGCTCGCCCGATGGGCCTCCTTGATGGACGTGTCGCGGTGGTGACCGGTGCCGGGCGGGGCATCGGCCGGGACATCGCGCTCTGCCTCGCCAGCGAGGGAGCGAAGCTGGTGGTGAACGACGTCGGGGTCTCCCTGGCCGGGGCGGGCACGGCCGAGGACCCCGCCGCCGCGGTCTGCGAGGAGATCGAGGCGGCCGGTGGCGAGGCCGTCGCCAACCACGACTCGGTCAGCGACTTCGACGCCGCCGGCGGGATCGTGGCCCGAGCCATCGAGGCATTCGGTCGGATCGACATCCTGGTCAACAACGCCGGGATCGTGCGGGACCGGACCCTGGTGAAGATGGACGAGTCCGACTACGACGCCGTGATCGCCGTCCACCAGAAGGGGACGTTCAACACCACCCGGCACGCCGCCCCGGTGATGAAGGAGGCCGGCTACGGCCGGATCGTCAACATCACCTCGTCGGCCGGGCTGCGGGGGAACTTCGGCCAGACCAACTACGGGGCGGCCAAGGCGGCCATCATGGGCATGACCTTCGTCTGGGCTCTCGAGCTCGGCCGCTACGGCATCACGGTCAACGCGGTGGCCCCGGCCGGCTTCACCCGGATGACCGAGGGCCTGTACCAGGGAGCCGAACCGCCCCCCGACCAGGATCCCGCCCTCAACGCTCCCCTGGTGGCCTACCTGGCGTCGGAGGATGCCGCGTACGTCAATGGCCAGGTCCTCGGGCGCACCGGCTACGCGTACACCATCTTCCAGACCCCGCGGCAGGTGGCGGCCATGTGGCGGGAGGACGGGTGGAGCCCCCGGCAGGTGGCCGACCATTTCCACGAGGTCCTGGGCCAGCACCTCCAGCCGGTCGGCATGCCGGCCCACCCCCTCATCGGCAAGAAGGACTGAGCGCGGGCCGGCACGGCCCGGGTCGGGGGCGCCCCCGCGCCATCGCATCGGGACGGCGGCGCCGCTAGGGTCGGGTGGTCGGCATCCGCCGGCGAGCACGGGCCGTGCTCCGCCAGACTCATCGAGCCGCCATCGGTGGCCAGCCGCCCGCAGGGAGGGACACACCATGGAAGTCCGCGACAAGATCTACATCGGGGGCGCCTGGGTGCCCTCCACCGGCAAAGGCACGCTCGAGGTCACCGACTCGAACACCGAGGAGGTGATGGCGACCATCCCCGAGGGGACGGCCGAGGACGTCGACAAGGCGGTCCGGGCGGCAGCCGAAGCGTTCCCCGAGTGGTCGGCCACCTCGGTCGAGGAGCGGGCCAAGATGCTGTCCCGCATCTCGGAGGGCCTGGCGGCCCGGACCGACGAGATCGCCCAGACCATCTCGCGTGAGGTCGGCATGCCGATGACCCTCTCGGGGGCCATTCAGGTCGGACTGCCCACGGGGGCCTTCGCCGAGATCGCCCAGCAGATCACCGAGTTCGACTGGGAGGAGGAGATCGGCAACTCGCTGATCGTGCGCGAGCCGGTCGGGGTCGTGGGCGCCATCACGCCCTGGAACTACCCGCTGTACCAGATCGCCCTGAAGGTGGCGCCGGCTCTGGCCGCCGGCTGCACGGTGGTGCTCAAGCCGAGCGAGGTGGCCCCGCTCAACGCCTTCGCCCTGGCTGAGGTGATCGACGAGGTCGGTCTGCCGCCGGGTGTCTTCAACCTGGTCACCGGCGTTGGTGCGGTGGTGGGCGAGGCCATCGCCTCCCACCCCAAGATCGACATGGTCTCGTTCACCGGGTCGACCCGGGCCGGCAAGCGGGTCATGGAACTGGCGGCCCAGGGGATCAAGCGGGTCGCCCTCGAGCTCGGCGGCAAGTCGGCCAACGTGATCCTCGAAGACGCCGACCTCGACGCCGCCGTACCGAGCGGCATCTTCGCCTGCTACCTCAACTCGGGCCAGACCTGCTCGGCCCTCACCCGGATGATCGTGCCCCGGTCCCGCCTGGCCGAGGTGGAGGAGAAGGCGGCGGCGGCGGCGGCCGGGTTCCCGCCGGGCGACGCCTTCGAGCCGGGTGTGATGCTGGGACCGCTGATCTCGTCCACCCAGCGCGACCGGGTCCGGGGCTACATCCAGAAGGGGATCGACGAGGGCGCAAAGCTCGTCGTCGGTGGCACCGAGGCCCCCGAGGGCCGGGACAAGGGCTACTTCGTCCAGCCGACCGTGTTCTCGGAGGTGACCAAGGACATGACGATCGCCCAGGAGGAGATCTTCGGGCCGGTGCTGTCG
>Ga0182024_10001159_pt1 | contig 68231 bp, 56 predicted proteins | sample P32metaG_FD_120480 | JGI IMG/M metagenome (GOLD analysis project Ga0182024, IMG submission 120480) | Permafrost microbial communities from Stordalen Mire, Sweden - P3-2 metaG (Illumina Assembly) | ecosystem: Environmental > Terrestrial > Soil > Wetlands > Permafrost | place: Sweden: Stordalen...
CATAAATCCGCCGGCCTGAAGGATCGCCGGCTAATTGGCCAAACCCGCTGTCAATATACAGATTAGAAAAGCTAAAACAAGCGCCCAAAAGATGTGGGTAATGACAAGCGTTGGAAACGCCGGGCTAGTATCGGGCGTCCCTGCCGGGACAAGGCATTCCAGCCTGCATTTGAAATCATGCTCATCACTCCCCTATAGCGATGAGGAGCAAGAAATTGACCTTGAAAAGATCAGATGGAGCGGCCAGGGTTGCGGGCGACGATGTGGATTACAGCCCGACTAATTTAGTCATACACAATATGAGTTTACAAGAAATACACGTAAAAAGGAAAGGTTATACTGCGCGCGATCTAAAAAACCCCAGAAAAATAGCAGAACTTCAACGATATAATGCTGATGCTGCCAAGCTTGAAAATTACGTTAATCGGAAGAGAAACGAAGGCCAACGACAGTTCTTTTATTACCAGATCGCCCCCGAAGTTGGGATACCAACACAAAGAGTCAAAGATATCCTGTACTGTATTGGATGTGGCGAGGGTGGATTCACTCTATCTGAATAACCCGGGCGGTAAAGGGGTCGCATAGTCGCATATTTTAAGGCTGAGCAAGTTCACCCATGCTGAGAACGATTTCCTCTGGCGGTCAAACGGGCTGAATTTCCAGGCAAGGGCGGCTAAGTAAAAATCCTCTCAACGTGCAACTCAAGATTCCCCGTTCGGGTTCTACCGTTTTGGGCACTCGCTTCCTGGATGAGTTGCTCAACAGGAATAAAAGACGGAGCAATTGCTCGGTGGTATTCAAGAAAGCGCCCGCGCTCGCAAACGAATTTCAACAGGTTCAGGGACTCTGGCAACAAAGCGAGTTCGGTGTGCCTTGCCGAAACGAGGTCCTGCTCACTCGGGCCAAGCATATCGTACATCGCCGGGTTGGGGTTCGGGTGGTTATGCAAATAGATAACGGTGGAGTAATAGCCAGCGTGGGCGTATCGAATCACGGCTGAATAATCTAAACCCGCCGTCACCTTTTTATTGTCAGGCCCTTTATTAAACCAAACGCGATCAATTTGTTGATCTCGCTCAAAGCCGATCACCATCCACTCGTGTTTTTTGTACTTGAGTAGGGCTGCCGCAAACCTTGGAAATTCTGACAGTGGTTTGGGATCGTTTAGCCTACGAAATGAACCTTCGGCGCGCATGGCCTTCTTGAAATCGGGGTTGACAGATACTTCCATGTGGCGAAATCGGTAGTACGCATTGATTCGTTTTGAGCGGCGCTTGTTGGCCAATTTGCCGATCTCGTAACTGTTGAGCGGACGAAGGTGAAGAAGAACGAACGCTACTCCCGCCACAATGATAACCGCACAGAGTATGACTAGACAATTAATGCCTGTTGCGGCAGCCATTTGATCCTGACTTTCAATCAACTCGACAAAGACAAGGCAAAGGGCCCCAAAGGCGATAAGAATTACAATGAATAAGACTCCGCGCGGCCCGGTTTGCGGGGTTTGTACGGAGGTTTCATCGGGTTCTTGCGCTCTTGGCGGTGGAGGGACCAACAATGGTGTAGCCTGCTGGGCTGGCTTCTCTGGCACGTAAAGAACCGTAATCGAACCGCAATGGGGGCAGGGTACAGGGTGTCCGTCGCGGAAAACATCAAATTCAATGCGGTTAAGGCAATTCATGCATGGGCATTTCGCAGTCATTCATTTTGATTGGAGTGCCTTCAAGGTTATATTCGGATTGCAGTATCGTTTTTTCACAGGGATTCTAAGCAAACAGCCAATTCCGGTCTAAGGCGTTTGAACGCATCAACGCTGAAAGCCAAGTATTGGTGGTCGGTTCGAGTGTGCTGCGGATAGTTGTCGTCCTTACCGTATTGCGCCGCGTAATATGAGAACGTTGTCGCGATCTCTGTGCTTACAAGGACAAATTCGACTTTAAGTTTCCAGTTGTAACACAGGTAAACTCGATTCGTCTCGACTTGGTTAGGCCCTTTCTGCATTTTCCTGGTGATAATTTCGTTTAGCAGCAGTTCGTCACTCAGAACCTGTGAAACGTCTATGTCGTGCTCTTCCCAACGGTAGGTATCGGGGCGGGCGGGGTTGTCCCGACTGTACTCCTCCGCCTCCTCTGGGGTATGCCAATAGCCTTTGCCTCGCAAGTACTTGAACTTTTTTTCATCAAAATAAACAAGGTGACTGGAATTGTTCATAAGTTATCGCTTTCCCTCAACTTGCACCGATCCGGCAGGAGGCGGGGTCAAAGCAAAAGGCGTGACCCAACGCCACTCGCCTTTCCAGATTTCAAACGAACCGCAGCCGAACCTACGCTAAACTTTTTTGGCTGGGTGCTCGAAGCAATTCAGCCAACGTGAAACTCGCACGCCAAATTGCAGCAGTACTGCAACGACGCGGTTGCGACAAGGCTTTTCCTGGCGTGAATGGGCGATTGGAAGGGGGCTAAACATGGTTAACCCAATTCATTTCGATAGAATGCTTGCCGCGCGAACTCTGTAAAACATAGATTCATGCATGTCTCGAACAATGAAATCACGGCCGTTTCTCAAAATTTTTTCAGTGGCGGTGATGGTGGTGTTGATGGCGGCCATGTCTTGCGCTCAGGCGGCGGAGTTGCATTGGCAGCATCTTTCGAGTTCGACAGGCGATTTGCCGGTGCCGGGAACCTCAACACAGCAAACAGGCGCGCTGGTGGCTGACCTGGCCGGGGACGGTGTGAACGGCTTTGTGCTCAGTTTTCGGCAGACGGCGCCCGCTTTGGTTTGGTACCGCCGCAACGCGCATGGCTGGGACCGGTACGTTGTTGAATCCAATTTCCTGACTGTTGAGGCTGGCGGGGTCGTTTGCGATGTCGATGGCGATGGGCATCCGGACATTATCTTTGGCGGCGATTGGCAGAGCGACGAGGTCTGGTGGTGGGAAAATCCGTTTCCAAACTTTGATCCCAAAATTTCATGGAAGCGGCACTTGATTAAAAAGGGCGGAGCCACGCAGCATCATGACCAGGCCGTCGGCGATTTTCTCGGCACGGGCCGTCCGCAAATTGCATTTTGGAACCAGGGCGACAAGGCGATTTATCTGGCCGAAATCCCGCCGGACCCGCGTCACGCCGGGCCATGGCCATTGACCAAAATTTTTTCTGGCGAAGCTGGTGAGGCGCGCAACATTGCGTTTCACTACGCCGAAGGGATGGCCGTGTGCGACATCGACGGAGATGGGAAAGTTGATCTGCTGGCCGGTAATTTGTGGTTCAAGCATCGCGGCGGGAAAAAGTTTGACGCCATCCAGATAGGCTCCATCGGCGGGCGCATTGCGGCGGGAAAATTCAAGCCGGGCAAGTTCCCGCAGGTTGTCATCGCGCCCGGCGACGGCAATGGGCCGCTTCGATTTTACGAATGCACCGGCAACCCGGAAAATAGCGGAGATTGGAAGGGGCGCGATTTGCTGGATCGCGATATGATCCACGGCCACAGTCTGCAAGTGGCGGACATTGATGGAGACGGGAACCTGGATATCTTTGCCGCGGAAATGGCCAAATGGACGGAAGGCCGCATAGATTCCGATAACCCAAATGCCACGGCCTGGATTTTGTTCGGCGACGGTCATGGAAATTTCCGCAAAACAGTCTTCTCGATGGGGATTGATTTTCACGAAGCGCGGGTTGCCGATCTCAATGGCGATGGCCTGCCGGACATCCTGGACAAACCCTACAACTGGGAAGCGCCGCGCGTGGATGTCTGGCTGCAAATACCGCCCACATCAGTCAACAAACCAAATTCACAGTGAAGACGGTGTGTTGGAGCGCTGCGCAACTTTTGCGCAGTCCTGAGCAACTTCTGCGCGGTCAATCAGGGCTTTGCCGATGCTCAGGCCTCCTCTCTAATTCGCAGTCAACGGGTTACACTGTTGGCTTGGCAGTTGCTTACCAACTGGTGACGTCAAAAAAAATTCGAGGCGCGATTGAGCGTCTGCGAAGTTGGTTAACCTAAACATATAGATATTATGATAAACATATTGAAGAAAGCTCTGATAGCCGGAGGTTGTGCGGTTATCCTCGCTTTGGGGACAAATTCGGTGTCTGCCCAAGGACGCGGGAATTTTGATCCTGCCCAATTTAAACAGGATTATATGGACCGAATGAAAGAGTCTTTGGAAGTCACTAATGACGCGGAATGGAATGCCCTAGAATCCAAGGTAGGCGCGATCTTTGACGCTCGCCGGGAAGTCATGGCCAGCGGCATGCGCGGTTTCATGGGTGGAGGCAGAAACAGGCGCAACGGCGGCGGCGGCGGCGGCGGCGGTAATGAGGACAATAATAACGCCGGACAACAACCGCGCCGCAATCGCGGTGGTTTTGGCGGCGAGCCCAGTGCCGCAGTCACCGCTTTGCAGAAGGCTATAGATGACAAGGCCCCCACGGCCGAGGTCAAGGCCAAGCTTAAGGTTGTGCAGGATGAAACTAAAGCCAATCAGGCCAAATTAGTTGCGGCCCAGGAAGACTTGCGTTCAGTGTTGACGCCCCGCCAGGAGGCCATCGCCACATTGCGCGGTCTTTTAAATTGAGTTCGCTCGCGCTTGCCGCGTCTATTCCTCTGTAGCGGTGTTGTTAAGCGCCGCTACAGGTGACAAAATTATGAACGAAACGAAAACAGCGGTCAGTGACGCCGGACAATTGCTCGACCAGATGGTCGCTGCGCGGCAATTGTCGGCCGCTGACGCCTCCATTCTTAATCAACAAACGCGTTCGGGCGCCCAAAAACAATTGCAGTCGGAGGAAGAAGTCCTGCGCTGGCTGGCCAAAGAATATGGCCTGGGTTTCACGACATTGGAAAATGTGGAGCCGGACCGCGAATTGCTTTCACTTTTTCCGGCCCGCGTCCTCCTCAAGGAGGAACTGCTTCCTTTGCAACGCGTCAACGGCGTGGTGGAAGTGGCCACGAGCCGCCTCTTCGCCACGCAAGGTCTGGATACGCTCAAGACTCTGACCGGCCTTAAGATCAAACCCATTCTGGCCCCGACCGAAGCCATCCGGCGCGAAATGAAGTCGCGACTGGGCGTCGGCGCCGATACCATTGATACTTTGGATGACGTGGCGCCGCTGCAGGTTGTCGATGAAAGCGGCGAGGAAGATTCCAACCTTGAAAACGCGGCTGAGGACGCCTCGATCATTAAATTTGTCAACCAGGTCCTGACCGACGCCATCGAACTGCGCGCGTCAGATATTCACCTGGAGCCGTTTGAAGACGAGTTGCGCATTCGCTATCGCATTGACGGCGTGTTGCAGGAAATTCCAGTGCCGGCGCAAATCAAACGGTTCCAGCCCGCCATTGTTTCCCGCGTCAAAATTCTGAGCCATTTGAACATCGCCGAAAAACGGCTGCCCCAGGACGGACGCATCAAAATCCGTCTGGCCAACAATGAAGTCGATATCCGTGTTTCCATCATTCCCATGCTGCATGGTGAAGCGGTGGTGATGCGATTGCTGCGGCAAAAGGCCACGTTGCTGGGCATGGAACAATTGGGCATGCCGGACAGGGTCCTGAAAGCCTTCCAGCGCGTGCTGGAATTGCCGCACGGCATTATACTTGTCACAGGTCCGACCGGAAGCGGCAAGACCTCGACGCTTTACACTGCGCTGGCCGCCATCAATGACGACATCCGCAAGATCATCACCATTGAGGACCCCATTGAGTATCAAATGCGCGGAATCAATCAGATTCAGGTTTCGGAAAAGGCGGGGCTGACGTTTGCACGCGGCTTGCGCTCGATATTACGCCACGATCCGGACGTGATTCTGATCGGTGAAATTCGCGACCAGGAAACGGCGCAGATTGCCGTGCAGGCCTCGCTGACGGGCCATTTGGTTTTCTCAACGCTTCACACGAACGACGCTCCCGGCGCGCTGACCCGCCTCGTGGATATGAATGTCGAGCCGTATTTGGTCGCTTCGTCGCTGGAAGCGGTGTTGGCGCAACGGTTGGTGCGTGTGTTGTGCGCGGAGTGCAAAGCCGAAGACACCTCGCCAACGACTGCGTCGCTGAAGGAACAAGCTGGCATTCCCCAAAGCGTCAAGATCTATCGCGGTGTCGGTTGCGCCGCTTGCCGAAATACTGGCTATCATGGCCGGCATGCTATTTTTGAATGGATGGATTTAACCAGCGATATTCGCCAGATGGTTTTGAAGAGTGCTTCCAGCGGAGAAATCCGCGAATCGGCCGTGCGCAACGGCATGCACAGTCTCAGCGACGATGGCTGGCGCCTTATCGGCCTGGGTATCACGACGCCTGAAGAAGTAATGCGCGTGGCGAAGGACCAAACGTTCGGCAACGGCAATGGCAAAGAGGGCCGCGGCCACTCGGAGCAAACGGAATTTACGGTCGAGAAACGCGCCAAAGTTGCTTAAACAAATATGCCTGTTTTTCAATACAGAGCATTGCAATCGGATGGAAAAGCCGCCGAAGGACAATTGGAGGCGGGCGGTCGCCAGGAGGCTTTTAGGCAAATGGAAGAAAAAGGGCTGCGTCCCATCAGCCTATCAGAGAAATCCGCCGTTGCTGCGGCGGAGAAAAACGGCGCGGGCGCGGCGTCCGGCCTTCGCAGTCTCAAATTCCAATCCAAGCGCATCACCCCGCGCATGTTGGAAAATTTCACACGGTTGCTCTCCAGTTTGCTGGCGGCCGGTGTGCCCTTGAGCCGCGCCTTGGTGATCCTGTGCAAGGAGGCGTCGAACCCGACCGCCGCCGCCAGGTGGAGGAGCATCTATGATTCAGTGGTGGACGGCGTTTCGCTGGCCGATTCGATGGCCACCATGCCCGATACTTTTCCGCGAGTTTATGTGGCGATGGTATCGGCAGGCGAGACCGGCGGGTTCCTGGACCTGGTGCTGGCGCAAATCGCCGATTTTCAGGCCCGGGAAAAAGACCTCAAGTCCAAGGTCATGGCCGCGCTGATGTATCCGGCCATTCTGCTGTTTCTCGCTGTCGGCGTGCTGATCTTCTTGATGGTATTTTTCATTCCGCGCTTTCAAAAAATGTTTGAAGGCCTGGGCGGACAGTTGCCGCTTTTGACGCGCATCATCATTGACGTCAGCTACTGGATTCGCACCTACGGAATCTTCATCGCCATTGGGCTGGGCGTGCTCGGATTTCTGGTGCGAAATTGGATGAGTTCCGAGCGTGGCCGGCGCGCGTGGGAAGGATTTATCATTCTCGTGCCTGTGCTGGGGCCGCTGTTGAGTCAATTTGCCATGGCCCGATTTTGCCGGATGCTGGGAACATTGCTCAACGCGGGCGTGCCGCTGGTGCAGGCGCTCAATGTCGCGCGCCGTTCCATCGGCAATCAAACACTGGTGGACGCCGTTTCCAATTCCATCGAACGGGTCAAGGAAGGCGCGCAATTGGGGGCAAGCCTTTCCGATTGCCGGTCGCTTTTTCCCAGCTCGGTGCTGGAAATGATTTCCGTCGGCGAAGAAAGCGGCAAGTTGGACCAGGAATTGATCCGCATCGCGGTTGTGACGGAAGGGGATTTGGACCGGAACCTGAAAACGGCGGTCGCGTTCCTGGAGCCGTTGATGCTATTTTTCATCGCCGCCTTCATCGGAACAATTTTCATTGGAATGATCTACCCGATCTTTTCCCTGCAGCAGTACATCAAATAAAAAGAAAGGACACTTATGAAAATCCTATTAGCTCATCATGAAACAACTCAACCTGCAAACCGAAGGCAACGCGGTTTCACACTTGTCGAACTGCTTCTGGTCTTGACGATTTTGGCCATTCTCGCCGGTATCGTCCTGCCAAAGATGACGGGCAATACGGAACGAGCGCGCGTGACCTCGGCCGTAACGCAAATTCAATCATTCGGCACCGCCCTGGACGCTTATGAAGTGGATAATGGCAATTATCCGCGGCAATTGCAGGATTTAGTCGTCAAACCGCGTGACGCGCTGGCCTGGCATGGGCCCTACGTGGAGAAAATTCCGACCGATCCCTGGCAGAAGCCGTACATGTACCAATACCCTGGCCGCCGCAATGCTTCCGGGGCCAAAGGGTACGATCTCTATACGACGGGTCCGGACGGTACTGTTTATGCGAACTTCGCGACCAAGAGCTAAGATTTACCGTTGCGCCGGCTTTACTTTGATCGAGCTGGTCCTGGTGATGACCATCATGTTGATTATCATCGGAGTGGCCTCTCCTTCCTTGAAGGGGTTCTTTCGGGGGCGTAATCTCGACAATGAAGCTGTGCGGTTTTTAGCTTTGACGCGTTACGGCCAAAGCCGCGCCATCAATGAAGGCGTGCCGGTCGAGCTTTGGGTCAATGCCAAGAACGGTTCGTACGGACTGGAAGCGCTCTCGGGCTATGCCGAAACACCGAGCAAACCGCTGACTTACACACTGGATTCGACGGTGCAGATTGTCCTGTCGGCGCCTTCCTCCGTGATGACGCATTCCAATTACTGGTCGCAGACAAAGGCGCTATCAGGCGCCGTGACTCGAATCCGATTCCAACCCGACGGTTTTATTAGCGATGCCAGCCCGGCCAATATTTACCTGCGCGGATCAGAGGGCCAGGTCTGGATTGCAGAAGCGCCGACTCATTTGGAATATGACATTAAAACTGGACAGTCCCTGCTCCGCTAAGCGCCATCGTTCCGGCTTCACGCTGGCCGAAGTGATGGCAGCGCTGTTGCTGCTGGCCATCGTCATCCCGGTGGCCTTGCAGGGTTTGCATATCGCCAGCAGGGCGGGAGAAGTCGCCCAACGCAAAATGGTGGCCACGCGCATCGGCAACAAGGTGCTAAACGAACTCAAAGTCACCAGCCAGTTGCAGAACACCGGGCAGACGGGAGTCGTGCAGGAACATGGCGTGACCTACCGGTGGAACGTCAAGAATCAATCATGGACCGAAGACACGCTCAGCCAGATGATCTTGGCCACGTTGACGATCACTTTTCCTGTTCAAGGCAAGGACTACGATGTCCATCTGAGCACGCTCGTGGCGCCTGCGCAGCAGCAGTTAAACTCAACTACGTCGTCATCGATCTATTGATGAAGATGCCGTTACATAATGGGACGCAATCGCTCAACGCCTTCACGTTGATCGAAATGATTCTGGCTATCTCGATCATGGCCATCATTCTGGTAGCGATCAATGGCACGTTCTTCAGCGCCCTGAACTTGCGCAACACGGCTGTCAATTCTCTGGAAGCCACTTTGCCGATCGAACAGGCTTTAAACGTGATCCAGCACGATCTGGCCAACATTGTTGGCTCTACCAATACCAATGGCATTTTCTTCGGGCCTTTGCAGACGGAAAATCAGACCAACATGCTGCCCAGCCAGATCGGCCCTGATTTTTATACTTCCACCGCCGAGTTGGATGGCATGACCGCTTCGAGTTGCGTGCAGAAAGTGGATTATTTGCTGGCCGCGCCCACCAACGGCTATCGCGGACCGGGCATGGACCTTATTCGCGCCGTCACGCGCAATCTTCTGTCTGTGGCCTCGCCCCCGCAACCTGATGAACAGCACGCCATTTTGAGCGGGGTTCAATCGCTGACTTTTCTTTACTATGACGGCGCGCAATGGGACCAGAATTGGGACACGACGCAGCAGACCAACCTGCCGCTGGCGATCAAGGTGCAAATTCACATGGCCTCGGCCCGCGGCGAGCCAGCCCAACAGCCGCTGGAATTGGTGGTGCCGGTGGATGTTTATTTGACGACCAACACCATTACGCCTTTGCCATGAGCCCGCGCCCCGCCCATAAGAATTCGCGCCGAGCCTCGGTGTTAATCATCGTGCTCTGGGTGGCCTTTGGCCTGGTCAGCATCACGCTCTATTTCGCCCATGCCATGATACTGGAGTTAAAGGCGGCCGATAATCGCGCCGCCGGCCTGGAGGCCGATCAAGCCATCGAAGGGGCCGCGCTCTATGTGAGCAACGTTCTGGCTAATCGCATTAACATGATGACGATCCCGTCGGTGGGCAATTTCCGGGCGGACGGAGTAAAAATAGGCGACGCCAAGTTCTGGATCATTGGCCGGGACACCAACGATCTGCAAAGTTCCAGCCAATCCGATACGCCCTTTTGGGGGCTGGTCGATGAAGCCAGCAAGGTAAACCTCAATTACACGGTTGCGACCAATCTTCAGAACCTGCCGCAAATGACCTCTTCCACGTCGGCTGCGATGTATGACTGGCAGAACAGCAGCACCACACCGAGTACCGACGGGGCGAAATCCGAAACATACAACGGTTTGCAACCGCCCTATAATTCCAAGAACGCGCCCTACGAGACGCCCGAGGAATTGCGCCTGGTCTATGGCATGACCCTGGATCTTCTTTATGGAGAAGACGCCAATATGAATGGCATTCTGGACCCGAACGAGAACGATGGTCTTAAACTGCCCCCCTATGACAACCAGGATGGGATGCTGGACCCCGGCGTCCTGGAATACGTCACAACGTGGAGCCACGAAACCACTGTCGGCACTAATGGCATAACGCGCGTCGTGGTCACCAATCTGACGGCTGTGCAATCGCTTATTTCGAGCAATTTTCCGAGCCTGGCCCAGTATTTGACTCCGTTTACTGGCGGAGCAGCTACCGGCGGCGGTGGTGGAGGCCGTGGAGGGGGCGGAGGCGCCGCTGGGGCAGCGACCGCTGCCAGCGCGCCTACAAGCGTGCTGGATTTTTACATGCGCAGCAAGATGCCTGAGACCGATTTTCAAGAAATCGAGCCATACCTGGTCAACCCGTCGCTTGCGGGCATGATTAACATTAACGACGCCACTGCGACGGCGCTCGCCTGTGTGCCAGGAATCGGATACACCATGGGGCAACAAGTGCTGACTTACCGGCAGTCCAATCCGCCGCAGGTGCCTTCCATCACTTGGCTCGTCAACGCCTTGAATAACAATCAGGCCAATCTCGAAGCAGCCGGGCCTTACGTGACACCGTACTCATTTCAATTTGCCGCCGACGTGGTCGCTGTGGGCCACCAAAACCGCGGCTATCGCCGGGTGCGATTTGTTTTTGATTGTAGTAGCGGAACGCCGCTGATTGTCTATCGTCAAGACCTGACGTATCTCGGTTGGCCATTGGGCAAGAAACTGCACGACCAATTGTTGGCTCAGAATGTAAAATGATCGATCTGTTTAAATCCAAACGCTCCGCGTCCGTCCTGGGAATTGCCCTTGACGGCAACCGGCTGGAGGCTGTGGTCTTGAAGCGTTCCAACGGCACGGTGCAGGTGCGCCAGACCGTCTCCGCGTCCCTGGCACTTTCGCCTTTGAATGATGATCCTGAATTGGCCGGACGCGAAATCCGAAATCATCTTGACGCTGCGGGGGTTCGCGAAAGGAGTTGCGCCGTCTGCCTGCCGCCAAGCTGGCTGATGACGATGCAGACCAAAGTGCCGGATTTGCCGGAGGCGGATCGCGCCGGCTTCCTGCAACTCGAGGCCGAACGCGGATTTCACTCCGGACCGGAGGCGCTTTTCATTGTCCATTCGCTTTTCCAACCTTCGGCCAGCGATCAATACGCCACCTTGATGGCCGTGCCGCGCAACAATCTTACTGTTTTGGAAAAGGTCTTGCGCGCAGCCAAACTCAAGCCGGTTACTTTTGGATTGGGCATCGCCTCGATCCAGCCTGCCGATCGCGACGCCCAGCGCGTTATCACAATTCTGGTTCGCGGCAGTGGCATCGATTTGCAAGTCACCGGCGGGGGCGGCCTCGTTGCTTTGCGTTCGCTCGACGGCGCGATCGAATCACAGGGCGCTCAGAAACGCGTTTCCACCGAAATTGTCGCGCGCGAGATAAGGATCACGCTCGGACAGTTACCCGGTGCTTTTGCCGAAAGCTCCGGCAAAATCAGAATTGTTGGCCAGGGCGAAATGACCCGCCAATTTGTCCAGGAGATTTCGCCCCGCCTGGCGGCCATGGGTTTGACGGTGGAGGTTTCCGAAAAGGCGTCCGACGCCCATTTCGACAAAGCGCTGCCTTCGGATCTGGCTGCATCACCGGCGGCCGCGTTGGGCGCAGCCTGGGTGCGAGGCGCGAACACCACGCCGGAATTCCTGCCACCCAAGGTCCAACCGTGGCAGCAATGGATGAGCAAAGGGCTATCGACGAAAAAATTGATCTGGATCGGCGAGGCGGCGGGGGCGATCGCGGGCTGTGTCATTATCGCTTTCGTCGTTCAACAATGGCAACTCAGCCATTTGCGCAATCAATGGGCCGCCATGCGGCCGAAGGTGGACGATTTGACTGCAATGCAGGATGAAATCAGGCAGTTTCGAGATTATTATGATCAGGCTGCGCGGGATGTGGGTGTTTGGGCCAAATTGGCCACAGTTTTTCCGAAAGACAGCTCCGTATCGCTCAAATCGCTGGAGGTGCGGGACCAGGGCCTTGTCACTTGCTCCGGGGTTGCGCGGGACAACGATTCTTTTGTCAAAGTGTTCGGCAAGTTGAGCGATGACACCAACGAGGTCGCCAATGTGCATCCCGAAACGCGGGGGCAGAAGCCGGTGCAGTTCACTTTGACTTTTCAATGGCAGGGAGGAGGCGCCAATGGAGAGTAAGAACCGCGAAAAGCTCCTGATGCTCGGCACCGCTACGGTCGCCGGGCTGTGGCTGCTGAACCTGCTGGTCTTCGGTCCATTGATTGACAGTTGGCACAGTCGATCGGGTGAAATCGCCGATCTCAAAAAGAAAATCGCCAATGGCGCCATGATGGTTGGGCGGCAATTCAGCATTCAGGACCGATGGGACAACATGCGGGCCAACGCGCTGCCCAACAATACTACTCTGGCTGAGCGCCAGCTCTTCACCGCTTTTGACAAATGGGTCAGCACCGGCCGCGTCACGGAAGGTTCGTTCCGCCCGCAAGTGCAGGAACCGGACACCAATTTCACCACCGTCGATTGCCGGTCCGATGTGAGCGGCAATATTCAGGCCGTCAGCGATTTTCTCAAAGCCATGAGCAAAGACCCGCTGGCCAACAAAGTCGAATCGTTCGAATTGACAGCAAAAGACGATAACGGGCGGCAATTGGTGCTCGGCCTGAGCCTCAGCGGCTTGATCCTGAACGATTCCGACCCTTCCTCCGTCCAGCTCGCGCCCGCCGCGCCAACTCCGGCAGCCAATACTAATTTGGCTGTCAATGAGGAAACCGATCTGTTCCGAACGATAAGAAACAACAATATATTTGACCAAAGTCGCGTTCCGCGAACGGGCGATTTCCGGCGGCCGACGACCCCCAAGATGGATACGATCACCTTCAATGGGACAAGCTTCGATAACGGGACGGGGATCGCGTTTTTCTCGGGCTCGGGTGTGGATGAGACTCGGCCATACAAAGCCGGCGACACGCTCTCCGGCGACCTTAAAATTGCCCGGATCAACAATATCGACACGGTGGAATTGACTAATTCCAGCAGCAACACGTTCACGCTCAGCACGGACGGTTACCCAACCATACGGCGTGAAGACAATGGGCCTTGGCGCACTTCCAGCTATATCGCCGCGGCCCCGACAACGGAAACGAACTCGACGGCATCCGCTTCTCCGACGCCGGTGACCGGTACTGGGGCCAACGACATTTTAGCAATACTCAAGAAACGACGAGAGGAAGCAGAAAAATGAAAAAAACATCCCTTGCTCCAATTATATTGGCCGTGTTCACCACAGCATGGTTGACCATCGCCACGACTGACATCGCCAACGCTCAAACGCAACCCGAAGAGACGAATGCGCCGCCCGATGCTGCTGCCACGTCGGAGCAGCCGGCGGCTCCGCCCGATCAATCGAGCGCGGCGCAAAGCCAAGCGGTCGCGCCTCCGGAGCAGCCAGTGGCCGCGCCGTCCAACATGCCTGTCGATAAGCAGCCCGCGCCGACCAACGGCCTGGTGTTTAACTTCCATGATGTCCCTTTAAGCGCCGTGCTCACTTATCTTGCCGTCAAGGCAGGCATCATTATTGATTCGGACGTCAATTTGCAGGGGAGGGTCAGCATTGTCGCTGAACAGCCCGTTACGACCAACGAAATTGTTCAAATTCTCAACGATCAATTGAGCAAGAACAATTACACCGCCATACTAAGAGGCCGGAGATTGACGATCATGGAATCCGAGCGGGCCAAGACCTACGCCGGAACGCCGGTCAAAGTTGCGGGCTCTTTTACCAATATCCCGATGGATGACGAAATGGTGACGGAAATCCTCCCTCTGCATACTTTAAGCGCGCCGCAACTGGTCAAGGATCTCGATCTGTTGGTGCCCCGTGGCGCAACTGTCACGGCCAACGAGGCCGGTAATGCCATCCTCATGACCGCCCAACAAAAGGATGTGCGCCGCATCGACGAGATCGTCAATGCCCTGGACGGCACGGCTCTTTCTGAGGTCAAGGTCAGTGTGTTGAAGTACGCCGACGCCAAATCGGTCGCGGCTGAATTAAAGGAAGTTTTCCAAAGCCAGGATTCCGATGTGACCCGCGCCGCCACGCGCAATAACTTCAGCCGCGGCGGCGGTGGTCGCGGCGGCGGACCCATGGCCATGATGTTTGGTGGTGGCGGCGGCGGGGGTGGCGGCGGAAACACCGATAGCAGTGCAAACAATGTCTCCACGAAGGCGGTCTTCACATCCGATGACCAATTGAACGCGGTCATATCCAGCGCGCCGCCGGACTACATGAGCATGATCACCAACGTCATTGCCGATTTGGACCAACCCAGCGCGGAAGTCACCGTCATGAAAGTTTTCCATTTGCGTCATGCCGATCCGGGAGAAATTTCCGATGAACTGACCACGATGTTTCCATCCACCACCGCGACGACGGACCAGAACAACCGCACGATGGGAATGCGGTTCATGCCGCCGTTTATGCAGCAGCAACAATCGAGCGGCAATTCGCAAAGCACCAGAATGAAGCGCGAGACGACGGTCATGTGTGTGCCTGACCGCCGCATTCAAGCGGTCATCGTCAGCGCCTCCAAGGATATGATGGAACAAATCAAAGGAGTCATTGAGGATTTGGACCAGGGCACTAAGGGCGTGCAAAAGGTCACAGCGTTGGACCTTGGCGCGGCCGATCCGGCGACGGCGGAACAGACCTTGGCTGGCCTGTTCTCCAGCGCCAACAACAGTCGCAATCAATCTTCCACCCAGACCCAGACGCCGTTGGCGAATCGTTACACCGGCAATGCCAACAGCCAATCCACCACCACCCAAACGACTGGCGGCGGTTCCTCATCCCTGGGAACTGGGACGTTGCATTAATAACACAGTTTCAAACAACAACCGATACTTATGACGCTCCAAACGATAAGACTCGTGACCGTTCGCGCGGCGGCTGTGGCCCTTTGCGGTTTGACTCTGCCCATTCTGGCCCAGACTGGAAGGCCTGCCGGGGGGGGAGGAACAGGCGGCGGCGGAGGTGGTGGGATCGGAGCAGCCGGCCTGGGCGGCGGAGGCGGCGCAGCAGGCCGCAGCGGCACCAGCAGCGCTGCCACGACCAGTCCCATCGACCGTCCCGGCAACGGACAGATTGGTTCGGCCAATTTCTACGTCGATAAAGATACCGGCCAGGTTTTCGTCATTGCGGATGATGAAACCACCAAACATGTCCAGGAAGTAGTTTCCGCTCTCTCCAAGCCCAAGCCGCAAGTGTTGATCAAAGTTGTTTTTCTGGAAGTCACATATAATAAAGGCATCGACGTTGGGCTTGAGGGGGGAATTACCAAGAGGATCAACGCCAGCACGACCGTCAGCGCATCCAACCTTTTCGGTTTGGCCTCGCAAGGTATCAATCCAACTTCTGGCATCAACACCATGCCCGGAGCCGGCCTTTATAGCGTGGTCGGCAACGATTTTTCCGCCACCTTGCGCGCGATTGAGGAAGTGGGCAAGGTCGAAGTCCTTTCCCGTCCCACCATTCTGGCCCGCAACAATCAGATGGCGACTATCCAGGTCGGGGACCAGGTCCCGCTGATCACCAGCGTTAATTTTACTGCTCTAGGCACCCAGGAAAACGGCATTCAATACACGACCGTCGGCATTATCCTGCAAGTCACGCCTTTTATCACGACGGATGGCATGGTTGAAATGATTCTCGCTCCGCAAATTTCCTCTGTCGATCAGTCCCTCGCCCAAACCATCTCCTTTACCACCAATGGCATTCCCATCACGGCGCCGGCCATTGCCATCGAATCGGCCAATACGGTGGTGGTCACGCCGGACGGCCAGACCGTGGTCATCGGCGGTTTGATGAAAAATCAGAAAACGAGCACGGACAGCAAGATACCGATTTTGGGCGACATTCCCGGCGTGGGCTTGTTGTTCCATCACAAAACCCAGTTTGTCGCCAAGCAAGAATTGATCATGATGCTGACGCCTTACGTGGTGCGCACGCCGGCGGACTTGGCGCGAATGAGCCAGGACGAGCGTGGGCGGGCGCCGATGGCGCCGCACGCCTTCAACCAACAGGAGTTAAACCAATATCTCGAATCCGGGGAACCGAAAACCGTCCCGCCCAATGCCGCGGCCCCGCCGTCTGTTGGCAATCCTCCTCCTCAACGCTAAATTTGACCCATGATCACCTTTCGCAGTTGGTCCGTTTACGGTATGTTGGCCGCCATTTGGGGCGCGTTGCTCGGATGGCAAGTGGCCGAACACATCCGAACGACCAGGGAGCTGCACCAGAACCTGACCGATCTGGCCCACGCTAAAGCGGACAGTTGCGCCAAACTCATGCGCTCGCGAAGATTTTCCGGCGGCGTCATCAGCACGGAAAGGCTGGAAGGAGCGCTAAATGCTCTTGTTGACACTAATGAGTTTCGCGCCGTCGAACTGCTGAATAACGCGAATCAGGTGGTGGCATCGGCGGGCGACACTAATTTCAATCTGCCGGCGGACACCGAATTTGAGCATGCGGCTTATTGGGGCGGCGGCACCGCCATCTTGAAGTATCCGATAGATTTGGGGACCAATTTAGGAACCAACATGGTGGCGGAATTGGTCATCCCGTTCGAGGAATTGAGGTCCATGAATAGCAATCACCTCGCTACGGCATCTAACAATCCCGCAGAATCCCCTTTGACCTCTACTAATCGGCCTCGTCCGCGATTTGATTTTAGGACCCTCTCTCAAGATTTGAGAGAGCGTCCTTACTGGATGACGGAAGAGCAATACAAGACACTTATTGAGAGCAAAAGCGCCCACACTTTTGTGATCGTCATGTCAGCTGAGCGGGTCCTCAACGCCGGGAGCAACGATCTTTGGATGCGCATCATTATCAGCATTCTCGGCTCCGTCGCGGCGGCTGGGTTCGCGGTTGCCTGGCGAAGCATGATCCAAACATCCGAATTGCAATTGCGCCTGGTGCGAGCCAGCGAGCAGAATTTGCATCTCAAGGAATTGAGCCTGGCCGCGGCCGGTTTGGCCCATGAGACTCGCAATCCGCTTAACATCATTCGAGGTCTGGCCCAACTTATCGCCAAACAGGACCAAATACCGCCTGAGATTTCTGCCAAGTCGCGCGAGATCGTCAACGAGACTGATCGGGTCACGGCGCAATTGAACGAGTTCATCAACTACTCCCGTCCACGGGAAGTCCGCCGCACCGCGACCGACCTTGGCGCGGTCGCGGCTGAAGTGGCGCGCGCCCTGAATTACGACATTGAAGAGAAAAAGATCCAGCTCGAGGTTTTGGTCGAATCGGTCGTCATCGAAGCCGATGAACAGCTTTTGCGCCAGGCGCTTTTCAACCTCGCATTAAACGCCATCCAGGCTGTTCCGCCAAAGGGTGTCATTCGCATCCGGGCCAGCCGCCGCAGCAACGAGGAAGCTTTCATTGAGATTTCTGACAACGGCCCAGGCGTCCCGCCGGAGAACCGCGGCGAGATTTTCAAACCCTATTTTACCACACATACGGAAGGGACTGGCCTTGGTTTGTCCGTCGTGCAGCAGATCATCCTGGCCCATGGCTGGGAAATCCAATGCGTGGCCAATGAACCCGCTGGCGCGCTCTTCCGTATTTCGCACGTCAAACTTAAAAGCAAGGAGTGAAAAACGTGCCCGTCGCATCCCCAAATTCAAGTTCGCGCGCCCCGCGGCTTCTGATCGTGGATGATGATCCGGGCCAGCGCAGTTTGCTGGATTCCTTCCTGACCAGCCAGGGATTCTTAACAGTGCCTGTCTCCTCCGGCCAGCGCGCTTTGGAAGTGCTGAACGAACAGGAGATCAACATGATGATTTCCGACGTCCGCATGCCCGGTCTCTCCGGCCTCGAAACTTTGCGGCTCGCTCGCAAAGAGCACAGTTCTTTTCCGATCCTGCTGGTCACGGCTTATGCCGATGTCCGCGATGCCGTCGGCGCGATGCGCGATGGCGCTGTCAATTATCTTTCCAAACCCATTGATTTGGACGAATTGCTCGCATCCGTCCGGCAGGCGACCGGCTTGTCGCAACGCGCTCCTCTCAAGTTCGATGCCGGCAAACAATTGCCGCCGAACATCGTCGCGGCCAGTCCGCTCATGCAGGCCCTCTTTGGCGAAGTATCGCTGGTGGCCGCTTCGGAGAGCCGCGTATTGATTACCGGTGAAAGCGGTGTCGGCAAGGAGGTTGTGGCCGATGTCATCCACCTCTGGAGCGGGCGCGCCGCCAAAAAATTGGTCAAGGTCAATTGCGCCGCGATCCCGGAAACTTTGCTGGAAGCTGAGCTGTTCGGGCACGAGAAGGGGGCGTTCACCGGCGCCACTGCCCAGCGCATAGGCCGTTTTGAACTGGCCAACGGCGGCACGATTTTCCTGGATGAGATCGCCGACATGGCCCCTCAGCTTCAGGCGAAGCTGCTGCGCGTCGCGCAGGATGGCCGCTTCCAGCGCATCGGTTCCAATACTGAAATTCACTCGGACGCGCGCATTCTGGCGGCGACGAATCGTAACTTGGAGGACGAAGTCAAAGCTGGGCGGTTCCGGGCGGATTTATTTCATCGATTGAATGTATTCGAGGTCGCAGTGCCGCCATTACGCGAGCGCCGGGAAGATATTCTCCCGCTGGCCAACCAAATGCTGGCCCAAATGACCCAGAATCGCGTCCGCCTTTCCGCCTCCGTTGCCAATTACCTGGAAGCCTATTCGTGGCCCGGCAACGTCCGGGAACTGCACAACGCCATGGAACGCGCCTCGTTGCTTTGCCGTGGCGACTTGATTGTTCCCGAGCATCTTCCCGCGCGAATCCGCCCCGGCGCGCAAAGACCCTCCTCCGTGGACCCGGCGGACGCCGGAAAATTGGAGGAAGTGGAAACGCAAGTTGTCGTGCAGACCTTGCGCAAAAACGATTTCAACCGCACTGCCACTGCCAAAGCCCTGGGCATCAGCCGCCGCGCCTTGATCTACAAGTTGCAACGGCTGCGTGAACTGGGACAAAATGTCGATTGCCCCTCAAAGAATGAACCTCAGTCAAGTAATCAACAATAAAATAGAAGGATTGATATGAAAACGCTAATCGCATGCTCAACACTCCTGGCTGCCGCTTCGCTCCTGGCCGCCGATAAGGATGACATTACGAGTGCCGCGCAAAAACTGACCGACGCGGATGGTTATAGCTGGACCACTACCAGCGAAGGCGGCCGATTTACCGGCTCCGATCAGGGCAAAATTCAAAAAGACGGCCTTGCCTGGATCAGCACGAAAAGGGGCGACAACACCGCCGAGGCGGTCTTCAAGGGCGGCAAAGCTGCCGTCAAAACCGAAGACGGCTGGGAAGCGGTGGACTTGACCACTCCTCCTGCTCGCGGAGGCGGTGGCGGCGGCGGTGGTGGTGGTGGGGCCAATCCCGCACGCATGATGGGAGGGATGCTGCGCAATTTCAAGGCGCCCGCCGCCCAAGTGCAGGACATTATCGAAAAGACCAAGGATGTCACCAAGACCGGCGATGTTTATGCGGCCGATCTGACCGAGGAAGGCGCCAAAGGCCTGCTGACCATGGGCCGTGGACGTCGCGGAGGTGGTGGTGGCGGTGGCCAGGCCCCGGCGGTTTCCAACGCCAAAGGCACGGTCAAGTTCTGGCTTAAAGACGGCGCGCTCAGCAAATACGAGCTTAAGGTATCGGGCACCGTCACTCGCAATGGCGAAGACACGGACGTTGACCGCACCACCACGGTGGAAATCAAAGACATCGGCGCGACGAAGATTACGGTGCCGGACGAAGCCAAAAGCAAGTTAGGCTAAATTGAGATAAAGGGATTCGTATGAAATATCTCATTGCATGTTCGACCCTTCTGGTGGCTGCTTCACTGCTGGCCGCCGACAAGGATGACGTCAAAAGCGCCGTGCAAAAGCTTGGCGGCGCCGATAATTATAGCTGGACCACCACGATTGAGAGTTCCCAATTCACTCCTGGTCCCAGTCACGGCAAAACGCAAAAAGATGGCCTTGTCTGGCAGGACTTCACCTTCAACGATAATACGGTCGAAGCCTTTGCCAAGGACGGCAAGGGCGCCATCAAAACTGAAGACGGCTGGCAATCGTTGGACGATGCGGCCAAGGACGATGGCGGCGGCAACAACTTCAATCGCTTTTTAGCCATGCGCATGCGCACCTTCAAAGCGCCCGCCGTCCAGGCAGAAGAAATCGTTGACAAGACGCAGGACTTGACAAAGTCCGGCGACGTTTATAAAGGCGACCTGACAGAAGAGGAAGCCAAGAGCCTGACGAGCTTTGGCGGACGGGGCGGCGCGGTTTCCAGCGCCAAAGGCACAGTGAAGTTCTGGATTAAAGATGGCACGCTCACCAAGTACCAGACGGAAATCAAAGGTTCGCGGAAGAACCGCGACGGCGATGATGTGGACTTCGATCGAACGAGCACGATAGAAATCAAGGACGTCGGCGCGACCAAGCTCACCGTGCCGGACGAAGCCAAAAAGAAAATGTCCTGAGTCAAAACCGCTTAACCTGGCTCGGAGTCAGGGCCCGCGAAAAGACCGAACTGCACCAGTTTGGCCTTCATTGTCACGCGGGTGACTCCTAGCCACCGCGCGGCCTTGGCCTGGTTGCCGCCGGCGGCGGTAATGGCGCGGGCGAACAACTCGCGCTCCGCCTCGCCCACGGCGCGGGCATGGGCGTCGGCCAATTCCCCGCGTTGCGCGGCTGCCAGAAGATCGTCCACGTATTCGCCGAAAGGCCGCTTGGGCGAAAATTCCAGCGGCGCGTTTTTGTCCATGGCAACGCGCACGTGGTCCACTGTCACTGAATAATTCTGCGCCAGCAACAGCGCCTTGCGCGTGATGTTTTCAAGTTGTCGCACGTTCCCTGGCCACGACTGCGCTTGCAAAAACTCAATCGCCTGCGGTTGAATGGAAGGCTCCGTGTTCCCTAACGATGGCCCGTGCTTGCGAAGAAAATAGCGGACAAGCTCCGGAATGTCTTCGCGGCGCTGGCGTAACGGTGGCAACGAAATCACCATGACGTTGAGCCGGTAGTAAAGATCCTCGCGAAATTCCTTTCGCTGAATGGCCGTTTCAAGGTCGCGATGGGTCGAGGCGAGGACTCGAACGTCAAGAGGAATGTTTTCTTTCCCACCCAGGCGCTGCAGGCAGTTTTCCTGCAACAACCGCACCAGCTTAACCTGGGTGTTGGGGGACATATCGCCAATCTCATCCAGCAGTATCGTGCCGCGATGGGCTTGCTCGAACCGTCCGATACGCCGGGATTGCGCTCCGGTGAACGCGCCTTTTTCGTGGCCGAACAATTCGCTCTCCAGCAGCGTCTCGGGAATGGCGGCGCAATTGACAGCGATGAACGGCGCAGCGGCCCGGTCGCTGTGCTGGTAAATGGCGCGGGCGATCAATTCCTTGCCGGTGCCGGTTTCGCCGCGGATCAACACCGTGACAGGTTTCAAAGCAACCCGGCCAATCTCCTTGTAAATCGCCTGCATGACTGCGCTCTGGCCGACCAGCGCGTCGTGCGCGCCCGCCTCGCCCAGGCTCACCGGCTCGGACATCAGCCGGTTGCTTTCCACCGCTTTCCGCACCAACTCGATGAGGCGCGGCATGTCAAAGGGCTTGAGCAGATAATCGTAAGCGCCCAATTTGGTCGCCTCGATGGCCGTTTCGGATGTGCCAAAGGCGGTCGTGAGAATAATAGGCAAACGCGGTTGGGCCGAGTGCAATTGCCGCACTAATTCCAAGCCGGAAAGACCCGGAAGGCGCAGATCGGTGATGACCAAATTGAAGGATTCCCGCCCCGCTCGCGCCAGACCCTCGTCGCCGCGCCGTTCGACCGTCACTTCATGCCCTTCGTCTGCCAGCACGCGGCGTAATGTATCGGCAATGCCCTGGTCATCCTCAATCAAAAGGATTTTTGCGCCGGCGTTCATGCGGCCCGAGGTAGTATGATGCCGAAAGTTGTTCCGTGGTTGAGCTGTGTCTGATACTGCAAGGCCCCGCCGTGTTTCTGCACGATGCACGCCGCGATGGACAGGCCCAAACCAGTCCCGTCCGGTTTGGTGGTAAAGAACGGATCGAACAATCGTTTTTCAACATCCGGTGTGATGCCCGGCCCCGTATCAGCCACTTCCAATATCACCACGTCAGTCTCGCCGTGCCCCAACGGCTTCCGGTCTGCGCGCGCGCGCAAAGTAATGGCGCCGTCTCGTCCGATGCTGTCGGCTGCGTTTTGCACAAGATTGATGAGGACTTGCTTCATTTGTTCACCATCAACTTTGACAGGCAGCGGCGCGGAATCTTCAAGTGAAAGTCTGATATTGTTTCTGGCCAGGGCCGGACCGAGCAAAGATTGAACTTCCTTCAAGGGCTGATCAGAAGGGATGGTCGCCAGCTCCGGCTCAGCGGGCCGGGCAAATTGAAGGAACTCCGTCACGATCCGTTCCAGGCGCAGGATTTCCCGTTGCACCAGCGCGGCATCGGCAGCCTCGGGCGAGCCGGGGGCGAATTTTTTCTGTTGGATGAAAACGGCCGCTTTGATCGCGGTGAGGGGATTGCGAATTTCATGCGCCACGCCCGCCGCCAGCAATCCCAGCGATGCCAGTTTTTCGTGCCGTTCGGCCAGTGACTGGCTTTCGACCAATTTGACGCGCAGCGGAATGATCAAATCGCGATAGGCCAGCACCGCCAAAGCGACGCCGCATAAAAAAAGCAGCGCCACCAGGGTCAGGACTGACACGCGCAATTGGCCCAAAGTTGCGTTGGCCCGCGCCAGCACCTGGTCGCGCGATTCATAATGCGCCCGGGCCAGCGCCTGGCCCAGGTCGAACAAGTGCTGGGATTGCGCGCGGAAATTGCTGAACTCGGCCAGTACATCCGCCGGGGCGCGATTCGTCTGATCGCGGAGATGTAACTGCCGGGCCGCGGCTATGTAATCGTCGTAGGCGGTTTTTACTTGGCGGAGTGCTTCCAGCTCCCGGCCGGTATTCAATTTCGGCGCTTGTTGTTCCAGCCACAAATCAAGCTCGTGCCCCGCTTTGAGGAACTGCTGCCAGGCAGCCGGGTCATGGCTCATGGTGTAATGGAGACGGACATTATTGACCTCCCGCAACGAGTCCTTGAAGTGCTCGGAAATGCCGGCGCTTTCGGAATCGACGGTTTGCAATTGGACCCGCAATTCGCCGGCTTGTCTTTGAGACAAAACGGTGGCCAGCACGATGAGCACGCCCATCAATCCCGCGGCAACTCCCAACGCTGCCAATCGAAACTTTGCCGTCACAATCATTGCTTCAGAGGGTACACAGAAACCGTCGCACTCACAAGGCGCGAGCAAGAAGACAAATAAAGACCCACTACGCGCGAAACTAAATTCGCAAGAATATCTTTCGCCGATACATCCAAAAGAGAATCAGCCAGAAAACGAGCAGCGTCACAGCCCCGAAAAACAAGGGCGCATACGCCTGTCCGAAAAGGTCGAAGAAATTCTTGCCGAGGTTTGTAGTAAGATTGGCGCGAATGAAATCTTCGCAAAGATGATCAATGCAATAAGCGGCGATGGAATTCATGCCGATAACGACCAATGGGAAGGCCCACTTTTTATAATTGCGAATATCCATCAGCGCATAAAAGCCGGCTAGAAACAGAAAACACCAACCGCCGCTAAAAAGGACCCAGCTTGGTGTCCATATGCGTTTAACAACGGGACAAATTCCAAGCCAGCCCAACGCCGCCCCCGCCAGCAGCGTCAGACCGCCGGCGAGGAACAGCCACGTTGCCTTCTGCCATGGTTGCCGTTCGCTGCGCAGCACTTTTCCGGCGATGAGTCCCAAAATCATGGTGCCCAAAGTGGGGATGAAGCTCAACGTGGCGTAACCTCCGTCGTTGAAAACAAATTTCGACTCGCGGGGAAACAAATTGAGCAGCCATGTGTCGGAGGCCCAGGCGAAATTGCTGTTCTTGTTCCAATGCGACTGGAGGCCAGTCATCAAATGCGGCCAATTATTGGCTACGCCGACCCGCGCGTAATCGAAACCGGCAGGCGGCGCGGGATACAATGCAAACGCGGCCCAATATCCAACCAAAATCAATCCCAACGCCGGCCATTGCCAGCGCATCGAACGAAATCCCAGCAGAAACAGGAAAAAATAACCCAGACCAATCTGGCTCAATGTATCTTCGAGCGTCCAATAAGTTTGAGGACGGCCCATGGAGCGCAGAAAAACTCCGAGGAGAATCAGCAGCAACGAGCGCCATATTGCGTGGCCCGCCATCTTTCCGAACGAGTGCCCACGCGCCTGGCGGCTGGCCAATGAAAACGGCATGGCCGCCCCGACCAGGAAGGAAAAGGAGGGCTGGATCATATCGTGCAATGTGCAACCGATCCATTCCGTGTGGGTTTGATGATGCGCGAGAAAACGCCAGAATCCGCTGTCAGGCAAGTTGCGTGAGACTTTCCAAAAATCAAGCACTTCGCCCATCATCAAGAGCATGACAAAGCCGCGATAGGCATCCAAAGAATCCAGCCGTTTGGGAAGCTGGGCCTTTTCCGCATCTTTGCTGATCGGAGCTTTCTCCAGTTGTGGAGTGGCGGCGGTCATCTGTTTAATTGATGAAAGCAAACTATGTAAAAAAACACAAGCATTCCGATGTGCTAATCGCTTGTCGGCTCCGACGTGAGTGGGGTATAAGGAATTGTGCGTCAGATTTGCAAAGAAGCCTTTCAGTTTTTGCGGCGGGAAAAGAAATGGTGGCTCATTCCGCTCGTGCTTACTCTTATTATTCTAACGGCTTTGGTTTTCTTTACGATGGGTTCGGCCCCACTCTCGCCGTTCATGTATTCCGTCAAGTAAGGCCGGATGCAACGGCTTCTGCAAACGCTCCTGCTGGCCTGTGCCCTGTTGCTCTCCGTCTGGGTCCGATTGCCGGCTGTTGCCATAGCGGGCTTCTGCCTGGTCTGGGCGGCCCTGATATTTTCTGCGTGGGTGCCCCAACCGATGCGGTACCGATTCGAAGGCGTGGAACTCATCGTACTTTGGGTTGCCAGCATGATAATTTGGCTCGGTGCGGCTTGGAGCCATATTGATTGGGAGATTTTTTACGCGGTCGTGGCCGGTCTCATGGCGATTTCAATCTGGCTGACCTCGGACCGTTCGACACCCCGGCTTCGGAAGGCACGCTGGAACGCGGTGGCGATGGCCTGGTTGCTGTGCGGCTCGTTCATGTGGTTCGGCGCGGGATATTTTCAGAACCAACGGACTGTTCTTTACGCTGGGCTTTTGGCGACAGTCATTGTCCTGGCGCTTTGCCGATTGGCGTTCGCCTGGGGCGCAATCGGCGCGCAGACGATTAATACGTTGATCCTATTGCTTGTCGCGCTGCCGCTTGCTGATTTGGCAGTCCGGCCTCGATCTCATATCACGATGGGCCCAGCGACGTATCGGCTCTACTACTCCTACGATTCCGCAAAAGGCGATCCCGAGGCTTTCGCGCAATGGGAGGAATATTACACGTCGCACTTCGACCAGCTCTGGCACGAAGTATTCACGACGGCGACCAATAGCGGGCTTACCTTCCGCCTGCGGCCCGGAAGCCGCGGGATGTTGATGAGCAGCCCGATTTCGATCAATAGTCTCGGCTTTCGCGGGCCAGAAATTTCCGCCTCGAAGAGCGGCTTTTACCGCATCGTAGTGTTGGGCGAATCCAGCACTTTTGGCATGACAATACTGCCTGACGACAAGCCGTGGCCGGAACGTCTCGAGCAAATTATCCGTGAGCGTTTGGAAACGCGGCGGCCCGTGCAAGTCATCAACGCGGGCGTTCCCGGATACACCATTGAAGCCAATCTGTGCCGCCTGCCCGAAGAAATTCTGCCACTGCAACCGGATATGATTATCTCTTATCACGGCGCAAACGGATTCTCCATGATTGACAGTTCCATGCTCCCACCGGTTGGCCCCGCGCCGCCAGTCTATCAAGAGCGTCCCATCAAGCTTTTGGCCGATGCCGAGCATCGCCTGCGACTATCTCTTTTCCAGCGTCGCTACAGTCATGGCGGGACGCCGGCCGCGCCGCCTGCGATCCGGCCCTTGGACACAAAATACGCCGCCGCCTATCGGCAACTGATTCAATGCGCTCGCACCAACGGCGTTCGTCTGGCCCTGGCCAATTTCTCCATGGCAGTGAATCAGGCCAGCGACCCGAAGGTCATTGATTTTTACCGTGGCGGCGGTTCGCGCGCCGCCGTTGGCTTAATCCGCGCTAACGCCGTTCATTCACAAATCGTGAGTGAACTGGCGGCGGAAAATTCCGAAGTCATCTTGGTTGATGCGCATCCTCATCTTGACGGCGAGCATGAAAAGTTCATCGATCTCATCCACCTGGACGCTGAAGGCGAGCAGCAACTGGCTGAAAATATGTTTAACTCAATCAGCAATGGGCTTCGCAAAGACCTCGCGCCGCCGGGATTTTGAATTATCACCCAAGTTGCAGTCTTGGAGTGACGGGGGGGTTACACCTAATAGTCAATCAAAAACCTGTTGACTATAGTAGGCCCATGAAGAATCGCATCGCCTGCGGGCCAGGGGCATTGAAAGTGAATGGAACGAAACGGTTATTAATTACCTTTGTCCTTGCAACGGCCTTTGTGGCGCCGTTGATGGCCGCGGGTCCAGCGCCCATCAACTTGAGATCGACGGTTCATTTCGCGATCCTGGCCACGGCCACCACAACCACCACAGGTGGCGGCATCATTAATGGGGACGTCGGATTATCTCCGGCTGGTTCGCAGGGAATCCCCGCGGGAGAGATCAACGGAACCATATACAACGGCGGCCCGATCGCCGCCCAGGCCCAACTTGACTTGAACAGCGCGGTCATTGCCTCCAGCCCGGCTCAACTTCCAGGTGGCATCGATGCAGGCGCCGAACTTGGCGGGCAAACCCTGGTCGCGGGCGTCTATCAATCCCCGTCGGGCTCGTATGGCATAACCTTGGTGGATCTCACGCTCAATGGTGGGCCGAATGATGTTTGGGTCTTCCAAATGGCGAGCACACTCACGGTGGGTGTAGGGCGCAAGGTCATCTTGACTGGCGGCGCACAAGCCGGAAATATCTTTTGGCAGGTCGGCAGTTCAGCGACTCTTAACACATCCTCAGTCGTCGAGGGCACCATCATGGCGTATGCGTCCATCACGATGGATGCCAGCTCAGTCTTGGACGGCAGGGCGCTGGCACAGACTGGAGCGGTTACATTCAACGGCACTAGCGGCAGTCTTCCAGCGCCAACCATTCCCTACTTTACCGGAATTTCCAAAACAAATAACTCTGTGACCGTTGTCCTGAGCACCATGTCGAACGTTTTAGTGACGCTTCAGAGCAGCCCGGATCTGTCGCTCTCAAACTGGGCCACCATCGCCACCAATACGCCGATCACGAACACCTGGACATTTATTGACACCTCCACGACGGGAAACGCGTCGCGCTTTTACCGGGCGTTCATCGCCCCTTAGCGACGGATTGAAGTTAGGAGCGACTGCCAACGCTTCCGATCATGCGCTCGTGCCCACCAATTTTGTCTCCTCGAGTTTGACGGAGGCTTGTTCCCATTGCTGGGCCAGATGTTTAAGGCGGTCAGCAATCTCCACCCATTCGCGGTTCAATGCCATTGCGCCACCCGGCTTTTCGTAATTGGCCGGATTCTCCAACTCAGCGGTCAGTTCCTTTTGCCGGGCCTCCAATTTGTGAATTTCCGCCTCCAGTTTGGTCACGGCGGATTCGTGGGTTTTTCGCTCGCGATAACGCGCCTGCCGTTCTTCCGCCTCATTCCGCTTCTGTTCCTTGCTTTTACTTTTCGCGCTGCCGGCAGGAGCAACATCCGACTTTACCACCGGCACAGCCTGCGAGGCGCTCTTGTCAATATAATACTGCCAGCCGCCGGAATAATGCGTCAGCCGCCCCCCTTCCACGCGCACCACGTCCGTGCATAATTCGCGGATGAAATAAACGTCGTGGCTGATGAGTATAATCGTGCCGGAAAATTGTTCCAGCGCGGCAATGAGCGCCTCGATGCTCGCCATGTCCAAATGAGTAGTCGGCTCATCCATCAACAATAAATTTGGAGGATCGAGCAGCAATTTCACCAGCGCCAGCCGGCTTTTTTCTCCGCCACTCAAGACCGACACCTTCTTGAACACATCGTCTCCTCGGAACAAAAAGCACCCAAGCACGCTCCGCACAAATTCTTCCGTGACGCGCTGCGGCGTGTCCAATCCTTCTTCGAGAACGGTGCGATCCGGATTAAGCATTTCCACCCGGTATTGCGAATAGTAGCCGCTCTTGACGTTGTGTCCCAACTCGCGCGCGCCGGATTGCACGGGAAGAACACCGGCCAGGAGTTTCAGCAAGGTCGATTTCCCCGCGCCATTCGGCCCCACCAATACAATGCGTTTATCGCGCTCGGCAACGAAATCAATGCCGCGGTAAATGACGTTCGGGCCGTAGGCATGATGAATTTGTTTGAGCGCGATGACCTTCTGGCCGCTGCGTTGCGGCTGCGGAAATTTGAAATGGATTTTCTTGGCGTCAGCGACGGGCGCCTCGATTTTCTCCATGCGCTCAATCTGCTTGAGCTTGCTCTGCGCCTGGGAGGCCTTCGTGTTTTTGGCCCGGAACCGCTGGACAAACTCCATCATGTGCGCGATTTCGCGCTGCTGATTTTTGTAAGCCGCCAGCAATTGGGCTTCAGCCGCCGCGCGTAGTTCCAGCGAGTTGTCGTAATTGCCGCGATATCGAACTAATTTGCGTTGGCGGATTTCCACGATATGGGTGGCGAGCGCGTTGAGAAAACTCCGGTCGTGCGAGATCATGAGAATCGCGCCGGTGTATTCGCTCAAGTAGGACTGAAACCACTGCAACGACTCCAGATCGAGATGGTTGGTCGGCTCGTCGAGCATCAGCACGTCCGGTTCCAGCACCAGCAGCCGGGCCAGATGCGCCCGCATGACCCAGCCGCCGCTCATCTCGCGCAAGGGCCGGGCAAAGTCTTTTTCGCGAAAACTCAAGCCGGACAGAATTCTTTTTGCCTTCGCCTCCAGATGGAACCTGTCCGATCCATGTTCATGCTCGTGGACGCTGGCCAGCGCCATTTCCAAAACGGTCCCTTCGCCGGCTGGAGCGCATTCCTGCGGCAAATGGCCCACCGCAACATTTTTATCGCGCGCAATCGTCCCTTTGTCCGGTTCCTCCGTCCCGAGGATAAGCGAGAACAAAGTGGATTTGCCCGCGCCATTGGGACCGATCAACCCGACGCGGTCCGTGCGATTAATCTGCAGCGACACGTCCTCAAATAAAACTTGAGGCCCGTATGCTTTGCTAACTTCTGAAATCGTAAGCATGAAGCCCTTACCATAAGCCACAGTGGCACTTCCGACAAGCGGTCGTGCTCCCCCTCGCCCATCAGATGGGAGAGAGTGGCCGCAGGCCGGGTGAGGGCTTTCCCTCGGACTCGGCTTTTTCGGCGGCTTTTGCGTAAGCGCCAAAGTGCAAATACCTGCAAATACCTGCATAAATTGCACTCTTGCCTCTGGTTATTCCGGCGGTTATTTGCGCCTTTCCGAGCCGCACCCGCTGCGCCGAATGGAAGCGGAACTTCCGCCTTCGCCCATCAGATGGGAGAGGGTGGCCGCAAGGCCGGGTGAGGGCTTTAAAGAGCAAGCTTTGGCCCCCTAAAAAACCGGAAAATAATATTCATATAGTCCGATTTACTCCTACTGACTACTACTTACTCCTACGATTTCCCTTAAGGCCAATGCCTCGAAGGCCGGATGGAAGCGGAACCGCCACCTCCTGCCCTCGCCCGTCAAAGACTTTTGAACAGAAGGAAACGAAGGCCGCGAAGAAGACATTAAATTTTCCGTTTTCTTCGTTCTCTTTGTTACCTTCTGTAATCGTTTTCCAGGCGCAATTAGCCTAAATTGGCCTTAACCGGTTAAGGCTTTGATGCCTTGACCGGCAAGTTTTGCCGGCCGCCGCCGCTTGCCGCTGACTCCAATCCCAAGTTTTCAAAGAACAAGCGCCGAAGCGCTTTCAATGGCGACATGATACCACACATCTATGGGACTGCAAGTGCAAAATGCATGTCTGAACGGAAGCGGAACTTCCGCCTCCGTCGAGCCGTGACTCGATTCTTAAGGAAAAATCGCGATTCCGGTTAAAGAAAAAATCTGGAAATCAGGAACTCAGGTCTTTATTTTCGTGAGTTTGTGAGTTCCAGATTTTCCCGCTTAGCGATCCGAGTCAGGATTCAGACTCTCGCCCGACCGTGCAGAAACCGCATGGGCGCGGCTCAGCGGTCTTTTTTGGAAACCACCGGAAAAATATGCGATTATGTGGGTCTAACCCCTCCAGACCCCTCCACAAATCTAATTGAGAACTCCATTCGACCCAGTGCCCTTGGAAAGCGCAATTGGTTGTTCATTGGGCATCTTGAAGCCGGGGAACGCAGCGCGGTGATCTACACCTTGTTGGGCAGTTGCCGGAGGCATGGCGTCAACCCATTCGAGTATTTGAAAGATTTGTTCATGCGTTTGCCTGCCGCCAAGATTACCCAGATCAAAGAGTTCACGCCTGCCGCATGGGCCGCGGCCAGAGCGAAGGAGAAACTGATCGCCCAGGCAGCCTGATTTGACTTCCCATGCCCATAAATCATGTTTTGTTGAGCGCAGAATAAGTTGCGTTAGCTATTGCAATAGCCGGGAGAAAATGGTCAATTCATATCGTCCTCAACATTTCTGGTATTGTGGCCGTGAACCTCTAATCCTGGAGACACCAATATCAACCCAGTGAAAATATGGCCAACAGAACTATGAAAACACGAAGCACCCGTTGCCCGATTTTATCAGTCCTGCTCCTGCTGGCCGTGAGTATGACGCAGGCCGCCGATCTGGCTGGCACCAACACCCCCAGCGCCATCCCGTGGAGCCAAATCGGCGCCAAGGCCGGCGCGGATTACCAGGGCGACGGTCTGGCCATGACGCCGACCGAGTCTGGGGCCCGCCTGTGTTGTGTATTTCAACGGCTCGATGGCGAGGCCACACCCGAAGGCTTGTGGTTGACCTCGACCGTCACCAACACGGTGAGCGACCGTTTCCGGGTGACGGCGATGGAAGTGAGCCGGACAACGGCCAATGTCACCTTCGACTTTCAATTTCCAGAATACAGCATCCTGTTGGCGGGGGCGGGCGAAGTCTCCGTTGGCGGCCAGACGGTGCGTTTGAGCCGACCTGGGTTGACGGAAGAATACTCCGTGAGCATGGACGGCGTGCGGCAGGATTTCATCGTGGAATCAGCGCCTCCCAATCCGCCGGCAGGCGAGCTGGTGGTGAAACTGGCCGTGGCCGGCGCACAGGTAGAAGCGGCGGCGGATGGCGCGCGTCTCGTGTTGAACAATTCGCGGCGGAAGATTGCTTACAGCCGACTGCGGGTTACGGACGCCACGGGCAAAGAGTTGCCAGCCCGGATTGAGGTTGCATCGGCAGGAGACGACGCAACGAGTCTCAATTTCTGGATCGTGAGTGGCAAGGATATTGACGAACAGAACTTCCTCTCGCCGGCTGCTAATGATGTGAAGTTGGCCGTGGTAGTAAATGATGCGGAGGCGGTGTATCCGGTGCGGATAGACCCGACGTTCAGCGATGCCAACTGGTCGGTCCTCGGTTCGGGGGTGAACAGCGAAGTGGAGGCGCTGGCGGTTTCGGGCAGCACGTTGTATGCGGGCGGCGATTTCACGATGGCAGGCGGCAGCGCGGCCAATTACATCGCGCAATGGAACGGAAGTAGTTGGACGGCCCTCGGTTCGGGGATGAACAGCACTGTGTTTGCGCTGGCGGTGTCGGGCAGCACGTTGTATGCGGGTGGCAGTTTCACGAATGCGGGCGGCAGCGCGGCCAATTACATCGCCCAATGGAACGGGAGCAATTGGTCGGCCCTTGGTTCGGGGATGAACACCTATGGCTATGTGTATGCGCTGGCAGTGTCGGGCAGCACGTTGGATGCGGGCGGCCAATTCACGAATGCGGGCGGCAGCGCGGCCAATGGCATCGCGCAATGGGACGGGAGCAGTTGGTCGGCCCTCGGTTCGGGGATTTCAGGTGGCGATGTATACGGGCCCTTTGTGGGTGCGCTCGCGGTGTCGGGCGGCATGTTGTATGCGGGCGGCGATTTTACGACGGCGGGCGGCAGCGCGGCCAATTACATCGCGCAATGGGACGGGAGCAGTTGGTCGGCCCTCGGTTCGGGGATGAACAACTGGGTGCCTGCGCTGGCGGTGTCGGGCAGCACGTTGTATGCAGGCGGCTATTTCACGACGGCGGGCGGCAGCCCGGCCAATTTGATTGCGCAATGGAACGGGAGCAGTTGGTCCGCGCTGGGTTCGGGGATGTCAGGTGCAGACGCCTCTGGATACGGTCGGGATGTGGACGAGTTGGCGGTGTCGGGCAGCACGTTGTATGCGGTCGGCGTTTTCACAACGGCGGGCGGCCAGGCGGCCAATTACATCGCGCAATGGAACGGGAGCAGTTGGTCCGCGCTGGGGTCGGGAATGTCAGGGGCAGGCTCCGATGGATACGGTCCTGGCGTGTTTGCGCTGGCAGTGTCGGGCAGCACGTTGTATGCGGGCGGTGATTTCACGAAGGCGGGAACCAAAGCATCTGCCTATGTGGCTATGGCCAACCTGGCGGGCACACCGGTTTCAATTGCCATCATCACCACCAACGCCGCCTTTGGCTTCACGAATGGGGTGTTTGGTTTCGACTTCACTGGCCCGTCCGGCTCCAACGTGGTCATTCAGGCCAGCACGGACCTGCAAACCTGGATTCCGCTCCAAACCAATCTGCTCGGCAGCGGGTTGCTCTATTTCTCAGATTCACAGTCCCCCGCCAACGTCCTGCGTTTCTACCGCGCCCAATTACTGCCCTGAAGAATAGATGCCGCCATGATTTCATAACCCAGGGCCGGAAACTAGACGTAGGCTGTCGGCGGGGCGCCAACAGCCGCACGCGAGGACGCGTACGCTCCCCGGAAGCAGAAGGAAGTGGTGCATCACGCGTTGAATGGCCGGTCCGCAAAATCCCGAAGGGATTGCAGATTTTGCAATTGTTTTGTAGGGACGCCTGAGCGAGGTATCCCTACCTCGAAATTTAGATGCGTCTGCCCTGATGCAACCGCTTTCAGGGTTGATGGGGTTTTGTTGACATGGCCCCCAGGGTAGCTCCTTCGTCGCAACCGCTGGGCTTAAAGATTCAATCCCGGTGGGATTGCCAAGGCGCAACGACCGACATGTTGCGCCGACTGTCCAAAGAGTCATTTTCGTTTGCCTCCCAACCTCCAATCCGCCATCATTCTGTCGATTAATCAATCGACAAACCGATTATGAAGAAAATTATTTTCCTCGCGCTCCCATTCGTGGTCAGTATGTCCTGTTTCGCCCGTTGGGATTATCCGCCGACAAAAACTGTGGATGCGTCGGACACTTATTTCGGGAAGACCTACAATGATCCTTACCGCTGGCTGGAGACTATGAAGGACAAGGACGTTGGGGACTGGTTCAAAGCCCAGGCGGAATTGACCGATGGTCTGTTGGCGAAAATTCCGGGCCGGGATGCGCTGGTGCAGGAATGGCTGGCGTTGGACAAACTCAAGCCGGCGGCTTACTCCGAAATCGACTATGAAAATGGCCGGGTCTTTTACAAGAAGACGCTGGGCGGCGAAAATGTGGGCAAACTCTATTTTCGACAAGGTTGGAACGGGGCGGAAAAGCTGTTATTCGATCCATCCATCTACAAGCCTGGCGTGACGACCACTGTCCAAAGTTTCGTCCCGTCTTGGGATGGGAAGCATATCGTTTTGGGCCTGACCGCGGGCGGCGCTGAGTATTCGGAACTCAGGGTTTTGGACGTGGATGGGGGAACGCTGTTGACGGAGAGCATCTATCCCTCTTATGGGGGCCTTGGTTGGATAAAGGACGGAAAGTCGTTTTTTTATGATGCGGGCAAAGTCACAGACATCAAGAGCCTCGAAATCGAACAAAACCGAAAAACCAAGTTGCACAAACTTGGCGCGGATATCGCCGCGGACGTGGATTTCTTCAGCGATGAAAGCTATCCGGAGTTGGGAATCGCGCCGAAGGAATTTCCCCAGGCTTCCATTGATGAATCCTACCCTGACTACATCGTTGCCAGCCTGGGGACCGTGCAACCGGAGATGCAGCTTTACTACGCTCCGACGTCCGAGATGAGGAGCAAGAACGTCAAATGGGAAGTTTTGTGCAAACGCTCCGATATGCTGGTCCGAGGCATTTCATTTGCCGGCGATTATGTCTATGCCGTCACCCATGCCGACGCGCCCAAATACAAGCTCGTTCGGACAAGCGTGAAGCATCCGGACTGGGAACACGCCGAAACTGTCATTCCGGAAGGCGCCGACTCCATCAAGTCTATCGTCAAGACCAGGCGCTATCTTATGGTCGTGTATTCAAACGGTGTCGTTGACCGCCTGGTGAAATACGATCTGGCCACAGGCAAAACGGCGGAGATTCCTTTGCCAAAATCCGGGACGGTAACCGTCAGTTGTCCGGATTGGAAAACGGACCGTTGCCTCGTCAACATCACTTCGTGGACCTCGCCGTTGACGATTTTCGACATGGATGCGCACAGCGACACATTCAGCAAAAGCATCTTTAACACCGATGTCACCTATCCGGGCTTTGAGGACCTTGTTTCTGAGGAGGTCGAAGTGCCGGGAAACGATGGCGCGATGATTCCACTTTCCATCGTTTACAAAAAGGGAATAGCGATGGACGGACAAAACAGTTGCATTATCACAGGCTACGGCGCCTACGGGATCAGCATGACCCCTAACTTCAGTATCCGCAATTCTATCGCGAGCCGGGGCGTGGTGCTTGCCCTTGCCCATCCCAGGGGCGGCAGCGAAAAGGGGGAGGCCTGGTACAAAGCCGGCTATAAAACAACCAAGCCGAATACCTGGAAAGATTTTATCTCGTGCGCGGAGTACTTGGTCAAAAAAGGATTCACGAGTCCCGAGAAACTCGCGGGAACCGGCACCAGCGCCGGCGGAATCCTGATCAGCCGCGCTATTACGGAACGGCCGGATTTATTTGCCGCCGCGATTTGCAACGTCGGTTGCGCCAATGCCATGCGACTTGAGTTTACGCCCAACGGTCCGGTCAACGCGCCGGAATTCGGCACGGTGAAAGATGCCGGGGAGTGCCAGGCTCTGTTCGAGATGGATGGCGTCCAGCATGTCCAAAAGGGCGCGAAATATCCGGCGGTCATGGGTGTGGGCGGCTGGAATGATCCGCGCGTCCCGGCCTGGCAACCGGGCAAATTTGTGGCCGCCGTGCAGGAAGCATCGGCTTCAGGAAAACCCGTTCTCATGAAGGTGAACTACGATAACGGCCACTTTACCGAGGACAAAAATGTCACCTTCAAGAACTTCGCCGGGCAGGATGCCTTTCTCCTTTGGCAAACAGGCCATAAGGATTTTCAGCCTGCGCCTTAACTCAACAACTCCGCGGGCGCGACTTGAATTTGGTCGGCCACGCCCTTTGGAATGGTGCAGGCAGTCATTTTGTTGCCATCGTGCCGGACGCATACGACCGTTAGTCCACCGCGCGCCACTTCCATCGGCTGAACGGCGTTAAGCTTGGTGAACTTGAAAATGTAGCTTAAAGACTTGCTCCTTTTTTCGCTGACCAGAAGGTGAATTTCAACTTCGTCCTCGAAATACAGCGGCACTTTGAAATCGCATTCCGCCCGCACACGCGGCCAGCCCACCGGCGGATCTACTTTGCCCGCCACAATCGAAAATCCGAGCGAACGAAAGAAAGCATGTTCAGCCGTTTCCATGAATCGGAAAAAATTCGAGTAATGCATGATCCCGGCCATGTCGGTATCGGAGAATTCCACCCGGCGGATCGCTTTGAATTCGTAAGGCATGGGTCAATGTAAATTTCGGTGCGCCGATTTACGAGGCGAATTTCCGCGCGGTCTCCCGGCATAAGCGCGCAAATTCTTCGGCCATCGTTTCCGCCGTGAAACGCGCGCGCACCGCGGCCCGGCCCGCTTCGGCCATGGCCCGCGCTTCCTCCGGCGTCCGCAGAACTGCCTCCAAGGCATCGGCCAGCGCCTCCTCGTTGCCGGCCGGGAAAAGCCGGCCTCCACCGGTCGCGGCGACGACTTCGGAAAATCCGCCGTGGTCCGGTTGCACGACCGGCACGCCCGCCGCCAACGCTTCTATGACGTAAAGTCCGAACGCCTCCGGATGCCGCGCCGGCACGGAAAAGACCGTCAACGAACGAAGAAAATCCACTTTGGCCGCATGAGAAAGATTCGGGCAAAACTCAACTTGGTCTGAAAGATTGTGCGTGGCCAATGTAGCGCGCAATTCGTTCACGATCACCTGGTCCGTCGGGCCGCAACTGCCGCCAATGCGCAATTTCAAATCTCCCAAGCCATCTCGTTTCCTCAACCGGACAAATGCCCCCACCAAATGGTCCACGCCTTTTTCCCTGCACATTCGCGCAAAATAACCGAGCACCGGCGGGCCGGCTTTGCCATCGGACGAAGCCGGGGCTTCGTATCCGGCCAGATTGATCCCGTTAAGGACAACTTTCATTCGCTCGGACGGGATTTTCAACCGGCGAGTCATCAAATCGGCAAAATATCGGCTGGGCGAAACGAACAAGTCCACGTCGGCGGCCCGTTCGGCTGCGACCTGCCAGGCGGCGGCGCGATGCGGTTCAGAAAGTCCGTCGAGAAAAAAATCCTCCCCCTGCAAAGAGCAGATGACCGGCGCGCCTACTTCCGTCCGGATGCGGCGAGCCATGCCTGTGAGCAAGGCATTGGAGAGGCAGACGACATCGGGCTTTTCCACGCGGAGCCACTTGACCAATTCGTCCAATTCGCGCGCCTGATGGCCTTGCTCGCCGCGCAGCATGGAAATAGTCAATTCTCCCAAATCCTCCGCCCGTGTCTTGCCCGCCTGGCCCGCGGCCAAGTTCAACAGAAACGGCGAGCCCATCAATCGACGCAGCCAGCCGGGGGATTTGCGAAAAAGCGCGGATTGCTGGTCCAGATAGACGTTGATGCCGCTGAAAAAGATAGGCGTGCCGCCCGTCTGGTCCTCCTCATCCAGCGTCAAAGGCAGATACATCGGAGCCATGACCACGGAATGGCCCAGGCGGCGCAACGCGCTCACAAGGGCGTTATCGCGCAGGCAGGCGCCGCAAAACATTTTGCCGGCCCCGGGCGTCAACTGGACAATTCGCAAAGGTGTCTCGCTCGGCATCAGAACAGCTTAGGAAGTTTGCTGTTCCTCGGGCGCGATGACAACGTCAGAATTGCGGTGTCCCTTCCAAACTTCCGCTCAAGGTCCTCGCTGAAAGGAGTGGTGTTTTCGCGAAATTAAGTGATCCGTATGGGCGGCGCTTTCTTGAAGGCCGTTTCGCGCAGATATATGGGTTCCAGCTTTTCGCCTGGCACAAAGTCTTCGCGGCCGGCCGCCAGACGGCCCAGGATGGCCGCGTCCGGGTAAAAATTTTGCGCGGATGGAAACCATGCCGTTGCCCCTGGCCCCAAAATGCGTTCGCCGCGCCGCGCCAGGGCCTCGATCTCGGCTGACGCCGCCAAACGCAGCTTTTCCACCTCACGCCATGCGCCAGGACCTATATCATAACGGGCCAGATAAAACTCCTGCTTTTGCGCGTCAATTATAATGTTCGCCGGCCCAAATAATTTTTGCTGCTTCGCCCCGGCCGCAAGGCATTCGGCGCTGCTTATGCCAACCAGGTTGACGGGCCGGCCCAATTGCCAGCCTTGGGCCAGCGCGATGGCTCCGCGAATTCCCGTGTAAGAGCCGGGACCGAGGCCAACTGCAATCGTTTCAATGTCTTCGCGCTCGCAGCGGGCTTTTTGAAGGGCCTCTTCCACCAGGCCGAGCGCGCGATGAACCTCCCCCTCCACGGCCCGGCCCAGCAGGACCGCGGACGAGCCGTCGCTCGCTTGCATCACGGCGACGCTGCGTTGTTCCGAGGAGAATTCAACCGCCAAAATCTTCATAGATAATTTCACGCTCGGTCTCGCCGGACGTCTTGATCTCCACCCGGCGAAATCTCCGTTCGCGCCCCGCCGGCAAGCAGTCATCTTCCAACCATCGCTCGATCCATTCGACCACGACGACGCCGGCTGGTTTGTCCAGGTATTCTTCGAGACCGGCTGCAACGATGTCATGGCGCGAAGCGAGACGGTAGAGGTCCAGATGGAACAGAGGCAGGCGGCCATCGCGATATTCGTTGACCAGCGCAAACGTGGGTGACTGGACGCGCGCGCCCACGCCCAAACCTCGGGCCAGTCCCGCCACCAAAAGAGTTTTGCCCGCGCCCAGGCCGCCGCTCAGGCCGATCAGCCAGCCTCGTTGGGCTTCGCGTCCCCATTGTTCGCCCAGCGCCGCGGTTTGCCCGGGACTATGCGAAATGAACGTAGCCATGCGCCTCTAAAGAATGAACGCCCGTTTTGTCCCGCAGTTTCAGGCCGCGTTCCGCCGTAATCCGGCCAATGCAGCTTAGCCGCACCTTGGGAAATTGCTTTTTCCAGGCGTCAAGCAATGGGACCGCCTGCCTGCTGCCCACTGTAAATAACAATTCAAAATCTTCGCCGTCGCCCAAGGCGGAGAGGAGCGGCGGCCGGGCGGAAGATTCGGCGCGCGATTGCAGTTTGGCCGCGCGGCTGATGGGAATGGCCCGAGCCAGCAGTTCAGCGCCGACCTGGCTCATGCGCAGGATGTGGCGCAGATCTCCGGCCATGCCATCGCTAACGTCAATCATAGCGTTGATTTGGAAATTTTCGGCCAGCCAGCGCGCTTCGGCCAGGCGCGGCTCAAAGTCCAGATGTTTGCCCGCCAGCGACCCTCCCAATTCCCCCGAGACAAACAGCGCGTCGCCCGCTTTGGCCCCGCTGCGTAAAATGCATTTGTCCCGCGCCACGTCGCCTATCATCGCAATGGAGAGAAGCATCCCTCCGGGATTGGTGGTGGTTTCCCCGCCGGCGATGGCGACGCCGTGCTGTTGGGCGAGGCGGCCGATTCCAGCGTAGATGCGTTCGACGAAAGCCGGGTCGAAATTTTTTGGCAACGCGACCGTGACCAAGGCCGCCATGGGTCGTCCCGCCATGGCCGCGATGTCGCTCAAGCAGCGGCCCAGGGCCTTGTGGCCGATTTGTTCCGGCGTGGCCGCCGCAGTGTAATGAATGCCTTCCACGACCGCGTCGGTCTTGAACAGCAAATATCGGCCGGGCTGCCCGCAGTCGAGCACGGCGCAATCATCCCCGGCCCCGGCCACCACGAAAGCATTGGAAGGGAGCGAAGCGGTCAGGCGGGCGATCAAAGCCAATTCGTTCATCTCATGGGAAAGAAATGATTTAATAGTTGACTGATTTGGTCCTGGAAGACCAACAGTATAAAATTGGCGGCGTTAAAAACAGCGTGGGCCACGATGGGCGCGAGCAGATTTTCATAGGTTTCATACAAGTAAACCAGCACGAAGGCAAATGCCATCAATGGCAGAAAGGTTACCATGTTTATATGAGCCAGGGCGAACAGCGCCGAACTCAACCACAAAGCCAGGCGAGGCCGGCCCAACCGTTTGAGGGCCGGATACAAAATCCCGCGGAAGAGAGTCTCTTCGACGACCGGAGCGAGGACAACCGTCATCACGCCGAAGAAGACCTTCTGCAGGACGCCGAGACTTGGGTCTTGCAATTCCTGGACCGCCGCTTGTTCTTCCGGCTTGAGAGAAACAAGGCGCATGGCGTATTCAGAAAACGCTTCCAAGCCCATCGCGGCCGGGAAAAAAAGCAGCCCAGCCAGAATACCGTAGGCTGCGGCCGTGGCAGGTTCGCACTTGTGCCAGCCGAAGGCGTCTTTCCAATTGATGTTATGCTGGCGCAAGAACAAGGCGACCCACACGAGGGTGGGAATTTGGATAAATACCGCGAAGATCACGATCTGCCAAAAATTGCTCTGGCCTTTGGGCAAGGTTGAAGTGAAGTAGTTTAAAATGCCCGCCGCCACCCCACCCAGGCCCCACGATATCATCACCAGCAAAAAGAGGCGCACGACCGCATCCATATTCCATTGCTTTTCCTCCAGCATGATATTTGTTGGCTCGATCCGCTCCGCGGTTCCTTCAGTTTGCTATCGCCGCTCGTTCAGCCTTGGGTACGTTGTCATCCGGCTCTTGCGCCTGCAAAGGACCCAAAATCGCCGGGGGCAATGTGCGATCGATCAAGTTACGGCTGATGTTTGGCCAGCGCCTTTTCGATGGTATCCGAAAGCGCATCGCCCCGCAGGTCGTCTCCTTCGGCCACGATCACGCCTGTATTTCCGTCAACTAGATATGGATGGGGTATGGATTCAATGTAGTACTGTTGCGCGACGGCCGAGGACCAGTATTTGCCGTCATAAACTTCCGGCCAGGGCATCTTGTTCTCCTTGGTGAATTGGGCCAGTTTATCGGCTGAATTGGCCTGATCGAGACTGATGCCTAACATCTCAAATCCCTTGTCATGATATTTCTCGTAGGCCGCGACCAAATGCGGCACTTCTCCGCGGCAAGGCGGGCACCAAGTGGCCCAAAAATCCATCAGCACCACTTTGCCTTTGTATTTGTCCGGGAAATGTATCGTGTCGCCGTCGGTGGTCTTGGCATCAAAGGGCAGTGCCTTGGCTCCAGCCGCAAGGCTCGGGCGCGGTTTTGTTTCTTCCACAGTTTGGGACGACTTGACAAATTGGAAAGTGCCGCCCGAGGCCGTCAAGTTCGCTATCTCATAGGTTGTGCCGCCGATATTGAAAGGCTTGGCCGCATCAAAGGACTCGCCGCGGCTCTCAAATTTGCCATTGTTGTTCAAGTCGAGCAGCAGCGCAACCGGGGAATCGGACGCGTCTTTGGCCGGGCGAAAGTCGCCGGTCGCGTTTTCATCGAGCAACATGGCATGATAGGTTTTTCCTCCAAGCGAAACGTCACCCGCGCGGCCATAGTCCCGATAATAGAACAAAAAGTTGGTCAAGGAAGCGCGGCGCGAATCACGCTTATCGAACCGGTAAATGCCGAGATTCGCCTTGAGCTTTTCGGCGCCGTAGGGAACTTGCAAGTCGGCTCCTCCCATATACATGGTGAGGTCAATCCCGTCGGGTCCTTTGTCGGAGTTGGCTTTCCATTCAGGGGCCGGATCGTCGGTGAAATCGCCGTTGGCGTTGGCATCGACAAACAAGCGCGAGGGTTTGCCTTCCGGTTCATCGACAATCACATAAAACGTGGTCGGCGCTTCCGCCGGGCCAAATTGGAGCTTGCCATAAAGCGGCGCGGTCAGGTCCGCCGGCGGAGTCTTGATACCGTCCGGCTTGACCGGGGAGAGAACCAGATGGAGAGGACGGTAGTAACCCGCCTTGTGTGAGGCGCCAGACGACTGCCAGTCCATTTTGACGTCCTCCGCCCGTGCAGCCACGCTGACGCCGAGGAACAAAAACGCGCAACGCGATATGAGAAGCAAGAAGCGATTCTTCATGGACAAAGGCTGTGCCCCGACATTGCTCAAGGCAAGCATAAACGTCAACCAAGGCCGGGGTTGAAAAACGTTTGACAACGGTCGCAATCCGGCACGAGTTGTGCTAATTATTTTGACATGGGACACAGTCGGAAAACAGAGGCTTTTACGCGGCTAGAGCTGGTTGTGGTTATCCTTGTGTTTGCGTTGCTCGTTATTTTTGTCGCACCGGTCTTCCGGCCAGCCAAACAGAGATCGCGGATGAGTTGCGTCAACAATCTTAAGCAGCTTGGTCTCGCCTATCGTATATGGTCCAACGATAATGGCGATCGTTTTCCTGCCAAATCCCCAGTCACAAATGGAGGTTGGCGCGAACTCCTCAATGGCGCGAATACAGGCATTTATTGCTGGACGAATTATGTCATAATGGCCAACGAAATGGGACAATCTCCTCGGATTCTGATTTGCCCGGAGGATGAGCGAAAAGCCGCCCTTTCTATCAGCAACTTAGCCAACACCAACATTTCCTATTTCGTCGGCGTCAATGCTAGTGACACTTATCCTCAGGCCATTCTTGGCGGCGACCGTAACCTGGGTCCCGGCACAACGCCTGATCCCGAATACGGCTTCTCTCCAGCCGACAGCAGGGGCAATGACGTGGTCATTAACGGCCCGGTTTGCTGGTCATTAAAGATGCATTCGCGTGGAAATCCCGCAGGCGCTGGGAACATTCTCCTTGGCGATGGCAGCGCCCAGCAAGTAAGCTCGAAAAATCTAAATCAATACTGGCTCACAAACTCTCTGAATGCCGCACACAACAAGGCACCCAATTCCGGAGGGATGCGCTTGATCTTTCCTTAAACGATCTATGTAGACAGCGGCACCGAGCTACACCTCCCAACCGCGACGATTGGCCCGGCGGACGTATTGAGCAGCTTCGGGGTGGCTCGGCGAAATCATCTTGGGGCCGTCCCATTCCATTTTCTTGCCGGTGCCGACGCGCAAAGCAACGCAGCCAAGCAAAATGATTTCGGTCAGATAGGCCGCGATGTCAAAATTGGAATATGCCGGAGGGCCGCCGCGCATCATGGCGAACCATTCCTGTTTGTGGCCGGGCGACCTCGGAATGGTTTTGGGCACTTCGCGCGCCGCCGGATGATTCTGCGTCTCCGTATATTCCTTTTCGCCTTTGAGCATGATGTAGGATTGCGACCCGTAATCATCCGGTGAAAACAGCATCCCTTTGTCGCCCACGAGCAGCGCACCGGATTCGGCCAAATGCTCGGCTTTGCCTTCTTCCGGCGGTTTGATGCTCCAGGTCTCCCTCGTTATATCGGCCGGCGGTCGCAACGGCGGTGTACCTTTGTCACCCGGATCGCCATCGTACCACCAGAATTTCAAGGGCACCAATCCTTCCCGTTCCGGGAAATCAAAGCGGATGCGCGAGGTCTTGGGGAAAGTCTCAGGAAACAATTCCGACGATTCTTCCAGCTCAACCGCCGTCGGATAACCGAGCTTGAGCGCGCGGGACGGCATGTTCACTGTGTGACACGCCATATCGCCTAAAGCGCCGCAACCGAAGTCACACCAACCCCGCCAGTTAAAGCCATGGTAAGTGGTTTTTTTGAAAGGACGCAGTTTCGCGGGGCCAATCCAAAGGTCCCAATCCAATGTGGCCGGCCAAATGTCAGCGGTCTTGGGACGGGCCAAGCCTTGCGGCCAAATCGGGCGATTCGACCAAACGTGCAATTCGGTCACGTTGCCAAGCACACCTGCCTGCACTACCTCGACCGCGCGGCGCAATCCGGTGCTTTCGCTGCCTTGGTTGCCCATCTGTGTCGCCAATTTCTTCATTTTGGCCAAGTCCCGCACTTGTCGCGCTTCCCAGACGGTTTGAGTGAGCGGCTTTTGGCAAAAGACGTGTTTGCCCATTTTGAGCGCGGTCATCGTGGCGATGGCATGATTGTGGTCAGGAATAGTCACCGTCACCGCGTCAATGGAGGAATCCATTTCTGAAAGCATGGTGCGGAAATCCTGGTAAAGCTTGGCGTCGGGCGCTCTGGCCGACATCGTCTCGAGATGCTGCCGGTCCACATCGCAAAGGGCTACCAGCTTGACGCCCTTTCCCTTAAACCCGAGAACATCATTCGTGTCACTCGCGCCCTGGCCACCGACGCCGATGCACGCGACGTTTATCATGTCGTTGGCCCCTTTGACCTTCCCGACGTAGGGAGCTTCGATCGGGGCATTCTGGGCCTTGCCGATGGAAGAAGCGAGCGATGCAGCCGCCATGCTCAAAGCACTGGTGCGCAAGAATGATCGACGGGTTTGACGAGGGAGAGCGGAGAGTCGGTTCTCCTCCAAATTAATTTTCTGGGCTTTCATAGTGAGGAGCTTACAAAAGACAGAAGTGGAAGCAACGAGTTTCTTTTTTGGGGTTTAACAACGTCAAGATGACGATTTCAACACGACCGGCCGGGCAAAGATTCCCAATATTTCGTCTAAGAGAGTGCCGGCTGCGGTGTCGTATAAGGTGAACATGGTGTCCGACCACGATATGGAAGACGCCGGGCCGGTTGAATGAATCGCATAATATGGCGGTGATACAACCAGAGAAGGCCGGTGCATCGCCCGGATGCGAAACGATAGAGCAGCTTTTTGCCGCTCTGGAATCGCCGCTTCTGAGTTATGCCCTTCGCTTGACGCAGGCTGCAGACGTGGCCGAGGACCTTGTTCAAGAAGCATTCATGAAATTGCAGGCACAGTTCAACGAGGTCCGTGAGCCAAAACGATGGCTCTTCCGAACCGTGCATAACCTCGCTCTCAATCACCAGCGCCAGGCCAGGAAAATCATTCCGCTGGAGCCGTCTCCTTCCCCCTCAGGCGAAACCGCCGATCCACAGCCATTGCCGGATGAACAAATTGTCCGCTCCGAAGGCATCGGCCTGGTGCGCTTGATATTGGAGACGTTGGACGAGCGCAGCCGCGAATTGATCCGGCTCAAGTTTACCGAGAACCTTTCCTACAAGGAGATCAGCGAGCGCACTGGCCTCAAAACCGGAAACATTGGTTATTTGCTGCATCATGCCCTCAAAAGCATGGCCGACGAGCTGGCCAGGAACGGAATTGTGCGATGAGTAACGATTTGCCACCGATGAAACCCGACGACCTTGAAGCCAAGGTGACCGCCCTGTTGCTGGGCGAATTGCCGGAAAACGAAGCCGCGCTCATGCGCGAGCTGATCGCAAGAGATCCCGGCCTGACTCGTTTGCAGGAACGTCTCAAGCTTGCTCTGGAACTTTTGCGGGAAACCACAGCTACCGCCGAACCTGCGCCAGCCGAGCCCATGAAGCTCAGTCCGGAACGGCGCGAAAAACTGCTGGCCCATTTCAAGACGGTCGCGCCCAAGGAATTTGCCAAGCCGGAACGCCGACCCGTTGTTAGATGGCAAGTCGCGGTGGCTACTATCGCAGGGTTACTAATTCTGGGAGCATTGTCGCTGCCGCATCTAAGTCGCGCCAAACAGCGGCGAATGAGCAATTTTTCGGCGCGAGACGGCGAGAGGGCAAGCGCAAATGTGGAAAACGAAAATCGCCTTCTTGCACAGGACGACCAGATCAGTGGAGTTGGAGGCGTTCCCACGACGACAACGGCGAGCAAGGCGGCCCCTAACCCGCCTGTCGCGTCGACAGACACCATTCGGACAGAAGGGATGGTCGTATTGAGCGAGAAACCTGTTGCTCAGGCCGCGCCAACGGCGGCCACGCCGCCCGCAGCAATCGGGGGCAGATATTTATCAGGACCGGGAGAGCCGACCCAACTCGTGCCCTCGGCTGGAGCGCAATCCGCCGGTGAAGCGCAACTGGCCTCAAAGGATGTCGCGCCGGCGACCCGTAACACTTATGGGGGGAGAGGCGGAGGAGTCCATGTCGGGGGACTCGCTACCGTAGATCGCTCCCAGCAAACGGATGTGGCGCGGTCTGCGAACGTGCCGCGGTCTTCTTTCCAAAATAACCTGAATCGGCGAGAAGCCGAAAAAACACCTTCCGCTCCTAGCGGAATTGTTCTTCCTGTGCAGGCTGCGGCATCTGAGCCAGAACAGGCGCCCCCAATCGCAACCGAAGCCCCTGTTCAATACGCCCAAGCCAAGGACATCGCGCCAACATTGCGCCAATTGGAGGAGCTAAAAAAGAGCAACGAAAACCAACAGTCATTTGGGGTTGCGTCATCTAACGGCGCTTTGTTCGATACGGCTCAAAATCAGCAAGATCAAGGAAGTCAGACCGTAGATACGCTTAGTCGGAATGCGCCAATTTCCAATGTAGGCGGAGTTGGAGGCGGCGGCGCGATGGCTTTCTATAGGGACGCCGAGAAGCAGAAGCTAGCTCTAAACTCTGCGGCCGTAGTCGCAAAAAACAATGCGTCCGTAACTGCTACCGCAGCTAACCCGCAAATAATTCTGCAAGAATTTCTCAATAGCCCTCAGAGCAATTTAGTTGACAAAGATGCCAACGGAACACTCATCATCAGCAGTGATTCAAGGCTAAGCGCACAAGTCGATAAAGCTGATGCTCCGTTGCCTCAACCTGCTTTGCCGCCGCCGGTTCCGCAGCCGGAAGTTCTCACCAGCACCAACACCTTTTCCACATTCTCCCTCAACGTCAGCGATGCCGCGTTCAAGCTGGCGCAGGCGGGCTTGCAGAATAATGTCATGCCCGATGCTGCCAGCATTCGCAGTGAGGAATTCATCAATGCTTTCGATTATCGCGATCCCGAGCCGGTCTCCGGCGCGCCGATTGGTTTCGCCTGGGAACGCGCCGCGTATCCGTTTGCGCACAATCGCGATTTGCTCCGATTCTCCGTCAAGACTGCCGCGCAAGGACGTCAGAACGGACGCCCGCTCAATTTGGTTTTGCTCCTCGACAAATCGGGATCGATGGACCGGGCGGACCGCGTCGAGATTATTCATCAGGCTTTGCGCGTGCTGGCGTCGCAATTGCAGCCGCAAGACACGCTGAGCGTTGTCGTTTTTGCCCGCACGGCGCGGTTGTGGGCCGATGGCGTGCCGGGCAATCAGGAGGGCGACGTGGCCAACGGCCTGAATGGTCTCACGCCCGAAGGCGGAACAAATCTCGAAGAAGCGATGAGACTCGCCTACGCCACCGCCTTGCGCCATTACCTGGCCAACGGTGAAAACCGTGTTGTGCTGTTGACTGATGGCGCGGCCAATCTCGGCAGCGTCGATCCGGAATTGCTCAAGCAAAAGGTCGAGGCCAACCGGAAACAAGGCATCGGGCTGGATTGTTTCGGCGTTGGCTGGGACGGTTACAACGACAACATGCTGGAGACACTTTCACGGGCGGGCAATGGCCGTTACGGGTTCATCAATACGCCGGAGGAGGCCGCCACGGAGTTCGCCGGGAAACTGGCCGGCGCGCTTCGTGTCGCGGCTTCAGACGTCAAAGTGCAAATCGAGTTCAACCCGAACCGCGTCACCGCTTACCGGCAGATTGGATACGCCAAGCATCAATTGACCAAGGAACAGTTTCGCGATAACTCGGTCGCCGCTGCGCAAATCGGCGCGGCTGAATCCGGCACCGCGCTTTATACGGTGCAGGTCACTCCGCTCGGCGACGGGCCGCTCTGCACGGTGCGTGTGCGTTTCCGCGTGCCTGGCACAACCGATTACCAGGAACACGCGTGGGACGTCCCTTATACGGGCACGGCCCTGGCACTCGACCAAGCCAGCCCCGCGATGCGGCTCGCCGCCACTTCCGCGGCCTTTGCCGAATGGCTTGCCGGAAGTCCTTATGCGGGCGAAGTCACGCCTGACCGGCTCTTGGCTTATTTGCGCGGCGTGCCCGAAGTCTATGGGGCCGATGCCCGCCCGAAGCAGCTTGAATGGATGATCCGCCAGGCCAAAAGCATTTCGGGAAAATAAAAACAGGAGAAAATTATGAACCTCAAATATCGACTGGCTATCCCAATCATTTTGCTTTGCGCCGGATGGCGCGCGGCAGCGGCTCCCGTGACACAGAGCGCGATCACTCTGCACGATTTCAAATTGACAGGCGATCTCAGCGGCGAGAGCGCCGCCTTCATCCTGACCGCGACGGCGCGGGTGGAAAATCCTCATGGAGGCACGCTCGATTTGCTGTTCGGTCCAGTGGCGCTGGCGGAAATCGACGCAAATCCGAAAGTTCACGTGCGAGTCTCGCAGGACCATTATATCCTGGCGTTCGATCACCGGGGCGAATTTCCCATTCGCCTCAAATTCATCGCGGCAGTAGGCCAGGCCGATGGCTGGAATGCTCTTAATTTTCACATTGCCCCCGGCGTTTTGCAATCGGTGGTGTTGCGCGGACTGCCCGCCGACACCAAATTTCAATTTCCTGGCGCGGCCCGGTTGGATCGCGAGGGCGACGACTTCGTCAGCTACCTGCCAGAGGACGGCGCGGTGAAAATTTCCTGGAAAGAGGCGCGAACGGAAACGGAAGGGAAATTATTCTTTTCAGCCGAGATGCTGTCGCAAATCAGCGTGAGTCCCGGATTGATGCGGCAAATCGCCTTGATGCATTGCAAGGTGATGCAGGGCGAGTTGAATCGTGTGACGTTGCGGATTCACGGGGCGGGCGAAATTACGCGCGTGCAAGGCGACCAGGTGCTGGCCTGGAACCTGGAACCGGTGCCGAATTCCCCTGATCGCCGTTTGGTCATTCAATTGAATCAGCCGCAGAAGGACCAATTTGGGTTTCAAGTGCAGACAGAAACGCCCCTCGGCGCTTTTCCGCAAACGGTGGACGCCGTGCGATTGAGTCCTGAACAAGCCACCGGCTTTTCCGGTTATCTGCGCATTGTCAACGATGGCGCAGTCCGTTTGGAAGTGACGCAGGCCGGTGGCACCTCGCAAATTTCGCCGGAGCAATTTCCTGAAAGCGATGCGACCAAGGCCGCATTTCGCGCCGATGGCAACCAGCGATTTGCTTACCGTTTCGCCGGTGCGGATTTCGCATTGCGAATCCAAGCTGACCAGATTCTGCCGGAGTTATCGGCCTCGGAAGTGCTGGCCTACCACCACGGCGAAAACGAATTGGCCATTGATGATGAAATTGAATTGGACATTCGCGAAGCGCCGTTGCGCGAGTTGGTATTGCGCGTGCCCAAAGGCTACGCGGTGGCCCGGCTCAATGCTCCCAGCTTAAATGATTATTTCCTGACTGAACCCGAGGGAGAAACGTATTCCGAATTGCGCCTGGTCTTTGGCCAGCCCATTTCCGGCCGCCAATTGGTCCAGCTTCGCCTGGAATACAACCAGGGACTGGGCGAAACGAATTGGGACCTGCCCCGCATTGATATCGTCAAAGCTGCCTCCGTTCGTGGATTCATCGGTCTCGCGGCCGATCCAGGTTATCGGCTGACGGCAGACCGAACCCAGGCGCTGACGGAAATCGCGGCCGCGTTTTATCCGGGCAAATTGCCAGGAATTCAGAGCGCATTCCGTTTGACCGATGCAGCTTGGGCGGCCACGGTGCGCGTGGAAAAACTGCCGCAAACCGTGCAGGCCGACGTGCTGCATCTCTTTTCCATCGGCGAGGGCATTGCCTACGGCAGCAGCGTCATCAATTACGTTATTTCCGGCGCGCCGGTGGCCTCCTTCAAAATCGAGCTGTCCAATGAATATGATAATGTCGAATTCACGGGCAAAGACATTCGCAGTTGGCAAAAGACCAGCGGCGGCTACGTAGTGCAATTGCACACACCGATCTCGGGCGCCTACACATTGCTGGCGACTTACGAGCGGCCCTTCAAGGCGCAGGGCGAGACGCTAGCATTCACTGGGGCGCATCCGCTTGATGCGCAGTCCGAGCAAGGTTACACGCTCGTCACCAGCGCTTATCAATTTCAGGTCAAACCCGCTGACATTTCTCCGGGCTTGTTGCCGCTGGAAATCGGTGAAGTGCCGCCCGAATACCGGCTTTTCTCCGACGCGCCGGTGTTGGCGGCCTATCGTTACGCGGCCCGCCCATTCAACTTGACTCTCGCGCTCAGTCCGTTGGCGCAAGGCGATTCGCTCAATCAAATTGTGGATCGGGCCGCGCTGGAAACACGCATTTCCAAGGAAGGACAGGCCGTGACTTCCATTCGCTATTTCATCAAGAATCGTGGCAACCCGCATTTCCGTTTGACAATTCCGCCGGGCACACAGTTGTGGTCTGTCTCCGTAAACGGCGCGGAAGCCGTGCCCGTGTCCGATGGCGCGGCGAGTTTGATTCCGCTGCCGCAAAGCGCCGATCCAAATGCGGTCCTGGAATTGGATTTGAAATTGGCCTCGCCCTCCGCCGACGCGCAACGCGTCCGGATTGACGCGCCCGTGCCCGACGCACCGGTCATGCTCGCCGAATGGAAGCTCGAGCCGGACTCCGGCCAGCGGCTGGTTTATCAAAACGGTTCAGTCATGCCGGCGGGTGGTATTCCGGACGTCTCCGGCTTTGCCCAATTGGCGCGGCTCTTTGCCGGCAAAGATTGGGCCCAATCCACCGCTCACGCCCCGACGGACATCTCTTTGCTCGCGCCGGTGCAACAGGCAGGAAGCGCCTTGTACGTAAGCGTCTTGAACGTCGCCAACAAAACCACTCTCTGGACCGTGCTAGGCTGGGTTTGGCCCGGCTTGCTCGGATTGGCGGTGTGGGCCTTCGCCTGGGCTGTCAGCGGCGCGTGGCTGCAATTCGTCAGCCGCATCTGTGGCTGGACGTTGGTCGCCTGGGCGGCGTTAAGAATTCCCAATGGAGCGATGATATTTTTCGGGGTCATGCTGGTGTTTGTTCTCTTGCACACCGTACCGCTGGTGTTGCGGATGATTCGTCGATGGACCCGGTCGCCTGTGCCGGCCACGGCGGCCTTGGTGGGGGTTTTGTGGCTGAGTTGCGGAGCGGCCATCTGTCGCGGGGCAGATACGCCGGTGCTGGCTGACTCCGTCATGCAGACCATTCGCGTTGAAGACAAATTTGTTTTGGGCTTGGCCAACATTCATTGGCAAGCGGTCAAGGGCCAATCTCTGCCTCTGCTCTCCTCGAACAGTGTTCTGACGCACGTTTCTTATCCGCCGGGATCCATGGAACTGATGGCGTCGGCGGACGGGCAAAAAGTGGTCGCGAGGAAAAGCGGTGAATTCGCCATTCAAATGCAGTATGAAACGCGGGTCGCCAACGACAAAGGCGAAGATGGCTTCACCTTGCCGACGCCGAACGGGTTGATTTCTCAACTTGACGTTACGGTGGCCAATCTGGACGTGGAGGTGGAATCGCCGCAAGCCGTTTCCGCTCAATGCCGGCGCGCCGCCAGCAACACCGTGGCGAAACTTGTCTTGACTCCAACACAAGCCTGGATCGGCTGGAGGCCGCGCCATCGCGATGTCGCCCGGGAGAAGCCGGTTTTCTATGCCGAGCTTTCGCAGCTTTTCATTCCGTCGGCGGGAGTTATCGAGGGCGCGCATTATGTGACCGTCCGCCCCGCCCAAGGCGAAGTATCCGAATTGTTCCTGCGCCTGCCGACCGGCGTGACAGTGACCGACGTCAAGGACCCGGGCAATCACGGTTCGGTCGTTTCGCTGTGGCGGTTCGATCCTGATTCGCGCCAGTTGCGAGTGACGTTAAACCCGGCACAATCCCGTCCGTTCGTCGTTTTGGTTCGTTCGCAAACAGCCACCGGTCCTCTGCCCATGGAACAATCGGTGAGATTGCTCACGGTGGAGAATGCGGCGGGGCAGATCGGCCTGGCTGGCATCGCCACCGGCGGCGAAGTGCAATTGGACACAGTTACCGCCCCGGCATTTTCGGCCATTAATTTGGAGGATTTTCCGGGTGACGCGGTAACCGCGCTGCAAGGAGAAATTCCAGGTCTCACGTTGCGCCGCGCGTTTCGCTATTCCGACGCCCAAGCTGCCATGTCAATCAAGGCTTCCGCGGTGGAACCGGACGTCCGCGTGGAAACCGAAGACACTTTATCGCTGGGCGAGGACCACACTGTTCTGGCGGACAGTTTTAAGGCGGACATCACGCGGGCGGGCGTTTTCGCCCTGAGTTTTGTCATGCCGGACGGTTTTGAGGTCGAATCCATCAGTGGCGCTGCCTTGAGCCAATGGACGGAATCGAAATCCGAGGCCGGTCGCGTGATCACGCTTCATTTGCAAGGAAAGACCCAAGGCGCGCAATCGTTTGCCGTCAGCTTGTCCGGGCCGGGAGTGAAGAGCGCGCGAGGGTGGAAGGCGCCGCAGATCGTGGTGCGCGAAGCCAGCAAACAACAGGGAACACTGCTGGTCGTGCCCGAACAAGGGATGCGCCTGCAAATCGCCGAGCGTGAAGGCTATACGCAATTGGATCCGCAGAAATCGGGCATCCGGCAAAAAGGCGTGCTCGCCTTTCGCGCATTGCAGATTCCCGCCAGGCTCACTTTGGATGTGGAGCAGGTTGATCCCTGGATACAAGTCGTCGGATGGCAGCACGCCGTCGTCACGGAAGCGCAAGTGAAGGTCAGCGCCAATTTTCAATACCAGATTGAAAACACCGGCCTGAAATCCCTCCGGCTCTTGCTTCCGACAAATGCCGAAGGCGTGCATTTTGAGGGCGATCAGATTGGCGATTTCCTGCAGGAGCCGGGAATTGTCACCAACGGGATGCAATCGTGGGAAGTGAAATTGCACCGGCGCGTGATCGGGGCGTATTTGCTCCAAGTCGCATATCAAACGCTCCTGCCCGCGCAAGCCGTCGAAGCGACAATCCGGGGCATCCAGGTTGCGGACGTCAATCTGCAACGCGGCTTTGTCACGGTGCAGTCCGACCCGCGCCTGGAAGTGGCCGCAGACCCTGCTCCGCCCTCGCTTCAACCGGCCGAATGGCAGAGCATACCGCGCACGTTGCAAAAAGATTTGCAAGCCTCGGCGGCCAACTTGACTTATCGATTGGTCGAGCCTTCGTTCCAACTTCCGCTGAAGCTCCTGCGACACGAAGCGGCAAAATTGCTGCCCGCCAGAGTCAATTGTATTACCTTTAACTCCGTGGTATCGGATGACGGCGTCATGCTCACCCAGGCGCGCCTGGAAATTGTGCCCGGCGACAAGCGCCTGCTCAACCTGACGCTGCCGCCGGATTCTCATTTCTGGTTTGCGTTTGTCAACGATAGCGGCGTCTGGCCCTGGCGCGACGGCGCGCGGGTGCTCATCCCGCTGGAGCAGCAAGCCAATGGCACCAAACCCGCGATTGTTGAAGTCTATTACGCCAGCCGGGCCGGAGCAGCCGAAGCGCACGAACTGGATCTTTCCTGGGCCGCGCCGAAGTTCGATTTGCCGTTGGAGAACATCACCTGGCGGGTTTCTTTGAGCGACAAATGGCACGTTGAACATCATGACGGTTCTCTCCAACTCCAGGACGATGCGTTGGCGCCGCACACCGGCGTGGAAGATGCCAAGTCTTATCTTGATGCCGAGAAGAACTCGCGCGAGGCGCGGACGCAGGAAGCGCAAGCCTTTTTGGCGCTGGGCAACAGCTCGCTGGAAAAGGGGGAACCGCAACAGGCCCGGCGCGCTTTCCAAGCCGCCTTTGGACTCTCGAAGGATGACGCAGCCTTCAATGAAGACGCCCGTGTGCAACTGCACAACATCAAGTTGCAGCAAGCCCTTATCGGCTTCAACGCCCGCCAGTCCGGCGCGGCGGGCGATACCGGCGCGGTCGGCGGAAAGCTGCGCGATTTGCGGAACCGGCCGGAATTGAATTATACCCAGCAGGACGCAAAGGATATTATTGACGTCAATAGCGCCGACGACAATGCGGCCTTCGTGCGCCTGGCCGAGAAACTGATCCAACAACAGGACGCCGCCGTAGTCAGTCCCGCCGCTATTCGCGCCAACATTCCGGAACAAGGGCAATTGCTGACCTTCCGCCGCGCGGTGGCCGTCGATGCCTGGGCTGATTTGAAGATTGGCTTGCAAGCTTCGATGACGAAGACCGCTTCGGTTGGCGTGCGTGTTATGATTGTGGCCGGCATCGCCTTGGCGTTTGCGCTGCTGGCCCTGGCATTTGCGCGCTTTGCCTCACAGCCGGAAACGGCGCATTAAGAACACAGGCAGCCCTATCCGATTCTTTTTAAACGTCTGAATTATGCGCTTATATTAATTTGCCCACCATCCGTCCCCATTATTGACAATTGAGAATTTTGTGGTGGTTGTTTGCTGGTCACCGTCAAAAGACCAAATAATAAACCTTCCAACTCGACAGGAGGAACGGCAATGTCGTTAGCAATATCCAAATGAGTTGTTTTCTCTTTCCAAAGGTCTTGTAAAACTTTCTCCCAAACAAATGATTTTTCCCTGTCTGTTTCGTTGGGTTCGTTTTTGTTATAACCCCGTTTCATTATTTCAATACAAAATCCGCGATATTTCCAATCAGTGGTTAAGTGCAGTTCGTGCGTTCGGTAATTCAATGCAGCCAGAGATACGCGCCAACGCTTCTTTTCCGTGATAAGGTGGCGCAAATCATGAACAATTGGCAGCGCGCTTACAATATCGCCTTTTGGCATTAGAAAGGCCGAAGCGAAATGGTTTGCTTGATCCTCCGCCGTCCGACCAGTGACTCCTCCTGCTCGGTGCAAAACCAAGTGAGCGAGTTCGTGCGCGGCATCAAAACGGCTGCATTCCGCGCTTTTGATCGTATTCAAAAATACGTATGGAACACCTTTTCTCCAGAGTGAATAGGCGTTCACATGGCATGTATTTTCAGCAAGAGAAAACACTCTGACGCCTTTTGATTCTAAAAGTTGAATCATATTGGAAATTGGCTTTTCACCAAGTCCCCATTCCTTTCGAAGCATCTGCGCTGCTGATTCTGGATCAAATAAGTGAAGGTCTGGAAGTTTTGTTTCAGGAAGTTCAAAGCGATTCAAGACCCAATCAGCAATCTCAAATCCAATTTGACCGGCCGCCAAAGCTGCATCCCGCTCCGATGCCGTCATTGATGTTTGGCATCTAAAGCTTGTGGATTCGCTTATTGGTTCATCAATGCTCTGCCCGAAAAAAAATGGCTTTGCAAAACCGAGAACACCCACGATGGCATCAAGATTCTCCGACGTTGGCTCTGTTTGGCATTTCTCCCACCTAACGATTGTTCGTAGGTCAACTTTTATGAGATCGGCCAATTGCTTTTTATTCAGCTTTTGCCTTTTTCTGGCAACGCTGAGTCTAGCTGGATTGAACTTCACAATGCCTACGCTTGTTTGCGAGTCACTTTGATCTCAAAACCGGAATCACCTTCTGGACTTTCAGGAATATCGCGGCGAACACGAAATCCTCCATCGTCATCGTTTTCCGTAATCAACGCAATACGCTCGCGGAAGTCTTTGAACGAGCCATCGGCACCCAAAATCGGACACGCCATTTCTGCGCGAGTCATATCGGCTAGGCAAAAGATGCACAGATACCAAAAACTATTCCCGCCTGGCCCAATGTCGTTTAAGCCATCATCCGAGATCATGGGGAATATCGCTTGCCCTTGGTTCAAAAAACCTGCCCTTTGTGCGCCATCGCCCTTTTCCCTAATTGGTTGGGGATGCCCCACTTCTATTCCAGTTCCGCTATCGGAATTAGTTACAGCTATTTTGGTGTGGCCTTTTCTGTGAACGACGGACGGAATGTTGTCCGTGTTGTCCGCCCTCCATCCAAGCGGAACAAATAAGTCTCGTAAAGCTCTGGTCGCGTCACCCCAACATCTAATCCCAGGCATTGACAAGGGATCGTGCGACGTGCAGTCGGCCCGACCTGAAACGCCTTTGCCAACAACTTCCATCAATTGTTCCTTCGTTACGCCAAAAAGTGCGTGAAGGCGATTCCTGACCTCGATTGGATTCACAACAAGCTTCGCTTTCATATAAACATGTCCATTTTTGCTTCCTCAATTGTGACACAAAAAATGGACACGTCAACGGGTTTTGTGCTTTTTTTGAAATTATTTTTTACCCGCCTTAAACCGGCGGGAATTGGCTGCTTTCATTGCTGATTCGCGACGTTGAGCCCTTGAAAGTGGCTTGGGGCGTACACGCCACGCTTTAAATCAAAGCCACTGCCGATACAAAGGCTATTGAACGCACGCCCGCTATGGCCGCTGGAATTACTGACCATGTGTGGAGCGTGGAGGAGTTGATTGAAACGGATTGACCTTAAACCCCATTAAAACAACCTCTCCTTCATTGCTTAACTTTATGACACGTATCACCAAGGCCGTGGTCGGGTTGTTAGACGGAAGTGCAAGATAATTTTCCTGTGGCCCAGGCCCACCAGCAAACAGATTACCCCGAAGCCAATTTCCATTTCCTCCAGGGCCAAATCCCAAAGTTAAGTTCGCCCCTTCTGAACGCGGTAAGACTACTATCGTGCCAGCTACAAGCTCAGAAGCCGACTTTATTACAATGTCAGGCAAAACCAATATAATCCGCTCGTCTTGAACGTAAAATTTCGCCGATGGCCAATTTATAAACAACTCCTTGCCTTCTCCGTAAAATGGAATAACCCTATCTGTGGTGGTAATCCCGAATATGGCATACCCCAATGGAAATTCCTTTGCCAAAGCTTCAGATTCAGTTTTAACTTCTTGATCTGCAAACGCCTTTAAAAGTGCTGGCAAATCCTTTAGCTGAATGCCAGAATACAGATTCACAGGGGAGTTGTTTCCTGTTGTGATGGCTGCTGGCGAATTGCTGCCCGTTGTAATTATTCGCGGCGAGCTACCACGAGCACCGGAAGATAGCGAATCAAATGCGGCGGACTTGTAGTCAAGCAGCCGTTTTAAATGATCGTTTTCTGATTCTGTAATAACCCGTCGCTGCTTTTGATCCTCATAAGCAGAGAAAAAACCAAATAACAAAAATACTGCGGCCCAAAAGACAACAGCTTTGGCACTCAATCCCTTCTTTAAACCTACCCAAAGTGCTATTGCCATAGCGAGGGGGCCTCCCGTTGACCAAGATGCCCAAAAATAAATGACATCCTTTGCGAAGTTAAACGGCTCGTTGAACATTTGGTGGGCATTATTTTCCTTTCGGCGGGGGCGTCAGCAACCAAAATCTAATCCACCACTACCGAAAGTTATTCACAAGGACAGGAAATGTCCTACCGGGTCTGCGATAATGGCGCGAAATAATGAAAAGGGTATTATGTCCAAAAGAGAACAATTCCTGGCTTTTGTCTGGGTAGGGGCTGTCGCCCAGGACTTTAGCCGCAAAACGAGCGATTCCTCGCTCATCGTTCAGCTCGCCAGCGCCATTCCGGAAGACCACATTCCTGACAACGCCATGAACGCCGCCAAAGTCTTTCTCGCTTACTGTAATGGCATTTCCAAGCGACCCTTTCATTGGATGCTGGCTCGGAAAAAGCCCAAAGGCTAAAGACCAGACTCAACGCGAAGAACGCGAAGGCCACGAAGCCGGAGCCAAGTTTTTTCTCTTCGTGATCTTCGCGCACTTCGTGGTAATAATACCAGCTCGCAGAGATAATCAGAACATTCGACACCTCCAAAACCGAAAGGTGTTTGGCGAGGGCGCCGAACACAACACGCGAGGGCGCGTATGCTCCACGGAAAGAGGGAATCTGCCGATTTACTATGAGAAATAGTATAAATCCTCATTCCAGCCATTCGGCTTTTCCAGAAGTAGCCTTTTCTTTGCCTTCCAACGCAAAACGGTTAAGGTGAGTCATGCAAGTGACACGAATCAATCACACGCGCTACCGCGTCAGCGACCTGGAGCGCACTATTCGATTTTACAAGGACGTGCTCGGCCTGCAAGAGGTGCGCCGAAGCAAATCGCCGCGCGGCTCGGAACTTGTTTTTCTCAAAGCCCCGGAAAGCGAGGAACTGATCGAAATCTGCTTCTTTCCCCAAAGCGGTCCTGTCCAAGTCCAACCTGATCTGACCCATTTGGCGTTTGACGTGCCGAGTCTGGAAGCTTTTGGCCGGCACCTTTCTTCCCTGGGCTTGAAGTATTCGGACGGCCCGACGATGAAGCCCGACGGCGGCGGTTTCGCATTCATCGACGCGCCGGAAGGCTACGAAATCGAATTGATCGAGCAACCCAAGAACAAGGAATTGGCGTAGGGCGCGGGTCAGCGGCGGCCGTCGTACCAATAGGTCGAGCAGGCATCGCGGCTTCTTACCGTTTGCCGAGGGTGAAGAAGGACCTTTTTCCAAAGGCGCGCAAGGTCGCCGACAGATAAAAGGCGCAATTTGCGGGCCGAGGTCACGAGCGGATGCCCGCGCAAGATCACCATTTTCTTGCCAGCCGCGCGCGCCAGTTTTTTGAGGCGTTGGCTCAAATCAATCTCCTCCGACGCAAAGAGTTCCAAATTGAATCCGCCAATTTTTCGAAAAGCCCCGGCCTCGCAAAAAATAAAGGCGCCGGCCGCCCATTTCGTGACGATGGTGATTAAATTCCACAAGCTGGCGCCGCAGTCCGCCCAGAAATGACGTTCATCGAACCTGATCGTGCAACCCCCGGCCAGGCATCGGCCCGACTCGATTTGCCCGGCGACGTCGCTGAACAGCTCGGGCGTCGGCTGCGAATCGGCATCGACGAAAAGAAACCAATCGCCGCGGGCCGCGGCCGCGCCGGTGTTGCGGGCGCGAGCAATTTGATTGACAGGCTCAAAAACAACCTTCGCGCCCGCCGCCCGGGCCAGGGCAGCGGTCGCATCCGTGGAATTATTGTCGCAAACGATGATCTCCGTTTCCCATCCGCGCCCGGCAAAGCTGCGGGCCGCTTCCTGCATGCTGCGCAGCGAAGCGGCAATGAGCTTTTCCTCATTAAACGCCGGAACTATGATGGAGATGATCACCTGGCTACACGTTAAACGATTCGGCCGCCGTCCGCGATGCTGAAACGTGGCTATTGCTTTGCCTTTGGCTGAAAAGCAACGCCCCGGTCACAGTCCAACTGGTGCGACTGACTTTGACCAGGTCGGACTGGAAAGGCCGGTCCGGCCAAGAAAACCGTGCGGAACTATTCGAAACTATCGTGGAAATCAACAACTTACATTGATTACGACTTCGACAGGCCGCGGACCGATCTTTGCAGCCCAAGGTGCGACTGACTTTGACCAAGTCGGACTGGAAAAGCCGGTCCGGCCAAGAAAACCGTGCGGAACTATTCGAAACTATCGTGGAAATCAACAACTTACATTGATTACGACTTCGACAGGCCGCAGACCGATCGTCCTAGCCCAAGGTGCGACTAACCGCGACTGACCGCGACTAGGCGCGACTTTGGCTTACCGGGTCATTCCCAATTTTTCAAAGAACACAGCGCCGAAGCGCCTTTACCTTGTCACCATAGCACGTTTAAATGGGAAAGCAAGTGGAAATTTATCCAAAACTGCGCCCAAACGGCTTTTCTGTTGAGAGTCAACGATTCGGAGTCTTGAAGTCACAAATTGTGACTTCAAGTTGAACAACGTCATGAAGATCAAAGCCTATCAAGACGTAGCACCGGCGAACTGAATAGCTCGCTTTCCGGTTCTGCCCGTTTTAATTTCCTGCTTGCAAAGACGAGTTTCAGTTCAACTACCGAAAATATGCCAAAATACATAATTGAGCGGGAAATCGCGGGCGCCGGAAAGCTCACGCCCGAGCAGCTCCAAGGTGTCTCACAGAAGTCGTGCGGCGTCCTCAAGAAGATCGGGCCGCAAATCCAATGGCTTGAAAGCTATGTGACCGACGACAAGGTTTATTGCGTGTATATCGCTCCGGATGAGGCGACCGTGCGCGAACACGCCGCGCAGGGAGGATTTCCTGCGAATCGTGTCTCGGAAGTAAAAGGGATTATCGATCCGACGACGGCAGAAGTCTAAATCGCCGGAACGAAACACAAAGACTGATCCACATGACCACCAGATCAGCGACTCACCTCGATGGAAGCAATTCTTACAGCCATACTTGATGACGATCGAGCCAAGGCCAGGGAACTGTTGAAGGCGGACCCCGCCCTCGCGACATGCCTCATCGACGAAGCCCGCCTGTACCAATCGAAAATCTTTCACTGGATTTACGCCGGGGATACTGCGTTGCATCTGGCTGCGGCCGGTTGCCGCGTTGAAATTGTTCGATTATTGCTGGCCGCTGGAGCCGACCCAAATTCGAAAACGAATCACCGTCAAAGCGGCCCCTTGCACTACGCAGCGGATGGCTACATATCCGGACCCGTTTGGAATGCAGAGAGGCAAGTGAAGACGATCCAATGTCTGCTTGATGCCGGGGCGGACATTCATGCCCAGGACAAAAACGGCGCCGCGCCCTTGCACCGTGCCGTCCGCACGCGATGTGCCGCCGCGGTGAAATGCCTGCTCGAGAGAGGCAGCAATGCAACTCTGAAAAACAAACCCGGCTCTACGCCCTTTCATCTGGCGGTGCAAAATACCGGCCGCGGTGGATCTGGCGCGCAAGCAGCCAGGGCCGCACAGCGAGAGATCATCCAAGGCTTCCTTTCGTTTGGCCTAAGCCCAGCACTCAAAGACGGCAAAGGAAAATCCGTTTTGGATTGGGCCAAGAGCAGTTGGATACGAGATATGCTTTCTGGAAATGCGGCGGAACCCCGTTGAAGAGGTTGCGCGAGACCAAGTGCAGACTCCTCTTGGGTTTATTCGAATTGCAAATTGTTTACGCCGGCGTATTTTATGATGGCAATGCATGACTTGCGGACTGCTTTGGGTTGGAGTCGAAGTCAACTTGCGCGCGTGATGAACGCCTCGGATCGAGCCATTGTCAATTGGGAAGGAGGCGATCCTATCAGCTCCGTTTATGCCGCGAAGTTGCGCGAGATTGAGAATGTGTACCACGAACTCAAGCGCTTGATGAAGCCGGAACAGATTGGCCAGTGGCTGTTGACGGAAATGGAGGAATTTGAAGGACGGACGCCAGCCGATTTAATCAGCCGGGGGGAAACCGGCCGGGTTTGGGCTTCGTTATTTTATCTTCGTTCTGGAATGCCGGATTAAACTGGCCATGCTAGCCATCGTGACCTATGACTGCCGAGGCACTTAAGAGGAACTTCGGGAGTGGTTACCCCGCTGCTGTGGTGAACCTTCAACCACAGAACTGTGCCAACGCGAAATATTGTCGGAAACTTTTGCAGACATGCCGCGTCTATTGTAAGTGTCTTTATATGAATAAGTTGCGTGTTGGATAACGGTTTCTTGGTTTAAAGTTGTCGGAATTCTTTACGAAACGCTTTTAGCGACGCCCAAGTGGACACGGCATGCGATAATGTAACGTATTCAAAATGAATGACTTGCAAATTGCAGGCTCGGCGGCAGACGGATTTTACAGGGTTGGCACGGACCTTGCCGTGAGCGGCAGAAGTCAAACCTACGCTTAACAAATTGAACGAACGTCTGAAAAACAAGAAAGCAAAAACGATGACTATGAAAACAAACTCAATGCTTGCTACGGCAGCGATTTCCATGCTGGCGACCAGCATTCTCACTCAAACGGCGGTGGCTGGTCCTTACCCGGTCGTCAGTCCCGAAATCTCCGAAGTATTGCAAAATGGAGCCAACACCTTCACACTCTATTCACAATGGACGCAAGAATCCGCCACCGAGTGGATTTACCTCTATTCAACGTCTCCGACATACCCCGCCGGCGGTACGCCGGGAGAAACTCCAGTTCCGATCTCAAGCCTGAGCGTGTTGTTCGGTGCTTCACTGCCTGGAGCGGTGCTTGCATCTCCGCCGGCTGCTGATAGCGTTGGCAGCACTCCGTCGGCGTCGGCGAGCGAGATCAGTTTCCCCCTTATGAGCGGCTATCCGCCGGTCGGCTCGACAGGGTTCACCATGGGCTTCGGTTCTAGTGATGCTCCCGGATTAGGAATTGCGGAAGCCTTGGACGTGGACGGTGGCAGTTGGGGTGCAGCCAGCGGCAATGTGTATGTCCCAAATGGGGCAGCATCTGCCCCGGACGGTGGCACGACGATGGCCCTGCTGGGCGGAACTCTCCTGGGTCTCGGCGCGCTCCGCCGCAAGATCGGCTGCTAATTAGAACTCGCTGCTAACAGAGTTTTCCAGATGATTCGGAAAGGCAGGGTGCAAGCCCTGCCTTATTTTTTTCCCTGGGGGGAGGGCCGCAGTTGAGAAATCGGAGAAGGTTCCCCACAATCTGTTTATCCGAGCGCCTGCAGGCAGGGTTTCAAGGCCGGGAATAGAGGCGCGAGACGTTTTTCCTAAGAGCGTCAACGGCGCGACCGCAATCCCAGCCGCAACCACACGACCAAGTAGCTTACTTCCTATTTCCCAGCCGGGTGGCGCGATTGGGCCAACCCAACGCAGCCAATTCGGGGCGGGGACGCCGGGTATGAATAGGTGAACGAAGGAACAAAGGAGCCGCTACGGGGGTCTTCTTGGGCGCACCGTTGGCCACTGCCACAACGTGCAATTGCGGCTCCTCTTCCTTAACTTCAACCATCAGCCTTTTCACATTATTCATAATCCAACCTTGGCGTCCTTCGAATCGCCTTAAGTGATTCTATAGCATAGCAAATGCCAAGAAATCGAAGAGGCTTGCATATATAGCGCAATATGCTTATAATAAGCAACTTACAATTATAGTAGGTAAAACCAGCCCCTGCGAAGTTCGAGCTGAAACCGTATGAAATTCCTGAATCCTGCGTGAAATTTTACAGCGGATCGGTGCAAATTTCCGCAATTGAGACCAGGTCGTCCGGGCATTTTGCAGCATCCACGACCTTGGCATAGGCCTTGACTTCATCCTGCGTAAAAACGTCCAACAGCGAAATTTTCAACGGGCCGTGCGAACCTTGGAGGGTGATATGGTCCCATTGCGCTGCTATGACTGAGGCGGAGAACTTCTGGATGCAGCGCCCGCGAATGTAGGCGCGCGTGGTTCGCGGCGGCTCGGAAATGGCGCGGCGCACGATGGCGTCATCGGGCACGCCTTGCATCGTGCCGGATTGTTCCAAGGCGTAGTAAAGACCTTTCTCGCGGTCCAAACGGTGATACTCCAAATCCAGGCTTTGCAGCCAGGGATCATTTGCGCCGACGTTTTGCGAGGCTTGAAATTCGCGGATCAGGGCCAGCTTTGCCGCCCAATCCAAACGATCGCGGCACCGCATGGGATCCGTTCCCAGGTCGTCGAGAACCTTGGCCCAATCGGTCGCGATGGAGGCCTTGGACGGTTCGCTGAGATCGCACAAATCGGTCACGGCCCGCAAGTATTCACGCTGCAAATCCAGGGCGCTGGTCATTTTCTTGTCCTGCAAGGGAACTTCCCAATGAAATTTTCCGTCGCGGGAAATGGACACCAAGGCCTGCAATGGATCGGCCAGCACGGAGTAATTGCGTTTGGGATCACGCGCCAACGCCTCCAGCACCAGCATGGTTGTGCCAATCTTCAACCTCGTCGAAAAAGGCGACATGTTGGCGTCGCCGAGGATGACATGGAAGCGCCGGAATAAATTCGGGTTGGCGTGCGGTTCGTCCCGCGTATTGACGATGGGCCGCCGCTGCATCGTGTCCACGCTCTGCAACTCGCTGAAAAAATCGCTCCGTTGGGAAATTTGAAATCCGGGCGAGACAAATTTGTCCTCCTCCTCGATGGCAAATTTTCCCGCGCCGGCAACGATTTGGCGCGTCACCAGAAAAGCCTGGATGCCCCGGGCCAATTTTTCCCACGGCAACGAACGCGGCAGCAGGTAATTTTCGTGGCAACCGTAGCTGTGGCCGCGGAAGTCCGTGTTGTTCTTGTAGAGGCAAACGGCGCATTCCCGTTCTTCAGAAAGCTTTTGCGCGCACCGCATCAAAATGCGTTCGCCGGCGCGATCATGGGCGACCAATTCCTCGACCGTGCTGCATTCGGGCGTGCAATACTCCGGGTGGGCGTGATCGTTGTAATACCGGGCGCCATTGCCAAGCACGAGGTCGCTCTTGATTTCTACGAAAGTCAGCTCGCGTTCGGCATCCTGTGCAAAGTAGGTCGCTTCATCCGTGTCCTGCCGAAGCTCCTCGACATGGAAGCCGCGCATATCGGCGTGAGGGTCCTCGCAATTGTAGTCCCACCGCATGAGGACGCCGGATTTGGTGGCGCTGCGCACCAAAGCCATCGATTCCGCGACTACATCGAGGTTCTCTTCCTTTTCCCGGGCGATTCCGATTTCCGTTTCGGTTCCAAATTGGATGATCATGTTGTTTTTTGTTCACCCGGCCCGCGAGGGCCGCGTAAACGCTCTCAAACAATCCCCGAGCCGAGCAAATCTTTTTTCCGCGGCCGTATCGGCGCCAACTTAATAACATTTTCGGGATCAAAGTCAGTCAATTTGAGCCAATCTTCGGTAATGTCCGTGGGCGGAAAGAGATCATTTTCCGAGTACTCTTTCTGCAAAGCCTGCGCCAAATCTTCGCTTGTCAAGTTCGTCTCCTGCTTGGTATCGATGGAACGCTTGATGGCCAGGCTCTTGGCCCGTTCGACAATGGCTGCGATGATCGCTCCGCTGGCCAGGTCGCCGCGGTAAAGAAAATCCTTCTTGCCGCTCCGATAGGTGATCTCCAGGAACTGGTTTTCCACCGTCTTGGCGTAATGCGTGTCTGTAATGGCGCGGGCCATGGCTTCTTTAGGTTCGGCCAGCGGCAACGAATCCTTGAGATAAATTTCGTATATCCGCTGCGCGCCTTCTTGAGTTGGACGGTTGACCTTGATTTTTCTATCAATTCTTCCCGGACGCAAGATGGCTGGGTCGATCAAATCCGCCCGATTGGAGGCCAGAATGACGACTACATTTTGTAGCGGCTCCAAGCCGTCCATTTCCGAACAAAACATCGGCACCAACGTGCTTAAAATCGAGCTATAACGCCCGGCGCGCCGCGTGCCCAGAATGGATTCCGCCTCGTCAATAAACAGAAAGGCCAGCGAACCTTCCGCGGCCCGCTCGCGGCATTGCGCAAAGAGATCGCGCACCTGTCGCTCGGATTCGCCCACCCACATATTGAGAATTTCCGGCCCTTTGACGTGCAGGAAAAATTCAGGATGGTCCACGCCCGTCTCGGCGAGGATTTGCTGGCGCAAATTGTAAGCGGTCGCCTTGCCCAGCAAGGTCTTCCCGCAACCCGGCGGCCCGTGTAACAGAAAGCCCTTGGGCACGGTGTGTTCAAATCGCTTGAACAATCCACGATGCAGAAATGGCAGCTCGATGGTGTCCCGAATGGCCTGCACCGCTTCACTTTGACCGCCCACTGCCAGCCACGGCAGCGCCGTCACAGTTTCCAGCGCGCGTTCAATCCGTTTGCCGACGCCGATCACTTCCAGCGCCACGCGTTGATTGGCATCCAGGCGTACTTCCATGCCCGGTTTAAGCTTCTCTTTAGCCAACAGCGCTGAACGCAACAAAACAGACGAAATCAAACCTGATTCCTGGCCAATTCTCAACCGTCCGCCTGAAAGCAATTCATCGATCCGGACGATCGGGCCATTGCGATCAAAGCCCAGTCCCTGGACGATGGCGAAGGCTTCATTGAGCAAAACGCGCTGGCCCACTTGCAAGCTGGTCAGGGGCAATTGCGGATCGATGCGGCAAACGTAATCTGTTCCGCTGGCGCAGACGTGCGCCTTGTCCGGTTCCACCGGCATGAGAAAAGTGCCAACCCGAAACGCCGGCGAGCGCAGTTTCTCGACCACGGCATCGAGCTTTTCAATGGTTTGACGCGCCTGGTCGTTGACTTCCTCCACCTCGGTCACGCGATCGCGCAGATAAACCATATCCATGATGGCAGGGTGGCGCGGGGGCAATTTGGAGACGACGAGATCCACCAACTGCAAGAGCGACAGTGCGTCCATCTGTTCCGGCGCAAGCATCTCTGGTTCTTCTGGAGCCGGCGGGGGCTGCGATTCGATGGGATGGGGTTTGTTTGACGGACCGGGACCGGAACCGGGGGACTTCTTCTTGGACTCTGCCATGCTTTTTAAAGTAGGCCCGTTCAGAAGATTTGCAACAGGAAGAAATGAAAAATTGTTCGGCAGAAAAGGCACTTGCGCGGGAGCGGCGTAATCGATTAAGTTTACAGGCTCTTAGGCTGCACCCATAGCTCAATTGGATAGAGCATCTGACTACGGATCAGAAGGTTGATGGTTCAACTCCATCTGGGTGCACCACGCTATCAACGACTTACGCAAACTCCGTTTTTCAAAAAGGCGGGAGTAGTATAAATAGTAGTATAATGTGCCTCCACGTTTCAGCGCGTTTCAGGGCGTGCCGTCCTTGGAGCTTTCGATGGTCAAAACGCGACATCCTGCATGAATCCGTTGGAACGAAGGGCTTCCGCGTAGGCCTTCGGATTCAAGCAAATCCGCCTGAATGTGGAGAGCTGAGGAAATCACGCTGGGTGCCGGATCGGGAATCAGTCCTGGAGCGGAGCCATGCCAGATGAACGTTTCAATCGCGACCGGCGATACGCGGAAATGTCCGGCTGCCCGCAAGATCGCGCAAGTGCTGCCTGAGACGATGGCAGTTGTCCGAGGGCTTCCCGGGCGAAACGTTCTGGATACCCGCAACTGCGCGCCCTCTCGGCCCAGGCATAACGATACGAATGAAGCGTGACGCCAGTGATTACCGTTCGACGCCAGCAGCGTTTGAATTCCGTCGCACGGTGCGCTTCCCTCAGTTGGCCAAAATTCGGGAAGAGCGGTCCCGATTGGGGCAGCGCCTGCAAAAGTGCCGCCAGTTCATCGTCAAACCGAACCAATGACACGGATTTCGTCTTTTTGCGGAAGAAGCCCACGATCCGATTTGTCCAGTTAACATCTCCCGCAATGAGAGCGGCCACGTCGGATTGTGCCGCCCCAACATGCCAGCAATCTTGCGTGGAGAATCGCTGTGGGCATGCGCTTCAATTACCAAGTTGTGGTCGCCCGCCAAGAAGTCACGAGAAATCAACGGCAAACCATAGCCCGCAAGCTTCGATCAATATTCACGGAAATTCAATTGCATGGCGACAAACGCGCCTCAAACGACGTTGCAGATAGCGGCGGTGATTGAAACGTCAACCTGCATACCGTACTCAACGACTTGGCTGCGAGTGTAGGCGTAAATCAATTTATCCATAAATTTTCCTTTCAATGAGTGGGCGAGTGGTGGCACCCGCCCCGGTTGGGAGCTATTTGAATTTTTCAGGCTGCGCCAATCGCGGTCTGATGGCACAAAGCAGGAAGTCCCCTTTAGCCGGAGCGGAGCGAACCGGGCGAGTCGGAAAATTGGGGATGCCCTTCAGGGGGAACCGATTTTCTGATTGCGCGGGCGGGCGGGGGCTTCACTGTGCCAATCAGAAAGGCAGCGTTGGCGTGGCTGGCAAAATCACCGGGGAAACGGCCTGACTGAAAAATCGAAAAAGCGGCTTGCAATTTGGAACAAATGGCCGATTATCATCCTTGATGCTACTGGAAACAGCAGCAGGAACTCCTGCACCTTAGTGTGCAGCGAATCCAAGCCCCGCGCACGTCGCGGGGTTTCCTTTTTCGGTCATGGGCTGATCTACATCGAATTGGCCTGCATCTTTCGCAACCATTCGCCGTCGGGCGGGAATGCTGTTCCCAGCGCCAGCCCGTGTTCCGCATAAACCAGCGAAATGAAGTAGCTCACCCGAATCCGTTTTTCCCGTTTGCTTTGTCTGTGGCATGATTGTCATTGGGGGCGATGCTAAATCCTCTGGCTCTCACAGAAAAGGCAAATGCGCGGAGGTTCAACTGAGGCCGACAATTACCTTTGATTAATCTGAGGCTGGCCAACCAAATGAGCCAGTCGGAGCGCGAGCTGGGGCCGGAGCTTATGCGCGCCTATTACCAGCAGCAACTGGATTGGCAGGCGGGCGTGATCAACCTGGAGAACCACGATTCGTTCCGATCCAGGAGCGATCGGGCGGGGCTGGCTTCCCTGACCTGCCGGGAATTTGAGAGGCTGCTCAACCTGGACGGAATGGCTTTCCATCAGATGCACCGACTCCTGCGATTCGACTCTCACCTGTTTCAAAGGCTGCTGAAACGAGCGTCTCTGTGGCCGGATTTCCACCCGGGCTGGACGGAGTTGGACCAGCGACTCCCGACCGAGTCCCTGCCCAATCTGTAACCCCA
>Ga0182024_10001160_pt1 | contig 68221 bp, 57 predicted proteins | sample P32metaG_FD_120480 | JGI IMG/M metagenome (GOLD analysis project Ga0182024, IMG submission 120480) | Permafrost microbial communities from Stordalen Mire, Sweden - P3-2 metaG (Illumina Assembly) | ecosystem: Environmental > Terrestrial > Soil > Wetlands > Permafrost | place: Sweden: Stordalen...
CGGTCCGATCCGGCTGTCCGAAGGCACCGTGCGCGACCTGCTTATCGGTGTGCGCTTCGTCGGCCACGACGCTCGGCTCATCCACGGGGGTGGCCAGGTGGTCAAAAACGTCGCCGGCTATGATTTGATGAAGGTAATGGTCGGTTCATTCGGCACCCTTGGTATCATCACCGAGACGACCTTCAAGGTGCGGCCAATCCCGGAATGTTACACGCTTGTGATCGCGCAGTTCCCCGACCCGGGAGCGGCATTGGCCGCCGCTATTGCGCTACACAACGCAATCCCGCTGATTCATCTGGAGGTTTTGACCACTGCGGTCGCGAATGCTTTGGGATACTGCCTGCTACCACATGTTTTTGCGGGCGTTGGCGGGAGTACGGAAGAGGTCGCATACTTACTCGCGCAGGCAACTATGATTCTCGGCCCCGCCAGCGCAACAATCGCGGATGCAGCAGCGGTGGCAGTATATGACCATTTGCGCGATTACCAGCCGAGCAATGCCATGCTAGTTGCACAAATCGCAGTCCCTCCTGCTGAACTCCAGCAGTGTCTCAAACAATGCGGCGCGGAGTTCCGCGCCCATGCCGGAAGTGGGGTCGCGCAAGTCTTCACTCCCAGTGGGTCGAATGCCGAAGACCCCATACGTACCCTCACGCGCTGGCGCGAGACCGCGCACTCCGCGCGCGGAAATCTACGCGTGCTCCATGTAGATGAAGAGTTCCGCGCAGCCGTGACCTTTTTCGATAGTCCGCCAGCCCCAGCGCTCGCCCTGATGCGCCGACTCAAATTGACCTTCGATCCCCGCGGAGTTTTCAACCCTGGATGCTTCGTCGGAGGATTGTGACCTTCACGCTATGGCGACGATACCGAAAATCGATTCAAGCACCGCCGCCGGCTCGACCTCGGTTGACACTCTTTCATCTAGTCCGAGTGCAATCGCGTCGATTCCGAACGCGATTGCCTTGACGCCTGCGCGCCCACTGCGCGACGTCGTCAATTACGACTTGCTGCTGGACTGTGTCCATTGCGGGCTCTGCCTGGAGGCGTGCCCCACTTATGTCGTCACGCGCGCTGAGATGGATTCGCCGCGCGGGCGGATCTATTTGATGAAAGCGCTTGCCGAGGGCACATTGGAACTCGACTCGGATGCCGTGCGCCATCTCGATCTATGTCTCGAATGCCGCGGCTGCGAGACCGCGTGTCCGTCGGGCGTGCATTACGGGAAACTGATCGAGCAGGCGCGGGTGTACGTCGAGCGCAACTATCGGCGCGGTGTCGGCGAGCGTTTGCGCAATTGGGCGATTAACTCGATCTTTCCTTATCCGGTGCGCTTGCGCTTGCTGCTTGCGCCGCTGCGCATGGCGGATCGGATGGGACTGCGGCCGGTCCTGAGAAAGCTGGCGCCGGGCCCGCTGCGCGATTGGCTCGATCTGTTACCGCCGCGCGATCGACATCTCGAAGTGCCGCGCAGCGATTACGGCGCCGCGGTGGGAACAACGCCCGCGGTAAACGGCGCGGCGATCGGCGCGCCGAGCGCTGTTGTGCATCACGGATGCGTCGCGCAGGTACTGACCGACTCGGAAAACTGGAACAGCGAACGGGTGCTTGCAGCGGCGGGCTACCGCATCGCGAAGCTCGAGCACACGGTTTGTTGCGGGGCACTGGATCTGCACAACGGCAACGTCGAACGCGCTCGCGAATTTGCGCGCACGAACCTCCGCGAATTCAAGCGATGCGGCGCCGACAATATCGTCTCGGCGGCGTCGGGCTGCGCCGCGGTCTTCGCCGCCTATGGCGATCTTCTGAAGGACGATCCGGAGTATGCCGACGATGCGCGCGAGGTTTCGGCACGAGTAGCGGACGTGAGTTCGCTGCTGATCGCACGCGACTACCGATTCAAGCGTGAGTTTCGCGCGCGCGTGACCTACCACGATTCGTGTCACCTCGCGCATGGATTGGGCGTGCGTGAGGGACCGCGCCAATTGATTCGCTCAATTCCTGGCGTAGAGCTGATCGAACTGGGAGAAGCGGATCTGTGCTGCGGCTCGGCGGGCAGCTACAACCTGACCGAGCGCGCGATGGCTGGCGAACTCGTTCGGCGCAAGGCTGATAACATCGTCGCGACCGGCGCCGATTACGTAATTCTGGGGAACCCGGGATGCGAGTTGCAAATCGCCGCCGAATTGCGGCGGCGCGGCGCAAAGATCCGCGTGATTCATCTAGCCGATTTCCTCGCCCTGGCGACCGCGCCGCCGCGACCCTGACCGAGATCGATACCGTGAGACCCGGACGTCTCGTTCGCACAAACGCTTTTTTCGAAATGTATCCCGCTGGATGCGTTAGCTGACGTAGCCGGTCTGCTTGAGATATTCCGCGAGCAGAACGGCGCCACGCCCCGCACCCATCGCGGCGTTGTGACTGACCAGCAGATACTTGAAGCCGTTCGGCAGGACTTCGTCGACGCGCACGCGGCCGACCGAGGTCGTCATACCGTGATCGGCGTCGCGATCGAGCCGCGGCTGCGGGCGCATCGGATTGCGATGAACCGTGATCATCCGTTTCGGCGACGTCGGCAGGTTCAGGTCGGTGAAGTCGCGACCGAACTCTTCCATCGCGGCGATCACTCCCTCGATCGAGGCCGCCCGCTTTAGCCCGACCGTTACCGCTTCGGTGTGTCCCGCCAGCACCGATGCGCGCGTACAGGTCGCGCTGACCTTGAGCGGCAATTCTGCGATTGCGCCCTCGCCGACGCGCCCCAGAATCTTGCGCGTCTCGATCGTCACGCGCTCTTCTTCGCGCGGAATGTACGGGATGATGTTCTCGACGATATCAAGCGCGGGCAGGTCGCGCCCGGCGCCCGATATCCCCTGCATCGTAGTGACGATTGCCGCCTCGAGACCGAAGCGAAGGTCAAGCGCCTTGAGCGTGACGGCCAAGCCGGTGGCGGTGCAGTTGGGCAGAGTTGCGATATAGCCTTTCCATCCGCGGCGGCGCTGCTGCTCGCTGACGATCGCAAAATGATCGAGGTTGACGCCGGGGATCACCAGCGGTACGTCGGACTCCATCCGAAAGGGCCGCGCGGTGCTGATGGTCGGCACATGTCTGGCATAAAGCGGCTCAAGTTCGCGCGCCGCCTCGGATTCGACGGCCGCGAAGACCAGCCGGATGCCGTCGAGGCGCATCGAACGGGCGTCCTGCACCTCCAGCGCGAGGGCGGCACTGGGCGGCTCTCCGCCGTCGACGTACCATCGGCGCATACCGCTGTCGGCGTCGGTGATCGCTTGCTCGAAGCTCTTGCTCGCCGAGCGTTCGGAGGCCGCGAGTGCGGCGATTTCGAAATACGGATGGCCGTCGAGCGCCGCCAGCACCTGCTGGCCCGCGATGCCGGTAGCACCAACCACTGCAACTGGAATCTTCATTTTTTTACTGATTGACGCTCGCGATGCTCGGGTAGGCGGCTAAGTCTCGCGGGAATGGGGAAAGCGAGCGAGGCTTTGGTGTTCTCATTCTTCACGGGCTTCTCGGTACGCCCTTAAGAGGGTATAGGCGCGACTGGCCCGCGTCCAGATTGCCGGCGTTGGGTGCCGAGTCAATTCCAGGCCGGAGGCGGTTCGGACTGGATCGTCAGAAAGCCGGGGGCGGTCAGAGCCGGGTGGCGAGCCATTCATCGACTAGCGCGAACAGCTCCTCGCCTTTGCCGCTCAAGCGATGGTCAGCGCCCTCGAACAACATCAGGCGCTTGGGCTCGCCCGCGCGTTCAAAGATCAGTTCGGAGCTGCGATGCGGCAGGATGTCGTCCGCAGTCCCATGAATCAGCAGGAGCGGTTTGGGTGCGAGATCGCCCGCGACGTGCGCGCCCGCCAGTTGACTCGAAATCGCAATGACGGCAGTTGCGATCGGGCTGAGCGTGCCCGCATTGATGGCGACGGCGCCGCCAAATGAATGGCCGATGATCGCCGCACTCTGATGGCCGGTGCCCTTGAGGAAGGTCAGGGCCGCGAGCGTGTCGAGCAGGCATTCGTCGAAATCGTTGGGGGCGCGATAGTTGACGCGAGCAACCGTGATGCCATTGCGCGGCAGTTCGAGTCCGAGCCGCGGGTAGAGCATCGCAGGACCGTCGAAGCCGCCGATCGCTCCGCAGATGCAGACGACCGCGCGCGTCGCCGATTCCGCCGCATGCATCACGACCGGAATTGCGCCGCGGCTGGTCCGAATGGTGAGTTTGCGCGCCCCGGCAATTTCATCGCCGGGGTCCACGCCGAGAATCCGCAGGTCGAGATTGTCGTCGCTCATTGAGATTTAGTTCCGGTAGTGTCGTTGGAGACGACCGTTTCAGTCTGACCTCACCCGCGCTCGCACGCGAGTTTGCCCTCTCCTTGGACAAGTAGAGGGATCAAGAAATCTGCTCCCGATGTGATCCGTGGCAGGCTAGTCTAATGCAATACCAATGTATCGATGGCAGGCGAATTGTGGTTGATCAGCTTATTTCCTTGATCATCGATCAGACGGAGCAGGTGTACGCCCCGTCGCGAGGAGGGGAAGGCCTTGTATGGGGAATTCACTGTCAAGGTCCGACACCCAGCCAGGCCGATCAGCGGCCGCAGCATCGGACGGAGCCTCGGAGGAGAGGTTGATTTGCTCAAGCCAATTTAGATGAGGCCTCGAGTGTCTCTTCGAACTGATCTAGCACCGCTTGCCAAGCGCGCGCCGCGTGGATTGGATGGGGGCCGACGCCGGGCACGGTGGCGGTGCCGTCGAGGTCTTTTGGGCGAGCCCAGAAAGCGTGCTTCGCTCCGCCATAGATATTAGCGCGCCAGTCCAGCCCAGCATTCTGGAGTGTCCGACCGAAGCTCAGGATCTGATCGGGGGTGCAAAGTGGGTCTTCAGAGCCGGTACACAGAAGAAAAGAGCTGCTCACGTCGGTCCAGTCCTCAGCATTGGCTTCTGGCAGGCCGGGATGGACGAGAGCAATAGCCTTGAACGGCGCCCCCGCCCTGGCAAGTTCGAGCAAGATACGGCCGCCAGCGCCGTAGCCGAGGGCGACCAGCCGATCTGGATCAACTCCAGGCTCCGCGAGAAGATTATCAAGCGCCGTGCTGCCGATAGCCTGCATGCGCCCGACATCGGCCATGAGGGGCATTGTCCGGGCGAGCATCGCTTCAGGCCTTCCGAAGAATACCTCACCACCGTGATAGTCCATCGCGAACGCCAAATAGCCGCGCGCGGCCAAGTCGTCGGCGCGACTACGTTGGTAGCTCTCAAGACCCACCCCGTCGTGTCCAATAAGAACTGCCGGCCACGGCCCTTCACCCTGCGGCCGTGCCAAATAGGCGACCATGGTCAGGCCGTCTACGTTGTAGATGACGTCGCGCGTTGATCTCATTTCTTCACTTTCCACATCACCTGAACTTGGCGGACTCGTATCACAACACTGCGGGCAGATATTATCAAAGAAGCCCTGTCATGCATGCTCACAAAGTGAGTACCGCTACGCTCAATATCTGCGGTGCCTTAGATCGTTGTACGCCATCCGAAGAGGCGAGGCAGTTTCATAGTGCTCTGGTGGAGAACGGTGTGGAATCAATTTTAGTGACGTATCCCGAAGAGGGGCACGGCGTTCGCAAATTGCCAGCCTCCGTTGATTACGCTGCCCGTCTACGTCCCTGCATTCCAACGATTGGCATTCATGATAAACGCCGCGACTTGGCCATCCCAGCCAAAAGGCAGCACCCGCGCGAAGCGGGGCGATATCAGAAGGCCTGCGATCACATCGCACACGGGCCCCTCCGCTAAAGAAAATAGCATGGCGGGCGAGGCTTCGGGATTGATGTGGTCGCTATCCAGCCCCGACCCATCAAGAGCCCACGTGAGGGGTGTGCGACGTGTCGTCTTACGATTCTTCGAAGTGCTCCTTCAAGATTCTCTTAAGTTGCTTCAGGCCCTCAGGTGAGAAGCGGATAGACTGGCTCACCTTGCCAGGAATGCGGCGATTCTTGGAGCCATAAGTGTCGATTTGCAGGACTTTTTCCCCATCCGATTCATATATAATGGAATAAGTACCTTCTGCATCGGTGTGTCGAGTGTACTTTTCTAGGATTCTCAGTTCCAACTCTCGTATTGTAGCCACCCTGCTCCCCCTTCGAATCTGCCACGGACCAAGCCGCGACACGCGTTAGGTCAGAAGCGCTCAATAGTCATTTGCTCGGCGTGATGCCTTCGCGGGCGGCGGCCGTTCCGTCGGGACCGATTTTTCCCCGGATTGCGTCGAGGTGCGTAATCCATTTAGCATCGTGACCGGGTTCATCTTCCGATCCGTATTTGCACTGTCGCAGCGCCAGGGATTTCGATTCCAATGCGTAATAAATCTCGGACCAATCTTCGGGTGTCAGAGTAATCATTCCAAGCATCTCCTCCCGTCGTGTTCGGGCTGCATTATTGATCAAAATCCCGGGCGAAGCGGGTGGATGGCTTCCGAAAATGCTGACACTTACGTCAACCCTCAATCAGGACGGCGCGCGGGTGGGGTTCAAATTAAGCGGGAAGCGTTCATAATGTGGCGCTGAACGACGCTCCACAGCCGCATGTGCGGAGAGGCTGGTAGCGTCCTTAAATGCGTCAGTTGTTAGTGTCTGTAAGTGAATAGATCGAGGTGAGTGCGATGGCCGAGAACGCGACCGCAACAAATTCCGAACGAACGACCTATCCGGAACTGCAACCGGCCGCCCGCGTGTTGCTCGGACCGGGACCATCCAATGTGAATTCGCGCGTCATGCGGGCGATGGCGGCGCCCATCGTCGGCCATCTCGACCCCGACTTCGTGCGCGTGATGGAAGATATAAAGTTGCTGCTGCGCAGCGTTTTCCATACCGCCAACGAAATCACTTTTCCGATCTCGGGGACTGGCTCGGCGGGAAAGGAAACCGCCCTGATGAATCTGCTCGAAGAGGGCGACGAGGTGGTGATTGGAATCGCGGGCGTGTTCAGCGAACGCCTGGCCGAGGCGGCGGGACGCCTGGGCGCACGCGTTCATCGGGTGGAGGCCGAATGGGGCCGAGTGATCGAGCCGGAGCGAATCGAAGCGGCGTTGAAGGCGGCGAACAAGCCCAAGCTGCTCGGAATCGTGCATGCGGAGACGTCAACCGGTGCATTGCAGCCGGTCGAGACGCTGGGCGCGATGGCTCATCGATATGGGGCGCTGATGCTGCTCGACGCGGTGACCTCGCTCGCTTGCGTACCGGTCGAGATTGACCGATGGGAAGTTGACGCCTGCTATAGCTGCACGCAAAAGGGCCTCAGCGCCCCGCCGGGATTGTCTCCGGTGACGTTCAGCGCGCGCGCGATGGAAGCCGTGCGCAACCGCAAACGGAAATGCTGGTCATGGTATTTCGACCTGGCGGCGATTGAGCGCTACTGGGGCGCCGAGCGCGTATACCATCATACGGCGCCGATCACGATGAACTATGCGCTGTACGAGGCGTTGCGGATCGTGGCCGAGGAAGGGCTCGAAGCGCGCTTCCGGCGACATCGCGAGAACGGCGCGGCGCTGCAGGCGGGGCTCGGCGCGCTGGGGCTTGAGCCGGTCGCGCAGGAGGGTCATCGGCTACCGCAGCTCGCGGTGGTGAAGGTGCCAGCGGGAGTCGACGACGGTCAGGTGCGCGGCGAGCTCCTGCGCAACTTCAATATTGAAATTGCAGGTGGCCTGGGTCCCTTCAAGGGCAAGGTCTGGCGAATCGGAACGCTCGGCGAATCGTCGCGGCGCGAGTATGTGACATTGCTTTTGGGCGCGCTCGAAACGATTCTGGCGTCGATGGGTGTGGAGCTTGCGCGCGGCGCCGCACTCGCGGCGGCGGATCGCGCGTACCGGCAATTCGCCAAGGCGTGAGAGGCGTTCGCAGCCGAAATTCTTTGCCGCGCTTAGCGTGACGACGCGGATCGCGTCCACTTGGAGGTTCGCGACCCGCGTCGGGGACTTAAGGATCTAGCGGCCGATGGCGTTGCGCAACTCAGCGCATAAGTCCGCGATACCGTGTTTGGCCGCATCGATTACGCCGGGCATCATGACGAAGCCGTGGCACACACCTGGATAGCGCTTTGATTTCACCACGACGCCGGCCTTGCGCAGCGCTTCGGCGTAGGCCTCGCCTTCGTCGCGCAACGGGTCAACCTCGCAGGTCATGACGTAGGCTGGCGGCAGTCCCGCGAGACTCTTTGCGCACGCCGGACTCAGGTAGGGATTGGTGCGGTCGGCCTCGGAATTCATGTAATGGCCATAGAACCAAACCATATCAGCGCGCGAGAGAATGAAGCCGTCCTCGGAGAATTCACGCTGCGATGCGGACTCGTGAGCCCAGTCGGTCGCGGGATAGATGAGAAGCTGGAACTTGATTTTCGGGCCGCTGCGATCGCGCGCGATTTGCGACACTACCGCGGCCAGGTTGCCGCCCGCACTATCGCCGCCGACTGCGAGACGGTTCGCGTCGACGCCGAGCGCGGCCGCATTATCCGCTACCCATTTGGTCGCGGCATAAGAATCCTCGGCCGCGGCCGGGAACTTGTGCTCGGGTGCGAGACGGTAGTCGACTGAAACGGTGACGCAGCCGGCGCCATTGGCGAGCGATCGGCAGAGTACGTCGTGCGACTCGATATCGCCGACGACCCATCCGCCGCCGTGAAAATAGACTAGTGCGCCCATCGGTGCGGCGCCCGCCGGAGTATAGATGCGCACGGGAATCTGGCCGCCCGGCCCCGGAATCTTGCGATCCTCGATTTTAGCGACCTTCTCTGGCGGTCCCGCGACCAGGCCGATCAACGCGTTGATACCTGCGCGCGCCTCTTGCGGCGATCCGGCGTGGAACGGCTTTCCTCCGGCTGCGGTAAGTTGGTCCAACAGGGCTTTCATTTGCGGGTCAAGTTGCATGGCCGTCTCCTCGTCTCGGGATGTTAAGCCGCGAGTTGTGCGTAAGTGCCATCCTTGGTAATCCCTGCGCACCTCGCGGACTCGTTAGCTCGGCTCGCAGGCTCGCCTAGTGTTAGGAAATTGCGGCGGCTATCGCAAGCGCAGCGAACGATCGGGTGCCGCAGGCGAATTCTGGAGCGTGGGCATCCGGTGGTATTCGCAACGGCCCGAATCGCAGTAGCGAGTGACTTCAAGTCTGAGAGCTTACTCGGTATTTGTAGGGCGGCGCAGGTGAATCCGCGTCACCCTTCAATTCTCAATCACGCTATCAACTTCGCCTGCGCCTGGACGTCAACGCTGATGGCCGAGATTAGCGACGCTGTCGAGATCCGCGAGATCACGAAAAAATTCGGGATAGGTCTTGGCGACGCAGCCGGGATTCTTGATACGGAGGCCCGGGAGCTTCAGACCGATGATCGCAAACGCCATCGCAATGCGATGGTCATCGTAGGTCTCGATCGCCGCGGGTTGAAGCGATGACGGGGCAATCTCGAGGCCGTCGTCGAACTCGCGCACCGCCGCGCCGAGCCGGCGTAACTCGGTGGCGATCGCGGCGATGCGGTCGCTCTCGTGATGGCGAATGAATCCGACCTCGCGGATCCGCGTCGGCGAATCCGCAAACGGCGCGATCGCGGCGAGCGTCGGCACCACGTCCGGCATCGAGTTCATCGCGACGTCGACCCCGCTCAGCCTACCGGTGCCAGTGACCTCGACCGCATCGGCACGCCACGTCACATGCGCGCCCATTTGTTCGAGAATCGCGAGGAACCGTGCGTCACCCTGAACCGAGGCTTGGGTCAGGCCGGGAATCGTCACGGTGCCGCCGAGCAACGCCGCGGCCGCCGCAAAATAACTCGCGGCGGTAGCGTCAGGCTCGACCGTGAAGTCCATCGCATGGTAGCGCTGCCCGCCCGGCACTACGATCAGATCAGCGGTGAGCGTGCTAACGGCGCCCCAATCCTTCATCAACCGCAGCGTCATCTCTATAAACGGACGAGCGGTATCGCCCGAGACGGTAAGGGTTAGACCGTTACGCCATAGCGGCGCCGGCATCAGCAGCGCCGAGACGAATTGCGACGACAGGCTGGCATCGATTGCAACGGCGCCGCCGGTGAATGCGGCGCCCGTCGTATCGATAACGATGGGCGGACAGCGGTTGCCGAATTCGCTGGTCACGTCGAGACCGAGCGTGCGCATCGCGTCGATCAGCGCGCCGAGCGGACGTTCACGCATCCGGGCATTGCCGTCGAGGCGGTAGCGGCCGCGGCCGAGCGTGAGAAAGCCCGCTAGGAAACGCATCGCGGTACCCGCGCCGCCCGCGTCGAGGCTGGCGGCTGTCGAGGGAATCACGCCCGCACCCCCCGCCACCGTAATTCGCCGGGCTTGCTCGTCGACCTCGAGAGCAAAGCCGAGTGCCTGGAGCGCCGCCGCCATCCGGCGCGTGTCGTCGCTGATTAAGACAGACTCAATGGTCGAACGGCCAGCGGCCATCGCGGCCAGGAGCAGGGCGCGATTCGTGAGGCTTTTCGAGCCGGGCACTTTGACCGTTGCCGCGAGCGGGCGGGTAATTGGAGCGATTTCAATGTCGTTAGCGGCCACGATAGCTTGAGCATATGCGCGCGGGCGAAGATGCCTCAATACGGTCTCGCGACCGGAAAATTGTCAACGCCGTCGAATTAATGCCACTTCTTACACCAAATTGCGCGATGATCGTGACGGTCGATTCTAAGGCAGGACGCCCTTGAGCAAAATTAGGGATTGATGGATACATCCGCCACAGGCCGTTCGCGTCGCCGCTAGCGGGGCATTGACTATGCAATGGCAAGTATCTACTCATTAGTACTGCCGTTGGTCGGAAAGGGTCTATAGAAATCAAAAGATAACAAACTGATTTTGATCCATGGATGTGGTGTGGGTTTGGCAGTGACCGGGGAGGGAACGTGCCGAGCGGAAATTTGACGATTCTTAGAGTTTTAAGGCGCATAGCCGCGGGAACGTTGACCTGTCTATTGCTGCTGTGTGCGCCGGGTGCGCGCGCGTTTGCCGGTAGTGAGGTGGCATTCCCAGAGCCTTTGACGATCCAGGAAAATGTCAAGTTCTGGGTTGACGTCTTCGCGACCTACGGCGTGCGTGATTTCATCGTTCACGATCGTGACCAGGTCGATCGCGTTTACCAGGTGATACATTTGCCCGGCGACGGCGACCCCTCGCACGAAGAAGTCGCCGATATCAACGACTACCTCAAGACCAAGTACGCTGCTACGCTGAATCGCCTCGCCGCGGGGCAGCCGCCGGCAGACTCTGAAGAGCAGCGCATCGCCGATATGTTCAAGGGTGAGCCAGCGTCGGCGTACGCGGCCGCGGCGCAGAACCTGCGCGTGCAGGAGGGTCTGCGCGAGCATTTCCGCGAAGGTCTGCTGCGCAGCCGCTACTATCGCACTACGATGGAACGAATCTTCCGTGGCGCCGGCCTGCCACCTGAACTGGTGACGCTGGCGACCGTTGAGTCGGGTTTTTACAGCCGTGCGAAATCGAGTGCGGGCGCCGTGGGAATCTGGCAGTTCATGCCCAATACTGGCAAAGAATATATGCGCATCACGCGCTACCACGACGATCGGCTTGATCCGGATGCGGAGACCCGCGCTGCGGCGGCGCTGTTACGCTCGAACTACGATGCGCTTGGGAGCTGGCCGCTCGCAATTACGGCCTACAATTACGGAGCCGGTGGAACCTCAGCTGCGGCCTCGGAATACGGCGGCAACTACGATGAACTGGTGCGCAACTACAACGGACCGCATTTTGGATTTGCCGCGCGGAATTACTACTCTGAGTTTCTCGCCGCCTTGCAAATACATCGGGACGAGGACAAGTATTTTCCCGATCTGAAGTATTCAGAAATCCCGCAACCACCACCGGTACAAACTGACTTCAGTCCACCACCGCGGCGATATGCGCATCGGTCGCGGAGCGTATCGGTGCATCATGTGATTGCTCGTCACAGCCGCCATGCGCACCGCAGCGGCCATTCGGTCTCGCAGGCGCGTAACACACACCACGTCACTGGGCACCCCGGCGTTGTCACTGCGGTGCACCATCCGCGCAACAATCACAATCGCAAAGCGGTAGTGGCCGAAGCGCAAACCTCCGAGCGCGACTCCTGAGACGCCAGTCGTCGGCGTCCCGTGAGCAAGCTCGCGATTGCTTTCGGGCTGCTCCTGAGACTTTAGTCTGCGGGCGTTAGCGCGGCCGCATCGGCGACCTTGGTCCGCGGGCTGATCGACCGATAGCTCGGCCGCGCGCGCAGCAAATTAAGATAACGCTCGACGCGCGGGAATTTCTCCGAAGGCATGCCGTCGACCTCCAGCACCATCGCGAGCACCATCATGCTCGCGTCGGCGATCGAGAAATCACCGCGGATATAATCTCCGACGGGCGCCTCCGTCAGTAACTTGTCGATGTACGGTAGATCGCGGGAACGCAGCCCCTCGCGGCCTTGGTCCATTCGCTTGGTATCGCGCTTGGCCGGTTCACTCCAGTACGGCATCCAGATCGGCGGCAGATTGCCAATCAACAGCGCCTCGTCTGCGAATTGCTCGATCATGCGAATCTTGGCGCGCGCAATTGGATCGCCAGGCGGCATCAGGCGCGGCCACGAATAGCGCTCCTCGAGATACTCGCCGATCACCGTGGAGTCGTAGATTGTGAGTTCGCCATCCTCGATATAGGGAACCTTGCCCAATGGATGACGCGCCACCATTTCGGGTGGCTTTTTCCACAGGTGACCGGGCGGCAGATTCTCGATTCGATACGGGATGTGCTTTTCCTCGAGCACGACCTTGGTCTTACTCGCGTGGGTGGATCGAAGCGTGCCCCACGCATAATCGCGTTCGGTGGTGTATAGAATGATCATCGCAAAGACTCCTGCGTCGATTTCCTGACACGCCGGCGACTAGAAGCTATCATCACCGCGGGCATATTCCGAAACGGGCCGCGCCGAGTGGATGATCGAGACGCCGTAATGCCTTTTCGCCAAATGAAGCTTCTTGTCCGCCAATAGGCACTTTCAGTCGCGGCGAGCGCAATCGGGCTTTGCTATTGTTCTACTCAATGGATGTGAGTGGCTTCGCCCCCGAGCTGCGCGGACTTGCTGCACAGCTCGCCAGTCTAATCGACGATGCCCGGATCGCGGCGCGAGTCCTCGCGGCGATTCGCGATCGTGCGCCCGACGAACGGCTCGCACTGGCCTTCATGCTGAAGCTCGCGGAGCAAACGCCAACAGCGCTGGCCAGTGTGTTCAACGATCCATCGCGGACATCGGACCTGGCCTTTATTTTGGGCGCATCGGAGCTGGCCGGATCGGAACTATCCAGACTCGGTGAACGCTGGCTTGATTCTTTCGACGCGGCGCGAGCGATCGAACCCGGGGAATTCGTGGCGTCAATCGCCTATCCGCGGCGCGACTCAAGCGATCGTCTGGAGGCGACGAAGGCGCTGGGCGAGTTCAAACGGCGATGGTTTTTGGAGATCGCGATTGGCGACCTGATCGGCCGCCTTACGGTAACTGACACGACGCGCGCGCTCTCGCGGCTCGCCGACGAATGCATCCGCGGCGCGCTCGACGCAGCCGCAGATTTGGCCGGTGCGAACGCCGCCGTCGCCCGCGATCTGTGCGTGCTCGCGATGGGCAAGCTCGGCGCAGGCGAGCTCAATCTCAGTTCGGACATCGATTTGATCTACCTGCTCGGCAGATCGGCCGATCCGACTCGGCTTGAGATCGCCAATCATATCGGTGAAAGCATGACTGAGATAATCGCGGCAGAATGCTTTCGCGTCGATATGCGCCTGCGGCCAGGTGGACGCGGATCGCCGCTGGTGATCCCGGTGGAAGGCGCGCTCAGCTATTACCAGAGCATGGGCGATACCTGGGAGCGAGCGGCATTGTTGCGCGCGCGGCCGGCTGCGGGAGCGATTGAGATCGGCCGGTGGTTGATCGAGGATCTCACCCGCTTCATCTACCGCCGCTACCTCGACTTCGACACTTTGCGGCAATTGCGCGCAATGAAACGGCAGATCGAGCAAGAGTTGCGATCGCCGGATTTGATCGAGCGCAATATCAAGCTCGGCCGCGGCGGCATCCGTGAACTCGAATTTATCGTACAATCGCTCACGCTGATTTATGGCGGACGCGATCCACGGCTGCGCACCACGATGACGCTCGATGCGATCGACCGGCTCGAAAGATACAACTATCTTGCGGGCGATCGCGCGCAAAAGCTTCGCGACGCCTATCGCTTCCTGCGCAATACGGAGCACAAGCTGCAAGTCGCCGCCGGCCTGCAGACTCATACGCTACCCGATAACACGGAAGCCTTTGCGGCGCTGGCGGCACGGCTCGGCTTCGGCAAAGCGCCGCAGGCGCTAGATAGCCTGCACGAACAGCTCCGCAGTCATCGCGACTTCGTGGCGATGCAGTTCCGGGAAATGTTGGCGGGTGGCGGCGACCGCCGCGAGGTCAAGGTCTCGGGAATGGCGGAGACCTCATGGCGCGCCGCGCGTGACGATGACAGCGCGATCGCCGCGCTCACGGAACTCGGGTTCAGTCGTCCCGAGGAGAGTTTCAATCATCTCGCGCTGCTGCTGCGCGGTGCGACGCAGCCGTCGGCCAGCCCGTATCGCCGCGAACTGCTTGATCGTCTCGGTCCGGAACTACTCGACGAAATTCGCGGCCTCGCCGATCCCGATCTCGCGCTGATGAATCTAGCCTCGTTCATATCCGCGGTCGGCGCGCGGACTTCGTTCCTCGGATTGCTCGAAGAACATCCGGCGACGCGTCGCGTCCTGCTCAAGTTATTCGCCTCGAGCAGCCATCTTTCCGCGCTCTTCATCCGTCATCCGGAAATTCTCGATACACTGGTGCGATCCGATCGCGCACAGACCCGTCGCACGGCGGATGATTTGCGTGACGAACTGGCCGGCCTGGTCGGCGCGAGCGCGGATTTCGAGGCGCGCCTAGACGCCATCCGCTCGTTTCGGCAACAGGAGTTTTTGCGCGTCGCCATCGCAGATTTGGCCGGCAATCTGGAATTGGAGGGCGTTCAGATAGAATTGACGAGTCTCGCAGAAACGGTGCTGCTCGAAGCATTGCAATTGGCGCGCAGCGAAGCCGCTAAGCGTCATCCGCTGGCGGCCGATCTTAAGCTGTGCGCGATCGCCATGGGTCGGCTGGGCGCCGGCGAGATGTCGTATAACTCCGATCTCGATCTCATTTTCGTCTATGCCGAACCAGGGGAAGCCGGCGCCGGAGCGCGCGAAGCCGCGGCGCGCATAGTACAAAAGCTGATCGCGGTGCTGGAGGCTCCGACCCGCGAGGGTCTCGCATATAAGCTCGATCTGCGTCTGCGACCATCAGGTCACGCGGGACCGCTGGTCGCATCGCTCGCCGGCTTTCGTGAATACCATCGGCAGAGTTCCGCGGTCTGGGAGCGGCAGGCGCTGGTGCGCGGGCGAGTGGTTGCGGGCGAAGCATGGCTCACCGATGAGGTGGAGAAGTCGCGCCGTGAGTTCGTCTTCGAGCGTAGTCTCACGTCCGCTGAAGTCGGCGAAATTGCCGCGATGCGCGAACGTATGGAACGCGAGATCGGCGCTGAGACCAGGCATCGGCTCAATCTCAAGCAGGGCCGCGGCGGCCTTGTTGACGTCGAGTTCATCACGCAGATGATGGCGCTGCGGCATGGTCACACGTTCCGGGCGCTGCGTCAGCAGGGCACCGTCGGGCTGATTCGTGCTATCGCCCAAGCCGGTCTGATGGATGCGCGCGACGCCGAAGACCTCGAGTCGGACTACCGCTTTCTGTTACGGCTCGAGGACCGGCTGCGGATCGAAAGCGATCAGGCGGCATGGGCGCTTCCGACCGCTCATCGAGATCTAATGCCGCTCGCTCGGCGCATGGGCTATGTTGGCGCGGACGCCTCCCAATCTCTGCTCGACGAACTAAAGCTGCGGCGCTCGCGCGTGCGCGCAACATTCGAGCGCTGCTTCACAAGCGAGCAACGATCGTAATGGTTGAGGCGCGTCGCTGAGTATTCGCTCGGGCTGCCATTCACCCGCCAGAAAGCTTCAGGTCTGCCAGGAAATTTACCAACGGCGCGCGAAAGCCGAAGATTTCTGAGTAATTGCGATCAAACACGTTCTAAATACGCGTGACTACCGAGTCGTCGGGCAAGACGCTCCGTCGGATCCTCGCCGAATAGGTCGTCCGCCCGCGCGCGTCCCGAATCGACGGGTTATCCGCGCCGGAAAAATCGGCTACGCTGCTGCGCAATGCCGACACTTACGCTGATCACCGGCGGATCGCGCAGCGGCAAGAGCGCGCATGCGATTGTGCTCGCGACCACAGATCCGGACGCTGTGCGCCGCTATTTCATCGCGACCGCGGAAGCGCTGGACGACGAGATGCGCGCGCGTATTGCGCATCATCAGGCGACGCGCCCGTCTTCGTTCATCACCGTCGAGGAGCCGGTCGGTCTTCAGACCGCGATCGCCGCGCTCGGCGGACACGCCGATGTGGCGGTGCTCGATTGTTTGACGCTGTGGGTATCGAATCTAATTGGCAAGGGCCTGGACGCCAGCGAAATCATTGCACAAGCCGATACACTTGTGACGGCACTGCGTCAGGCGCCGTTTCCAATCATCGTCGTGACCGATGAAGTCGGATCGGGAATCGTACCGGATAATCCAATCGCGCGGCGTTTTCGCGATCTGTTGGGCTGGACCAATCAAAAGGTCGCACAGGCAGCGGACCGGGTACTACTGATGGCGGCTGGTTATCCGCTACGCTTGAAGTGAAATTTGCGTCGTGCGCGACCTCAGCTGGCGAGCGCGATCAACACTGCCGTCTCGACCAGCTCGCCCGCCGCGCCGATCAAATCTCCTGTCATCCCGCCGAGCCAGCGCCGGTAAAATGCACGCAGCGCGAGCGTTACCACGGCGGCGATCAAGCAGGCCCGTAACGCGTGCAGCATCACCAGCGGTGCGAGCGCAATCACCGCGATCACCGTTGCGACCCGTAAGTTGCGGCGTCGATCGCGCGATAGCATCGCGGAGCCGGCCCCCTCCGGGCGTAAATAATCCAGACTGCTGGCCAGTGCGACCATCGCCCATCGGCCTAAGCCCGGCGCCATGTAAAGCATCGCATAACGCTGCGTTCCGCCAGTTCCCGCGATCGCGATGACCTTGAGACCTATTACGAAAACCAGTGCGATCGCGCCGAAGCTTCCGATGCGGCTGTCGCGCAAAACTTCGAGCGCGCGTTCGCGGTTGCGTCCCGCTCCGAGCGCGTCTGCCGTATCGGCGATGCCATCGAGATGGAGCGCACCGGTCAGCGCCGTCAAGATCAAGACGATCAGGGCCGCTCGCAGCGGATGGCCCAATAACGGCGCGAGCAGCCAATCCACCGCGCATAGCGTCAAGCCGATGGCGAAACCGACCAGCGGAAACCATCCGAAGGAGGCCGCGACATCAGCCGGTGCGGCGGCGTTCGCGGGCCCGGCGGGAAGAATCGTGAGAAAGGAGATCGCGAGCCGCACCTGCAATAGCCATTGCGCGATGCCGGATTTGCGCCGCGCACCCGCCGCATGCGGATTTTCCCTGGCCGGCGCGCGGTCCTGATGACGATTCTGATCGTTGCGATCACCGCTGTCGCTTGGACTATCAGGATCAGTATGCGGCGGTGCGCTCGCGCCCATCTCGTCGGACGGATCGCTCATTCGATTTTCTCCGACACGCCTGCGCTCTCGAACGTCGCCATCTCGTGGTAAAGGGCGAGTGCGGCCTGAATCACGCTCATCGCGAGCGCCGCGCCACTGCCTTCGCCGAGCCGCATATCAAGGTCGAGGATCGCGCGCACACCCATCGCATGCAGTGCGAGCGTATGACCGCCCTCGGCCGATCGGTGGCCGAATATCATATGTTCGCGAAGGCCAGGACGAATGCGTTCGGCCGCGGCAGCCGCCGCCGTCGCGATAAAGCCGTCGACTACCACCAGCACCCGCGCCGCGGCGGCGCCGAGGCATGCCCCCGCCATCGCGGCTATCTCCAGTCCGCCGATGGCTGCCAGCATCGACAGTCCGTCGCCGAGAGCTGCCCGATGCAGCCGCAAAGCCGTCTCGATAACCTCCACCTTGCGTGCGAGTGCGCGGTCGTCAACACCGGTGCCGCGCCCTGCGATGCGCGCCGGCTCTATTCCCGTGACTGCGGCGAGAATCGCGGCTGCGGGCGTGCTATTGGCAATACCCATCTCGCCGATGCCCAGCAACGTGGTTCCCCCCGCTGCTGCATCGCGCGCCGTTTCGATGCCGATTTCGATTGCGTGGCGGACCTGCGCATTCGTCATCGCGGGGCCCTCGAGAAAATTTCGAGTGCCGGCGGCAACCCGCCGATAACGAACGCCTGTGAACGGCGTCGTGCTGGTGTCGGTCTCGACGCCGACGTCGGTGACAATCAATTCATAACCGAAGAATCGCGCGAGAACGCTAATCGCGGCGCCACCCGCGCCGATGTTGCGCAGCATCTCGACCGTGACTGCCTTTGGATAAGCGCTGATGCCGGCCTCGGCGATGCCATGATCGGCGACGAAAACGGCGATCGTACCACGTCCGCTCGCGGCCTCGGGGTCGTGGCGAACGGCCGCATATTGACGCACGATCTCCTCGAGATAGCCGAGGCTGCTGCGTGGTTTGGTCAATGAGTCGAGACGCAAAGCTGCAATTCGTGCGGCTTCGGCATCGGACGTTTCGATAGCTCCCAGCGTATCTTCAAGTATGCTCATTCGCGATCGCTCCACGGTATTCGCGCGCGGCTGCGACGATGCGCTCGTTGTCCGGGCGGTTCCGAATACCGGCGCGGTAGAGTCCGGGGCCGCATCCGGGCAGCGAACGCAAATCGCGCACCGCGATCGCGCGGCTCAGCATAAAAGCGCCGAATGAATCCTCGCCATTTTCGCGCGCCGCAAGCATCAGGAAGTTGGCAGTCGAAGGAAAGACGCGCAAGTGCAGATTCTGGGCGAGGCCGCCGGCGAGATATTCGCGTTCGATCGCCATCAACTCGCGAGTACGCGCGATATACTCATCGGCAACGCCGATGCACGCAATTCCGACCCGCTCTGCGACGGCGTTCACCGACCATGGCTCAAGCATCGCGCGCAGCCGTGCAATCGACGAGGCGGAGGCTACGACGAAGCCCAACCGTAGACCCGGGATCGCAAAAATCTTCGTCATCGATCGCAGGACGATCACATTGGGTACACGCGAAATCAACTCAGCCATCGATCTAGCGTCTGCGGAAAAATCGATGAAGGCTTCGTCGAATACGCAGTTCGCGTCGAAGCGGGCGCATTCAATCGCGATCGCCGTTGCCTGATCGAACGATACCATCGAGCCGGTCGGGCTGTTCGGCCGACCCAGCAAAATCGCGTCAGCGCCGGCCTCGAGCGCGCACGTGACGTCATCCATGCGCCAGGCGAAGTCGTGCTCGCGAGACAGTTCGATCGCGTGTGGCGCCGCTTCGGCAAGGATCAGCGCGTTAGAGATTTCGCTGAAGGTCGGTATGACTACCACTGGCCGCCGCCAGCACATGACGCGCGCAAGCAAATAGATCAATTGAGTCGAACCGTTGCCCACCAGAACATTGTCGGCTTCGACGCCGATCCACTCAGCGAGCCGGCTGCCGAGTGCGTCCGCGTACGGCGCGGGATAGCAGGCCAGTGCTGTGGCAGCGCGATGGTACGCCTCGATCGCGGCGGGCGGCGGGCCCAGCGGATTGATGCTCGTAGTGAAATCGATCACCCCATCGGGCGTCGCGCCTCCATGCACACGGTCGATCGGAATCGGCGCCATCGCACCGAAGCGGCCAGTGAATCTTTCGCTAGCACTCATGGGCTCGCACTGATGCCGAATGGAATTGCCTGTGTTGGAGGACACTTCACGCAAACACCTTGACGATCATAGGCCGCGCGAAAGCAAGCAGACAAAACGCCACCGCGGTCGCGATTCTCATCATGGAGCGCGCCGAAGCTATATCGGTAACGGACGCGTCGCGCTCCGCATCGCCCATCAACGCTCGGTGCTCGATCTCACCACCATAGATCGCATCGCCACCGAGCTGGATGCCGAGTGCTCCAGCGACCGCGGCCTCCGGAAATCCCGCGTTGGGACTCGAATGCTTGTGCGCGTCCGCGCGGCAGATCGCCGATGCGTGGGAGGCACGACCAGTCACGAAGTGCGCAGCCGCGATTATGCACATGGCAGTCAGCCGCGCGGGAAGGTAATTCGCGAGGTCGTCGAGGCGCGCTGCCGCCCGCCCAAAAAAAAGATAACGCTCGTCGCGATAGCCAATCATCGAGTCGAGCGTGTTAACGGCCTTGTATGCAATCGCGGCAACGGGGCCACCCACGAAGAGAAACAATAGCGGGGCGATCACGCCATCGGAAGTGTTTTCGGCAACCGACTCGACCGTCGCGCGAATCATTCCTGAGCGATCGAGCGTATCGGGATCGCGACCAACCAGTGCTGGCAGCATGTTCCGCGCAAGCGCCTCGTCGTTAAACTTGAGTGCGCGCTCCACGTGATAAGCGGCATCGTCGAGTCCGCGCAAGGCGAGCGTCGTCCATGCGAAGAGAATCGCGACGATCGCTCCAAGCGGTTCGGCGATGCGCGACGCGCCCGCGACAATTATCCATACGATGGCGGCAGACAATGCGATCGTAGCGAGCGCGAGAATAACGCCGTTACGAAGATCGCGACGCTCGACGCCAGTGCGCAAAATCCGCTCGCCGAAGGAGATCGCCGCGCCGATGAGGCGCACCGGATGCGGCATCCACGGTGGATCGCCTGCCACGAGATCGATCGCCAGCGCAGTTGCGATGAGCGGCGCAGATAAATGAAACGCGTAATTCAATTGTGCTAATCAGTTGAGGGCGCGCGCGATCGCGATGGCACAACTGCGCATCACCGCGCGGCCGATCAGTTCACCCGGCAAAGTGTGCTTGCCGCAATAAACGATCGAATTCGCACGCGATGCCGGCACTGGTGCTGCGACGGCGATACAATCCGTTCCGGTGCCCGTTGCGATTGCGCCCGATCTCACGCTCGCCACTCCGGCGTCGGAGATCGCGGCGACACGCGCCTCGACCGTGATTTGCAACGCTTCGGCCATCGCCGCACGCGTCAGCGGTTGGTTGATCGCGACAATTATATTGATCGTCCCCGGCTTGACCGCAGGCGTTTTGCACCCTTCGTTTTCGGTCCCGCGTGGCACGCCAACCGTCGCGCGATCACCCACCCGCAGCGCGTTCGAGCATCCCGCACTGCACCAGGCTGCAACTGTTAGATCGCCGCGTGCGAGCGTCGCATGACCTGCGCGCGCGATTTGTGCACCGGTCATCATCGCGACCGCGCGCCGCGGATCCCGCCCCAATGCTCGCACGACGCTCATCAAATGCCCGCGGGGCGCTTCGGTGGCGGTATAATCGCCCATTTGGATCTGATGGTTCACAATCAAATCAGCGCGCCTGAATCCGCCGCCCAGCGGAGCCCATCCGAGCACCAGCCATGGTGCCGGCAGAGCAACCGCGAGTGTGCGTCCCCGAATCGACCAGCGCCACGGTTTGCTATTCACCGCGCGGTTTAGAAATGGCGTTCGGAACATCCGTGCCCACGGTCCGCGGCTCGGCATCGGACGGCGCAGCGTCAGCGAAAAGACCGCGCCAAATTTCCGGACTCTGAACCAGATCGGCCAGCGTGTGTCCGTCACTCTCCGTGCTGCCCTTCCACGAATCGAAGTGAAGCAGCGCGCGCGCCGGCATCCGCGCCGCCCATTCGGCGCTCTCAAGCACCGGTTGATCGGGGAACGCTTCGACGTAGCCGATGCAGAGGTAGGCGACCGGGATGATATGGTTCGGAATCGAGAAGATCTCGCCCAGCGTCTCATTGCGCACGATGCTGACCCAACCGACACCGAGTCCTTCGGCGCGTGCTGCCAGCCACAGGTTCCCTACGGCGAGACAGGTCGAATAGACCTCAACCTCGCGAATGCTGACTTTGCCAAGTACCGCGGGTCCGAAGCGATCGGGTTCGCAAGTGACGATCAGATTGAGCGGCGCTTCGAGAATGCCTTCGAGCTTTAGTGCAAGAAACTTGCGCAGGCGATCACCGGTGAATTGCGCGGCGTTGATCACGCGCTCCTGCTCGAAGACGCGTTTGACCTCGCGCCGGCGCTCGGTGTCGCGCACCACAATGAAATCCCAGGGTTGCGTGAAACCAACGCTGGCTGCGTGATGCGCGGCGACGATCACGCGCGCGAGCACTTCGTCCGGCACCGCGTCAGGAATGAACTTGCGGATATCCCGGCGGCGGAATATCGCCTCATAGAGCCCGCGCTGATATTCGGCGGACAAGGCATGATGATCCGTTGCGCGCATAGGTCCGCCGCCGTGGTTATCCTGTGACAAAGCGATCTTGCCGTTCAGCGATCAAATTGCGGTAGCGAAGGCGCGCGCATACGCGCCCCGCATCCGCCGAGGATTGCCTCAGGCGGCCGCCTTGCGCGCTGCTTCGAGGGTGCTCTCGAAGTTAGGCTGATTGGCAACTTCCTTGACGTATTCGACGTGTACGATTTTGTCGCTCTGGTCGACCACGAAGACTACGCGCGCGAGCAGGTATAGCTCCTTGATCAGGACGCCGTAGGTCTCACCGAAATGGGCGCCGCGATAGTCGCTGAGCGTAGTCACCTTGTCGACGCCCGCCGCGCCACACCAGCGTGACTGCGCGAACGGCAGGTCCATCGAGACCGTCAGCACCACGACGTTTTCCGGTAGCTTCGCGGCTTCTTCATTGAAGCGACGCGTCTCGGCATCGCAGACCGGCGTGTCGACCGACGGAATCGTCGAGATGATTTTGACCTTACCCTTGTAATCGTCGAGCGAAACGGGTTTCATGCCAGCGCCGATCAACTTGAAAGCGGGCGCGGTTTCGCCAACTTTGAGCTCGGGTCCGATCAGAGTAAGTGGGTTGCCGCGCATCGTGACGGCACCCGCGCGTTCTTGCGCCATAACTGATTCTCCTTAGAAGATAATAGATTAAGTCTTGGGCCTCTGACTTTAACGGCTCCGGGCGCCGCCGTAAACAAGAAGTGCGATCCGCCAATTTCTTTTTTATTGGAATTGGCCTGGCAATTCCCCTCCCTTCTGATCAATCACAATGATGACCCTCCGTGATAATAATTTCGCGCTGGTGACTGTGCCTGCGCGTGGATAGAATTGGATACAGTTGTAGTCTCCAACCTTCCGAGGTCTCATCGGATCGGCAAAATCATGAAAAGATCCACCAGTGCCATCGCGCAAGTGAAACCGAACGGGCTTTCAACGATTCGTCGGCGCGTACATCGATCGCTCAGGGCTGCCGGGATGGGCACCCGTCCCATCGTAGCGGTTTTCGGAAGTTCGCAGCCGCGGCGCGACGACGAGCTCTACAAATCGAGCCTGCTGATGGGCGAGTTGCTCGGACGCCTGGGCTTCGACGTGATGACCGGCGGCTACAAGGGCGTAATGGAGGCGGTCACCGTGGTGCGCATGGCGCAGGCGCTCGCGTTGCCGGTATCACGATGAGGCGTTGGGAGAGTCGGGTTAATCGCTATGTGACAGCCGAGATTCACACGGCCAACTTCTATGAACGTTTCCGCTGGCTGGTCGATCGCGCCGACGCCTACGTCGCCATGGCCGGTGGTATCGGCACACTCGCAGAAGTCACTTTCATCTGGCAGGAACTGCAGCTCGGGATGGTGCCGAAGCGACCGCTGGTATTGGTTGGGCCGCGCTGGCGGGCGCTCTTCAAATGCTTCGCCGATCAACTTATCGCAACACCCGGCATTTACGATCCGATGGAGTTGGTCGATACGCCGGAGGCCGCGGCGGATTTTCTGCGCGACAGCTTTGGACTCGAGCCCAGCGAATCGCGCACAGCGCCGAAGCCGCGCGCCGCTATTTGATATTCGAACTTGCGAATCGTGCCCGGCGTTCCTCCTCGATCAGATCGGCGTCCTCTTGAGGCGGACGCGGGGGCAGAAAGTTGCCGGTATAGTCGGTCTCTTCCCATTGACGGTCGTGGGCATCCCACACGTAGGGCAATTCGACGATCGTGCCGGGCTTGCCGATCGTTTCAAACCTCCGTAACGCGTCGCGCACAATCTGTCTCTGCAAATCCGGCTGATGTGGCTTGCCGGTCTGATGGCCCAGTGGAAAATTTACGAATACCGCGCGCGGCGGATTTACGGATCGCGTGATATCCAGCGCCGAAGTCATGCATAGCGTCGGTATTCCCGCCGCCTCAACCACTCGTGCAATCAGCCCCACGGACTGATGGCATACGGGTCATGCAGGCACCAGGTAGAAGGCCTCGACGTGCGCTCGTTTCAATTCGTCCGCGATTCTCGGCGCGAGTTCCTCGCGTATCTTGCGCGCCGAGTAAACCCCTCCCATGAAGCTGTACGCGGGATCGGCCAGTTCGCCAATTGCCCCTTCGGCCTCCAGTTCGCGCAACCGCGCGAGCGGAAAGACACAGTTGTGATCGGCTTCGGCGTCGACCGTGCGGTAACCGAAGTGCCATACGCTGAGCTCGTTTTGCGTAGCATTCTTTGGAATCATTCGATAGCTGGCGTCTTCGCGATGGAAACGCGGCTGGTCGCGATAGAGGATTCCGCCGGAACTCATCACTGCGAGCTTTGACTGCGCAATCGGTTTGTCCAGCGGCGTCCACGGTGGAGTATCCTGGTTCACCGCCCATCGATACGGCAAATAGCTACTGTAAAGCTCGCGCGTACGCGGAATATACTCAACCGGCATGCCTGCCTCCGTCCTCTGACGCTTTCATCTTACTACTGTGTGACGATGGTCGGTCAATCGCCCCATGCGGCTCCGGGCGGCCATATGCGGTTCACGACAATGCCCGGCAAAATCCTCCGTCAACTACCCTTCGGCGGGAACATCATCTTTTCGGCGTGATACTCGCGAGCGATCAAATCGATAAAGCCATGGCGCACTGGCCATTCCAGGCGGCTGTCGCGCCAGTGAATGCGGCCGTCGGGCCCCTCGAATTCCGCTGCGATGTTGTTCACCCCCGACCACGCCTTGGCTGCGCGCTCGTGGCTGGCCGCGACCGCAGGTATCTGGCGCATCCGATCCATCCACGCCCGCATGCGCGGCAAATTGCTCATATCGATCTTCATCGAGCGCGCGAGTGGCGCATGACAAATCGCGGAGAAATCGGCAAGACTTACTTCACCGCAGAAATAATTGCGGTCGCCAAGCTCGCGCTCCAATACTCCCATCAGCGCCCGGCATTCGTCACGTGCGGCCTCCTGTATCGCGCTTGCTTCCGGAGCGTCCTTGCGCAACACGCCGAGAAAATAACCGAAGCCAACGGCGTCGAAGGTGCGGTCGCACAAATCTTCGATCGTGCGCATCCGGGATCGCTCGAACGCATCGCGCGGATAGACCGGCGGTTCCGGATAGACCTGCTCCAGGTACTCGCTGATGACGGTCGAATCTGCAATCGAGCGTCCGTCATCAAGCACCAGCACCGGCACTTCGGCGCGCGCGGACGTGCTGCGCAAATCCTCTTTGCGGTCGAGCGAATAGCAACGCTCGAGCGGCTCGTAAGCGATGCCTTTGTAGTCGAGCACGATCCTGACCTTGCGCGCGTACGGGCTGGTTGCGAATGTGAACAGCTTCATCGATAGGTTCTCCCGTTGACGGTCGTTACTGAGTGGGCTCGGTGCGCCGCCGAATTCCCTCGCCCGCTCGCAGTCCGCCATCGACGATCAGCTCCGTCCCGGTGATGTACGCGGCGTCATCCGAGAGCAGAAAAACGATCGCCTTCGCGATTTCCCATGGCGTGCCCTGCCGTCCCATCGGAATGCGTGGCGCAACGCGCGCCTCGCGGTCGCCGATCTCGCGCCGCACCATTGAGGAGTTGATGAGCCCCGGCAGGATCGTGTTCACGCGGACGTGATCGCGCGCATGGCGCACAGCGACCGATCGCGATAATCCCAGCAGCGCCGCCTTGGTCGCCTCGTAGGCGATTCCAGCGCCCGCGATCACCGCCGACAACGACGAGACGTTGACGATCGCGCCACCGCCCGCTTTTATAATTTCGGGCACCGCATAACGCATCATCAGAAAATGACTGCGCAAGTTGACCGCATATACTTTTTCAAACTGATCGGTGGTCGTGTTGAGGAGCGATCCGCCCGCTGCGATGCCGACATTGTTGACCAGCAGATGGATCGCGCCAAATTGTTTCGCCGTATCCGCGACCACGCGCCGGCAATCGTCCTCCTTGCTGACGTCACATGCGATCGCCGCGGCCTTGCCGCCCTCGGCTACGATCGCGTCGGCGGTCTGCTGTGCAAGCGCGAGGTTGAGGTCCGCCGCCATCACGATCGCCCCTTCGCGGGCGGCCACAATCGCCGTTGCGCGGCCATTACCGATCGAAAGTTTCTCTCCGGCGTTTGGCGGACCGTCGGCGCCGCCGCCAGCTATCAGCGCAATCTTATCGTCGAGGCGTCCCATCGCGAGTCCCTCCCGTTCTGTCTTGATCAAGCCACACTGAAGTTCGCGCAACAAATATCGCAAAGCGCGCCGGATTGCACGGTGCTGGAATTAGTCCGTTCACGCTCGATTTCCAATTGGCCGAAGTAAGTATAATGCAGACCATGATATTACTAACCCTGCGGCAGGTACTATCGATATGAGTATGCGGATCGAGGACTATGCCCTTATTGGGAACACTTACACCGCCTGCCTGGTGGGACGCGACGGCTCAATTGACTGGCTCTGCATGCCGCGCTTCGATTCCGGCGCCTGTTTCGCCGCGCTGCTCGGCACGCCCGAAAACGGCCGGTGGCTGATCGCTCCAGACGCGGGAGTCACTACCGTCCGCCGGCAATATCGTGGTGACACGCTCGTGCTCGAGACCGAATTCGAGCTCGCCGAGGGCGGACGCGTCGCGATTATCGACTTTATGCCGATCTGCGAGAGCGACAGCCGCATCGACCTGATTCGCATAGTTGAGGGCCGTCGTGGCGTGGTGCCGATGAGCATGGAAGCGGTCTTTCGCTTCGATTACGGACGCATCGTTCCGTGGGTCCGCAGCCGCGACTATGGCCTCAGTGCGGTCGCCGGTCCCGACGCCGTACAATTGCGCACGCCGGTGGAAATGCATGGGGAGAACCTCAAGACCGTCGCCAGCTTCAGCGTCGCGGAGGGCGATCGAATTCCGTTTACCCTCACTTGGTATCCGTCGCATCTCCCGGAACCGGAGGAGCGACCGCCGTTCAAATTGCTTGACGATAGCGAAAAATACTGGCGTGATTGGTCCGCCCGCTGCCACGACGTCGGCAAATGGCGCCCTCAGGTTATTCGATCGCTGATCACACTAAAGGCGCTCACTTTCAGCCCCACCGGCGGCATCGTCGCCGCGCCAACCACCTCACTGCCCGAATGGATCGGGAGCGTGCGCAATTGGGATTACCGTTATTGCTGGCTGCGCGACGCGACCTTCACGCTTTACGCGCTGTTGAGTTCCGGCTTCACCGAGGAGGCGACAGCATGGGGCGCATGGCTGTTGCGGGCGATTGCCGGACAGCCCGCCCAGATCCAGATAATGTACGGTATCGCCGGTGAACGCCGCCTGACCGAATTCGAGGCGCCCTGGCTGCCGGGCTACGAAAATAGCGCGCCTGTGCGGCTCGGTAACGCCGCTCACGATCAGTTCCAGCTCGACGTATACGGCGAAATCCTTGATGTCTTCCACGTCGCCCGGCGCTATGGTTTCACTCCCGGCGAGGACACTTGGAACGTCGCTCGGGTGATGATGGATTTCGTCGAACAACATTGGCGCGAACCCGACGAGGGCATTTGGGAGGTGCGCGGACCGCGCCGCCATTTCACCCACTCCAAGGTGATGGCCTGGGTGGCTGCCGATCGCGCGATAAAAGCGGTCGAAAAGCTCGGGCGCAAGGGGCCGGTCGATCGATGGCGGGCGCTCCGCGATGCGATTCACGCCGACGTCTGTCACTCTGGCTTCCGCGCCGATCGCAATGCGTTCGTGCAGTACTATGGCTCCGATACGCTCGATGCCTCCGTTTTGATGATACCGCTGGTGGGTTTTCTGCCGGCAACCGATCCGCGCATCGTCGGTACCGTCGCGGCGATTCAGCGCGACCTGATGGACGACGGCCTCGTCCGCCGCTATTCGACTGATGTCCCGGGTGTCGACGGTTTGCCGCCCGGAGAAGGCGTATTCCTGCCGTGCACCTTCTGGCTCGCCGACAACCTCGCGATGATGCACCGTTACGACGAAGCGCGTGCAATCTTCGAACGGCTCGTGAGCCTGTGCAACGACGTCGGTCTCCTCTCCGAGGAATACGATCCGCACGGCAAACGTCTGTTGGGCAACTTCCCGCAAGCCTTCACCCACGTCTTTCTGATCAATACCGCCCACAATCTCTCGCGCGCCGAAGGTCCCGCCAAAGAACGCGCCAAATCCTGAATTCCTGCTCGCGAATGCGGGTAAACTCGCACTCGCGGCGCCTCCGATGCTATGACTGCGCATATTCGCCGCGTCTCAATCGGCAAACGAGCATTACTCGGGGAGGAGCGAATATGGCCCAGAGCGCCAGTAGCTGGAATTACACCAAGGGTCTTCACGATCTCGGTAACGGCTGCTATGGCTATCTGCAGCCGGACGGTTCCTGGGGCTGGAGTAACGCCGGACTGGTCGTTGACGGCGGCGAATCCCTACTGGTTGATACACTATTCGACCTGAAGCTCACGCGTGCGATGCTCGATACCATGCGCCTCGCGGAACCTAAGGCGACCGCTCGCATCGGTGCGCTCGTCAATACTCATTCCAATGGCGATCATGTATTCGGCAACGAGTTGGTCGCGGGCGCCGAGATCATCGCGTCCAAGGCCTGCGCCGAGGAGATGATGCACGACGGCGGTGCTAAGCGCCTCGCCGACTTCAAGCACAACGCGGCGGGCATGGGTGAGGCTGGACGCTTTTTTGCGGAAATCTTCGCGCCGTTTGACTTCGACGGCATTAATATCGCGATGCCGACACGCACCTTCGAGGGTACGCTCGACTACGCCGTCGGCGCCAAGACTGTGCGCCTGATCCAGGTCGGTCCCGCTCATACGCGCGGCGATGTTCTCGCCTACGTTCCCGCGGATCGCGTCATCTTCACCGGCGACATCCTCTTCGTTAATGGCCATCCGATAATCTGGGCCGGCCCCGTCGGCAATTGGATCAAGGCCTGCCAGTTGATGATCGACCTCGACGTCGAGACCGTCGTTCCTGGCCACGGACCGATTACCGACAAGGTGGGTGTCGCTGCCGTCAAGGGCTACCTCGAATATATCGAGCGCGAGGCGCGCCGCCGCTTCGACGCTGGGATGCCGGTGTTTGAGGCCGCGCAGGATATCTCGCTGGCCGACTACTCATCGTGGGGCGATGCCGAGCGTATCGTCATCAACGTAGCGACGCTCTACGGCGAATTCTCCAGCGGCAAGTCTTATAGCGCCGGCGAGCTTTCCGACGACGGCAAGCCTACTGGCGGTTCCGCCGCAACTCCCTCGATCGGCGAACTCTTCGCAATGATGGCGAAACTCCGCAACTCCCGCCGCCATTGAGATCGCTCGCCAATCGCGGCCTATCGTGTGAATGAACTGAAAGACCATTTCGTCCACGATACGGTCGTCACCACTCGTGCGCGAGGTCTGCTTGACTGCTGGGTCGGGCCGCATCTTCGAAATGAAGTGCCGACTGTAGAACCCGCGCAGTTGTCGCTCGCCACGATGGTCGACGGAGCCTCTAGACTTTTCAACACTTTATATGGACAACGATGTGCGAGGGTGGCTTTTTTTGAAAAGCTACTTTGAGGTAGGCCTCAGATGCTAGCGACCGTAAAAGAGTTCCTTCAGCAGGTGTATAACGATTTCTCGGAAGACGAATGTCCCTCGATGGCCGCAGCTTTGGCGTACGCGACGCTATTTTCCCTGCCATCTCTCTTACTGATCATCATCTTCGTTGCGGGACTCGTTCTTGGTCCGCAGGCTGCGAGCGGCCAAATCGAATCGAAACTGAGTGGGGCGATGGGCCCGCAGGCAGCCGCGCAAATCCAGACCATGGTGAGCAACGTTGCTCAGAATCATACCGGTGGCTTAGTCGCGACCGCGCTGGGATTTGCCGGACTGATACTTTCGGCGACTAGCCTGTTGCTTCAACTTCAGCAGTGTCTCAACAAAGCCTGGAAGGTGCGCGTGATCGGATCCGGCTTAAGGCATTTCGCGATGGAGCGCCTACGCTCAATTCTTCTGCTGTTTGGAGCCGGGGTCCTTGCGATGATCTCGGTCGCAGCGAGTTCTGTGATTTCGGCGTTAACGAAGATGATACCTTTTCCCGACGCGGTTCACGTTGGCGAGATGGTCACATCATTGGCGATGTTTACGGTGGTTTTCGCTGCGATTCTAAAATCGATACCCGATGTACACCTGCGCTGGGGCGACGTTTGGGTGGGTGGCATCTTTATCGCCGTGCTGTTCGTGGTCGGAAAGTTTCTAATCGCGATCTACATGGCGCACGCGGTCAAGGCCAGCGTGTATGGGGCCGCTGGGTCTCTCGCCTTGATTCTATTGTGGACTTACTACTCCGCCCTGATCTTCCTATTGGGAGTCGAATTCACCCAGGTATGGGTACGCAGCCAAGGACGCGAAGTCTCGCCGAAAGAAGGGGCCGTCCGCATGGAGCAGGCTGTCTAACAACCAAATGATGGCCGAACGCTTAAGCCAGTTTTAGGACTCCGAGGCCATTCCCCGCGCGCCGTTCGCTGCCTATGAAATGGGTGCGAGAGGCGACCCATCGCTGGCGCCTTGCCTCACTCGGTGCGCGGCGTTCTTCATGCTTTACTCCCTGCGACGCAATAGCGGAATGGAAAAAACCAGTTGATGCGAATCCGCTCTGCCGGGATTCCGGCGTCTGCGACGAGGCGCCGCCAATCCGCCGCGGTAAAGGCGCGAGCCACCGATATCGGCCCGTCATGCCGGACCATGGGACCGGCTCCCAGAAGGCGCATCGCATAACGGATGAAAAAAAAGGGCAGGGGATGGCGGTGCAGATCGTTGATGAACCATCCCTGGATTGCATGGCAATCCATCCACTGAAGGAATTTCACGACCTCGCCATCGGACAGGTGATGCGTGAAAAGAGAGCTTATAATGAAGTCGGCCCGACGGTCCGGATCGAATGAAAAAATATCGGAGGTTTCATATTGAATCGGCACATCAGCCGGCGTGAAACTTTCTGCTGATTTTTTAGACCAGGGATTGAGATCAACGCCGGTGAGATGGATCTCGCGCCCGCTCCGCGGAGCCCATTTCCAGATCTTGCGCAGCATGCCGCCGCCGCCGCTGCCAACATCCAAGATAGACACCGGCTGCCGGGATTTAACGCCGCTCAAAGTCCGTTTCAGCCAATGGAGAGTTGGGCGGTAAGCGAGGGTGCAGACGTTGACAATCTCGAGACCGCGCAGGCAATTTTGGAAGTCCTCGAAACCGATCGCGTCTCCATCCATCATTTCCAGCTGATGACTGCGGCAGCTAAAATCCTGCTCCATCATTTCCCAAGCTCTTTTTCCAGACGCGCAGTACGCTTTCGAGAATCAACCCGCTCCGAAATGCCATCGCATAATAAGGTCTACTGCGGTTATCGTCGTAGACTAGCTCTTCCCGACCGCCTGATGAAGTCGAAAATCGCAGGAGCCACCGCGGCATCTTCCGTTTGCGATGCCCGCAGCATTTGGCGCATCTGCCTCTTCAGTGTTACCTAGGGAAAGCTTCGAGATTGATTTGGAGCTCATCACTCAGGGAGGCGATACACCGATCATGGACTATAGCGCATACGAATTTCTCAAGATCGAAGTCACCGAACGCGTCGCCACAGTAACCATCAACCGGCCCGACCGCCTGAATGCCGTCAATGCGGCGCTCCATCATGAATTCGAGCAGATCTGGTTGGACCTAGCCGAGGATCGCGACGTCAATGCCATCCTTCTGACCGGCGCGGGGAAGGCGTTTTCCGTCGGCGGCGACATCACCAGCCGAGACAAACCCACCAAGAGCAAGGGCCGCGGCGGACGCCGTATCGTGATGGCCGACGGCCGCCGCGTGATCGAAAACCTGCTCGATGTCGAACAACCGATCGTTGCCGCGATCAATGGTGACGCCCTCGGTTTCGCCGCCAACGTCGCTCTTCTATGCGACATAACGGTAGCGTCGGAAACCGCTAAGTTGGCCGATACCCACGTCGCGTTGGGCGCAGTTGCAGGCGACGGCGGCGCCGTGATTTGGCCGCTCCTGATCGGTCCCAACCGCGCCAAGGAATTCCTGATGCTCGGCGATTCCATCAACGGTGCCGACGCTGCCCGAATCGGCCTCGTGAATTACGCCTTACCCGCGGATCAGGTGCTGCCCAAGGCCCGGGAACTCGCGCAACGGCTGGCGGATGGACCCACCTGGGCCATTCGATGGAGCAAGCTCGCCGTGAATAAGTGGCTTAAGCAGCAGGCTAACCTGATCATGGACGCCGGTCTCGCCTACGAGGCCATCACTCTCACAACGCAGGATCATAAGGAATCTGTGAAAGCCCTAAGCGAGAAGCGCAAGCCAAACTATATCCGAGCGAAATAATACGCCGGCGGCGAGATGCGCATCCGCAAACCCGATTAACTGTTGGTCCGATCGGGCCGTTCAAACGAGGGTCCCGAAAACCCAGTGCCGAACTTAATCCGGGTGTTGCCGGTGTTCATCCCGCCGTCGACCACCATCGCAGTCCCGGTGATCCATTCCGCGTCGTCGCTGGCGAGAAACAGCGCCATCGCGGCGATATCTTCGGGGCGGCCTGCGCGTGGAATCGGCTGCGACTTCGCCATACTCTCGCGGGCCGCGTCCTCACCACCACGCATCCCACGGTAAACCAGGGGCGTGAGGATGCCGCCCGGGCAAATGCAGTTGACGCGGATACGATCGCGGCCGAGTTCAATCGCGGCGCTTTCGGTGAGACTGACCACCGCGGCCTTGGCGGCGCTGTAGGCATGCAGCCCGGCAACTCCACGCAGACCGGCAACCGACGAGGTCGAAATAATTGACCCACCGCCGACTTTGCGCATCGGTTCGATCGAGTACTTGATGCCCAGGAAGACCGCGCGTGTCAGGATCACGAAGCTCTTGTCCCAATCCGGCGCGGTAGTGTCTTCAAGGCGCCCCGTCGCCCCACCGATTCCGGCGTTGTTATAAGTGATGTCGAGCCGGCCGTACTCGCTCACGGCGCGATCGATCATCGCTTTGATACCGGCATCGGTCGATACGTCCGTATGTTGAAAGACTGCGCGACCGCCACCAGCCGCGATTTCCGATATCGTTGCCTCGCCCGCTTGCGAATTGAGATCGGCGACCACGACTGCGGCGCCTTCCTTGGCGAAACGCAGCGCGGTTGCGCGTCCCATGCCACTGGCGGCGCCGGTTATTACTGCTACTTTTCCATCGAGCTTGCCCATGATTTCTCCTCTTTGCGGGAAGGTCCGGTCACGAAATCTATTCGACTTGTCCAATAATTGACAACCAATTGACAACAGGAAGAGACACCTGATTAAGGCAGATCAATAGGTTCGTAACGATTGCGCCAACCGCCAGCGTATAACCGACAGCCGAAGGGAGAAAGTCCAATGCCATTGCTGTACGAGAAACACGGTCATATCGTCATTTTGACCTTGAGCCGTCCGGAAGCGCGAAATGCCTGGAGCAATGATTTCGCGACGGGCTTGCAGGAACGGCTGCCCGAACTCGAGGACGACAACGATGTCCGCTGCGTCGTGCTTACCGGTGACGAGCGGGGTGGCGCTTTCAGTGCGGGCGCCGACCTCAAGAATCCGCGAACGCATACCGAGAGTTCGGTGGCTCATTTTATTGAGGGATTGCCGCGTCGGCGCCGTTCAAGTCCGATTGTGCAGATCTCGGAGTTTGCCAAGCCGATCGTGGCAGCGGTCAACGGTTACGCCATTGGCATCGGCTGCATTCTCACATTTTGCTGCGATCTGATCGTCGCGTCGGAACGCTCCGAGTGGCGTCTGCCGCAAGTCGCACTGGGCATCCTGCCCGCACAGGGCGGAGCACTGCGGGCCTCGCGATGGATTGGGAAGGGACAGGCGATGCGTCTGGCGCTAGGATTTCCATTGCCCGCGGAGGAAGCATATCGCATCGGGCTAGCGCAATGGCTCGTGCCACATCACGATCTGATGCCGCAGGCGATGCAAGTGGCGGAGCACATCGCGTCGTTATCGCCGTTGGCGGCGCGCGTCGCGAAGGAGTCCCTCAACTCCGGGCTGAACGTCCCGCTCGATGAAGCGGCTCACGCAGATCTGTATCGCTTTATGGCACTCGAGCTGACTGAAGATAAGGTCGAGGGTCACCAGGCCTGGCGCGAGCGCCGTAAGCCCGACTTCAAGGGCCGGTAACTCCATCGTCCTCATCACGGGAATACCGGGAATACGACGAGTAGCAGGAAGCAGTAGGATTTAGCTACGTCAAAGAACTTCTCTTTGGCGTTGCGATGGGGAAGGGCTTGATGTCCCTAATGATGATGCGGGGACGATGTCGTTTCAATCAACCCTTCCCCTATTGCGCTGTCATGTATCATTCGTTTGGAGTTGTCAGAGCTGGGGGCTAAGGATATTGACAAATAACCACAAGGAATCCATCCCATGCTCAAAATCGCTATCCTCGACGACTACGCCAAGGTCGCCCTTCAATCGGCCGACTGGTCCGTACTTCAGGGTAAAGCGGAACTCACCGTCTTCGATCGGCACCTCTCGCAGAACGAGGGGGCATCGTTACTGCAAACATTCGACGTCCTATGCACCGTCCGCGAACGGATGAGTCTGCCACGCAGCCTGTTCGAGCGATTGCCCAATCTCAAGCTGGTCACCATCATCGGGATGTCCCTGCCTAATCTGGACATGGCGGCCGCGACCGATCACGGCGTGATCGTTGCCCATTCCAACTTCGCCAGCCCGATATATGCCGGTATTTTCAATGCGACTCCGGAACTGACGTGGGCACTGATGATCGCCGTCGTTCGCCATTTTGATCTCGAGAGCCGGCGGATGCGCGCAGGCCTGTGGCAGAGCACCGTCGGAACGATCCTGGCGGGCCGCACGCTTGGGCTCCTGGGACTCGGACGCATCGGCAAGCGTATGGCCACATACGCTCACGCCTTCGAGATGCCGGTGATCGCCTGGAGTCAGAATCTAACCGATGATGCCGCGGCCGCGGCCGGCGCGCGGCGCGTCGAGAAGGACGACCTGTTCCGTCTGTCCGACGTTCTCTCGATCCACGTCCAGCTCAGCGACCGTACCCGCGGCCTGGTGACGGCGCGCGAGCTCGCCCTGATGAAGCACACCGCCTTTCTGATCAATACCTCGCGCGGGCCGATCGTGGTCGAGGCCGACCTGATTGCTGCGCTGCGAGCCGGCCGCATCGCCGGTGCCGGACTCGACGTCTTCGATGTCGAGCCGCCTGCGCCCGATCATCCTTTCCGCACGCTCGATAACGTCACCGTGACTCCGCATCTCGGCTACGTCACGCGCGAAACGCTGACTGCCTTCTATACCGATACGCTGGAGGCATTAGTCGCCTTTACCGATGGCGCACCAATCCGCGTGGCGAATCCCGACGCATTGGCTCACGCAAAACATCGCAGATCGTGACGCGAGGCGAGCTGTTGCGCGCTTTGGCCACTCGACCTGGCGGGCAGTGCTGACGCGAATCGGAGCAGCTCGCCTGGTACGGGCAATTGATATGACTCGCGCGCACAGAAATCAAAAAGCTGCCGCCAATTGGTATCTAAGCCAGCGACCCACACGTGACAAAGTCGTCGATAATCGCAGCTCGCCGTAACGAGCTATTAGCCAAGCTATCCCGATGACTATGATCGTTACAGCTATGGGTAGTATAGAAGTTGGAATTGCTGAAAATTCCGCTGCGGCAAATGCGATCAAGGCAATCCCAATATCGTTGTGAATGAGATAAAGCGGGTAACTTATGAACCCTAGGAATAGAAGAGCTTTGCCCGTCAACATCTTCTGTACTATTGGATATACCTGTGCAGCAGCGAAAATTAAGACCACAGATAGTAGCATTACTCGATTAGACAAAAGGAGTGTAAATGGAGATTTGTAAAGCAGCCCAGCACATAGTCCGATTACTATCGCTAAGGCGAAGGTCACTTTAGATTCACTCTTGCGCGCGATAGCAAAAAGCGCCCCGCTCGCAAACCACGCAAAATAGTTGAAACCAAGCCATTCCAATGGTTCAATGCCACGCATCATTAGCGGGGTCGCGCCCATCGCGGATAAGACCGTCCGCCCTGACAGCGTAATGATATACAAAACTAATAGTCCTATTATTGCTACTTTGGTCCCAAATCTGAAGTACAAGATCCCAAAGGTTATATAGAATGCAACTTCTACATATAGCGACCAGAACACACCGTCCATTGACCGTAGGCTGATGTGCAGCAGAGGATGTAGAAATGCTGGACTTATGAAAAACAGGCCCGGCAGAAGATCGACCCACTTCGATCCGCTATAGGGGGCTATCAAATGGGTGGAATGATCGAATAGGAAAATAGCCGCCGAAACCAGCAACATGGCCGGAAAGAGGCGCAACCAACGGCGTAACATAAATTCCACGAAACCGCCGCAGCGCTCTAAGGTTATGAGAATCACATATCCAGAAATAAGGAAGAACATCTCGACACCGGCCCAACCGTCCCGAACGATCGGCAGTGTACTATATTGATTTCCGTGAGGCAGATACGCAGCGTAGGTCGGTCCGTAAAAATGCCAGATCAGAACAAGTAATATCGACAGGCCTCGCAGCCCATCGAGATATCGGATTCGCGCCGGTCTTTCATGCATCGCGCCCTCCCCGCATTAGTGCTGCGCCGGCGGATTCTGGGTCATACAACCCGTTCGGTTAGTCAAGTGCCTCCGGCGCTTCGTCTGACTGACTATTCACGCCGCGGGAATAGCGTTCGCAACTGCTTGCGGAGAAACTCTCGTAAGCAACGCCTATTGCACGAGCAAGAATTCGCACGTGCGGCTCCCGCAGCATATCGCGATGAGTCCCGGGTACTTCGTGAATCTCGACGCCGCCTATCGCGAGGTCTTGCCATCCAAGGGCCTCACCGTATCGGGGGTCGTCGAGCGCGATTCCCCGGGCCGCGCGAAACATCGTGATGCGTCCCTGGTAAGGTTTGGCGACGTATTGTTGCGCAGCAAACCAGTTGATTCGCGAGGCGCTGCGAAACACGCGCGGTACCGGACGGCCAATTCGCGCATAGACGGCCAGCACCGGGCCCATAGTCGCTGAAAGCAACGCACGCCGAAATCGCCCAAACAGATGCTTCTCGAAATATGCGAGCCGTTCAGGGCCGTAGATAAGTTGCCGCGCGTGCACTTTCGCCTTGCGCGCCCGCCGGGCCAATTTCTCGCTGCGCCCCTGTATCGCATCCAACTCACGAATATGGCCGATTTGCCACGTATCGAGCATCCCTAGCAACTCGACCTTCTCGCCCGCCGTCACCAGTTGCTGGGCGACCTCGAAGGCCATCAGCCCGCCAAACGAATAACCCAATAGATGGTAAGGTCCTCGTGGGTGAAGTGCGCGGATACTTTCGACGTGCTGCGCCGCCATCGCTTCCAGACGCCGCGGCGCCTCGCGATCCGTCGCAATCACTATCGATTCAACGCCATAAACCGGTAGGTCGCTTGTCAAGCAATGTACCAGCGTATCGAAACCGATCACGGTGCCGTTCATATCGGGGAAGACGAACAGCGGCGCCTTCGATCCGGCCGACCGAATCGGGATCAGCATAGAGCCCTCGCTCTTGGCCGGGCTGGTCCCCGTTGGTGAGATACTTTCCCGCAGCCGCTGCGCCAACTTTTCGATCGTCGGCGATTCATAGATCGCGCCAGGACTCAGTTGCACGCCGTAAGTCTTCCGGATTTTCGCGAAGAGCCGCACTGCAGTGAGCGACTGACCGCCCATCCGAAAGAAATCACTCTGCGGCGTCAGCACCTCGCTCCCAAGCAATTCTCTCCACCATTGTGCGATGGTGCGCTCGATGTCGTCGCGCAACTCGACATTTTCCTGAGACGCGTCACGGGTCTCGCGCGCCGCCGGCGAGGGATTCGCGGTGCGTGCGACGAAAGCGGAAAAGTCCGATGGAAACGCGATCACGTTCGCTGCATAACCACCGCTCAAAACTTCCAGGAATGCCGCAACTCCTTCGGTCGAACTGATACTGTCGGGCGACGGCGATTGAGCGACCGACTTATCCTTGCGCGCGATCGCGACCGGCGCCGACCCGTTTCGCGATGACGCCAGGCTCATACCCTCGCGCAGCTGCCGCAACATGAATTCCCGGATTTCGATCAACACTTCGCCGTCAGCGTCGAGAATATCGACGTCGAAGATCGCAACGGAACTGTCGGCGGTCGCATCCGAACGAGCACGGATGTGACTAAAGCATCTGGCGGGTAGCGGCTTCCTAACGCTGATACGTCCATAATTCATCGGCACGTATGCGCAGTTCTGACGCTCGTAATCCGCAATCAGAAACATCGCCGCGCCGGTCGCCATGTCGAGTAGCGCCGGATGCACCGGATAGAGCTCGAGGTCGCGGTGAAACTCAACCGGTAGTTCAAGCGTCGCGAACGCCTCTTCGCGGCCGAAATCGATCCGTTCAAGCGTGTGCCAGCGCGGTCCGAAATTGAAAAAACGCTCCTGCTGCCGATTTTGCCGATGGTTGAATATCAGCTCACGCTCGACACATCGGCGCCGGATCGCCTCCATGTCCACCCGGGCGTTGCCGTGCTGATCATCCGCTGCGACGCGTGCGGAGGCGCATTCCGACCAACCATCCGCAGTCTCGATCGAAGCTGAAAAGCGATACTCCGCGCCGCTTGGCACCAGCGCAGTTTGAACCCGCCGCTCGATCCCCGGCGCAACTTCCAGCGGGCGCTTGAATTCCAGATCGAACATCGCGACCGCTTCCGGCCGCAGAATCTTATGCGCGGCCGCAAGAATCATCCCGACGTAACCAGTGCCCGGAAATACACCAGTTCCGTCCAGCGTGCGATGCTCACCGACGATCCAGTCGCGCGCCAGATTAAGCGTCATCTCGGTAATAGCTGCGCCTGACCCTCCGCCCTTGAACCCAACGGCCAGAATTTCATCCTCGTGCGACGCAGTCGTGGGAGTCGGATCGGCCGCCATCCCGACATCGCGCCATCGCGGAAATTGGAGAGCGATCACCGGATACGCTGCGGTGCGGGACCGGCTTTGTGCGAACGCGTCCAGAAAAGCATTCGCCGCCGCATAGTCCACCTGACCCGCGGGTGCGACGATCGAACTGACCGATGAGCACAACAAAATGAAATCGAGCGGCTCGCCGGTAAAAATGCGTTCTATCACGCGAATGCCGCGAATTTTGGGCGCAAGCACCTTCGCCGCGCTCTCTGCGGTCTTGGTAAGAAGCGGCGCGTCCGCAAGGGTCCCGGCGGCGTGGATCACGCCCGCGATGGCTCCGAAGCGCTGATGAATTTCGCCGAGCGCCCTACGCATGCCCGCTTCGTCCGTGACGTCAGCGGCAAGCACCATCACCTCGGCGCCGTCCTGTTCGATGGACTCAATTTTGCGCAGCCGGATCGCGAGCGGGCCGCCTTTTGCGATCACTGCCGGCCACGCGTTGCGGTCGGGTATGGCGGTGCGTGCGATGAGCACCAGCCGCGCTCGCGCCGAATGCGCAATCGCTTCGGCCAGCGCGAGACCAATTCCGCCCAAGCCGCCCGTGATTACGTAAACGCCGCCGTCACGGATCGCGAGCGGCGTCCGCGCCGCCTGCGTCGACGGCTCGTAGGTCCGCACCATGCGCTGGTTGCGCCGATATGCGACCGTCGAGTCGGTCCAGTTGCTCTCGATTTCGGTAAGTATTTGACGGATCGTCGCGCGCAGCGCGCGCTCGCGGTTCCCCTTCCCAGTAGCCAGCTCGCGCGGTAATTCAATGTCAATCTGGATGCAATGCAGGCTCGGCAGTTCCTTCGGAATAATACCGCATGGTCCCGCGATCAGCGCGCGCTCGCGGCATTCGGCGGCTTCTCCATCAGTCGAATAGAGATTGTTTGAGACGACCGCGATGCGGCGGTCGATCTCGTCACCTTCGGAACCCAATGCCTGCGCGAGATAGAGCAGACTCCAGAAACTCGCCGCTTCCCATTCGCCCGCAACCTCCGAACGCCGCAACGATTCCGTATTTGCAACGCTCCACAGATGCAGGATGCGTCGCGGCGTAACATGGCTCTCGCCTAGCGCCTCGATAAGCTTCGCGTAGTCCTCGCGATTCGATGCATCGATCAGAACCTCATCATCGCTGGTCCGCGCGAAACCGCTCCCCGCCCGAACCACAAAAACTCGCTCGCCGGCGCCACGCAGCATTTCAACCGCACAGCGGCCGAGACTTGTCTCATCTGCGAAAATCAACCAGGGCCCGGTCTCGTGCGGCCTTTCAGCCGACACCTGCGCCTGCACTTGACGCCACACCGGATTGAACAGTCTAACGGTTCCCAGCGGCTGCGCTGGGAACGGAATCGGTACTGGAGCTGAGACGGTCGCGGATGGCGGATCGGGTTCGATCCAGTAGCGCTGCCGCTCAAATGGATAAACCGGCAGGGCGACACGATTGTGCCGCTCTCCACGATGGAACCGATGCCAGTCGACCTTGCAGCCGAGAGTCCACAACTCTCCCAGCGAGTGAAGCAAGACGGCACGCGCTGTCCCCGCGTCCTGCGCACTCGGAATTGAAGTTACCGCATGAATCCCGGCGCCCCGCTCCGGATGCCTCCCGATCAGTCCCGCAACTGTCCGTCCGGGCCCGACCTCGAGAAAAATCGCGGCCTCGGTCTTGAGCAGTGTGGACGCGCCCTCATGGAAACGCACCGGGTTGCGTAACTGCCGCGCCCAATAGGCCGGTTCGCTGGTCTCGATCTCGGTTATCCAGTCTCCCGTCGTGCTCGAGACCCAGCGAATTTCCGGCGGTCGCGCGTGGAAGCCACCGATAAATTCCGTGAAGGTCTCGACAATCGGATCCATCATCGCCGAATGGAAGGCATGAGAGACTTGCAGGCGCTTGAACGGAAGCTGATGTTGTGTGAGCCGCGCTTCGAAATCGGTAATCGCGATGGTAGGACCCGCGACGACGCACTGATCGGCGGCATTAACCGTGGCGATCGCGCAGTCCGATCCGAGCAATGGCAGAATCTCACGCTCTTCGGCGCCAACCGCGACCATCGCGCCGCCCGGCATCGATTGGATCAGCCGGCCGCGCTCGGCCACTATCCGCAGTGTGTCGTCGAGCGAAAAGACCCCCGCGATACATGCCGCCGTGAACTCGCCGACGCTATGACCGATCATCGCGGCCGGCCGAATACCAAGCCCTATCCATAGTTGCGCAAGCGCATATTCAATCACGAAGAGCGCCGGTTGCGTGATCCGCGTCTCGGTCAGCAAACTCGCCGCCCGTTCGCTCTCGCCTGTCGCGTGCGTCTTAGTCAGCACGCTCGCTTCCCCCTCGCCGCCTACCGCCGCTGGAAAGATAACATCACGCAGGTCCAGGCCCAGATAAGGTCGTAGAAACTCGCAACAGTAGTCGACGGTCGCGCGGAATTCCGCCGAATCCTCATACAGTTCCCGCGCCATCCCGGGATATTGAGACCCCTGCCCCGGAAACATGAAAACGATCGGCGGTTCGCGCTCCTCCGCTCGCCCCGTAATGACCCTGCCCTCACCGCGCCGCCGCGTCGTTACCTTGGCCCGATCGCCGCCCGGCGCGACAACTAGGGTCTCGTCGCCGCTCTGCGCGATGCCTTGATCCCCGCCTCGCAGCAATACTTCCGGCGGTTCGCTCTCCTGGCCGCGTCGCGTAGTCATCTGAGCAGCGTCGCCGCAGCGCAGCAGTACGATAGCCTCATGTAGGTTCGCGCACGTTATCGCACGGCGGAACGGTAAAGCCGCCCGTCCAAGATGACTGGTGAAGGCCACGTCTCCAAGATCCACCCCGCCTCCAGGATCCGCCATATCACCAAAATGTGTTATCGCATCAAGCTGCGTACCACGATGCGCTTCAAGATGTGCCGCGTCATCAAAATACGCCCCAACAGCCGCGCCACTATCCTCCAGGTAGTCGGCAAGTTGGCGGGTCATCACTTCGAGCGCGGCCGGCGTCTTGGCGGATAGCGTCAACAGTTCGCAACTTCGCGATGGACTCGAAGCCTCTAACGGTGGCGCCTCTTCCAGCACGACATGAGCGTTGGTCCCGCCGATCCCAAGCGCGGTCACTCCGGCCCGTCGCACGCCCTTGTGTGGTTCCCAATCGGCCAATCCGGTAGCCACGAAAAATGGGCTTTGGGTGAAATCGATCAATGGATTCGGCCGGCGAAAATTGACCGTCGGCGGAATCTGCCGATGAGTCAGCGCAAGCGTGGTCTTGATCAGGCCGGCCACGCCAGCCGCAGCGTCCAGATGTCCGATGCTCGCTTTGAGCGAGCCGATCGCGCAGAACCCTCGGCGGTGTGTGCTCTGTCCAAACGCCCGCGTGAGCGCCTCAATCTCGATCGGGTCACCGATCGCAGTCCCCGTGCCATGCGCTTCGACATAGGAGATGGAGTCCGCTTCCACCCCTGCCAGCGCGAGCGCCTCGGCGATAACTTCGGCCTGTCCCGCACTGCTGGGGGCGAGAAACCCGACCTTGCGCGAGCCGTCATTGTTGATCGCCGTGCCGCGTACGATCGCGTGGATGAGGTCGCCATCGCGCCGTGCGTCCTCGAGTCGGCGCAAAACGACGATGCCTGCGCCGCTGCCAAAGATCGTACCGCTCGAATCCGCGTCGAAGGGCCGGCAATGCCCGTCGCGCGAAAGAATCTCGCCTTCGCGATGAACGTAGCCGCGCCCATGCGGAACTTCGATCGTTACGCCGCCCGCTAACGCCATATCGCATTCGTGGCTGAGCAGCGCCTGGCTCGCCAGATGGACCGCCACCAGCGAGGTCGAGCACGCGGTCTGCACCGCCAGACTAGGTCCGGTCAGATTGAGCTGGTACGACACGCGCGTCGTCAACACGTCCTTGTCGTTGCCGGTCTGCTTGAGCGCGAACAGACCGGTCTCATCAAGTAATTTGCGATTCGCGAGCAGATTATAAATCAAATAGCTGTTCAGCCCGGAGCCGGCGTAGACGCCGATGCGCCCCGGGAAGTGCTCAACCGCCCATCCGGCATGCTCCAAGGCGTGCCAGGCGCATTCCAGAAACAGCCGATGCTGCGGGTCCATGATGGCAGCGCCCTTCGGACTGAAGCCGAAGAATGCCGCATCGAAGAGATCGATATCGTCGAGAATCGCTGCGGCTTTTACGTAAGCGGGATTTTGCAAATCACGCGGATCCACACCGGCGGCGAGCAATCGGCCATCGCTCAGTTGCGCGATAGATTCTATCCCGTCGTGAAGATTGCGCCAGAATTCGTCGAGGTCTCGTGCACCCGGAAAACGGCCGGACATGCCGATGATCGCGATACAGCCGATGTCCGCGTCCACAATATCCACGTTCGTAGGAAGGTCTTGCATCGGTTGGCGACCGTGTCGATCAGAGATCGAACGGCGGACGGCGCGCTATCAGCGCTGCGCGACGGTTCGCACCGCGCTCCGCGGCACGCCGGAAATCTTTGTCGGGTTCGTCGCCACCGGCCAGAAAGGCGGCAAGCGAGCTGACGGTCGGATGACTGAACAGGTCCGTGATCTTGAGCGGCCGTCCCAAAGCTTCGCGCAGAACCGCGGCGGCCTCGGCCACGATCAGCGAGGTTGCGCCTAAATCAAAGAAATTCTGGTTGAGACCGACGGCATCGAGACTCAGCGCCTCGGCCAGGGTCTCGGCGATCATTTTTTCCAGCGGAGTAGTGACTCCGACGACTCTTTCCGCGATCTTCAGCGCGAGCGTTGGTGACGGCAACGCCTTGCGATCGGTCTTACCGTTAGGTGTGGTCGGCAAGCTGGTCAGGAAAACATAGACAGCCGGCGCCATGTAAGTGGGTAATTTGCGACCGACGAGAGTACGCAATTCGTCGCGTGAAACGCCCCGTCCGGCCTCCGCCACGACGTACGCCGCGAGCTGATCCTCGCCCGCCGCTGCAAATGACGTGACGACCGCTTGCGCAACGGCCGGATGCGTCAACAATATGGCTTCGACTTCGCCCGGCTCGACTCGGTAGCCGCGCACCTTAATCTGATTATCGATACGTCCCAAAAAATCGATCGCACCATCTGGGCGAAAGCGTCCGCGGTCGCCGGTCTTGTAGAGTCGCGCCCCGCCGTTATCAAAATCGACGGTGACGAAACGCTCGGCAGTCAACTCCGGGCGTTGCCAGTAACCCCGAGCAACTCCCGCGCCGCCGATACAAATCTCGCCGATCGTGCCGGAATGGCACTGGCGGCCATCCTCATCGAGAAGGAGGATTTGCGTGTTGGCGATCGGCCAGCCGATGGTGATCGGCGCGCCCGCAGTAACTCGCGCACTAGTCGACCAGATTGTGGTTTCGGTCGGCCCATACATGTTGTGCAAATCGCCGTCGATCGCGGCCAGAAGCCGTTGCGCCAAGGCGTTCGGCAGGGCCTCGCCTCCGAGGAGCAATTTGCGGAGCGGTTTCAGCGCCGCCACCATGCCCTGCTGCCGGACGAGCGTCGCGGCCAAGGTGGGAGTGCACTGCAGATGAGTCACGCGATGGCGCTCGATCTGCTCGGCGATCGAATATCTACCCGTTGCCAGTAGCTTTTCCTCGTCGTCCTGGATCACGATGGTGAAGCCACGCGCCAGGGTCCACAGCAGTTCGAGCACCGAGATATCGAACGAGATACTGGTGAGTGCAAGCCACGTCCCCGGCTCAGTGCCCAGGATTTCGTCCATCCCGAGGAAGAAATTGATGACGTTGCGATGTTCGACCATCACCCCCTTGGGCCTTCCGGTCGAACCCGAGGTGTACATCAGGTATGCGAGGTTGCCCGGACGCGGCGTCGCGGTTTCAACCGTCGCGTTGGCGGGCCACGCTTGCGGGGGCTGATCGATCAGGACGGTCTCGATCGAATGACCGGCAAATCGCAACGCCATCGCGGAGTGCGTTATCACCGCGGTGGCGCAGCTATCCTCGACCATGAACGCGATACGCTCGGGGGGGAACGCAGGATCCAGCGGCAGGTATGCGCCTCCCGCTTTAAGGACGGCAAGCATCGCCACCAGCATGTCTAGCGATCGCTCGAGGCAAACCGCCACGATCGAATCAGGGCCAACTCCGGCGCGTCGCAGATGCACCGCCATCCCGTCCGCCTGATCTGTAAGCTCCCGATAAGTCAGGCTGCTGTCGCGAAAAATCGCCGCGGTTCGCGCAGGCGCATATCGCGCCTGACGGTCGATTATCTCGTGAATAAGGCTCGAAGGATCAAATTCCATTGAAGTTCCGGAGATCGAAATTTCAGATTCGCGCAGCGCGAGTTATCAAAATGTTGTCGAGGAAGAGGCAGTCGATGCCAGTGCCAAGGAAGGTTTCGATCGCTTCCTGCGGCGTATTCACGATCGGTTGTCCTTTTACGTTGAAGCTGGTGTTCAACACCATCTGACGCCCGGTCGTCTCTCCCACTGCCCGCAACAAGCGATGAAAATGCGGGTTGTCGCGGGTAGAGACCGTTTGCACGCGCGCCGATCCATCGACGTGGGTCACTGCGGGCAATTCCCCGCGATAGGCCTGGCGAACTGCCACGGTTGCGATCATGTAGGGGAGCTCGGTCATTGGCGGGACCTCAAACCATCGATCGACTTGCTCGATCGCAACTGCTGGAGCAAACGGCCGGAAGGCCTCTCGCATTTTGACCATTGTATTGACGCGGTCGCGCATCTCTGGATGCGCTGGGTCCGCGAGGATGCTGCGATTGCCCAGTGCGCGGGGGCCAAATTCCATACGCCCGCGATACCAACCCACCACTTCACCGCGGCGAATTCGCGCTGCCGCCTCCTGCGTTTCTTCATCGAAGTTGTCGAAGCGCCGGATTGCGATTTGACCGGCAAAGCCGCTGAGTGCGGCCTCGATATCAGCGCGACCATACTCAGGACCGAGCAATGGTGTTTGCAGCCGCACATTGCGCATACCGCCGCGCAATGAGGACCGGAACAACGCCGCGCCAAGCGCTGCGCCGTCGTCTCCTGCCGCGGGTTGCACAAAGATGTCATCGAACCGGCCCGAACGCATCAACAGACCGTTTGCCGTGCAATTCAGTGCGACGCCACCAGCCATCGCGAGCCGTCGCAAGCCGGTCTTTTCGCCATAGTGTCCGCAGACGTGTTGAACTACCCGATTCAGGCTTGCCTGTAGCGCCGCCGCAACGTCGCGATGGTCCTGCGTAATGTCGGATTCCGGATCCCGCGGAGCAATCAGGTGCGCGGCCAGCCAGTCGCGTGTTCTGAGATAGTTTTCGCGCTCGTCACGAGTCCGGTTTGACCGCAGGACCGGAATTCTCACGCCTCCATCGGGGCGGCACTCGATCATCTGCGCGAAAACTGCTTCGTAGCGGCGCGCATCCCCATACGGCGCGAGGCCCATGATCTTGTACTCGTCAGAGTTGAAGTCGAAGCCGAGATGGAGCGTGACCAGCGAATAAAATATGCCGATCGAATCATTGGCCGCGATCTGCCCAATGCGCTTCAACTCACCCGCGCGGGCGTGGTAAATGGAGGCGCCTTGCGTCTCGCCCATAGCATCCATCACAACGGTCAGGCATTCGTCCCATCCAGAGGCGAAATATGCGCTCGCCGCATGACACAGATGATGACTAACCTGATGGACCCGCGTGGCGGGAAAATCCGGAGCAAACACCTGCAGCTGTGCAAGTAAGGCGTCTTTTGAGAAGACCTGATCGAAGAGTTGTGTGCTTACCGGATCGAGCGAGTAAATCTCCTCAAAAGGCGCGTAATCGAATGAGTGCACGATTTCGTCGATATCGCCGAGCCCAATGCCGGCCTCGCGCAAGCAGTACGCCGCCGCGCCTTGTGGGAACGCGCCCGAGTGCTTGAACCGATTGAAGCGTTCCTCCGCCGCGGCCGCGACGATTTGACCGTCGATTATCAGAGCGGCTGCGGAGTCGTGCCCTTGGGAAATTCGATATTCGCGTTCGTCCAGGGTTGGCCACTGCTTGCGTTTGAAGCTGATCGAATTCGCCAATCCACTGATGCCGAGGATAGCTGTCATTGTTACTTTATTGCCTAAAATAGAAGTTCAGACAATAGTAACGCCTATATTCGCTGAACTCAGCTGATATTAGTTTAATGTCATGCGTAGATCAACCTCAAGCCGCGCAGATATCACTCCTTGCTCAGTGCTCAAAGGGGTACCCGCGCACGCTATCGGTTCTCACGTGCCAACTATGTTGTGGGAGGTCCAGCCAGTCTGAAGCGCCAGCGTTCCGTACCTGTCAGACACTAAGTTCGGCCCGCGAATTCAAAATCCCAGCCTGCCGATGCTTCGCGAACTCCGGAGTCATAATGAAATCATGCTTGCTGCGCAGATTCACGCCAACATCCAGCTCGGGCACCTGCCCATCAACCCAAGGCATCCGTAACCGTCCGGCGATCGTCATCAGGTGAATCTGCATCTCGATCCGGGCAAAGAATTCACCGATGCAATTTCTCGGGCCGGTGGAAAACGGGAGCATCGCCAGACGGTGCCGTTCCTGTGAACGATCGGGGCTGAACCGATCCGGATTAAAGCGATCCGGATCCTCCCACAAATCGGGGTGCCGCTGCACGAAGTAAGGTGAAATATAGATTTCGGTTCCAGCCGGAACGAAATATTCACCGATCTGATCGTTTTTCAGTGCTCTGCGCGTCAGTAACCAGCCCGCTGGATACAAACGGAGCGCCTCGTCAATGACGCGGCGCGTGTATGCGAATTTGGGCAGATCATCAAGTTCGGGAAACTCGCTCCCAAGGCTATTGAGCTCGTTCGACAGCTTTTCCTCGGCCTCCGGGTGCTGGGACAAAAAATACCAAATCCAATTTAAGGTACTGGCAGTGGTTTCGTGTCCCGCGACAATCAGGGTCTTGATCTCGTTGACCAATCGGCGATCCGGCATTACCTCGCCACTGTTTTGGTCACGCGCCCCCATGAGCATCCCAAGTATGTCGGTGGATATCATCTTCTCTTCGCGCCTTTGAGCGGCAAGCTCAAGTACGATCTTTGCCAACGATCTGAATGCTCGCGCAAACTCCAGATTGCGCGCCGATTCTTCCGAGAGGATGTTGAAATGCGGTGCGACCCGTTCGTAGTCGGCTCCGAAAATGGAAATGAGCACCACCTCCAGGACCATGGCGCTTAGGTCGCGGGTGACATTGACGCTGACCTTGTCACGCGCCGCCTGCTCCCACTTGCTGAGCAACGCGACATTAGATGTTGTAATGACCTTGGTCAGCGCACCGATCGCTTTGCGGTGAAACGCAGGCTGGACCATCCGCCGCTGAGCTTTCCAGAATTCTCCTTCGCTCACCATAAGGCCATTGCCAAGGAGCATCGCGACGCGCTTGATGGCTTGACCTTTCGCGTAATTCTGCCAGTTCTCGCGAAGCACGTGTTGAGCGTGCTGGGGATCCCTGATCACGTATACGCTGGTGCCATAGATTGAGGCCTTATAAGTGTTTCCGAATCGCTCGAACTGACCGCCCATCCAGCCTAAGAGTTCTCGCTCTTGAGCCGGGCTGTAATTCTCGGCGGGCCCGGGCGGGATCCGTCCGTTCAGGTTTGTCATCGCTTGCGCACCGGGGTTTTGACTCCGTAAATGACGCCAGCGCCATTCGGAATCTCCAAGATTGGCTGTCGAACTGAAATTAACGTCTTCAAGACGCACGTGTCCCACGCGGCAAACCTCGACCCTTGCTCACGTTTGAAGCGGATTGAATGTGCCCACCCGCTAATGCCGAGGATAGCCGTCTCTGCTAGCTCCTTGCTCAGAATAGAAGTCCAAGCACCAATAAAAACTAGTTTTGCCCGATGGAAGTCATCCTAGATCAGCGCCGATGTTCGATCAACCCTAAACTTCGTAAGGTCGCAATAGTCCAACCTGGACACTAGCGGCGGCGCGGAGGGGCGGAGCCGGGGAGGACAGAGATTGCGCCGGTGGCGGGATTGCGACCCACATGAACCTCGGTTTCGTACACGGTGCGAAGATTAGCGGCGGTGAAGACCGTTTCCGGAGTGCCGTAACCGGCCATCACCCCATCCTTCATTAGTAGTACGCGATCGGCATGCAGCGCGGCGGCGTTGAGATCATGCAGCGTGGCCACTACGGCCATCCCGCGTTCAACCCGCAGCTCGCGAAAACGTGCGAAGATTTCGGCGACGTGTCGCAGGTCCAGAAATGCGGTCGGCTCGTCGAGCAGCGCTACGTGGGGGGACTGTGCCAAGGCGCGCGCCAGGAACACGCGCTTGCGCTCGCCGCCTGACAATTCCTGGATCGGACGGCGTGCCAATCCGATCAGATCAAAGCGCTCGAGCGCGGCGTGCGCGATCTCGAGGTCGTGGCGGGTCTCGAAATGAAATGCTCCCAAGTGTGGCGCGCGGCCCATGAGTACAATCTCGAGCACCGTGAAGCGAAACGCGACCAGGTTCTCCTGCGCGACCATCGCGAGCCGCCGCGCGATCGCGCGCCGGTCGTAGTCGCCGATCGGACGGCCCTCCAGTTCGACGCTGCCACTCCATGGCTTGAGCGCCCCGCCGAGAATTTTGAGCAAGGTCGATTTCCCCGCGCCGTTGGGCCCCACGATCGCGAGCATCTCGCCCGCCAGCAGGTCGAGCGAAACGCCATGCAGGACAGGACGATCGCCATACCCAGCAGTAAGATCGATCGCGCGAATTGCGAAGGCGCCTGGGGCTGGAAAGTCCTCGCGCCCGGCGCACTCATCGCGATCGTAACGATGGGTGCGCACATCATGGTCGTCATGATCGCGACGGCCCTCATGATCCTCCTGGGAATCATGATTTTGGGGCGGCGCGGGCTCGCTCGGATTAACGGTAGTCTTGATCGTGTCGCTCATCTGCAGCTTGTCGAGCTTGACGGTCATCTCGAACCTGCCGAGCCGAACGAGAACTGTTTCGCCGTGTTCTTCATAGCACCAGAGATTTGCGGCCTTCGCGCCGCAACACATATATGAAGAACGGGCCGCCGCACAGCGCCGTGATCGCACCGACCGGCAGCTCGGATGGGGCGATCGCGGTGCGCGCGATGAGATCTGCGGCGACCGTGAATGCCGCACCGCCCAGGATCGAAGCCGGAATCAGCATCCGATGGTCCGCGCCGATCGACGTGCGGATGATATGAGGGACGATCAGGCCGACGAACGAGATGATTCCGCTGACCGAAACGGCCGCGCCGATCATCACCGAGGTCGCGATAAAAATTGTCCGCCGGACGGCATCCACTTCGACTCCCAACTCAGCCGCCTCGTCGTCGCCGAGAGTCAGCAAGTTCATGTCGCGCGCGCGCGAGATCAGGATCGCGAACCCGATACCGCCGAGCACCGTGACCATCGCAACCTCGCGATAGGTCGGCGCCTCGAAGCTGCCCATCAGCCAGAAGATGATGCTGTGAGTAAAGAAAAAATTCACGATGCTGTTGACCAGCATGATCGCCGCGCCCCAGAAAGCGTTGAAGATGACACCGACCAGTAGCAGCGTGAAGGGCTCGAGACGCCCATCGACCTGGGCCAGCCGGTAGACCGCGAGCGTCGAAATCAGCGACGCGGCAAAGGCGCACAACGGGATCGCGACATCGGATCCGCCGATGCGCGAGAAGACCACCAGCGCGATGATCGCGCCGAACGCACCGCCGCCCGAAATGCCGAGAATACCGCCCTCCGCGAGCGGATTTCGCACCAATGCCTGCAGCGCCGCGCCGACCGCCGCCAGCACTGCGCCAACGATCGCACCCATCAGGACGCGGGGTATCCGCGCACCGAACAGAATCGCATGGTCGGGACTTGAACGATCGGCGATCGCGCGCATCAGGTCGATATGCACACTGCCAAATGCCATCGCGATGGTCGAGACGACGATCAGCAGGACGCCCAGCGCCGCGAGCGTCATAACCATGCTCGCGCGGGTCAGATGCGCGTCAGCAAGATCCGCCAATGCAAGTTTCGCAACCGCTTGATCATGCACGACCGCCGGCTCGCTCATCGCACCGCCTCCAATGCGAGCGCATCGGAACGGCGAATGCCAATCGCAGTTCCCGATACCGGCGCGGGTTCGCGCGCGAACGCTTCGGGATGAATCAGACGCGCAAGCAGATCGAGCGTCTGCGCGACACGCGGGCCCGGATGCAGCGTCGGGTCTTCCGGATAACCGATCACGCGATGGTCGCGTACAGCCGGGATGCTCGGATATTTTGCCCAGAAAGTCGATGGCGATTTCGGGTCGGTTCCCATTTGCCCGTCGAGAATTACCTCGGGCCGGGTCGCGATGATGTATTCGACACTAAGCCGCGGCCAGGTCTGGGCGGATCCGGCCGCGATATTGGTTGCGTGCGCCATCGTCAACAGTTCACCGAGATAGGTCCCACGACCGACCGCGACCATCGGCTGATGACCCACGACCATCAGAACGCGCCGCTCCGGCACGTCCTGCAGGCGCTCCTCAATCGCCGCAATTTTCAGATGTATTCGATCGAGGAGCGCCTGCGCATCGGCGGCGCGTCCGATCGCATCCCCGATGGTGCGGATACTGGCTTCAATTCCCGCGATCGAATCCTCATTCACCATCAACGTTCGATAGCCCATAGCCTTAAGGGCGCGAACCTCGCGGAGGTCGGAAGAGGTTCGCAGACCGATTACGATAGTCGGCCGCAGTCCGGCTATCGCCTCGATATTGGGCGTGAGAAAGGAGCCGATTTTGGGCAGCTTCACAACTTCGGGCGGATAGTCGCAGTATTGGGAGACGCCGGCCATGTCGGCGCCGGCACCGAGCGCGAAGAGGGTTTCCGTGATCGCGGGCGCGAGCGACACGATCCGCTGCGCGCCGTTCGCCGCGGGCGGCGCCGGGTTGGAGCGTCCGTCGCATCCGGGGAGAGCGATCGCCGCGATAGTCGTCAGCATTGTCAGCGCGGCCAGCACTCGCAGCCACGCCGTCGCTTGCGCCTTTGATTTCACACAGCGAAACTATCCGATAGGCGCCCCGGGCTTAAGCACCCGTCCGTTCGCCGCGGCGGTTTGCATCTGCCAAGGGCCTTCGTTAGCGTTCGTTCCGCGAGGTAATTGCATTGCCGAAGATCGCAGTCTGCATCAAACAAATTCCGCTTGTCGAGGACGCCAACTTCGATCCCGTGTCGCGCACGATTCGGCGCGATGGTGTCAATGTGATTAGCGCCTACGACCTACGCGCGATAGCGCAGGCGGTCGATCTCAAGAATCGGCTGGCTTTCGAGACAGTCGCGATTACGATGGGACCGCCGCAGGCGCGTGAGGCCTTGATCGACGCACTCGGCATGGGAATCGACCGGGCCGTGCACCTACAGGATCGCGCCTTCGCCGGTTCTGACACACTCGCGACCGCCCGTGCAATCGCGCAATGGCTCAAGCGTGAGGCCTTCGATCTCATACTGCTCGGCAAATATTCGCTCGACGCGGAAACCGGGCAGGTCGGCCCTGAAATCGCCGAATTGCTTGGCATCGCGCAAATTACTGGGGTGCGCAAACTCGAACTCGACGGCGATCGCATCCTAGCGGAGCGCGAAAGCGACGAGGGCGTAGAAGAGGTCGAAGCCCGGATGCCGGTGCTGCTCACTTGCGCCGAGCGCCTGATCAATCCGATCAAGATCGATGCGAAGACGCGCGAAGCGGCGCAAGCCAGCGCGATTGAATCGGTTAACGCGGCGGAGTTGGACGCCGATGCGACGAAATTCGGGTTTGCCGGCTCGCCGACCTGGGTGCAGGAGGTTCGCGCGCAGGAATCGCCCAAGGTTCACTGTACGATGATCGATGCCGCCGACCCGGAGCGAGCCGCCGAGGAGGTCATCGCGGCGCTCGAGGAGATGGGCGCGCTCAAGCCGCGGGTACACGATCGCATTCCGATCGGCGGTCAGATCCGCAAGTCCGTCCGCGGCCGCGACGTATGGGTGGTAGTCGAGACCGACCTCGGCAATCAGATCACGCTGTGCAGCCTTGAGTTGCTGTCGGCTGGCGATCGCCTCGCGACCGGGCTCGGCGGCGCGCTAGTAGCCGTTGCCTTGCCTGGCGCAGCCGCGCGCCACGCTGGACTCATCGCGAGTTATGGTGCGGACCACCTTTTACTGGCCGACGGCCCCGCGCTCGAAAATTATTCACCCGACACCGCGGCCGAGGCGCTCGCGCGCCTGGTTCACGAGCGTTCGCCATGGGCGCTGCTGGTTTGCGCCAGCGAACGCGGCCGCGACTGGGGTCCGCGGCTGGCGGCGCGCCTGGGACTCGGCCTGACCGGCGACGCGGTTGGCCTTGAACTCGATGGTGAGGGCCGCCTGGTCGCGCTGAAGCCGGCCTTCGGCGGCAACATCGTCGCACCAATCCTCTCGAAGACCTACCCGCAGATGGCGACCGTCCGCCAAGGCGTGATCGAACTTGCGGCGCCCAATCCGTCGCGCACCGCCGAAATCGAGACCGTTCGCGTGGAAGTCAACGGGCCGATGACGCGGCTACTGAGTTCAAGCTCAAATCTCGATCATACGATCGTGCCGCTCGATGGCGCGGAAGTCGTTGTCGGCATCGGGATGGGTGTGGGCGGACCCGAGGGTATCGAAGTAGTAAAAGATTTCGCACGCACGATCGGCGCCGGGCTCTGCGCAACCCGCCGCGTCACCGACAAAGGCTGGATCGCACGGCAACTGCAAGTTGGACTAACCGGCAAGGCGATCGGACCGCGACTCTATTTCACGGTGGGTATCCGCGGCGTGCCCAATCACACGGTCGGCATCAAGCGCGCCGAGACGGTGGTCGCGATCAATAACGATCCGGATGCAGTGATTTTCGAGCGTGCGAACCTGGGACTGGTCGGCGATTGGGAACCGATCACTCGTGCGTTGACGGACGCGTTTCGCCGCCGCCAGTCGCTATAGCAGATGCCCCGTCTTTTTTGCCTTCGATACCGAGTTGATCTCAGCGCGCGGCTGGCCGGCGAATCCGGATACCGGATGGAGTCGCCACGATAACGGCCCCGTTAAGTTCTTCGAGGTTAAGATCGTCAAGTAGACGACGCGCGAGTTCGATGAATCCGCGCCGATTCTCATCGCCGGGCCTGAGCAGAATCACACCGCAATGAGACCCGGGCGGGTAGCGCCGGATGTCGGCAAAACCCTTGTCACCCGTCACCAGCCATCTGCGATCAATCTGCGCAAGCAGCCAGAGTCTTTCGTCCGGGAACCCACCCCAGCCCTGCTCGACGACGGTGGTGGCGTTGTGGCCCTGCGCGCCAAACAGAGTCGCGATTTGCCGTGGAAGATTTTCGTCTACCTTGATCCGCACACTCAACGGCCGCGCGGACGCACATTCGGGATGAAGTCCGAATTGTTTACTGCTTCAGCGGCGAACTTGAGCGCCGACATTACATCCTTGGCGGTTATTTGAGGATATGCGGCGAGGATTTCCTCAACCGTATCACCGTCCCCAACGCTCCCAACAATTGTGCTGACAGGTACGCGGGTACCCTTCATGCAGGGCTCGCCGTGCTGGATCTCCAGGTCAATAGAGATTCGCGCTCTCCAATTAAAGGGTCGTCTCGCTCGCGGGGGATTTGAATGGATAGCCTTGCGGCGGACAACCGTCTTCGACTTCATCTTTTCGCCCTTTGCGGCCATCCCAACACGATAGCACTTGTATATTGACGCTGCCGATGAATCAGGGGGTGAAGCGTTCGCGCGTCCACTCGGTCAGCAGCTTCATCAGGCGCGGCCGCGGCTCTCCGAGATGCGTCCTGGTACCGCCAACGCGCATGAAGTGATCCGCGCCTTCGATAAACTCAAGCCGCTTGTCGGTTGCGCCCGACAGTTCGTATTCGGCACGCACATCGGCGAGGAAGATATCCTGATCCGCCATCGCACCGACGACCAATGTTGGCACCGTCACGCGAGGCAGATTGCGTTCCAGGTTCGCATAGGAACTAGGCCCCGACCAGGTCGATAGCCATGCGTCCGGCGTGACGACGTGGCCGAGCCCAATCGAGTGGTAATTGAAGAGGTCCGGGCGCGGCGAAAAGATCGAGCCGACGGCGCGCTCCGATGGATCGATCGTCAGGTCGAGATAAGCGGGATTCGCCTGCGTGCGATAGACGACCATGATCCGCGGAGCCATCGTGCGCCGTTGATTGTGCGCGCGATATTCCGCTGGTGTGCCGGCGAAGTCGGCGGCCTTGGTCGCGGCGCGAGCGAGTGCCGCTTCGTCCACCTGGCGACGGGCGATCGCGTCGATCCTTGTCGCCCGCGCGCGCTGGGCCGCGCGGTAACGGCTGAACCATTCGGGGTCGTAGCGACTCGCGGCCGGCGGAGTGCGGAAGCCGTTGCGCTCATCGTACATATCGAGCGCCGCATCGCTTGCGAACGGATCGCCCTCGTCGACCACCGCCGCGTCGAGCGAGACCATCAGGACGCGACCTTGCCCCGGGTGCGCGGCGAGTAGAATGAAGCCATCGCAGGTGGGCATTTCAAACTTGTTGAGGTCCGGCGGTCCGCCGCCCGGTGGCGCCTTCACACGCGAGCCGGCGGGCTTGCGCGCCTCGGCGTCGTAGTAAGAAAAGAGCGAGCCGCCGCCCGAATTTCCGATCATCACGATGCGCTCGAAATCCTGCTCCTCACGCAGGTAGCGGATTCCTGCGGCAAGATCGAGCAACAGGTTCTCGTGAATCATCGTCGAGTCATTGTTGAGGTAGCGGGTATTCTGGGCGAACGCCGCGAAGCCCGCCTCGACCCAGAAGGGAATCGAATAATGCTGAGCGAAGTCGGCCCGCGGATGCGCCAGGATCACGACAGTACGAGGCTTGCCGCGCGCCGGCTGATAGAGGAGGCCGCGCGACTTCACGCCGTCGGCCGCATAGAGCTGCACGACCGTCTGCTGCACGGATGAATCGATATCACCGAAATCGATCGGATAACGGAGCTGGTAGTCGGCAGGCGCCTGTGGCATCGCTATAGCCTCCTTAGCTTGCAATGCTCTCCTACCATACAGCGGCACGAATTGCGCGGTTGAATGGTTCAAGAATTAGGAACTGTAAGCTTTTTCGGAAACTGAAACCTCGTGAGGTTTCAGTGTCTAAAAAAACTTAATGTTTTGCGTTCTTGGGCCGCACTCCCTCTTCTCTCTTGGTACTATTGAATCTAACCCACCCACTACCCAATTGGGGGCGGGACTTACCTGCGCGATGCGGATATGCAAATCTTTGGGGCTCGGAGTTCTAATTGAAGAGCGGAATTATTGGTGCGCGCGGTGTCGGCAAGTCGACGGTCTTTCACGCGCTGACCGGCCTCGCGCCGATCGCCGGTCAGGGCGACGCGAAAAATCGCGCCCGGCCCGGCCAAATCCGGGTGTCGGAAGCGCGGCTCGATTTCCTCGAAGCGACCTACGGTTCCAAGAAGAAGGTTCCAATCGAGCTGACCGTGCTGGACTTTGCGCCCAATCCCAAGGAGCAGAAGGAGGGCGCAGCGCTCGACCCCAGCCTGCTACCGCTAATTCGCGACGTCGACGCGCTGATGATCATAATTCCGGAGTTCGCGGGCCACGAAGTTCCGATGATCGCTGCGATCGAAAGCGTCGAGGGCGAGCTGATCTTCGCCGATTTCGATCAGACCGAGCGGCGCCTCGAACGCCTCAAGAAAGAAAAAGGCAATACCGACTTTGAACGCGCCGGGCTGGAGAAATGCCTCAAGTGGCTCGAAGAGGGCAAGCCCCTGCGCACGCTCGAGATGACCGCGCAGGAGTTGCAGGCCTTCTCCAGCTTCGGGTTCCTCTCGCGCAAGCCGGTGCTGGCGGTAATCAATTGCGACGCGGATCGCGCGATTGCCGAAATGTCCGAGGTCCACCGCTCCGCGTTGACCGAACGCGGCCTCGACGCCTTCCGGCTAGCCGCCAACTTCGAGTCGGAACTGTGGGAACTCGACGCCGCCAGCCAGTCCGAACTGCTCCACGATGCTGGCCTCGAGCAGCCCGCGCGCGACCGTCTGATCACTGCGCTCTACGAGTACCTCGGACTGATCACGTTCTACACCGCAGGCGAGCCCGAGGCGCATGCATGGTCGTTGCGCCGCGGTGCCACTGCGCTCGAGGCCGCAGCGCGTATCCATAGCGATATTGCGCGCGGGTTCATCCGGGCCGAGGTCGTCAGTTACGCGGATTTCTTCGAGCTGCGGTCCGACGCCAAGGTCAAAGAAGCTGGCAAGTTGCGGCTTGAAGGCCGCGACTACGTTATGGAAGACGGCGACATCATTCACATTCGCTTCAAGGTGTGACAAGGCCCCTCGACGCGGTCCCGACAATGATTTGCGTGCCTTGCGCTCAATTCTCGCGACTGAGAGAATGGCCCGATTGGCGCTGATCCCTTGGCGCTCTCACGTCCTTTCCCGATGCGCCGACTCCAAACCCTGATCCTGCTCCTGGCGGTGTGCTTCTATGTGTGGTTTTTGCACCGCTTCGGTCTCGCCACGATCCTGTCGTACATCCGCCTCGCGGGATGGGGCCTGGCCCTGACGATCGTGCTGGAAGCGGTGGCGCGCCTCGCCAATACTCTGGGGTGGCGTGTGACGATCATAGACTATCCGCGCAATCTCAGCCTCAGCGAACTCTTCGTCGCACGCATTTCCGGCGAGGCGATCGACTACGTCACTCCGTCGGCGCAACTCGGCGGGCAGTTCGTGATGGCGATCATGGTGCGGCGCAAGCTCGCGATGGCGCTGGGACTGGCGACCGTTATCGTCGCGTCACTGGCCGAGGCGCTCGGCCAAATCGGCTTCATCAGCGGAGCGTTGCTGACCGCGCTGCCCTTCGAGGCCCGTCTCCATCATCTGTTCTGGCCGCTGATGGGCGGGCTAGCGATCGCGATCGGATTAGCCGCGGCCTTCTTCGCCGTGCAAATGAAGCATCCGTTCTCGCTGCTATGGAAGGCCGCCGCGAAGCTCAACCTCGGCCATCTCGCCGACCCCGAAGTAAAGGCCGCCGCGGCCGATGCTGACGCGCTGCTGGTGGAGTTCTACAGCCGTCATCGCGGACGCCTCGCGCTCTCGTGTTTGTGCTATCTTTTCGCCTGGAGCCTGGGCCCGGTCGAGATTTATATTCTGCTGATGCTACTACATCAACCGGCCGCGATCGCCACCGTCCTGCTGATCGAGGCGCTCGGCCTGCTGATAGAACGCGCGACTTTTCTAATTCCGGCCAAACTCGTCAGCCAGGAGGGCGGCAAGGCGCTGATTCTCTCGCTTCTTGGATATCCGGCGGGCGTCGGCTTCGCGATCGGCGTCCTACGCCGGATCAAGGAAATGGTTTGGGTACTGATTGGGCTAGCCGCGCTCACTGCTCATCGCATGCTAAATGAAAGGGTCGGCGCCGCGGCCGCCCGCCCGACTCGCAACGCAATCGAAGTTCCAAGCGCGCACGGAGGACAATCATTGTGAAAAAACTCGCCGCTACTTTCGCGGCCCTCGCGATTTTCGCTGGCTCAAGCGCCGCCGCCCACGCGGGCGTCGTCGTCACGGAGCAGGAAGTCATCGACCAGGGCACCGGCTCACCCGTCACTCACAGTCGCACCGTTATGATCCAGGGGAACAAACAAAAGATGGTCACCGATCGCGCTCAGGTCGTCACCGACCTGGATAACGGCACGATGTACCTGATGAACCCGGTGAAGAAGCAATACGTCGAAGTGCCGTTCCCCCCCCAAGGCCCGATGGCTCAGATAATGTCGCAGCGGATGTCCACGCTCAGCTTCAAGAAGACTGGCGGCAGCAAGACCGTCTCCGGTTTCGCCTGTCAGGAATACACCGGGGCGGGATCGATGATGGGTAACGAGTACACGGTGACCGGCTGCTTCTCGACCAAGGCTCCCGGCGCCAGTGATTTCGACGCCTTCCAGAAAACCATGGCCAACAAGGTCAAGGGCACCGCGATGGCGATGAAGGGTGAAGTACCCGACGGTGTGCCGATCGAACTCGACTCAACCACGAAGATGACGAACTTCTCAATGCCGGGGATGTCGCCTGATCAAGCCGCCAAGCTCAAACAAATGTTCGCCAAGCGGCCGCCGGTCGTGAGTAAAACCACCGTCATCAAGATTGCCTCGAAGGAATTGTCAGCGGATACTTTCAAGGTTCCCTCTGACTTTTCCAAGCAGGAGATGCCCGCGGGCGGTCCGATGGGCGGTCCTGCTACTGCGCCGTCACCGGCGTCGCCGCAAAAGTCCGCCGACTGAGGCCGGCTCATCGAGCATCCAGAAAATAGCGAGGCCGGACGCTTCATTCTGCGCCCGGCCTCGCTACGCTTTTGGGTCCCATTCAATTACGCGGAATATAGTTCACGAAGATCAAATCTATTCGGCCATCGCTGCGGAGTTATTCTCCGCCGGTGCGTTGAGCGCGGCGCAAGCGTACTTCAGCCACTTGGTGGTCGAAAGCTCGTCCTCCGCGAATAATTTCAGCGCTTCTTTGGTCTCGAGGTCGTCCTTAATTTGATCGGCGAACTCGAAGACGGGCCGAAGCAACTCTTCCGGGTTTCCCAAGGCCGCGTTGAACTGCAGCAGCTTAGCGGTATCCGCCATGTTCGGATCCGCCGCGCATTCCCTGATCTTGACGCTCTCTTCGCCCACCTTTGCGCGGGATTCCGCGCCCAACTCGCGCAGCCGATTCTCGAAGATTCGAGCATGATAGTCCTCGCGCTCGGCAATCATCTTCAGGCCGCTGCGGATACAATCGGTCTTGCACACCTTGGCCCAGCCTCCGAACGTCAAGGCTCCATTAGCCTCGGCCGCCCGGCCCTTGTCGAGAAAGCTCACGATCGCTTCGCGTTCCGATTTGTAGGTCTTGCCGAAGGCGCGAAAGCCGCCGCCCGTGCCATTCGTGCTGGCGCCGTTCTCGAGTGCGGCCATTTCGGTCTCGAACGCCTTCTCGCTTAGAATCCCCGAGCGGTATGCGCGCAATAATTGCCTGAATTCAAAATCGCGATTCATTAGGATGCCCTCCATCGGCCGAAGTGACCGCTTTGGCAATCCCGAACATATTGCCAGTTGCGCAGAATTGTCAAATTGGGTGAAACTGGTGCATCACGCGCGAGGGCTAATCGAGCATGGCCGAGTTCATTCACAAATTCGTCGAGACCAACGGCATCCGGATGCATGTCGCCGAAGCCGGAGCGGGCTACCCGGTAGTGATGTGCCACGGCTTTCCGGAACTGTGGTACTCGTGGCGTCATCAGATGCGAGCAGTGGCGGACGCGGGTTTCCACGCTATCGCGCCCGACCAGCGCGGCTACGGCGAGACCGATCGGCCGCAGCCGGCCGAAGCTTACACCCAGCGCGAGTTGGTCAGCGACATCACCGGGATGCTCGACGCACTCGGCCTGGAGCACGCGGTTATTGTCGGGCACGACTGGGGTGGCGCCGTCGCATGGAACGCCGCGATGATGGCGCCGGCCCGCTTCCAGCGCGTGATCGGCGTCAACACGCCTTTTTTTCCGCGGACTCCAATGAAGCCGACCGAGCTTATGCGGGCGATTGCGCAGGGCAATTTCCACTACATTCTCTACTTTCAGGAGCCGGGCGTCGCGGAAAGCGAGCTCGAACGCGACGTTCGCCGTTCGCTGCGCGGGTTCTATCAGGGCGCCAGTGACCTGGTTGCAGCCACCGCCAACAATGCGCCTCCGGGCGTATGGGGTCCCGCCGGCGGCGGCATCCTCGACCGCCTGCCTGACCGTCCGCAGGGGAGCTTTCTCCCCGATCCCGACTTCGAGGTGTTCGTCAAAGCCTTCGAGAAAACCGGCTTTCGCGGCGGCCTGAACTGGTATCGATGTATCGACCGCAGTTGGGAAGAAAGCGCCGGACTGGAGCAGCGGGTCAATCAGCCCGCCCTCATGATCACCGCCGAGCTCGATCCGGTATTGCGTCCCGAGCTATGCCACGGCATGGAAGCGTTCGTGCCGAATCTGCGCAAGACCATGCTGGTGAAGGGCTCCGGCCATTGGACCCAGCAGGAAAAACCGGCCGAGGTCAATGCGGCGATTCTGGAGTTCCTCTCCGACCTGCGCAAATGACCGTCGCCAGTCAATCGCGTTGGGCTGACGCTTCCTCAGCCAGCGTTCGATTGGCTTCAAGTACCAGCGCTATCGCGTCCATGAGATTGCGTAGCGCCCCTGCAAGCGTCTTCGCCTGGGTATTCGCGCCCGGCAATTCCTCGACGAACCCGATATAGCCTTCCGGTACTTTCCGAAAAACTGCCGTCAGTTTCATTCGCGTAGCACCTAGAACTTGTCTTTCAGGGCACGCGTTTTGGCGAAGATCGCGATCGGGTCATCGCCGATAGATGAATCGATTTTTTTGAGACTCGCGCGCAACTCGGCGCTATGGGTGCGCAGGAACGGATTGATCTGCTTCTCTTCGCCGATCGTCGATGGCACCGTGAACTTGCCCGCGGCACGGGTCTTAGTCGCCCAGTCACTTTTGGCCTTGAGCGCCGCGTTGTTCGGTTCGAGCGTCAGCGCGAATTGCAAATTCTTCGCCGTGTACTCATGCCCGCAGTAAACCTTGGTGGAATCGGGCAGGCCGGCCAGCTTCGCGAGCGATTCGACCATCGTATTCGCTTTGCCCTCGAACACGCGGCCGCAGCCCGCAACAAACAGGGTATCGCCGGTAAAGACCGCGTCGAGTTGCGGAAAATGATAGGCAACATGGCCATTAGTATGCGCCGGGATGCCGATCACGTGGCCCTTCAACGACCCGACCGTGACCGTGGCGCCGTCGTCGATCTCGTGGGTCTGCGCCGGGATTCGGCCATTCTCGGCGCCTGCACCATAAACCCGCAATCCGGGCACCGCCCGCGCGAGATCTTCGTTACCGCCGACGTGATCGAAATGGAAATGCGTCGGCAGCACCGCCACCAGCTTTAGGCCTTCCCGCTTGACCTCCGCAAGCACCTTGTCGGCTTCCGAGCAGTCGACCACGCCGCATTCCTTCGACGCGTCGTCGACCACCAGGTAAGCATAATTGTCCGAGAGTTGTGGCACCGCGATTATCGTCATCGAAGCCTCCTGCGCGAGCGCTCCCGCGCGCTCGGTGTCTCAGTCCTGACTATCCAGGAACCGTCAAATCGTCTGCCATCCGGGTCATCGAATTCGGGTCATGAAATTCTGATCATCGGATCTGGATCATCCCATGATGTTGTAGCCAACGTCGACGTAAATCGTCTGGCCGGTGACGCCGCTCGAGAGATCGCTCAGCAGCGCCGACGCCATCTTGCCGACTTCCTCCGGCTTCATCGCGCGCTTGAGCGGCGAACGCTCCTCAACTTCGTGGGACATCGTGTGGTAGTCGCGGATTGCGGACGAGGCCAACGTCCGGGCCGGCGCCGCGCTGAGCGCGTTGACCCGTACATTCTTGGGTCCGAGGTCGAGTGCGAGATAGCGCACGCAGGCTTCCAGAGCCGCCTTCGCCACGCCCATCACATTGTAGTTCGGGATAGCGCGCACGGCACCCAGATAGCTGAGCGTCACCACCGATCCGCCGCCACGCGCTTCCATCAGGGGCTCCGCCGCGCGCGCCAGCGCGACCAGCGAGTAGGCGCTGATTTCGAGCGCACGCGAAAAATTCTCCCGATTCACATTGAGGAAGCGATCGCGCAGGTCTTCGCGCGCGGCGAACGCCACTGCATGCACCAGCATGTCGAGGCCGCCCCAGATTTGCTTGACGTTGGCGAAGACCTTGGCGATCTGTTCATCGTTGCCGACGTCGAGTTCGCCGACCACCTGCGCACCGATTTCCTGCGCGAGCGGACGCACGCGCTTTTCGAGAATCTCGCCCTGGTAGGTAAGCGCGATTTCGGCGCCCTGCCTGCTTAACTCCTGCGCGATCGACCAGGCGAGGCTTTTCTCATTCGCGACGCCGACTATCAGCGCGCACTTGCCGTCCGCAATTCCCATTCGCGGGTCTCCTTGTGCATCGATCCGCCTATTCCCTCGCGACCTTTTATCGGCAGCCGCTGCAGGATTTCTACTTTACTTCCCGGAGCGCACCCGCGCCGCCGATCTCCGCAGCGCGTGGCGTCGAGCGATCATACAACGATTCGTTAAAATTGATCGACCACCGCGGGCACGCACTCGGTGCGGCGTCAGACCTTGATTCGCATCCCGTCGTGCGCCATCTCGAGTGTGACCTCATCATTGCGATCAAGCACCTCGCGTCCGACGTGCGTCAGGACCATGCGCCCAACGTCGAAGCGCGAGCGGTTGGCCTCAAGCTGCGGATAATTCATATGGAAGGCGAGTTGCGTACTGTCGAAGTAAGTGCATTCGCATAAGAACAGGTCGGCGCCCGCGACGAATGGCAACAGGTCCTCGGTCCATCCGCTGTCGCCCGAAAACGCTATCGACTTGCCGGCGATCGCGATCCGCAATGCCAGCGAGATGTCATGCTTCATGTGCGGCGTGCGCATCGCGCGGATGCGTATTGGACCGATCTTTTTGTCGCATTCCGGTTCCAGCACGACAAACCGAAGTTGGCTAACGAGGCGCGCGAGGTCGGGCTTGGTGCCGGGAAACATCGTGCGGAACAGTCGCCAGGTCCGTTCCTCGAGATGTCGCGGTCCCACAATCGTCAAGGGCTTGCGCCGCGGACTTTCATAGAGATACTCAAGCAGCAGAAATGGCATCCCGCCGAAGTGATCGCCGTGCAAATGGCTAATCAGGACCAGGTCGATGTCGGCGGGCTTGAAGTTCATGCGCTTCATCGCGCATAGGGAAGTAGGGCCGACTTCCATTAGGATTCGGCAATCGGGACTCTCTATAATGTAGCCTGATTGAAACCGGCCGTGGCTCGCAAACGCGTCCCCGGCACCCAAAATCGTCAACTCAAGGCCCCTTGGCCTCAATGGCGATTTGCGCATACATTGTTATTATCACCGTGTACGAGCAGAACCTAGGCGGAAATAATCAAATGAAGCAGATCAAGGTCGGCGTCGGATTCGGTCTCTTTCGCCTCGGGATGCCCACCGCCGAGACCATTGCGCATGTTGCCGAGAGCGCCGAAGAATGGGGCCTCGATTCGTTCTGGCTCTCCGATCATCTGCTCGCGCCATCGCCGGAACTTGACGTCGTCGCGACTTTATCTCTGATTGCCTCGCGCACTTCGCGGATCAAGCTCGGACCCAGCGTCTTCCTGCTCAACCTGCGCCACCCGCTCATCACGGCTAAGGCTTTCGCGACCCTCGACTATCTGTCGAACGGTCGCATGGTGATGGCGGTTGGAACCGGCGCGAATCTGGCCGACTACGCCGCATGTGGGATCCCGACGGAAGGGCGCGGCCGACGACTCGACGAAGGAATCATGGTGCTGCGCAAAGTGTGGACCGAGGCGAACACCAGCTTTCACGGCAAGTTCTTCAACTTTGAAAACGTCACGATCGAGCCGCGCCCTGTGCATCGCGATCACAACAATTCCGGCACAATCGATCTCTGGGTGGGCGGCAAATCCGACGCCGCATTGAAGCGTACAGCCCGTCTTGGCGACGGCTTTTTCGCCTCATTTCAGGCGCCCGACGAATTCGCGCGCAGCATGGAGACTATTCATCGCTATGCCGCCGAGGCCGGCCGCGACAACGCCCATATCGAATCCGGACTCATCCTGCTGTGCCGGCTCGCATCAACGCGTGAGCGCGCGATGGAAGATATGCGCCCGATTCTCAACGCGATGGGGCGCGGGGCCGATGCCTTCCTCCAGCGCACGGTCTTCGGCTCTCCCGACGACATCATCGAGCGGCTGCAGAAGTACATTGATGTCGGCCTTGATAAATTCGTGCTGTGGCCGGTGGCCGAGCCCAGCGCATGGGCGGGCCAGATGGAGTTGATCGGTCGCGAGGTCGCGAATCATTACGCGCGCATCGCCAAGGCCGCCTAACGAGTCCACCTCTTCGCTCGGACCCTCATGGCAACAGACCTCGGACAAATAATGGGTGGTGAGGTCGGGCAGCAGAAAATGCCCACCTACGACCGAATGATGTGGCCGACGCTTCAAGCATTGAAGGCAATCGGCGGTTCCGCGTCAAATCAGGAGCTCCTCACAAAAGTCACGCAGATCATGCTGTTGTCGGAGGAGATACAAAATTTTCCGCATAACGATGGATCTGGGACAGAGGTCGAATACCGGCTCTCCTGGGCCAGGTCTTATCTGCGGAAGGTTGGGGCAATAGAGAACAGCGAGCGCGGAGTTTGGACCATTACGTCCAAGGGTCGTAGTCTGACTGAGCTCGATGTAGCAAAGATTCCGGCCCAAGTCCGAAAAATGTCACCGAGAAACCCGCTGACCGCGGAAGATAACCAACCCGAAGATGGAGAGGGCGAGCAAACTTGGCAGGAGCAATTGTTATCCGTTCTTCAATCTTTGACTCCCGATTCTTTCGAGCGCCTATCACAGCGTATTTTGCGTGAATCAGGTTTTGTCAAAGTCGAAGTAACCGGGAAGTCCGGGGATGGCGGGATCGACGGCATTGGCGTGCTCCGCCTGAACCTCTTGTCCTTCCAAGTGTTCTTTCAATGTAAGCGTTACCGCGGCTCCGTTGGCGCTGGGGAGATTAGAAACTTCCGCGGTGCGATGGTGGGACGTACTGACAAAGGTCTGCTTATAACTACCGGCCGTTTCACTCCGGATGCGCAAAGAGAGTCTACGCGCGATGGGGCACCACCGATTGATTTGATTGACGGCGTACGACTGTGCGAGCTCTTGAAGGACCTTAAACTCGGGGTCGAAACTAAAAAGATCGAGCAGGTTACTATCCGCCCTGAAGCCTTTGACGAATTTTAGTTGCGAAGCGCCGGATTGTTCCAAGGTTTAAACTTCTTCGCGCGCTACGACGCTTGGTCTTCTTCCTGAAGCAGTGCGGTAGGTAGAACCTCAGGCGATAGATCTTCGAGGAAGCGCGACGGCCGCCCCATCACGTAACCCATCGCGCGGTCGAACATATGTATCGGATACGACAGATAGAGTTCGTCGCGAGCGCGGGTGCTTGCAACGTACATAAGACGGCGCTCCTCCTCGATCTCCTCGACGCCTACGCTCATCGGACCGGGAAAGCGTCCTTCCGCTGCCCAAATCACAAACACCACCCGCCATTCGAGCCCCTTCGCCGAATGAATCGTGCTGAGCGTCACGTAACCCTCCTCGGCCTCGACCGCGAGCACATCGCCAATCGAATCGTTCGGCGGCTCGAGCGCCATGTCCGCGAGCATCGAATCGAGGCTGCGGTAGCGCTCCGCGAGATTCTGGAAGTGTTCGAGGTCACGCTCGCGCTTGGGATAATCGTCGGGATAGGCCTCGCGCATAATTGGCCCGTAGTAGTCCATCACCTCGGCGAGCTGATCGGCTGGGCGACGACCCTCGGCGCGCAATCCCCCGAGCAGGTTGCCAAGCCGCGTGCATGACTCGATCGCCGCCTGCCCCCGAATTCCCGCCTTCTCGGCGCTCTCGGCCAAGGCCTTTTCCGGCTCGGGCGCCGCGATTATCTCTTCGATCAGACGCTCGGCGCGCCGATTGCCCACGCCGTTGACCAGCGTCAGGATACGCATCCATGACACCGCGTCGACCGGGTTGGTGATCACCCGTAGATGCGCTAGCACATCCTTGATATGCGCGGTCTCGATAAACTTGAAGCCGCCGCGCTTGACGAACGGGATATCGCGCCGGAGCAACTCGAGTTCGAGATCGAATGCATGAAAGCTCGATCGGAACAGCACCGCGATTTCGCTCAGTTCGGTGCCTTCCTCGCGCAATTCCAGGATGCGCTGCGCGACGAAACGCGATTGCGTGTGCTCGTCCTGCGCGCGCACCAGAATCGGACGCAGGTCGCCCGTGCGCTGGGTGAAGAGCGACTTGGTATATTTCTCCGAGGCCCGCGAAATCACTTCATTGGCGAGATCGAGAATGCCCTGCAGCGAGCGGTAATTCTCCTCCAGCTTGACCACGCGCGCTCCGGGAAAGATCTGCGGGAAATCAAGAATGTTGCGAAAATTGGCGCCGCGAAATGAATAGATCGACTGCGCGTCATCGCCCACCGCCATCACATTACGATGCGTCATCGCTATCAATTGCACTAGCTCTGCCTGGATCAGGTTGGTGTCCTGATACTCATCAATCATTATGTAACGATATGTATCAGATAGGCGATGCCGGGTCGGCTCGTGCTGTTGCAGCAGCTCGGCGAGTCGGTAGAGCAGGTCATCGTAGTCGAGCATCGCGCGCTCGCGCTTGTATGATTCGTAACTCGCGGCCAACGCCAGAATCTCGGCCTCGTGTTCTCGCAGATGAGCAAAATCCGCCTCGAGCTCGTCCTTGAGTTCCCGATGCTTGTTGCGCGCCATGCTGATCGCTTCCGCAATCGTGGACTTCTTCGGAAAGCGCCGATCCTTCGACGCGAAGCCCATGCGAGTGCGCAACAGATTGATCACGTCCTCCATGTCCGACCGGTCCAGGATGGTGAAGTTGGGCTGGAGTCCGATGGGCGCGCCAAACCGCCGCAGCACAAGGTTGGCGAACGAATGAAAGGTGCCGCCGGCCACCTCGCCGCCGCGATCGCCGACCAGCCGCTCGACCCGCCGCAGCATCTCCTGCGCCGCCCGCCGCGTGAACGTCAGCAGCAGGATAGCACCAGGCGGAACGCCGCTCTCGATCAGCCGCGCCACCCGATAAATCAGCGCGCGCGTCTTGCCCGAGCCCGCTCCCGCCACCACCAGCATCGGACCCTCGCGATGGGTCACCGCGGCGAGTTGC
>Ga0182024_10001161_pt1 | contig 68216 bp, 57 predicted proteins | sample P32metaG_FD_120480 | JGI IMG/M metagenome (GOLD analysis project Ga0182024, IMG submission 120480) | Permafrost microbial communities from Stordalen Mire, Sweden - P3-2 metaG (Illumina Assembly) | ecosystem: Environmental > Terrestrial > Soil > Wetlands > Permafrost | place: Sweden: Stordalen...
CTTGGGCACTTTCAATCCGCCAATATCCAGATCGGCCTCGGTGTCGAGCGACGTCGCATCGTTGGCTCCGGCGCACCAAACCTCCCCATACGGCACCAATCGGCCCATGACCTTGCGGCCTCGCATGGAGGGCGCGCCGTATCCCACCGTGATCTTCTTGCCGTCAATCGTGATGGACGTAGTCTTGCGCGGACTCAGTACTTGCCCGTTGGCAACGACGACACCGAAAAGGAGAACTGCGACGGATACGAACCTGACCATAGCCCCTCCCTGCTGGCAGTATACGCCCAATCCGCCGTCAGCTCCCTTCTAAAATGGTCATCAGTTTTTCTTGCACAACCTCCGCTGTGGCGCTGTCGAGAGCAATCACCAGAATCGTATCGTCGCCGGCAATCGTTCCTACCACTTCCGGCCACTCGTCCTGATCGAGCGCCACCGCCACCGAATTGGCATGGCCGGGAGCGGTTTTCAGCACCACCAGATTCTGCGCGCAGCGGACGTCCAGCACGAACTCGGCTGCCAGCAGCGGAAACGCCGGGCCGCGCTCTTCCTCCGCCATTTCCTGGTAGCCTTCCCGCGTCTTCACCAGGCGCAGGTCGCGGATGTCGCGTGAAAGCGTCACCTGCGTAGCCGAAATCCCCTGCTTGCGCAGTTCCTCCGCCAGCTCGTCCTGCGTGAGAACGCGCGTGCCGCGGATCAACTTCAAGATCTGTCCTTGACGGTAGCTTTTACTCATACGATCAACCTCACGAGTAGCTCCTTGGCGCTTGCCAGCGCCTTCGCCACGGCCAGATATCCAGTTCCGCCCGGAATCTCACGGGACTTCATCCCCTCGGCCGGATTTAGCAGGGCGACCATCTCGGGGGTGAACTCGGGCGCGAAGCGCTGCATCTCGTCGGCGGTCCAGTCGGCGGGCTTCTTGCCCTGATGAACGCTCTCCAGCACGAACCGGCCGACGATCTGGTGCGCCTGGTGAAAGGGCGTACCGTTGCGCGCCAGGGCCTCGGCAAGATCGGTGGCCACCACCCAACTCTCCTCCGCGGCAACTTCCGGGCGGGCCGGATTCAGCTTCACCGAATCGATGACCGCCGACATCATCAACAGCGAACCCGACACCTGATCGGCAGCATCGAACAGCGGGATCTTATCTTCCTGCATGTCCCGGTTGTATGTCATCGGCAGGCCCTTCATCGTGACCAGCAGCGACGTCAGGCAGCCCATCACGCGTCCGGACTTGCCTCGGATCAGCTCGAGCGAATCGGGGTTCTTCTTCTGCGGCATGAGGCTCGACCCGCTGGTGACGCCATCACCCAATTCCATCCAGCCGAATTCTTCGCTCGAATACAGAATCCAGTCTTCGGCCAGCCGGCTCAGATGGATCATCGTGACCGTGCAGGCGTAGAGAAAGTCCAGAGCGAAGTCACGGTCGCCGGAGACGTCCATGCTGTTGCGCGTGATGCCGTCGAAACCCAAGTCCTTAGCGATGGCCTCGCGATCGAAAGGGAATCCGCTCCCCGCGAGCGCTCCCGAGCCGAGCGGAAGCACATTGGCGCGTTTAGCCGCCTGATCGAAACGCTCCCAATCGCGCACAAACATCTCGAAGTATGCCAGCAAATAATGCGGCCACAGCACCGCCTGGGCGCGCCGCATATGCGTATATCCGGGAATGATCGCGCCCGGGTTCTTTTCGGCCAATTGCAGCAGCCGGCCCATAACCCCACAGAGCAAGCCTTGCAGGTCGGCGGATTCCTCTCGCAGCCACAATCGCGTATCGAGCGACACCTGCTCATTGCGGCTGCGCCCGGTGTGTATCTTGTCCGCCACCGCGCCCGCTCGTTCTTTCAGCTTGCGAATTACCAGCGTGTGCACGTCTTCATCGGTCGCGCCTTCGAAAAACTGCGGGCGGGCGGCATCTTCACGGATGCCATCGAACGCCGCGATGATTTTCTCGCGCTCCTCCGCCGCCAGGATGCCGGCGCGCTCGAGCGCCCGCGCAAACGCCTGCGAGCCGCGTATATCCGCCTCGATCAGCCGCCGGTCGAAATCCAGCGAACCCGAGAACCGCTCGAAGACTTCCGACGGCCCCGATTCAAACCGCCCTCCCCACAGCTTCATGATTTCGCGCCGGACGACTTGGGGGCAGCCAATGCCGCACGCACTTTGATGGGCAGCCCCACCAGGTTGATGAAGCCCAGCGCGTCCTTCTGGTCGTAGCTCGCGCCCATGGTGAAGCTGGCGATGTCCAGCGAATACAGCGAAAATGGCGACTTGCGGCTGAGCGGCTCGATATTACCCTTGTACAGCCGCAGCTTGACCACGCCCGTGACTGGCTCCGTGACCTTCTCGAAGAATGCATCCAGCGCCTCGCGCAGCGGCGTGAACCACAGGCCGTTGTACACCATCTCGGCATAGTCGAGCGCCAGCTTCTGCTTGTAGTGGAGCGTGTTCTTATCGAGGGTCAGCGCTTCCAGCTCGCGCATCGCAAACATAATGAGAGCGCCGCCCGGCGTTTCATAGCAGCCCCTGGACTTCATCCCCACGAAGCGGTTCTCCACCAGGTCGATACGCCCGACGCCATGTTCCCCGCCGATCCGGTTCAGCGCCTCGAGAAGTGCCACCGCGTTCAGCTTCTTCCCATCCACCGAAACCGGAACCCCGCGCTCGAACCCGATGGTGACTTCTCCGGGCTTGTCCGGCGCTTCGGCGGGACTGTTGGTAAGCATCCAGATACCGTCCGGCGCGGCGTTGGCCGGATCCTCCAGCTCGCCGCCCTCATGCGAGATGTGCCAGATGTTGCGGTCGCGCGAGTAGATCTTGGTGGTCGACGCCGAAATGGGCACGTTGTGCTGGCGCGCGTATTCGATGGCATCTTCGCGGCTGACGATATTCCACTCCCGCCACGGCGCGATCACCGTAAGCTGCGGCGCCAGGGCTTTATAGGTAAGCTCGAACCGCACCTGGTCGTTTCCCTTCCCCGTGCAGCCGTGCGCGAGGCCATCGCAGCCGGTCTTCAGCGCAACTTCCACCTGCTTCTTGGCCAGCAGCGGCCGCGCGATCGACGTGCCCAGCAGATACTTATGCTCGTAGACCCCGCCCGAACGCACCAGCTTCCAGAGATACTGACTGACGAACTCCTCGCGCAGGTCCTCGATGTGCACTTCGGACGCGCCCGTCTTGCGCGCTTTCTCTTCCAGCCCCGTCAGTTCGTCGCCGCCCTGCCCGATATCGCCGCAGACCGCGACCACCTCACATCCGTAGTTCTCTTTGAGCCACGGAATGATGACAGAAGTATCCAGCCCGCCCGAGTAGGCAAGCGCCACCTTCTTAGGTTTGTTCATAGTCTTTGTCTTGTCTTGTGGCACAGGCATCCCTGCCTGTGTCCGGTTTTGCGTTCTCTTCCCCGCGCTAGGCCAACAACATCATCAGCAGCGCTTTCTGCGCATGCAGTCGGTTTTCGGCCTGATCGAACACCACCGAGCGTTCGCCTTCCATTACGCCATCGGTGACTTCCTCGCCGCGCCGCGCCGGCAGGCAATGCATAAAAACCGCATCGGCTCGCGCCCGCGAAAACAACTCCTCATTCACCTGGAACGGATGAAACGCCTTCTTCCGCCGAGCCGACTCCCGCTCCTGCCCCATGCTGGTCCACACATCTGTATACACCGCGTGCGCACCCGCCAGCGCCCGGTCCACATCATGCGTGATCACCAGCGCCGCGCCCGAGACCGCCGCCAACCCTTCGGCCTGTGCCACCACCTCCGGATTCGGCAGAAATCCTTCCGGGCATCCCAACGCAAAATCCATACCCAGCCGTATGGACGTGACCATCAGCGAATGCGCCACATTATTTCCGTCGCCGACAAAGGTAAGCTTCCGCCCCTTCAAATCCCCGAATCGCTCGCGAATGGTCTGCACATCCGCCAGCGCCTGGCAGGGATGGTAGAGATCGCTCAGCGCGTTGATGACGGGCGCCGCCGACCACCGCGCCAGCTCCTCGACCGTGTCCTGCAAAAACACCCGCGCCACAATTCCGTTGACCCACCGGTCGAGATTGCGCGCGACATCCTTAAGCGGCTCGCGCCCCCCGACAGGCCCTTCAACGAACACCGACTCGCCGCCCAATTGCTTGACGGCCAACTCAAAGGTGAGCCGTGTCCGCAGCGACGGCTTCTCAAACAGCAGCGCAATCGACTTACCCGCCAGCGTATGCGCATAATCCGCCGGCCGCCGTTTGACATCGGATGCGAGGTCGAGCAGCGCGACCAGCTCATCATCGGTGAGGTCGAGATCGCGCAGCAAGTCAGAGCCGCTAGTTTTCAGAATCGGGTTGGTCGTGGGCGGGCACCTTGAATTTTTATTCACCAAGATGAATAATTACACATATCCCAAGGTCCGTCAACAATAAATTCACTGGGTGCCGTGACGGGTAGTGTCACGGAGTGCGTTGCTGGGATTTTCGGGGACGGGTGAATATTAAAACAGCGCAATCAAGAGGTTGTGGATAATAGAACGAGACGGACTCCCTGGTGTCAAGGGCTTTTAGGATCTGGCGGGTTGCCTCCCGCAGCTTCGATGGTTGGCTTCTCAACTTTAAGCGTAATCCTTAAAAACGGCACCGGAGGCGGCGGGAAGTGCATTCTAGTGACAGAGGTTTGAACGAACTCGCGGAAAAACGGCCAACAATTGAACACAGCATTAGCTGACCGGAACGCTTCAATCTGTTGTTCAGAAGGCCTGTAGTCTGGTGTAAAACGGTATTCGGCCTCGAAGCAACATTCCACAACGACGAGTGGTTGCCGCTCGCCAGGCTTTTCAGTTTGATCCTGATTGATCACGAACACGAAATCCGTTTCTACCAGCAACGATCCGTCTTCTATTGTGAATGCGCCCGGCTTGAAGTTTATATCGAGACTGACAGGTCGCCCTACGGCCCGCGAGATTCCTGCACGACTCCATACGCGTGCCCTAGCCAACCTCAAAGAACTTATCTCGGCGTGCGTGTGGAAACTGATAGCGTCGTCGATTTGCTCTTTGGTTTGCTCGATGATCATGCCACCATTGCGAGCAAATCCGGAGCATCTTCCAGCATGGGTGCCATCTGCTTCTCCGCGACCCTAGCGAGACCCGGCTGAGTAAAGCCGTAAGCGAAGTCTTCGAGTCTCTGGAAGGAATAGCGACGAGGGCAATCGTTAATCTCCCATAGCAGGGAAGATCCTTTCCAGTTTAAGTACGAACAGGCTTCAGCTTCGAGTGTTTGTTTCGAAGTGGATTGAATCTTAAATTGGAGGCCCAGAGCACCGAGTATTCCGACTAAGCTTGTATAGCAGGGGTTGCCGGTCTCAGAAAGCATGCGGTACACACTCTCTCGGCTCAGTCCTGCTTGGTTGGCGACCGTATTCATCGTCTGAGCTTCAGCGACATTCCGTAGCGCAAGAAGGAACGCGGCATTGTCGCCACCCTCTATTGCCGCATTGATGTACTCAGCAGCGTAGGCGGGGTCTTTGAGGCGCTCTAGTTGTCCTGCTTTATAGCTCTTAGTTTTCTTGGGCATCTTTATATTCTTGCCAATATCGCCTTGCAAGCTTCATATCGGCATCTTGGGTATCTTTCTTGCCACCCCGCAACAAAATAACGAGGGTGTCGCCATCTCTACCGAAATAGACGCGATAGCCCGGCCCAAAGTCTATCTTCAGCTCACTGACTCCTTCTCTCGCAGACGTACAATTGCCGAAGTTACCAAGGGCCAAGCGGTCAATGCGCGTTTCGATACGCGCTCTCGTCTGCATGTCCCGAATACCCATAAACCAGTCATCGAAGGGGACCCTCCCATCCTCAGTCTCAAAAGTCCGAATTTCAACAACAGGTTCCACTCTAGACGTAGAGATGGAGTCGTGTGATCTTTAAGTCACAACGACAGCGTACCACCGTCTCCTTACGAAATCAAGGGAGCTTCAAGACAGTTGGATAGGGAGAATCCAAGGCGAATGCTTGCGGATTCAACCACATACGCTAGCGTATCACAATCTTTTTTGAGCGGTTAGTTTTTGGTGACGGATTAATCCGTAACTAGTTCTTTCGGCCAGCAGTTCCGCCAGACACCCGATCAGCAGTCCCCGCTTCCATAGCAGGGTGGGCGCGCCGGCTGAACTGCCACCTGCCGCAGATCGATCGGCTGCTCGATCTCTGCCACGGCTCGCGGCTGGATCAACTGGAAGCAGCCTTTCGGGCGTTAGGGAAAACGCTTTCGATACAAATTTCCGAGGCGGCCTAAGACCGCATTGGCCACCTACTGAAATAGAATCGGCCCGAATCGCAGACGCGACCCGGGCCAACTCAAAACTGAAGCGCTGACTACTGGGGATCGTTACCGGCGCCCGCCGCCGCGAGAGCCGCCGCCGCGCGCACCGCCGAAGCCACCACGGACACCGCCTCCGCCACGGTACCCGCCCCCATAATAGCCGCGGTAGCCGCCTCCATAGTAGCCGCGGTAGCCGCCCCAGCCGCCATAATAGCCACCTACATATCCATACGGATACGCGTATCCGGGATAGTAGTACGGATATCCATAAGCATATGGGGATGCATAGGGATACGGGGAAGAATAAGCGTATGGATAAGCCGGGTAAACCGGCCCCACACCCACTCCAATGCCAACTCCAACCCGGACTTGAGCATTCGCCTGAGTCGGGGCCATCAGGAAGAGAATCGCCATCAGCGCCAGCGCCGGAATTCCAAATCTCTTCAGCATATTAACCTCCCTGGAAAGCTTTCTGCTTGTTCCTTCACCTAGTTGGACGAACGAAGTTGCTTCTGGGATTCGACCATCGCACACACCCGAGCAAGATGTGCTTTTTCTCACACCCAAAGGTTGATTGTGCTCGCGACGGCTGTTCGGCAAAATTCCGCTGCTATAATGGCGATTCACCGATTCAATCATGGTACGGATATTAGGGAAACTCATCGTTTATCTAGGAGCGGTTAGCCTTGCCCTTGCGCAGGGTCCAACCTACGTCCAATCGGACACCTTCCACATCGGCAACTGCGCCACGCCGTGCGTTGCAGAGCTGGCGTTGACCCAGACCCCCACCGGTGCCGTTACGCTCTACGACAATGGCACTCTATTGACGCCGGACCTTTACACGGTCGACACGTCCGAAGGGCCGACGCAAATTATCGTTTCGTTTTCGGCGAATGTCGGCACGATTCAGGCCACCGACGTGATTGTGGTGAGCTATCCTGCCGTACAGCCTCCAGCTCAACCCGTAGGCTCGCAATAGCATCTCGGCCTGAGTTCCCTCTCTTGGTAACGCCCGCCTCCGTGCCAGGCCGCGTCCCTGGCGAACTGGCACAATGAATGAGGCCGCTCATGCCGGACCCTCGCCAAATCTACACCCAGCGATTGGAAGAACGCCGCGCCGACCTGGCCGTCCGCGAACGCCGGCATAAACTCCTGGGCAACCTGCAGTTGGCGGTCGTCCTCTGCGGTTTGGCCATGGTGGTGGCGGCCCTGGCTTATCGCGCGTTTTCGATTGCGTGGGTGGCCGTGCCGATCGCGGTCTTCGTGGCCTTTTTGATGATCCACGACCGGTTGCTGCGGATGGCCGAGTTTCGTCGCCGTGCGGTGCGATATTTCGAGCGCGCCTTGGCCCGTCTGGATGGCCAGTGGGCCGGCACGGGCGAAACCGGTGAGTCCTATCTCGACCCGGCCCATCCGTACGCGCAGGATCTCGATCTCTTCGGCAAGGGGTCGCTCTTCGAGCTGCTGTGCTCCGCGCGAACGCACATTGGCGAAGACACGCTGGCTCGATGGCTGCTCAACCCGGCCGACCCCGGTACGGTGCGCGCGCGCCAGGAAGCGGTGGAGGAGCTACGGTCGCGTGTGGACCTGCGGGAGGACCTAGCCGTGCTCGCCGAGGAAGCTCGTTCCGGCGTGCACCCGGCAGCGCTGGCATCCTGGGGCGAGGCGCCGGCGTTGCTCAAGCCCTCCGGCCGCACGCTGCTTTGGGTTCTGAGCGTGGTGGGGCTGGCCGGCGGCGCGGCGCTGCTCACCTACCTGCTGTACGAAGCCAATCTCGTGCGGCTCTCAGCCGTCACTGCGACGCTGCTGCGGGACGTGTTCGTAGTGGCCGCCATGATCAACACCTTCGTGCTGTACCGGCAGCGGAATCGTGCCGCCGCAGTGCTGGCCGCGGTGGAGGGTGCCGCCCATGGGCTTGGGCTGCTTTCCGAGGTGCTCATCCGGTTGGAACGCGAACAGTTCCGCTCTCCCCTGTTGGCCCGTCTGCGCGGGTCGCTGAACGCCGATGGTGAACCGCCCTCCCGACGGTTGGCGCACCTGAAGCGCTTGATGGAATATCTGGATTCGCGCGACAACGTGTTTGTGCGCATTCTGGAAGTAGTCACCTTATGGACCCCCCACTGCGCCTACGCCGTGGAAGCCTGGCGCGCACACTCCGGGCCCGCCGTGCGGCGCTGGCTTACGGCCACTGGTGAAATGGAAGCGCTCTGCTCGCTGGCCAGCCACGCGTTCGAGCACCCGGCCGATCCGTTTCCGGAGTTCAGCAGCGAGTCTCCCTGGCTGGAAGCGCACGGCGTCGGCCATCCGCTGATCGATGAGAAAAGCGTGGTGTGCAACGACGTGCAACTGGGCGGCGAGCTGCGCCTGCTGGTGGTGAGCGGCTCCAATATGTCCGGCAAAAGCACGCTGCTGCGGACTCTCGGCATCAATGCTGTGCTGGCGCAGGCCGGCGCGCCAGTGAGAGCCAGGCGCCTGGTGCTCTCGCCGCTGGCCATCGGCGCGTCCATCCGCGTGGTGGACTCGCTGCAAAACGGCATCTCCCGTTTCTATGCAGAAATCCTGCGCATCCGCCAGATCCTCGATCAGACCGCCGGGCCGCTGCCGGTGCTCTTTCTGGTGGATGAGTTTTTGAACGGCACCAACTCGCACGATCGCCGCATCGGGGCGGAGGCGCTGATGCGAGGCCTCGTGGAGCGCGGCGCCATGGGCCTGTTCACCACCCACGATCTAGCTCTGGCGGATATTGCCGATGGGTTGAAAAACCGCGCGGCCAACGTACATTTCGAAGACCGCATCGAAGACGGCAAGATCCACTTCGATTACGTCATGCGTCCGGGAGTGGTGCGTAAGAGCAACGCCATCGAGCTGATGCGGTCGGTGGGGCTGGAGATTTGAATGCGGCGGAGATCCGCGAACGGGCGCGCCAGTGCGGGTTTGAACTGGCCGGAGTGGCACGCGCGGAGCCGGTCGCGGAGCGCCTGTGGTTCCACGAGTGGGTGGCCCGCGGTTTCGCCGCCGGGATGCGCTATCTGACGGACCGCCGCGCCGGCGTTCGCAACGATCCGCGGAACCTGCTGGCCTCGGCGCAGTCCGTCATCTGCGTGGGCAAACTCTATAACAGCCCCTGGCCCTATTCGACGAAGTTCCTTGATCGCGAGCGCGCCTGGATTTCGCGCTATGCCTGGGGAGACGATTATCACGATGTGCTCCGCCGCGGCCTGGAGCGGCTGGATGAATGCCTGCGTCAAAACGGCGGGGCGGCGTACGAATCCAAGATCTGCGTGGATACCGCGCCGCTGCTCGAGCGGTCGTATGCGCGGCTGGCCGGGCTGGGGTGGATCGGCAAGAATACGTGCCTCATCAATCAGCAGAGTGGGTCGTGGTTTTTCCTGGGCGAGCTGCTGGTGTCGCTCGCCATCGATCCGGATGAGCCGCCGCCCGACCGCTGCGGCACTTGCACGCGCTGCATCGATGCATGCCCCACGGCCGCCATCGTTCCCGGAATGCTGGGGTACACGGTGGATGCCGGCCGGTGCATCTCTTACTTCACGATCGAGTTGCGCGGCGCCGTGCCGGAGCCGCAGCGGGCCGCCACCGGCGCCCATATTTTCGGCTGTGACATCTGTCAGGACGTATGCCCCTGGAACCGCCGCGCCCCGCTCACCGACGATGCGCCATTTCAGCCCCGCCACTTCGCTCCACCGCTGGAGCGCATGGCGCAGATCACGGAAGATGAATTCCGCGATATGTTCCGTGGCACTCCGGTCACGCGTGCACGCTATGCCGGCTTCCTGCGCAACGTCGCCATCGCCATGGGCAACTCCGGCGAGGCGCGGTTTCGTGCGCCGCTAGAGAAACTGGCGGCAGGGCCGGATGCCCTCGTAGCGGAGCATGCGGGCTGGGCGTTAAACCAACTACGATAAAGGTGTGAGATTCCTGGTCACCGGTTTCCAAGGCCCCTTGACCGCTCCCTATGGTCGCGGCTCTGAAACGCGTAATCCGGCGCCGCCGGAGGCTTTAGTATCCTGTGACCGCTGTAATGCGGTCTGGGCAGCGCCATGTGCCGCCCAAGCACCGGCGACAAGATCGCCAGCGCTACGTAACGCCGGCGGTCTTCGCCGCCGGTGGGCGGCTACCCGGACTCGAAATGTCCATACTCCAGTGACCGCTGTAGGGCAGTCATTTTCCGTTCCATCCGCTGCGCCTGAGGCTTTACTGAGCCGCGACCAGAGGGAGCAGTTGCACCATATCGGAAGCGCGGCGCTAGTAATCGCGCTTATCGCGCTGGCGGCCCCGCTCGCTGCGCAACCGCCGGTGGTCGAGCGCGGTTTCGATCACTTTTACAACCTCGAATACGACCAGGCCATCGCCGATTTCCAGGAAGCCATCGCACACGACCCAACTACTCCCGATCTACGCAATCATCTGGCACAGACCCTGGTCTTCCGGGAGATGTATCGCGACGGCGCGCTCGAAAGCGAACTGGTGTCGGGCAACAATTCCTTTCTGCGCCGGCCCAAGCTGAACCCCAGCCCGGAAACGGAACGCCAGTTTCTAGACCAGGTCGCCCAGGCGATGGCTCTCGCGCAGGCGCGGCTGCAAAAGAATCCCAACGACACCTCTGCCATGTATGCGCTGGGAATCTCCTACGGACTGCGGGCCAATTACTACTGGGTGGTGAAGAAGTCGTGGCGCGATTCCCTGCGCGACGCCACCGCCGCGCGGCGCCAACATAACCGCATCACAGAACTGGAACCTAACAACGCGGACGCGCGGTTGGTCCAGGGCTTGCACGATTACATCGTCGGGAGCCTGCCCCTGGCGTATCGAATGGTGGGTTTCCTGGCCGGCATTCACGGCGACAAGGAGAAAGGGATCCGGACGATTCAGGATGTCGCACGCAATGGAAAACTCAATCGCGTCGACGCGCAGATTTTCCTTAGTGCGCTCTACCGTCGCGAGAACCAGCCCCTGAAGGCAGTGCCACTTCTCCAGGAACTCATTGCGGGCTTCCCTCGCAACTTCCTTCTGCGTCTGGAGCTATCGCAAATGTACAGCATGGGAGGCGACGGCACTCGCGCGCTGGCCATGCTGGACGAAGTGTCCCGCCAGAAGACTGGGCATGCTCCCGGCTTCGACCGACTGCCCTGGGAAACGATCTATTTTCAAGAAGGAACGATCCAATTCTGGTATCGCGACCTGGATCACGCGCTGGAGAACCTGAAGAAGGTAGCAGCCTCGCCCGAGGAGCTCGATCTGAACACGGGCGCGCAGACATGGCTGCGCATCGGCCAGATTTACGACATGACCCATCGCCGGGCGGAGGCCCTGCAGGCGTATCAAAAGTGCATCGCCTACGCCCCCGAAGCCGACGCGGCCCGGGAAGCGCGCGGATATTTGTCGGCGCCATACCGTCGGGTGTAGGGCAGCCCCACCGGCGGCGAAGACCGCCGGCGTTACGCTTACAAATCAGGCAGCAGTTCCCGCAGCACCGTTAACAGGTCCGATGGAAAGAAGGGCTTCTTCAGAAACTTGACCTTTCCGCTTTTGGTAGCGGAAACCGGTTCCCGATGGTGCCCGGAAATCAGCAATACCGACGCCTCCGGCTGCAACTGCAGCACCTTCGCCATCAGCTTGGTGCCATCCATTTCGGGCATGGCAATATCGGAAATCAGCAGGTGGACCGGCTCGCGGCCGCAGATCTCCAGCGCCTGGCTGGGCCGCGGCGCCACCAGAATCTTGAAGACCTGCGGCCGCAGCATCTTCTCGACGAGTTTGAGGATCTGTGGATCGTCGTCCACAATCAAGACCGTGCGGGCCAGGTGCTCCATTTAGAAATTCGATTTTAGAGAGACCGGGCTTCCATCCGCAACTGGATCGTAACAGACGGCACAGCTTTCGTTCGATCTGGTTTGAGACAATGCAAGAGAAATGCCGTGCTGCCTGTTCGCGTTCATTCTGTTCTTCCCGCGCGTTTTTCTGGTGGGGATGTTTCTGCTCAGCAACTATCTCCAGAGCGCCTACCACGGCTTGGTGATTCCCGTGCTGGGTTTCATTTTTCTACCGCTGACCACCATCGTCTACGCCTGGCTGGTGAACGCCCACCACCCGATTCAGGGCACCTACCTCATCGTGCTGGTCGTCGCCGTACTGATCGACGCAGGCGGGCTTGGCGGAGGCGCTTACCACGGCGGCCGCCGCTGATCCAATCGACGCCGGTCAGATCACCTTAGTGGCGCCGCCATCCATATCGATGAGTGCGCCCTGCAGCAGCCTTCCTTCCGGACTGGCGACAAACGCCACCAGGGCCGCGATATCCTCGGGCTCGCCAATGCGCGTGATCTTGTGCCCTTCGATAATCCTCTTTTCGGCTTCGGCCGGTTCGATTCCCTGTTGCGCGGCGGAAGCTTCCAGCATGCGCCGGTAGCGGTCGGTACGGATGCTGCCGGGGTTGACGACATTGACCTGTACACCGTCGCGTATGCCCACCTCCGCCATCGCCTTGGTGAAAGATAGCAGCGCCGCGTTGACGGAGCCGCCGATGGTGAACTGGGGACCCGGCATGCGGCCGCCCACGCCGGAGATGTTGACCACCGAGCCACCGCTCGATTTCAGATGTGGCCAGGCGGCGCGTGTCAGCCGGACCGCGCCGAAGAACTTCAGCGCGAATCCGTCGGCCCAGTCTTCCTCCGTCAGGTCGAAGAACTCGCCGCGCTTGGTGGCGCCGGCATTGTTCACGAGAAGATCGATTTGCCCGTAGCCCGCCTGCGCGAAATCGACCACGCGCGGGGCGGCGGCAGCGGCACGCAGGTCTGTGGGGATCGCTTTGGCCATCCCGCCCATGCGCTCGATTTCTTCGACCGTTTGTTTCAGCAAGGCAGCATCGCGCGCGCAAAGCACGACGCGGGCGCCCTCGGCCGCCAGACGACCGGCGATGGCGCGCCCGATGCCGCGGCTGGCGCCAGTAACAATCGCAACTTTCCCGTTGAAGCGTCTTTCCATAATGCCCGTGCTATGAACCCCCACTCCCTTACGGTCGCGGCTCGGTAACGGCGTTGGTTTACCGAACCGCGACCGTTAGGGAGTGGGGGTTATTCTGACAACCGATCCATCATGTTATCCCACCTGGACGGCACGGCATGTATGCTTATTCGAGAGCTTCCCTTGATCACTCCGGCCCGGCCAGTTTCCGCGCGGCGTTCCAGACTTCCATCCGTTCTCCGCGTCGCGGCCGGCAATTTGCTGGAGATGTACGATTTTCAGATCTTCGGCTACTACGCCGTGGCCATCGGCGCGACTTTCTTCCCCAGCCGGAACCCGTTCGCTTCACTGATGCTTTCCTTGGCCACCTTCGGCGCAGGATTTCTGATGCGGCCCTTGGGCGCTATCGTGCTGGGCGCCTACATCGACCATCACGGCCGCCGCAAAGGGCTGCTGCTGACGCTGAGCTTGATGGCCATCGGAACGTTGTCCATCGCCGTGCTCCCCGGCTACGCGGCTATCGGGCTGGCCGCGCCGTTGCTGGTGCTGGTCGGGCGGCTGCTCCAGGGCCTCTCCGCGGGCGTGGAACTCGGTGGCGTGTCGGTGTACCTGGCCGAAATCGCGACGCCGGGGCGTAAGGGTTTCTACGTCAGTTGGCAATCCGCCAGCCAGCAGGTCGCGGTGATGCTTGCCGCACTGCTGGGCATCGTGCTGGCCCTGAATTTGTCCCCCGGCCAGATGGCTGCTTGGGGGTGGCGCGTGCCGCTGCTGGTGGGTTGCGCGATAATCCCCGTCCTGTTGTTCCTGCGCAACTCGCTCGAGGAGACCGAGGAATTCCTCGCCCGCCGGCAACACCCCAGCGCGGCCCAGATTGTCAGCACGCTTTTCCGGAATTGGCGTGTGGTGTTGCTGGGAACCATGATGGCCATCATGACCACGGTGGGCTTCTACATGGTGACGGCCTACACTCCCACTTTCGGCAGCATGGTTCTCCATCTGGCGGCTAGCGGCAACCTGATCGTCACGCTTTGCGTGGGCGCATGCAATTTCCTGGTGCTGCCGCTTTCCGGCGCTCTGTCCGATCGGATCGGGCGGCCGCCCATCCTGCTAGCCTGCAGCATAGCGACCCTACTGACGGCGTACCCCGCTTTGTCGTGGTTGGTGAGTGCTCCCTCGTTCAGCCGCCTGCTAATTGTGGAACTGTGGTTATCGTTTTTATATGCCGCCTACAACGGCGCCATGGCCGTTTACCTGACCGAGATCATGCCGGCCGAAGTGCGAATTTCCGGATTCTCCCTGGCCTATAGTCTGGCCACCGCCGTGTTCGGCGGCTTCACTCCGGCCATCTGCACGTACCTGATCCACTTGACCGGCAACCGCGCAGTGCCCGGAGCCTGGCTCTCCTTCGCGGCGATCTGCGGGCTGGTAGCGACCGCCCTGCTTTCCCTTACTGCGTCGTCGCGGACTCGAACGCAGGAAACGAAACAAATACACCTGAGTTGAAGTTCAACGCCAGCCCGGAAAGCGTGCCCTGACCGTTCACGTTATTCATGTTCTGAAAAACCACGAAACCCCGCGTGTTCGCCGAGGCCGGAAAGTTGTCGGGAAGCGTGAAGGCGGTTCGACCGAGGGTCACCAGTGGGCTTCCTGACGGAACCGGGTACGAAGTTGCCGTGCCGTTTATGTCATACACGGTAGCGGTAACGTTGGGAGGCAGATTCGAGATGCTCGCCAACGCCACAGCCGTGACCAGTCCGCCGGTGTTGTCGAAGGGCAGTGTGACGGTAGCCGAGAACTGCCCCTGCTGAGCGGAAACCCCCTCCGTAAAACCGCCATTGGGGAAGGCTGAAAGGACACCGGGTGGAAAGGCCTGACGGAAGACCGCGAAAGCACTGACTCCACCCGTCGTCAGTACGTCGGCCCATCCCTGCAGCAGGGTGGGGCCCGCCGAGTTTGTATTTTGAATGACGACGCTCGAATTGGGCGGCATGACGTAATACAAAACCGTAGCCGTGGTCGTCATCGCAGGGAATCCAGGTTGCGTACTCTGAACCGGCAACGGCAGCGCGTTGGCGTTCGCATCGCGAAAGGCTATCTGAGCGGAGGCTGCCGAGCCGGTGGTGTTGCTCAAATAAATGGTAGTACCCCATCCCGCACCGGCGGCTATCTGAGGAAACACACTCGTACGCGCGCGACTCGCCAAGCCGGTATAGATATTCAAAACGAAGTTTTCACTAGCCGACAAGGGTGTTGGCAAACCGCTGTCCGTCACTAGCACCTGCATGACCATGTTGCCGCCGCCGGAAATTAGATTATTGGCTGACAGAAGACCGGTAGCCGGATCGAGCGACAATCCCAGTTGGTTCAGCGGCTGCGTGCTGGATAACACCGTCCAGGTATAAGGCGGTGTTCCGCCACTGGCCGCCAGCGTCTGCGAAAAGGGGGTGTTCACTGCGGCCGGCAGTAGCGAACAAGGATTGGTGGTACCGGTAAGGGTGGAGCAGGTCGACGGCGTAGGAAACACCAGCGGGCCTTGGGCCATCGCCGTAAACGTGAGTAGTATCCCGGCAAAGAAACAACTCGCCAACAGCTTCGCATCTCGTCGCAACATGTCGCCTCCACAAGAATGAAGTACCCGTTTCTTATTCTAGCCACATGGTATAACTGCCGCATGGCGGAAAGTAAGGAAGCTTTGGTTATGCTTCCGGGTCTTTTGTGCGACCGCGTGGCATGGCAGCACCAGTCGGAGGCGCTAAGCGATGTCGCAAGGTGCACCTCAATCGAGTGGGGCGTGGAAAATTCCCTGGTGGAGATGGCGCGGACGGCGCTCGGCCAGGCGCCCGATCGTTTTTCGCTGGCGGGCCACTCCATGGGCGGCCGGGTGGCGCTGGAAGTTTTCCGGCTGGCGCCCCAGCGCGTCGTCCGCATTGCCCTCTTCAATACGGGATACCAGCCACGCCCGCAGAATGCCGCCGGAGAAGAAGAGGAACGCGGCCGACTCGCGCTGCTGGCGGTAGCGCGGTCCGAAGGGATGCGAGCCATGGCTACGCAATGGCTGCCACCCATGATTCATCCGGACCGGCGCACCGACCTGGCATTGGTGAACACTATCATCGACATGTTTGCGCGCAAGACCCCCGACATATTCGCGGCGCAGATACGCGCTCTGCTCGGGCGGCCGGATGCGACCGGTGTCCTGGAACAGATCCGATGTCCAACCCTGCTCCTGACCGGCCGCGAGGACGGATGGAGTCCTCCCGCTCGCCACGAAGAAATGGCGGCCAAAATTCCGGGAAGCCAACTTGTGGTGATTCCTGAATGCGGCCACATGTCAATGCTGGAACGGCCCGGCGCCGTAACCGAGGCGCTGCGCCGGTGGCTGGCGTAAAGACCGCTCCCTTTGGTCACGGCTTCCATCTCGGTAACGCGATGCCGGTACGTTACCGAGCCGTGACCAAAGGGAGCGGTTGTCGGCCAGCACAACTTTCCGTCCACCCTCGATAGCCCTCTCCCGTTAAGCTGCCTGACGGAAGTGAGGTATTTGCCGGATCGTTCCTTTCCAAGGCAACTGAGAGCATTGGCTCAAAGCAGCAGTCTTGTAGCTACCAGTACCTAAGACTGTTGTCCAAAGTCAGTATGCTCTTCTCACGAACCTGCTTGTTAGTAGCCTTCGCGGCAGCCGGGATCGCGCGCAGCGCTGTCACCGGGAGTATTTCCGGTACGCTCCATGACTCTACCGGCGGAGTGATCCCGGACGCGACCCTTACTGTCACGAATACGGCCCAGGGCATCCAGAACAAGAGTCACAGCGATATTAAGGGCTTCTATTCCTTCCCCAGCCTGCCGGTGGGACGCTACGATCTTTTGATCGAAGCTCCCGGATTCCGCGCGCAAAAGCAGAGCGGCCTGACCATCGATACCGATAGCGCCCTCACCATAGACGCGACCCTGGATGTTGCTGCCCAAGTGGATGCGATCACGGTGGAGGCCGGCGAGGTTCGCGTGGAAACCGCCAGCACGCAGCTGGGCGAAGTGATCAAAGGGACGCAGATGGCCTCCGTCGCGCTCAACGGCCGCAGTTATACCGACCTGTTGGCGCTGCAACCGGGGGTGGTGCCCACCACCACACAACAGCCCGACTCGATTGTGATGGCGGGCGCTTCGGTGGCGATTGCGCCATCCGGCATGCTAAATCCCGGCAACCAGTCGATCAGCGGCCAGCGCGAGGACGCCAACGGTTTCATTATCAATGGCGGCGATGTAAAAGAATTGATGAACGGCGGTACCTCCATCGTCCCCAACCTCGATTCGATTGACGAATTCCGGATTCTCACTAACAACTTCGATTCCGAGTACGGGAATTATAGCGGCGGTGTCGTTAATGTCGTCACCAAGTCTGGGACCAACGAAGTACACGGCAGTGGCTTCGACTTTCTGCGGAACACGGATCTGGACGCGCGTAGTTTCTTCTCACCGGAGCGCAGCATCTATCAACAGAACCAATTCGGCGGCACCATCGGGGGGCCGATCGCGAAAGACAAAGTTTTCTACTTCGGAGACTACCAAGGCACACGGACTTTCCAAGGTGTCGATACAGGCCTGATTCCAGTTCCCTCGCTGGCCGATCGGACCGGCGATCTGGCCGACCGAGCCGATAGCCTAACAGGTTCGGTGAGCGGCCCCTATCTCGCCAACCTGCTCACGGAAAAACTGGGTTACGGAGTTTCCGCTAACGAGCCATATTACGTGCCCGGCTGCACCTTGAGCACCACCTGCGTGTTTCCGAATGCCATCATTCCGCAGCGGGCGTGGTCGGCGCCGGCCAAAAATCTGTTGCAGTACATTCCGCTTCCCAACGTCGGCGACTCGACGTTTTCCACGGCCGCGGAAGGAAAGACAGTGCGCGACGATAAAGGCAGCTTTCGCGCGGATGGAACCAGCGAGCATTGGGGCTCGCTTTCGGGATATTACTTCTTCGACGATTACGGCGTTAACAACCCGTATCCGACCGGCCAAGGCGGTGCCAGCGTGCCGGGTTTCGCCGCGCTGAACTTGGGACGAGCGCAACTCTTGAGTTTGGGCCATACCAAGACCTTCGGGACTTCGGCGGTGAATGAGATCCGCCTGAGTTACATGCGCAATGCGAACAACGTCGGCCAGCCTTCCGGCGGAGTCGGCCCGAGCCTCGCCTCGCAGGGGTTCGTCACCGGTCCCGGGAGTCCGGGAATCGTGCCGCTGGCGCCGGCTATCGAGGGTATCGAAAACGTGACCTTCAATGCTTTCACCATCGGAACTCCGACCACCAACCTGACGCAGGCGAATAACACGTTTTCCGCCGTGGATAATTTCTCCAAGGTTTATGGCAGCCACACTCTGAAAACCGGACTGCAGCTCAGCTTCGAACAGGTCAACGTGAATCCTAACCCGACCTTCAACGGGGCCTTCACTTTCTATGGCACCGAAACCGGCTCAGACTTTGCGGACTTCCTGTTGGGCGTGGCCAGCAACTATAATCAGGCCGATTCCGAGGCCTATTACGCGCGCCACAAATACGCGGGGGGCTTCGTGCAAGACAGTTGGCGGGCGCTGCCCGGTCTCACTCTGAATTTCGGCGTGCGCTGGGATTTGATGCAGTATTGGTCGGAGAAATACAACCAGATACCGACATTCATCCTAGGGGAGCAATCCGTAGTCTACCCGACCGCACCCACCGGCCTGGTTTATCCCGGCGACCCCGGTGTGCCCTCCACGCTGGTGCCGCAACAGAATAAATTCGCTCCCCGGCTGGGCATAGCCTACTCGCCCACCAAAACCAGCGGCTTGCTGCGCAAGATTCTGGGCGAGCCGGGCACGGCCAGCATCCGCGCCGGCTACGGAATTTTCTATTCCGTGATTCAAGGCAACACCATAGCCATCGACGAGCCGCAGCCGCCTTACGGCTTGAGCTATACAAGCCCCGCGCCGCCGCTATTCGCAACGCCTTTCATTAGCGCCGCCGATGGCGCCGTCCACGTGCAGCCGTTTCCCTTGAGCTTTCCTCCGCTCAATGCTTCGGCGAGCCATCCCAACCCCAACATCGATTTCTCTCCGTTCCTGCCCCAGGCCGGCATGACGACGCCCTACCCTGGCAACACATATCCCTACAACGAGAATTATTTTCTTTCGATCGAGCGCCAGGTGGCATCCAACACCGTGTTGAGCGTGGCCTATGTCGGCTCGCAGGCGCATCATCTGCTGCTGGTGTATTCCGCCAATCCCGGCAATCCAGCGCTCTGCCTGGCGCTGAGCAAGCCGGCTGCAGTCGCTCCCGGCACTGCCACCTGTGGGCCGTATGCCGAGGATGCAACCTATGTCACCGCCGCGGGCCAAGTCATCCACGGCACCCGCGGTCCCCTTGGCTCAGACTTCGCCAACGACGATTTCGAGGGCAGCTTTGGCAACTCTAGCTACAATTCCATGCAAGCCAGCCTGCGGCGCTCCGGAAGGCGGCTCGATTTGATGTTCGCCTACACGTTCTCCAAGTCACTCGACGAGGCATCCAGCATCTCCGACCCGGTCAACCCGTTCAACTACAACCTCACGCGCGCGCTGTCGGCTTGGGATCTGACACACAATCTGGTGGCCACCTATCAATATCGACTGCCCCTCGATCAAATCACCGACCGCGCCAGGTTGCTCACCCAGGGCTGGGCGATATCCGGGATCACGCGCCTGAGCTCCGGTTTCCCCGTTACCCTCTCGTCCGATGGCGACAACTCTCTCATGGGCAGCGTGCCCAACGGCGTGAACAATCACAGCCTGGACCTGCCCGACTACAATCCGGGGGCGCTCAATCTGAACTCGAATCCCCGCGACGGCCAGGCATACTTCAATACGTCGCTGTTCAGTCCGAACGCGCTCGGCACTCCTGGCGACGCATCGCGCCGGTCTTTCCACGGGCCGGGGATGATCAATTTCGATATGGCGCTGCTGCGAACTTTCGCGGTGTCGGAGAGGAAAGCTTTGCAGTTCCGGCTGGAGACCTTTAACACCCTCAACCACACTCAGTTTTTCGGGCCGGCGGCGGTCGACGGGGATTTTAGCAGCGGCCTCTTCGGCCAGATCGTGAATTCAGCGCCACCGCGCCTGGTGCAAGCCGCCCTCAAGTTTTCCTTCTGACGCGCAGCACTCGTTGCTGCTACACCGGCGACAAGATCGCCGGCGTTACGTAGCGCTGGCGATCTTGTCGCCGGTGGGGTGGCTCCTCGAATCGAAATGTCCAAAGTCCGGCGGCGGGCCATGGGCCTGCCCTCAGCCGGCAAGAACGAACACAGCCGGGAATGGCTGTGCCACAATGCCTAGAGAGCGGTTATGAAAACCATTGTCGCTATTCCGCTTGCGATGGTGTGTATCGGCGCGGCGGTTTTCCCGCTCATGGCCCATCACGCTTTCAGCGTGGAGTTCGACGCCAAACAGCGGGTCACGCTCAAAGGCTCTGTCACCAGAATCGAGTGGACCAATCCGCACACCTACTTCTACATCGACGTGAAAGAAGACAGCGGGCGCGTGGTAAATTGGGCCTTCGAAGCGGCCGGCCCGAACACCCTGGCGCATCTAGGCTGGGACCGGAAGTCGATCAAGATCGGGGACCAGGTAACCGTGACCGGCTATCGGGCCAGGGACGCGTCCAACATCGCATCCGCGCGCGAAGTTGTGCTGGCGGATGGCCGGAAAGTTTTGGCCGGATCGGTTGTGGATGGCGGACCCCAGCACTGAGGGATAAATGCGGATTCTCGTTCTGGTTTTTCTGGCAGGCGCCGCCATCGCGCAAGCGCCTTCTTCTTTTAAGCCCAAGCCATTTGGGAACCTCAAGCAGGTGATGCGCGGGATTCTCCGCCCCAACTCGGACATCATCTTCAACGTACAAGCGACGCCTCCGAAAAACGACATGGAATGGAACGGCATCGAAAACGCCGCTGTCGCTCTCGAAGAGGCTGCCAACCTGATCACCTTGCCGGGGCGTCTGCGGGAAGATGGCCAGCCCGTTCCGGCGCAGCGGGCCAATTGGAATAAATGGGCGCAGGGCGTACTGGATGCGGGTCAGGCCTGCTACAAGGCGGCGCAAGCCAAGAGTGCGGACAAGGTGAACGATTGCACCGACAAGCTGGCCGAGTCCTGCTCCAACTGCCACGACGTGTATCGCGACCGGCCGCAGGGGAAGTAGAACCTCCGCCCTTACCGAGCCGTGACCAAAGGGAGCGGTGTCTTATTTCTTCAAACGCGCCGTCTGCAATTTGGCGCCGCCCCACGCGATGAGAGTCTCGCCTCCGGAATGGATGAGCCGCGGGTAGCCTAGCGCCGATTGTCCGCCCTTGGCCACTTCCACCACCGGTTGTGGCACTCCCGCCGCACTCACCTGCCGGGCGAGAACCTGAGTCGGACCGTCGGCACCGCTCCGCTGTAGCCAGGAGACAATCGCGCTGCCGTCTTCCGTCAAAGCCACGGACGTATAGCCAAACGCGTGCCCTGTGCTGACGGTCACGGCTTTGCCGAATGTGGCGCCGCCGTCGGCTGAGAAAACCACCTCCACGTGCGGCGTATCCCCAGCCCCGGTCCACCAGGCAATGGCGAGCTGGTTGTCGTGAGCCGCGATAGCTGCGGCATTCGTCGGGCAGGCGTTGATGTTCCAGTTGTCCGCGTGCACCACCTTGGGCTTCGACCATTGGCCGTTTTCCAAACGGATCACGGCGATGTCGCGGATATCCTGCGGGGTGCGGGCGCGGTAGGCGATCACCAATCCCTTCGACGTCCGGGCAATCGCGGTGGGGCAGCAGGAACAAACGTCGTCCTGCAGGCGCTCCTCTTTCACGATTTGCCCCGCAGCATTCACCACGGTCCGCTTCAGGGCGGCCGGCCCATCTTCTCCCTTGAGCATTTCCAGCCAGATCAAAGACGCTTCCCCATTCCCGCTCGCCACCATGGATGCCAACCCGTGCTCCACTTCGCTGCGGTCGTGGTGCGCCATCGCGGGCGCGGTCCACTTCATCCCGTCGGTGGAAGAGGAGACGTACACAAACTCGGCCTCGCTGGTCTCCTTGGGCATCTCGATCCAGTGGGCCAGCCACTGATGATCGCCGATCATCATAACCTCGGGGACCTCGGCCGCATGCCGAAAGAATTTGCGGTTAGCGGCCACGGTATGCGCCTCCGACCACGCCCCGGCGCGCCGCACGGCATAGCGCAGCGAGTAGCCACCGCCCGACGCCGGCTCGATCCAACTGAATACGGCGCTGCCATCCGGCGCGGCCGACCAGTTCGGTTGCAAGCTCCCCGGCGCGGCGGGATTGGAGAGCGCTTCGGGCGCCGACGTCTGCCCGATCGCCGACACCGTTAGCGTGAGCGATAGCACCAACAGAAGTTTTCGCATACGCCTAGAGCCTATCACGGTGGGGCATGCTTTAGCTTGCCCTCAGATGATTGAAATGCTGGGATCAGGCGTCGCCACGCATGCGCGGGGTTAAGATGTAGTGCTTGGTCCCTGTCCTCAATCCGCAATCACCGGAAGCCCACGCCATCGCCACCATCTTCATGTATTTCCTGGTGCTCGCTGCGATCATCTTCCTCGTCGTGGCGACGATGGTCGGATACAGCATCGTGCGCTACCGCGCTCGCCAGGGCGACGCCGATCCGCGGCCCAGCTTCGGACACCGGCGGATCGAAATCACCTGGACGGTCGTCCCCCTCGTGATCGTGCTGGGGATCTTCGTGTTCACCCTCCGTACCATGGCCAATGTGGATGCGCCGCTGGAACCGGACCGGCCGCCCGACCTGACCATCACCGGCCATCAATGGTGGTGGGAGGCCCGCTATCCTAATGGCGCTACCACGGCCCGCGAGATTCACATTCCGGCCGGCCGGCGACTGCTGGTGCGCATCGAATCCGCCGACGTCATCCACGATTTCTGGGTGCCGCAACTGGCGCGCAAAATGGACGCGGTGCCGGGCCGCACCGGCTACATCTGGCTACGTGCGGATAACCCGGGAACCTATCAGGGCGCCTGCTCGGAGTTCTGCGGGATGCAGCATGCCGGGATGCGTTTCGAAGTCGTCGCCGAACCGGAGGCGGACTTCTCCGCATGGATCGCGCGCCAGGCCGAAACGCCCGCCCCAGATCCTGGCGAGCGCCTATTTCGCGAGCGGAAATGCGCCGATTGTCACGCCATTTCAGCCAGCGACGCAACGCCCCGCATCGGACCTCCGTTGACGCACATTGCCAGCCGGAAATATCTGGGCGGGAACCTTCCCAACACGCCCGGAAACCTCACAAGCTGGATTACCAGCCCGCAATCCATCCTGCCGGGCAACCGCATGCCAGACTCGCGCGTGCCCGCCGACGAATTGCAAGAGCTGACCCGGTTTCTGGAGACCCGCCGATGAGAACCGGCGTGTCGGCTTGGCTTTCCACCGTCGACCACAAAAAGATCGCCGTTCTGTACATGCTCACAGCCCTGTTCTTCTTCGTGGTGGGCGGCCTGGAAGCCATGGCCATGCGCGCGCAGTTGTCGGCGCCCAATCTGAAATTTCTCTCGCCGGAAACCTACGACCAGATCTTTACCATGCACGGCACCACCATGATCTTCCTGGTAGTGATGCCGGTTCTGGTGGGCTTCGGAGTGTACCTGGTGCCGCTCATGATTGGCGCCGGCGACATGGCGTTTCCGCGGCTCAATGCGCTCGGCTACTGGCTTACGCTGGGCGGAGGCTTCCTGCTTTACGTCAGTTTCCTCGCCGGTGGAGCGCCCGACGCCGGCTGGTTCAGCTACGCCCCCTTGAGCGAAAAGGCCTACTCACCGCACTCCGGCATGGACTATTGGGCGCTCGGACTACTGCTTCTAAGCGCAGGCAGCGTGATCGCCGCCGTCAATTTCGTGGTGACCATCGCTACGCTCCGCACTCCGGGCATGACCATCCGGCGGCTGCCCCTGTTCGTCTGGATCACCCTAGTCAATTCGGTGCTGATCCTGGCGGCGCTGCCGGCGCTCAATGCCGCGCTGGTCATGTTGCTCAGCGACCGCCTGCTGCAAGCGCATTTCTTCGACCCCACGCACGGCGGCTCGCCCATTCTTTGGCAGCATTATTTCTGGATCTTCGGACATCCGGAAGTCTACATCCTGGTGCTGCCGGCGTTCGGGATGATTTCGGAAATCATTCCGGTCTTCGCGCGCAAGCCCATCTTCGGCTACGGATTTGTTGCCGCATCCACATTGGCAATCGCGTTCCTTAGTTTCGGCGTCTGGGTCCATCACATGTTCGCGGTCGCGCTTGGCCGCGTGTTCATCTCCGTTTTCGCCGCGGCCAGTATGCTGATCGCGGTGCCCACAGGTGTAAAAATCTTCAACTGGGCGGCCACCCTGGTGGGCGGTTCCATACGCTTTACCACCGCCATGCTGTTTGCGGTCGCGTTCCTGCTCGAATTCACGTTCGGCGGCTTAAGCGGGCTCGCCTTTGCCGTCGTTCCCATCGACTGGCAATTGACCGACACCTATTTCGTGGTGGCGCACCTGCACTACGTGGCGTTCGGCGGCATCGCATTTGCGCTGTTTGCCGGCGCTTATTACTGGTTTCCCAAGATCACCGGGCGGCTGCTGAACGAATCGCTGGGGCGCTGGAATTTCTGGATGGTGGTCATCGGCTTCAACCTCACCTTCTTCGTGCAACACATTCTGGGCTTGATGGGAATGCCGCGGCGCGTCTACACGTATCCCGACCTGCCGTGGTGGGGCGTGCTCAACCTGATATCGACCTTTGGAGCCGTGATTTTGGGCCTGGGCGCGCTGGTATTCGTCGCCAATCTTTTTGCCAGCCTGGCATTCGGCGCACGCGCGGGCAACGATCCCTGGGACGCCTGGACGCTGGAGTGGGCCGCCGCGTCTCCCCCGCCCCCGGATAATTTCGAGCGTGTGCCGCCGGTGCGGAGCCGCCGCCCGCTGTGGGACCTGAAGCATCCGGAGTCGCCTGATTGGGCCACGCGAGGAGGAGGCTGATGCGGCAACGGGCTCGGCTCGGAATGGCGATGTTTCTCCTCAGCGAAGCGGTGTTCTTCTTCATGCTGATTGCGGCCTTTGTGTACTTCCGCGCCGCGAGTCTGGCCGCGGCCGCAGCCAACCTGAACCTCGGAGTAACGGCCGTCTACACCGCTTGCCTGATGGCCAGCAGCTTCACCATGTGGCGCGCGTCGGCCACCGGACTGCGCGCCTGGCTGGGCGGCACCATCCTGCTCGGCGCCGTTTTTCTCTTCGGACAAGGCAGTGAATATTTGCGCCTGTTTCATCAGAAGATCACCATCAGCCAGAGCCTGTTCGGCACCACGTTCTTCACGCTGACGGGCCTGCACGGCCTGCACGTCCTGGTGGGAATCGCGCTACTGGCAATTCTCTTTGGCCGCCGCGCGCTAGCCGTCGATGTGGTGGCACTCTACTGGTATTTCGTGGACATCGTGTGGCTCGCCATTTTCGCGATCGTCTACCTCTGGACTTTTCGATGACGACCCAGGAACTGTTGCTGACTGCATGGGATTGGGAGCCATCGGTAGTGGCCGGCTGCGCCGCTCTGGCAATTGGTTACCTGGCCTTAGCCTTGGTAGGGCGGACCCCCTGGTCCGCGGCCGACGCCCCCGTCGGCCACGCGCCGGCCCAGGACAAGAAACCGGCCAGGGGGCCCGTTGCGGACCGGGGGGTCCGCCCTACCATTCTTTTCCTCAGCGGCACTCTCCTGCTCTTGCTAGCCCTCGTCTCACCCCTCGACACCCTCGCAGATGGCTACCTCTTCAGCGCTCACGTGGTCCAACATATCCTGCTCGCCCTGATCATTCCACCGCTGTGGCTGTTAGGAACCCCACGCGCCCTCGCCGAGGCAGCGCTCCAACGCCCCCTAATCCGCCAGATCGAGCGGGCACTCGCGCAACCACTCATAGCCTGGCCTCTAGGCGTTGCCACCATGATCCTCTGGCACCTGCCGCCGCTGTTCAATGCCGCTCTGGCAAGCGACAGCCTCCACATTTTCCAGCACCTGAGCTTTCTGATCACCGGCACCATCTTCTGGTGGCCGGTGCTAGGGCCGATTCCAGAGCGGCGCATAGCGCCGCTCCACTACGCCATCGCCTATCTCTTCAGTGCGTGCGTCTGCTGCAGCCTGCTGGGCGCGCTTCTGACCTTCACGCCACCCGGCGCGTACCCGGCCTATCTGAATCCGGATGACCGGCTAGGCATCCTGCGGCTGGTTCGCACCGGCTGGGGCCTCGACCCCAAGACCGACCAGCAACTAGGCGGATTGCTGATGTGGGTGCCGGGTTGTTTCGTCTATCTGAGCGGCATTCTAGCCACTACCGCCCGCTGGTACGGCACGGCCGAACAAGAAGCATGACGAGCCATCCACAACCCAGTTATGCGCCAGCCATCATGGCGGCGGGTCTGACCTGCACTCTGTGGGGCGTGGTGACGAGTTGGATCGTCTCGGCGATCGGGCTGGTCTTGACGGGCGTAGCCGCGGCGCTGTGGATCGGAGACGTAGGCGTAAAACAGGCCGTGTCTGCGCCGTCTACACGCGAGCAGCCTCGAGCCGCCATCGTGAAGCGCGCGCCACAAACCGTTGCGACTCCGTGGCTGCACCGCACCGCCGTGCTTCTCGCCATCGCCACTCTGGCGCTGGTGGTCTTAGGGGCCGGCGTCACCAGCCAGGCCGGGCGGCCCTGGGAAGTAAGCCACCTGGCGGTAGGGGCGACAGTCGGTGCACTCACGCTGATCCTCGCATTGCTCCTCCGGAACCGCTTCGGCTGGCTCCTGCTAGCGGCCGTTCTGGTGCAAGCCATGTTAGGTAACCGCGCGCCTGCCGTGGCCGCCTTTCACGCTTTCCTGGCGCAGACGTTCTTCGCGGCCACCGTCGCAGTCGCGTTCGTGACCTCCAAGATCTGGAAGCGCGCACCCGAAGTCGTCGAGGACATGCCGTCGCTACGCACCCTGTCCATCGTCACCGTCGGTCTGGTGATGGCGCAGGTGGCACTGGGCGCAGCGGTCCGCCACAAGGTGATGGGCGCCGGCCTGCACATCACCGGTGCATTGGTAGTGGCTCTCATGATCGTCGTGCTAGGCATGCTGGTAACCAACAAATGCCTGACGCACCGCACCTTGCGTCCCACAGCCATCACCATGATGGTGATTGCCGGAACGCAGGTATTCCTGGGGTTTGGCGCCTTCATTGTGCGCATGATGGTTGACGAAAACACGTTGCCAGTGCAGATCGCGACCATGGCTCATGTAACCACCGGCGCGCTGACACTAGCATCGACGGTCGTTTTAGCCCTCGAAATCCGGCGCAATCTGCACCCCGCTGTTACTGTGTGACCGCTCCCTATGGTCGCGGCTCAGAAACGCGCCGTTACAGAGCCGTGACCGTAGGGAGCGGTGGTAGTCGCTGGCGCGCTCCCTTGGGCATGAATCTTGTCGAGCGGCGGCTCGATGTACCCGATTCCCCGGCCGCAAATCACCATGGAAGTCCACAGCAGCAGTGAGAGACACGCGGCCAGTTTGGCGCGCCCAGGGATAACCCCGGTCCGGTCGAACTCCGCCGCGCGGGAATATACGCTCGGCCGAAAAACCAAAGCGTGGATCACGATGAGCGCCAAAATCGTCATCTTCGCGCGGAAGAATATGTTGTAGTAATACTCTTCCGCCTTGGACCCGAGCATGAGAATGCCGCAGATGACGACAATCGTCAGGCCGAGGTGTTTCAGGGGACGCAACTGTCCCACCACATCGGCCACCGGGCGTTTGCCGAGCGCGACACCGAGCAGCCGCAGGTCTGTCGCCAGGATCGTGCCTCCAAACAGCGCGATGCCGGCCAGATGGCTCGACATGATGATCGGGTAAACGTCCCAGGAGCCGCGAATAGCGGTGAAGAAATCGGTGGCTTGAGCCCACTGTGCGATTGACAGAAGCGACATATCCCTACCCCCGCTCAGACGAACCCGATGAAGATTCCGCCGAACACCACGCCCGTCCACAAGGCCATGGACACGCAAGCCACCAGCTTTTGGCGAAATGGCTGGCCTTCCGATTTGGTGGCTTTGCGATGGATCGTGTACTGAAAGACGATCGCCAGAAGGAGCAAAACCATCTTCACCTGGAAGGACCGGTTGAGGTAGTACATGTCAGGGTCCGAGGAAAACATCAGCGGACCCGACAACAAAACCATGGTCAGCCCGATCAGCGTCCAGGGCGCGAGATCTTGCGCCAGCTCGGCGACTTTTTGCCGGCGCATCCCCAGATTCAGCAGCCGGAAATCGACCAGCGCAATGGTCCCGACCAGCACCGCGAACCCCACGATGTGGATGACTTCCAGGGTTGGAAAAATAAGTTCGGAGGAATTGAGCGGATTCGCTACGGCCAGGAACATGGCGTTCTCAACGGCTCTGGGCGTGCGTCGCAGCCACTTGAGGCGCGGAGCGCACCGACGAGGCGATCGGCTTGCCCGGGGAGCCAGGCCCCTCCCAATACCCGATCAACCGGCCGTTGCTCAGAATGCTAAACCAGATGAGCAAAGAGAGCGCGCCCGCCAGTTTGGCGCGGCCGGGCAGCGACGGTGCGGCGTCGATGGCAGCCGTGTTGTTATAAACCATGGGCCGGAAGATCACCGCATGCGCGGCAACTAAAATCAGACTGGCCATTTTGCCCCAAAAGAATGGATTGGGAGTATACTTGGCAGCCTCCGAGGCCCCCAGAAGAATCCCCATGGTGACCATGATGCAGAAGCCGACCCGCTTCCAGTTCCGGAATTGGTTCACCACGTCGGTTACCGTGCGGTCGGTCATGGCCAGGGCGAGCAGGCGCAGGTCCGTCATCAGGATCATGCCGCCGAAGATGGCAATGCAAGCCAGGTGGGTCGCCATGATCACCGGGTAGACCAGCGCCGACTCGCGAATGTCCGCCAGGAACCCTATGCTTTGGATAGACTCTGCAATCGACACTTGATCCTCCCTATCCCTTTACACGAATGCGATAAACAACCCGCCAAACACCACCGAGACCCATAGCACCAGAGAGACAATGCCGACAATCTTGCTGAGCCCTCCCGGCGGCGCTCCCGACTTGGCCACCTTGCGGTGGATCGTGTAGTTGTAAATGATCGCCAGCAGCAGAGCCCCCATTTTGAAGCGAAACGATCCGTTGCCCAGGTACATGTTGGGATCGGATGAGAAGATCAGCGGACCCGAAATCAGCATGATGATCAGGCCGACCAGAGTCCATGTGCTGGTTTCCTTTAGCAGTTGCGCCGCCGTGCCGCGCTTCCCCCATCCCAGCAGGCCCATGTCGACAATCGCGATGGTGCCGACGGACAAGGTGAATCCGGTAATGTGGATAATCTCCAGCAGTGGGAACCCCCACTCGGTATTGTTAATTGGATTCGTGGTGGGATCGAACGCTAAAAACATTCCGTCAGTCCTCTGCTCTGCTTCGTGAGCCTACCATAATACTCTCCGGCATCGGCCGAAGGGTAGGTCACGGCATGGTCAGTGACCGCGCGTGACCGCCGCGAGACACAACGGACTCTACGGTTTTCAGCGTGTTATGGAGCAGCCCTGCCAAGCACCGGCGACAAGATCGCCAGCGCTACGTAACGCCGGCGGTCTTCGCCGCCGGTGGGCCGCTACCAGGATCTAAACTTCCAAACCCCAGTGGCGGGGCCTCGTTCAACAAGCTTTTGTAGAATGGAGCGTCGCCCTGAGCCATGGCGCGTGCCGTCGCCCGCTTCCGAAAATACGCCATTCTGACCCATCGATGGATGGGCGTAACCTTTTGCGTCCTCTTCGCCATGTGGTTCGTTTCGGGCATGGTGCTCATGTATTGCGACTATCCGGGCGTGGGGCCGGCGGATCGCCTGGCGCGTGCAGCGCCCCTAAATCCCGCGCAGATTCGACTCTCGCCGGCGCAAGCCTGGGCCGCCCTGGGTCCTTCCGAGCCGCCCGACCAGATACGCATCGCCATGCTGGCCGGCCGACCCGTGTACCGGTTCCGATGGGGGCAAGTGCAATCCGTGGTCTACGCGGATTCGGGCGATGTGCAAGAGGATTTTTCATCGGCACTGGCGCTACCGACCGCCGCGGCATGGGCGGGGCAACCGGCGGACCGAGCCCGCTTCGAAGGCATCCTAACCGGACCAGACCAGTGGACCGTGAGCGGCGAGTTTCGCGCGCTCCGGCCGCTCTTCAAATATTCGTGGCCCAACGGCGCCGAGGTTTATGTCTCGCAGACCACCGGCGAAGTGGTGCAGGCGACCACGCGCGGGGCGCGCATCGGCGCCTGGTTCGGCGCCATCCCGCACTGGCTCTACTTCACACCCCTGCGCCGCAACGGCCAGCTTTGGAGCCGGGTGGTGATCTGGGCGTCCGGAATCGGAACGGTGATGGCGTTGTTCGGGGTGCTGGTGGGCGTGCTGATGTATTCGCCCGCCAAGCGCTACCACTTTCCGGAAGGCTCGTCGAGCATCCCCTATGCGGGGCAAAAACGCTGGCACACCATGCTGGGGCTGATTTTCGGCCTGGTGACCTGCACCTGGATCTTCAGCGGCATGCTCTCCATGGATCCTTTCGGCTGGGAATCGAGCGGCCAGGCGTTTCGATTGAACCGGGCGCTCGGCGGCGGCCCGCTTCGTCCAACGGCATTCGCCGCCAAACATCCACGGCAGGTCCTGGAGCAGGTCGCTGCGGAGCTTCCAGTCAAAGAGCTGGAACTCACCACGTTTGCGGGCGAGCCGGCATATTTGGCGCTGGAAACGCCACGACGGTCTTGGATCGTTCCGGTGCGCGGATTGCCGACGCGGGAATTCGATTCCGCTCAATTGACTCGGCTCCTGGCCGAAGCCAGCCGACCATATGGGCTGGCGGAGGTGCGTGTGGTCCGAGAATACGAATCGTATTACCTCGACCGCCACCAGCAACGGCCCTTACCGGTATTGTTCGTGCGTCTGCGGGATCCCGACGACTCCATGTATTACGTGGACCTGAAAACGGCGCGGATCGTGGAAGGTTACGTGACCCGTTCGCGCTGGAACCGATGGCTGTACCACGGGCTTCATTCGATGGACTTAGCATGGCTCTATCGCCACCGTCCGGCTTGGGACCTGCTGGTTCTGGCGCTGATGGCGGGCGGAACGGCACTGAGCGTCACCGCCCTGGTGATCGGGTGGCGCCGCTTGCGCCGCAAGCTGCGGATGCGGACGGCGCAGGCTCGCTACTGTCCTGTTTCCAAAATCTCCTAACCGCCCGGTGCCGGCGACGAGATCGCCAGCGCTACGTAACGCCGGCGATCTTGTCGCCGGTGCGGCGGTTAAGGCATTTCGGAAACACCACGCTACAGCGATTTGCCCAATCGGCCGATATGAGAAAGGGGAGCGGGTTGTCTGACCGAAATGACGCTGAGAACACAACGCCGATTGGCTTTTTCGGAGGTGCCCGAACTGGATTCCGTGGATGCCGGCGCACCACGCGTCGCAGCCGCGCCCGCTGTGTTCCTTGGCCGCCAGCCCATCTACACTGCCGGCCGTGAGATTGCGGCCTACGAACTGCTCCATCGCCGCACCGAACACCACACCGCTGCCGATTTCTCCGATGGCGATCAGGCGACCGCGCAGACGGTATTGCAGGCTTTCCTCGAAATTGGCTTGAGCCGGGTCTCTCCGGAACAGCCCGTCTTCATCAACCACACCGAATCATTGTTGGCGCTCGATCCGATCATCCCCGCCGACCGATGCGTTATAGAAGTGCTGGAAGACGTACCCGTCAACGCCGGCACCATCGCTTCTATCGAGCGTTTAAAGAAGCTGGGCTACCGAATTGCGCTCGACGATTTCGTTTTCTCCGATGAAATGCTTCCCTTCCTCGCACAGGCTGACTACGTCAAGCTCGATGTGAGAGCCTTAACCGTTTCCGAGTTCCGGCGGCATGTGGTGCTGCTGAAACGAAGCACGGTGCTCCTTGTCGCCGAGAAGATCGAATCGGAACAGGAGTTCCAAGCCTGCCGCGATCTGGGTTGCGACCTCTTCCAGGGGTACTATTTGCGCAAGCCAGAGATCATGACCGGCACGCGCATCCCCAATAATCGCTTGTCGGTGCTGTCGCTGCTCACCGAATGCATGGCGGATGGCGCTTGCGGCCGGTCGATTGCCGCCGTCATCGATCGCGATGCCCCGCTCACCTACGGACTGCTGCAATTGGCGAATTCGGCGCTGCACGGCCACCGGCAAGAACTCCGGTCCCCGGCCGAAGCGGTATTAATGCTGGGCGTCGACTGCGTCTTCCGCTGGACTGTATTGCTGGCCATGGCTGGCTACGACGATTGCCCCATAGGCTACCTCGAATTCGCTCTGCAGCGCGCGCATATGGCCGAAGCACTCGCCGCGACGTATCACTGCCCGCGTTACCAGGCATACGTTCTGGGCTTGCTGTCCACACTCGATTCGATCCTCAATGGGCCACTCGCCGATATCATTGAGCCGTTGCCGCTACCAGACGACCTCAAAGAAGCCCTCATCCGTCACGAAGGTGCCTTGGGCGCCATGCTGAACGATGTGGTGGCCTACGAATCCGGCCAGTTCGAAACCGCCAGCCACAGAATCGACCCCGCCACCCTGCAAAAAGCTTTCTGGACCGCCGCCGATTCCGCGCGCCGCATGCTAATGCGGCTGAATAAGCAGCCGCGCGTTGTCAGGGTCTGAGTCCCAGTTCCGGCGCTTTGTACCGGTACAAATTTAACGCGCGCGGAATAGTACCGGTTTTTTGATACTTAGTCATAGCGGTTCGCGTATAGTTATACCGAGTTATGGCACTAACGAACCTGCGTGTGCGCCTGGCTGCGGTAGTCTTTCTGGCAGCGAGCGCCCATGCAGGAGTGATCTCGACAGCAATCGATCTCTCCACTCCAGGGCCGACCGGCGGCGAACTTTGGCAATATAGCTACACCTTTCAAAATTACGTGCCGCAACAAAACGTAGCCATCGAGATTCTGTTCGACCCACTTCTATATACCGACCTGCAAGATCCGCCGCCCGCCGTTTCCGGCTGGAGTATCGTGGCGCTGCAACCCGATCCCGACTTTGCCGATCCCGGACGATATTCCGCGATGGCTCTGGAAAACAATGCGCCGCTCACTGGACCCTTCACGGTCACGTTCGCCTGGTTAGGCCAGGGCACTCCCGGAAGTCAGCCTGTCCAATACAACCAGTTCGACAGCAACGGCAATTTCATAGCTACTCTGGCAACCGATGAGACCGACACAGACCCGGTGCCGGAACCGGCCACGGCGCTGCTCATCGGCTCCGCTCTGGTGGCTGCGGGGCTTTATCTGCGCTTGCGTTTCCGCTCGGTGGCGGCCAGGACCGATCTCAAAAACCGGACACCGGCCGGAACCTCGAATCGCATCACCTCCGCCTAGCGGTAGGGCGGACCCCGGACCCCCGGTCCGCGCGGGTCCCCCTGGACCCGCTTCGTCGTGCGTCGAAGCATGCCTGTCGCAACCCGAGGCGGCCGGCCGCGGACCCTTGCCGCTGCCGCTGTTGCAACTGCCGGCGCCCCAACTTGACAGCCCAAAACCGCGAGGAATACGATTAAGTCCGGCCTTTTCTCAGCGGTGTTACAGAGGATCGAGGAAGAACCATGAGTAATTTTTCTTTGCGTGTTGTGACGCTGGCATTCGCCGGCATTCTTGGCGCCGGCTCGGTCGCGGCCCAAGCGCCTGCGGGAGACGCCAAGACAGGCAAGGACCTTTTCGTGAAATATACGTGCTACGGCTGTCATGGCTTTTCCGGCCAGAACGGGCCGGGCGCACGGCTGGTTCCGATGAAGATGACATCGGCAGGCTTCATCGCGTATGTGCGTGGACCGCGCACGCGCCAGATGCCTTCCTACTCAGCCAAGGTTTTGCCGGACGGCCAACTGGGGGACATCTATGCGTACATCAAGACGCTTCCGGATTCGCCGCCGGCCAGCAGCATCCCGGCGTTAAATCAGTTCAAAGAGCAGTAATTCGTGGAGGATTCGAGCAATGGCAAAATCCGAGAAGATCTCTTCGGAAACACAGCATGACGGTGTCGTTGAATCCTTAGAGAAGGCCGCTCCGCCGGAGGCGGCATGCCGCCCTGCTAAGGGCTCGTTTGACCGCCGTGGCTTTTTGAAAGGCGCAGCCGCCGGAGCCGCCGCTTTGGTAGCGACGCCCCAACTCGGGCAGGCACAAGCTCCCCCGCCTGAAAATGGTGGACCCGTCCCTCCCGCAGCGCAGTTGGCGCGCGAAACCGGCGCTCCGCCGCAGCCTTCCAACCGCGTCATCGATCGGCCTGGGTCGGACTTCATGGTGGACGTGCTCAAGACTCTCGACATCGAATACCTGGCCGCCAATCCGGGCTCGACCTTCGAATCCCTGCACGAATCGCTGATCAACTACGGCAATAACAAAATGCCGGAGTTCCTCACCGCTTGCCACGAAGAATCTGCCGTCGCCATGTGCCATGGCTATTACAAAATCGAAGGCAAGCCCATGATGGCGCTCATTCACGGCGATATCGGGTTACAGCATGCCGGCATGGCCATCTACAACGCCTATGCCGACCGCGTGCCCGTCTACATGATCGTGGGCAATCACGCCGATGGAGCCGAACGCGCTCCCGGTGTGCAATCGCTGCACAGCGCTCAGGATCTGGGCGCGCTGGTTCGCGACTACACCAAGTGGGACGATCAGCCATACTCGCTCGGCCACTTCGCCGAATCGGCCGTGCGCGCCTACAGCATCGCCATGGCGCCGCCCATGGGGCCGGTGCTGATCGTCGCCGGCAATGAAATCCAATCCCATCCGGCGCCCGAGAACCCGCGCATTCCGAAACTGGTCATGACCACACCGCCGGCGGGCGATTCCGCCGCAGTGGCGGCCGCTGCGAAGATGTTGGTCGAAGCCGAGCGTCCTCTGATTTTGACCCAGCGCTCCGCGCGGACTCCGAAAGGCATTGATCTCCTGGTGGAACTGGCGGAGGTCTTGCAGTCGCCTGTGAACAGCCAGGAGCGAATGAACTTCCCCACGCGCCATCCGCTGGCAGGTAATGGTGGCGCGGGTTATCGCCCCGACGTCACGCTGGCCCTGGAAGTCGCCGACCTGCAAAACGAGACGCGCGCGGCCCGTGCGCGGGGAGCCAAGATCATCAGCGTTTCATCTGTAACGCTGAGTCACAAGAGTAACATTCAGGACTTCGGCCACTATGCCGATGTCGATCTGGATATCGGCGCCGATGCGGAAGCTACCTTGCCTTACCTGATCGAGGCGTGCAAGAAAATGATCACCGCCGACCGCCGCCGGCTCATCGAAGACCGCGGCAAGAAGCTCGCGGCCGCCCACAAGGACGCCTTCAACCGCGGCGTGGATTCAGCGTCGGTCGGCTGGAACGCCAGCCCCGTCAGTCTGGCGCGCATCGCCGGCGAGCTGTGGCCCCTGATCAAGAATGAGGATTGGTCTTTCGTTTCGCCGCAGGGCTTCGTGGGCGGCTGGCCCAACCGGCTCTGGGATATGAAGAAGATGTATCACTACATCGGTGGCCAGGGCGCGGGCGGCATGGGCTATGGCGCGCCGGCATCGGTGGGCGCGGCCCTCGCCAATCGCAAGTATGGCCGTTTATCTATTAATATACAGACCGACGGTGATTTCAATTACGCGCCGGGCGTGTTCTGGACGGCCGCGCATCACCGCATTCCGCTGCTCACGATCATGCACAACAACCGCGGCTACCACCAGGAAGTGATGTTCGTGGAGCAGCAGTGCAGCCTGCACAATCGCGGCGCGGATCGCGCGCACATCGGCACCAAGCTGTGGGATCCGGATATTAATTACATGAAGATCGCGCAGGGTTACGGTCTTTATGCAGAAGGCCCGATCACCGATCCCACCGATCTTGCGCCGGCATTCAAGCGCGGCATCGAACGAGTCAAGAAAGGCGAGCCCGTTCTGATCGATGTGGTCACGCAACCGCGCGGCTGAACCGCCGTACAATCTTGATCGTACGCGTCGAAATTAACTTGACGGGTTGGTTGGATTCTTATATACTCGCTCAGAATTTGTCTCCGCCTGGTTTTTGAGGGACCGGGCGTTAAAACGTTAAAAGAGGTTAACTACTTCTAAGGGGGAGTATTGTGCGCATAGGTTGGTCTCTGCCGTTAATTTTGTTGCTCTGTATCGTTGCACCGCTGGCTTTTGGTCAGGGCGCTAATGGAACCATCACTGGAACGATCACCGATCCGTCGGGTCTAGCGGTCGCCGGAGCGAGCGTTGAAGCCAAGCACGCGGAAACGGGCGGGGTTTATACCGGTGCGTCCACTAACGCCGGGAATTACACGATCGTGAATCTGCCGGTCGGCACATACGAAGTCACGGTGAAGGTGCCAGGATTCAAGACTTACACCCACACGAACATCACCGTCGCTGCGGCGCAAGTTCTGAAGGAAGACGTTCCTCTGGAAGTAGGCGCCGCCACGGAGTCCGTGACCGTCGAAGCCCAAGCCTCGCTGCTGGCCACCGAAACCGGCGACAATTCTACCAACGTCACGCTCGAGCAAAATCTCGATCTTCCGTTCATGGGAATCGGGACAACCAACTCCGGCAGCTCGGGCTACCGCAATCCGTACAACACGCTGCAGACACTGCCGGGCGTCAGCAATTATTCGACCAGCGGAACCTTCATGATCAATGGCTTGGGCGGAGCAGTCGGCTTTGCCGCTCCCCTCACTGAGACCATGCGCATCGAAGGCCAGGACGCGACTTCGCGTATCTTCGGGAATTACGATTACACCCAGATGGCCCAGCCGAACGTGGACGCAGTTCAGGAAGTCGCCTACCAGACCAGCAACTACGCGCCCGAATTCGGACAGGCCGGCAGCGTGGTCATCAACATGACCATGAAGTCCGGCACCAATCAGTATCACGGCAGCCTTTTCGAGGAGTTCGTCAACGAAGATTTGAATGCGGGCTTTCCGTTCAGCCAATCCGACGGCGGGCAAAAATACCAGGCAAAGAACCGCCGCAACGATTTTGGTGGCACCCTGGGCGGCCCCATAACCATCCCCAAAATCTATAACGGGCACGACCGGACCTTCTTCTTCTTTGCCTACGAAGAGTACCTGGAAGGCAATACCTACACCTTCAATGACACGGTGCCCACCGCAGCTATGCGGAACGGTGATTTCTCGGCGATCTCACCCATTGGGACTTGCAGTCTCTGCGCGGCCAACGGGATTATTACCACACCACTCGGTGGCGCGGGCTTTGTGGACCCTGCCGGCCACCCAACCTATGCCAATGAGATCTACGATCCCACTACACGTGCTTTCACTGCCGGTGGCTTAGGGTACGCCCAGCCGTTTGCGAACAATATGATTCCCGCGACACGGTTCGCGGCCAGCTCGGTGGCGTTTCAAGCCCTGTTCCCCGCACCGACGAACGGCAATCTGGTCAACAACTATTCCGGAAACATCGCCGGTAACAGGTATTCCGCCATTCCGGCCCTGAAGGTCGATCAGATCATTTCTTCGAAAGACAAGCTGTCGTTCTATTGGTCGAGAAATAACACCGAGAGCCAGATCTCCTCTCCTCTCGGCAACGCGGATGGTCTGCCCACCGAGATCGGCGGCTACCGCGGCACCTTCATTCCCACCTACACGATCCGCCTGAACTACGACCGCACCCTGTCGCCAACCCTCCTGCTGCACGTAGGCGTGGGCTACTATCACACCAGCTTCAGCGACCGTGCACCGTTCTTGAGTTTCAACCCGTCGTCGTTCGATCTCACCGGCTTCATCCAGGATCGCCAGTTCCCGACTGTGAGCGGAATGTGCAACCCGGCTCCCTTCGGCGGCATCGGATGCTCGCCTGGCCCTGGCGGCGGTGGCATGCAGAATATCGGGACCTCCGGTCAAATTCAGTCGCAGAACTACGAGGAAAAACCCTCCTTCAACGCCAACACGACCTGGGTCCACGGCGCGCACACCTTCAAGCTAGGCGTGGAAATGTACCTCGAGCAGGGCTATACGGGGGCCATTTCGGGAGTCACCCTGGCGCTGGCTAACCCTATAAATGGCCAACCCTCGGCAACGGCAGAACCCTTCACCCCAACGACTAGTTTCAACGGATTTACCCAAGGCTACGGTTATGCCAGTTTTCTGCTGGGCGACTATGCCCAGACTACGCAGGCGCCTGGTGAGTATTACCGGGAGGGATCGCAGACGTGGGGCCTGTTCATCCAGGACTCCTGGAAGGTAACCCGCAAGCTTACGGTGAATTATGGCCTCCGCTGGGATTACAACACTCCGGAACGTGAAACATACGGGCGCTTGGGACAGTTGGGTGGAGGCGCTAACTCTCTTGCCGGTGGTATCCCCGGGACGACGGTATATGCCGCCAACTGCGGTTGCCAGTTCTATCAGCCAGCCTATCCCTTCGCGCTGGGGCCGCGGCTCGGCGTAGCCTATCAGATTAACCCCAAAACGGTATTTCGCGGCGGCTGGGGAATTAATTACCAGTTCGTTGCCAATCCCGCGGGTGCCACCATCGGCACGCCCGGCGTCAACGCTCCCAGCGGTGTCAACCCCTACGTCAACATCGCATCTCCCGGCTCCATTGTGGCGCCCACCTGGCCCGTCCTTACCAACATCTATCCATTCGCGGGCCAGAACCCCAGCCCGACGAATGCTCCGTATGCCCCCGACCCCAACGAGAACCGGCCGCCTCGCATTAACCAGTGGAGCGTCGGCTTCCAGCGCGAGATCACCAGAGATTTCGTGATCGACGCTTCCTACGTGGCCAATCGCGCCGTCTGGCTACAGGGCTCTGGACCAGTGGGCTTCCTGAGCCAAACCTCTCCGCAGGAATACGCGGCATATGGTTTGTACCCTTACCCGGGAACCGGCCCGAGTGGCTACAACAACCTTGCCGATTACCAATTGACGCTACAGCCGCTCAACAGCGCCCAGGTGGCCAGTCACTTTGCCGCGCTCGGGCGCCCCGTTCCTGTGCCCTATGCCGGCTTCCCCTTGACCAGCTCTCTGCAGAGCGCTCTTTACCCGTATCCTCAGTTCGGCGCGCTGACGGTGTCGAATTCCCCGGTCGGTGTGTCCAAGTACGACTCGCTGCAGATTAAAGGGACCAAGCGCTTCTCGCACGGTCTCCAGGCGGGCGGCTCATTCACATGGGCTCAGGGCTTCAACCGCCCCCAGGCTCAGAACTTCTTCAATCAGGGGGCTTCTGAGTGGGAACTGCAACAGATCCCGCCGTTCAATCTGAACTTTAACTTCGTCTACACCGTGCAGAAGGCCTCGTTCCTGCCCAAGATCGCCAATGCGATTACCCAGGATTGGCAGGTCGGCTGGTTCTCCAACTACCAAAGCGGCGCGTTCCTCACGCCGCCCAGCAGCCCCACGCTGAATTTCAACCCCAGTGAGGACATCCGCGTGCCGGGCGTGCCCCTGTATACGTCAGGCGTAAACATCAACAATCTGAGCACTTACAATCCGTATACCACTCAAGTGCTGAATCCCGCCGCCTGGCAGGCTTGCCCCAGCAACGCCAACTGTACCTCCGCGGCACTCGTGACAAGCCCATTTGGCCCTCCCGCGGTAGTGGGAACCACTTTATATAGGGATTTCCGTGGACCGCGGACTCCGGGCGAAAACGCCAACATCGGCCGCAATTTCAAGGTTCACCACGGGGATAAGACTTACAACCTGTATATCCGCGCAGAGTTCGTCAACATCTTCAATCGGACCTTGATGCCGCCCCCGAGCACAGCGAATCCCCAAAACCCAGTCTTCAAGGGTGCGGGGAACGGTACCATCTTGACCGGTGGCTTTGGAGTCATCGACGCCTACCTGGCAACAAACACAACGTACGCCGCGGCCCCTGGGACCAACCAGCTGCAGCCGCGCACCGGCACGCTGATCGCCCGCTTCACGTTCTGATGTAGTGCCAGAGAAGTCCGTCACAAAGAGGCCGCAAAGATCCTTCGGGGTTCTTTGCGGCCTTTCCTTCATCACCGCAGTCAGCCTGCTCGCAGCCGCCCGCTCGTTCCCCTCCTACGCCAGCGTCAAGCCCATCCTGGATGCACACCGCGAGCATCTGCCCGCCGAGCTCCGCAACGTAGATGAGCGCTAGTGGCTCGCCTGGAGCCAGCGGCAAGACAAAGCCATTCGCGTACGTCTCGAGCAGGGCGATCTGGACTCCATGGTGAATCTTCTGTTATTGGGTGCCTCGTTCACCCACCAGCCGCGGATCAAGATGGAGGTCATGACCGAAGCTTCCAAGTCTGGAGTCTTGCGGGCCCGGGTGGACGATTTGGTTGCGGGTCTGCGCAGTCCGGGCGACAACGAGCGCCTCATCTTTCTCCAGCGCCTTCTGCGCAGCCAGGGAATCGATCCGGAGACTTCCGACGGTGCGCAGCAGACCGGCAAGTTCGTCTACAACAATCTGCTGCGCGTCATGCAGGAGAGGAGAACCTTGGCCGAGCGCGCCGCGGAGGCCAAGAGCCCCGCGCGGCCGGACGATCCAGCGTCGCTTTTGGACCGGTCGTCGCTGTTCCAGGCTCGCGGAGTTTCGCTCGACACCGGCATTTTCCCCGATTTCTCGATCGAACAGACCTTGCGCGACCTGAAGAAGCGCGGGGTGCTGCGCGAGGGCCAGGTGGCGCGCGTGGCCGTGATTGGGCCAGGCCTCGATTTTATCGATAAGAACGAAGAGTCCGCCTACGACTATTATCCCCAGCAGACTCTGCAACCGTTCGCATTGTACGATTCGCTCGTCCGGCTCGGGCTGGCGAAAGCCAACGCCGTATCCCTGTCGATTTTTGACATCAGCTCCCGCGTGATCCAACATGTTCAGCGCGCCCGCGAACGCGCCGGGAAGAACATCGGATATGTCCTCCAGTTGCCGCGCGAGATTGCGCGCCCGTGGCCGCCGGAGCTCATCGCCTACTGGAACTCGCTGGGGGACCAGGTGGGAACCGCGGTTGCACCCATCCGGCCGCCGGAGATCTTTCCGGGCCTGGAGACGCGCGCCGTGCAAATCCGTCCGGACGTAGTGCTCGCTTGTAACCCAATGGATCTCGATATCGTTGTGGAACGCCTCAATCCGGCCGCGGCCGAGCGCTTCGATCTGATCGTCGGCACAAACATTTTTGTCTACTACGATGCTCTCGAGCAGACTCTGGCGCTGGAGAACGCGGGCGCCATGCTGAAGCCCGGAGGTCTCTTGCTGACCAATGATCGCCTGCCTGAGGTTGCCGGCGGCTCCATGCGGCTGGCCGGTATCACCGTTGTGCCATTCGACTCTGCCGGTGAAAGTGCCCGTCAAGCCGTGGGCTGGTATCGGAAGCAATAGGCGGCGGTCGGCCAGGGACGCGCGGCGAGAAGATCGCGCAGTGTGGTCACGCAGCCGCGCGCATGGCCCTGCCCCACCGGCGACAAGATCGCCAGCGCTACGTAACGCCGGCGGTCTTCGCCGCCGGTGAAACTCACCACACCCAGACCCTTGTCCACCGACCGGCCCGGCATTCACAGCGAGCCGTAAACTCCTTGCGTCGCCTCTCCCGCCCCAAGTAGCATTGAGATCTGGAGCTTTGAAGATGCAATCTCCGCGGCTGTTCGTCCTATGCGCGCTTCTTTCGACCGGTGCAGGAGCTCAGTGGATGCACTATCCCACGCCTGGAATTCCCCGCACGCGCGACGGTAAGCCGAATCTCTCCGCGCCTGTGCCGCGCGCCTCCAATGGCAAGCCGGACCTTTCCGGACTCTGGCAAGTGGAGGCTACGCCTTACGAGGAATTGACCCACCTGTTCGGGCCAGGCCTCGATACGCTTAGCGTTCCCGGCGACGACATCCACACCATTTCCAAATACGTTTTCAGTATCTTGGTCGACTTCAAGCCCGAGGAAGCCCCCATCCGGCCCGAGGCCGCGCAAATCTCGGCGCACCGGATGAAAACGAATGGGATTGAGAATCCCACCACGCAGTGTCTGCCCGGTGGCGTTCCGTTTGGCGGGATCCTGCCGTTTCCCAACAAGTTCATTCAGACTCCGGGTGTGATCGTAATCCTGCAGGAAGCCGATGGCGGGCTTCGCCAGATCTTTACGGATGGGCGCAAGCATACCGCCGACCCACAGCCATCCTGGATGGGGTATTCAGTGGGCAAGTGGGAAGGCGATTTGCTGGTGGTCGATACGGTGGGTTTCAACGATAAAGGCTGGCTGGACGGATCCGGTCATCCGCACAGCGAAGCCCTAAAAGTTCAAGAACGGTACCGGCGGCGCGATTTCGGCCACATGGAAGTGCAAGTCACCGTGGACGATCCCAAAATGTACACCAGGCCCTTTAGCATCAAGTACACGCTGGATCTGGTCCCGGACAGCGAAATCGGGGAATACGTCTGCCCCGAAAACGAAAAGGACCGCTCACACCTCGGCAAACCGTAAGCCGGACTGCGTGTCAGGATACCCGTTCGCAGCAACTGCAGCCATGCAGAGCAAGGCCACGCCTTGCGGTGCCGGCGACAAGATCGCCAGCGCTACGTAACGCCGGCGATCTTGTCGCCGGTGCGGCTACCGGAATCGAAAATGTCCAAACTTCTGTAGTCTAATGTAAAGCATGCGTAGTCACATCTGGATGGGAATAGCGTTTGTGGGAGCTTGCTTTTGCGCGCAAGCCCAGTGGCAAGGCCAGCCGACTCCCGGAGCTCCGCGCACGCCCGAGGGCAAGGTGAATATGACCGGGCCGGTTCCGCGCGTGAACGGCAAGCCCGACCTTTCGGGAATCTGGCAGGTGGAAGCAGAGCCCCGCGGGCCGGGCCTCTACGGATTGGGCGAATCCCCAAATTCGAAATATTTTAGGGACATCCTGTCCGATTTCAAACCCGGCGAGGAACCGCTTACGCCGGCGGCCGCGGAAATGCTCCGCCAGCACAGCCAGCCGGGAGTCGTCGGCCCCAACCTGAATTGTCTGCCGGATGGGGTTCCCCACGCCGATTTGTTGCCGGAGCCATTTAAGATCATTCAGACGTCTGGCGAAACCCTGGTGCTGTACGAAGTGGAGACCATCTTCCGCCAGATCTTCACGGACGGAAGAAAGCTTCCCGCCGATCCGTCGCCGACCTGGTTGGGATATTCGGTGGGCAGATGGGAAGGCGACACTCTGGTGGTGGACACGATGGGATTCAACGACCTCAGTTGGTTGGACGCGCGCGGCCACGGTCACAGCGAAGACATGCGAGTCGAAGAGCGTTTCCACCGGCGGGATTTCGGTCACATTGAGGTCACCGTGACGGTTACCGACTCGAAAATCTTCACCAAACCGTTCACCATCAACTTCGTCGAGCAGTTGCTTCCGGACACCGATGTGTTCGAGCACATCTGCTACGAAAACGAAAAGGACGCCGCGCACTTGCCGGGCAAAGCGGGCAAATAAATCGGCCCACTTCAGCCGCGTCATACTAAGGGGTTGTCCGATACTTTCATCAAACGGCCCGGAGATGCATGGGCTCGGTGGATTTCCCCAGAGACTCTGGTCGCGCAGGTCCGAAACACTGCTCCATTTCTAGAAGCGCGGGCCGCTATAAAGGAACCTGGCCGCCTGATCGAACTAGGCGGCTCGCCCGACGGCTTTCTGCGAATTCTCGCGAACTGGCAAAATATTCTGTGCGCCGGCCTTGCGCCGGAAGAGCAGCTTCAGAGCTATTTTGCACTCTGTCTGGCTTGTCATCACGCGACCGTCGCCACGTTCGTACCCACGGATGTCGATACCAAGATCCGCGGGATTCTGTGGCACGAATCGCGTGACCCTGATGTACTTCGGCCCATGCTGCGCCTTGCCCTCGCGGCGCGCGCCTGGACAGAGGACGGAATCTCGGTCCGGTCCGTTCGCGGTGTTAGTGGTCACAATGGCGAGCATTGGAGTGCGATCGCGGGTGGCCTCGGCCGCCTGCTGGAACTGGGCGACCGAGCTTCGGCGGAAGAAGCGCAGACCGCCATCCAAGCGGAAATCGATCGCGAACAGGCTGTATTCAATGAAGTGGCCGCCGAGCGCGACGCTGAACTCGACCTGCTACGCCTCTCCATGACTTTGGCGCACAATCGAGGCGATCTCACGCAAGGCATGGGCTTTTGGAAGAAGACCCCGTTCACCGCCCCGCTGATGGAACATTTCGCAACGCGGGGCCGTTTCGCGCTTGCGGTTCGCATCTATCAACACACCGGCCTTTCGAGCGAAGGCCACCGGCACTATCCACTTCGTCCGATAAAAACGTTGCGCCGCTCGCCCGCTACACTCCTGCCGTTGTGCCCGTTCCTGGATGAGTGGGGAGGAATAGTAGCGCAATTAGAAGAGAGCCATGAGGTGCTGGCCGCTCTGGTGATGGGTACCGAAAAGGTGCAAGGGCAGCAGGGCTACTATCGCGCCATCGCTGGCATGGCTACCGCTTCGTCGGGCGCTTTCGAACGCGCGGCAGCCCGTATGCCCAATGGCGCTCAGCGTCTGCTGCGAAGCCCGGAAATGCGCAAGCTCATTGCCGTGCCGCAAGTATCGTTTGAATCCATGATGCGCAAGCGCGCGCGCACCGCCCTGGAACTATTCGGGGGAGGGCTACGCGGCTTGAAACAGCAGTAGATCCAGGCTGAAAGTCACTCGCATCGCTTCGGGGGGCCGGGGCTGCATGGGCCGGTAAATCGAAATCAAGACATCGCGAACGGCGCCAGCGTCGAGATCGGCGCAGTGGGAGACGCGGCGTTGGTCGATGAGAGTGAAGCCGTGCGCGAATGTGTCGAGGGTTTTGGCGACACGGTCGTGCCCCGATCCGCGCAGCTCGATGAGATCGTCGGGAGCGGCAACCGCGACCAGCAGGCGCCCGCCGTCCCGCAAAACCCGCCGGAATTCGCCCGGATTCATGCGCGCGGTGATCGACAGGACCACTGAGAACGACTTATCGTCATAGGGCACGACACGATCGGCATTCGCCACCACCCACTCGCAAGCGGGGTAGCGCCGCGCGGCGGCGTCAACTGCAGGAATGGATATATCGATCCCATGGGCATCGAATCCGGTTTCGCTTTGGAGGGTGCCCAGGTAGAAGCCGTCGCCGGAGCCCGCGTCGAGAACCGCGTCATGGGGCGTCGCGGCGATGGCCTCCGCAATCGCTAAACGCAGAGGCTCGGCTACCCCCAGAGCGTGCAAACGCTGCCGCGCGGCAACGGCTTCGGGTGTATCGCCCGGATGCCTGGCTCGCCGTTCTTGGGGCTGAAGCAGGTTGATATATCCGCTCCGGGCGATGTCGAAGGAATGTCCGCGGGGACAGACCATCCGTCGTTCGTCGCGCACCAGCCTCAGACGGCAATCGCGCACGGAGCAGAGTAACATGCGACGAGTTTAACGAATGATGAGTGGGGGCTGCGTTGCGTCGCGTCATGGGCATTTGTGAACCTCGGGTTCGCAGAAAAGCAAATCTGCCCTGATGGTAAAGAGGTTAAGTGCCGTTTTGCGAACCTGAGGTTCAGGAACAGGCACCTTGGCCGTCCTCCCCATCGCGTTGACATCGAGTTGCGTTCTTCATAAACTGGTCCCGAATTCAGCACTTCGAGGGAGGATTGCATTATGGCGAAGTCTACCCGGAAGTCACTTGGCCGCCGCGGTTTTCTGAAAGGCGCGGCCGCCGGCGCTGCGGCGTTAGTCGCGACACCGCAAATCACCAAGGCTCAGGAAATCGATGCGCCGCCGGCCAACGGTAGCGCCCCTCGCGGACCGGGGGCGGCACAGCTCGCGCGCGATGCCGGAGCGCCTGCGCCGCAAGCCCGCGTCATCGAGAACCCCGGTTCCGATTTCATGGTGGACGTGCTCAAGACGCTCGACCTGGAATACCTGGGTTCCAATCCCGGCTCCACTTTCGAGTCGCTGCACGAATCCCTCATCAACTACGGCGATAACAAAATGCCGGAGTTTCTGACGTGCACGCATGAAGAGGCGGCCGTCGCCATGGCCCACGGCTACGCCAAGATCGAAGGCAAGCCGATGATGGCTCTGATTCACGGCACGGTGGGATTGCAGCACGCCGGCATGGCCATTTATAACGCCTATGCCGATCGCGTGCCGATCTTCATGGTCGTCGGCAACCACTTTGATGGCGCGGTGCGCACTGGCGGTGTGGAGTCCTATCACAGCGCGCAGGATATCGGCGCGTTGGTCCGCGACTACACCAAGTGGGACGATCAACCGAACTCGCTGGGCGCGTTCGCCGAGTCGGCAGTGCGGGCGTATAAGATCGCGATGACCCCGCCCATGGGGCCGGTGCTGATCGTGGCTCATCACGAACTGCAATCGAACCCGCAGCCTTCGGTGAAACCGCGCATTCCCAAACTCACCATGACGGCGCCGCCGCAGGGTGACGATGCCGCGGTGGCACAAGCCGCGAAATGGCTGGTGAATGCGGAACGGCCGCTGATTGTGGCGCAACGCTCGGCGCGCACGCCCAACGGGGTCAAGCTGCTTATCGACCTGGCCGAGACCTTGCAAGCGCCGGTGAACAACCAGGAGCGCATGAATTTCCCCAACCGTCATCCGCTCGCCGGAAACGGGACGCCGGGATATCAACCGGACGTAATTCTGTTCCTCGAAGTTGCGGACGCTTCCACGATGGCACGGGCGGCTCAAGCGCGCGGCGCCAAAACCATCAGCATCACCTCCGTGGACCTCTTCATGAAGAGCAATATCCAGGACTTCGGGCACTATGCGGACGTCGACCTGGCCATGGGAGCGGATGCGGAAGCCACCATGCCCGCGCTTACCGAAGCCTGCAAGCGCCTGATCACCGCCGATCGCAAACGGGCCCTGGAGGATCGCGGCCAAAAGCTGGCGGAAGCGCACAAGCAGGCCCGCAACCGCGATATCGAGCAAGCCTCTTATGGCTGGGATGCCAGCCCGGTCAGCCTCAGCCGCCTCTCCGGCGAGCTGTGGCCGTTGATCAAGAACGACGATTGGTCGCTAGTGGGCTGGCAGGGGTTCATCGGCAACTGGCCGAACCGGCTGTGGAATTTCGACAAACACTACCAGTACCCTGGCGGGCAAGGCGCGGGTGGCATCGGTTACAACGCGCCAGCCTCGGTGGGCGCTGCGCTGGCCAACCGGAAGCACGGCCGGCTGTCCATCAACATCCAGACCGATGGCGATCTGAACTTCTGCCCGGGTGTGCTGTGGACCGCCGCGCATCACAAGATCCCCGAACTCATCATCATGCATAACAACCGCGGATACCACGCCGAAGTGATGTTCGTGGAGCGGCAATGCAGCCTGCATAATCGCGGCGCGGAGAGGGCCCACATCGGCACCAAGCTATGGCAGCCGGACATCGACTATGCCAAGATGGCGCAGGCTTACGGCTTCTACGGGGAAGGCCCCATCACCGATCCCAAAGATCTTCACGCCGCCTATCTGCGCGGGCTCGAACGTGTGCGCAAGGGCGAGCCGGCCCTGATCGACGTGGTTACCCAGCCGCGCTAAAAGGAGAGACATATGATCCGCATCTCTACATTTGCTTTGCCTGCCGTGCTGGGTATGTTGTCCCACGCCGCACCCACGGTGAACTCATCGTGCGAGAGCCTGACTTCGCTTGAGTTGCCCAACACCACCATTACGATGGCTCAGTCCGTGCCTGCGGGCGGATTCACGCTACAGGGGCGCGGTGGCGCGTCGCCGGTCGCGGATCTGCCTTCGTTCTGCCGCGTGGCCGCAACCGTGAAGCCGACCAGCGATTCGGATATCAAGGTTGAGGTTTGGCTGCCGCTCTCGGGCTGGAACGGAAAACTTCTCGCAACCGGCAACGGCGGCTGGGGTGGTGCGCTGGCGTATGGCGACATGGTGCAGGCATTGCGGCGCGGCTATGCCACAGTCGGGACCGACACCGGTCACACCGGCGGTAGCGCCAGCTTCGCCTTGGGACATCCCGAGAAACTGATCGACTACGCCTACCGCTCCGAGCACGAGATGACCCTGAAAGCCAAGGCGCTCATCGACAAGTTCTACGGCAATGCGCCGCGCTACTCGTACTTCGACAGTTGCTCTTCCGGCGGCAAACAGGGCGTGACGGAAGCGCAGCGCTATCCCGCCGATTACGACGGCATCGTAGCCGGCGCTCCCGCCAACTACATGATGCATCTGCAGGCAGAGCGCCTCTGGATCGCCCAGGCCGTGCACAAGAATCCGGATAGCTACATTCCACCGGCCAAATACCCGGTGATTCACAATGCGGTTCTGGCGGCCTGCGATGCGCTCGACGGAGTCAAGGACGGCGTGATCGAGAACCCCCGAGCCTGCCACTTCGATCCGGCGGTGCTGGCATGCAAGAACGGCGACGGCCCCGACTGCCTCACCGCGCCGCAGGTAGAAGCGACTAAGAAGATTTACGCTTCCGCGAAAAACCCGCGCACGGGCGAAGAGATTTTCCCCGGCATGGAACCGGGCGGGGAACTCCTCTGGAGCCGGCTGGCCGGGCCGCAACCGATCTCTTTGGCCACCGACACTTTCAAATACGTGGTCTTCCAAGACCCGAATTGGGACTACCTGACGTTGAACTTCGATGAGGACATTGCGCGCGCGGACAAGATCGACGGCGGCGTGAACAATGCCATCGATGCGAATCTGAAGCCCTTTTTTGGGCACAATGGAAAACTGCTGCTGTACCACGGCTGGAGCGACCAGCAGATTCCTCCCGGCGGCACCGTGAACTACTACAGCAATATTGTGAAGGCTGTCGGCGGCCCGGCTAAAGCTGCGGATTCGGTGCGACTCTTTATGGTGCCGGGCATGGGCCACTGCGGCGGCGGCGATGGTCCCAACACGTTCGACACGGTCACCGCGCTGGAGCAGTGGGTGGAAAAGGGAAAGGCGCCGGAACAAATCGTGGCGTCGCATGCGACCAATGGCGCCGTCGACCGCACCCGGCCTTTGTGCCCGTACCCGCAGGTTGCGCAGTACAAGGGCAGCGGCAGCACGGACGATGCCGCCAACTTCACCTGCAAAGCGCCGTAGCTGTCTTTGCAGGCCTTACCGGCGGCAAAGACCGCCGGCGTTACGTAACGCTGGCGATCTTGTCGCCGGTGCTGTTGCCTTAAAACGGCACAAACGAGAACATCAAGTTCGCAGCCGCTCCACCAATCTGTCGCGTCCAATCCAATTTGGTTTTTGGCACCTCACAATTCATCACGCCGCTCTCCTTGCCATCGGTCACAATCATGACCGGAAGCGGGGTTTGGAAAGCCCGATCCGTCCGCGACCATCCGCCCACCAGATTGCGGAACTGAGAAGCGCCATATCCCAAAAGCACGCCGCGCCAACCTAACTGCGGGGCGATCGTGAAACCCGAGAGCAGTGGCTGCCCCGGCAGTAGCGGCCGCTGGATCGTAGCCAGCGGAAGAAATCGTTTGTGCGGCAGAAAGGGAATCAGGTCGCCGATGGGCTTGGCAAACAGCATCAGGTTCGCCGAAAGCGTATAGGTAGACAACTCGAAGATGCCCTGCCCCCACGCCGGCAGCCGCGATCCGATGGAAAACTGCAGTGGACCGGCGAGGCTCATCGGGCCCACGGGTCCGGACAACAACCAATTGTGCATTTTCTTTTCTTTCAGCCAGACCGTCAGGTCCGCGCGGTCCGTGCCGGGGGGAGTGTTCACCACCACGCTCGCCGGTGTCAACGGTTCGAACAGACCGGTGCGGTTCAGCCGTGCGATGGACTTTCGCAGCAGCATTTGGTCCAGAAGATCGCCTTCCGCTAGCAGAAATGAGCGGCGCAGGGTGCGGTCGCTGAACCGATAATTGCCGCGAAACTGAATGCGGTTGATACGGTAGACTGGGCCGCGCTCGGCAGCAGTGTCCGCCTCCAAACCATGCACCTCAAGCCGGGCGTTGAAGTCTAAGACTCCGTCACGTTCCGCTTCGCGCCGTTCCCGGAAGAACTCCCGGCAGGCTGCCCGCGTGGAGAATTCAGAACGCGGTCCGGAATCGATGGCGTACCCAACCCAGGCCTTGCCTTGGTCGATGCGCACGGAATCGGCTTGCACGTCAGCATCGAAATAGCCTCGGTGGTAGTAGAATGACCGCAAGTTGGCGGCATCGGATTCGACGGCGGACTGGCTGTAGCCAGCCCGCAGACGCCAGCCGTTCCAGATTCCCGGTATGCGGGGCAGCATGGTTCTGCTCTTGGTGGCGCGCAACGCATGAGGGAGCTTGGAAGCAGGCATTCCGAGGTTGCCCGAGAATGTTACCGCCTCAATGTCCACGGCTTGCCCCTTGTCGATATGGATCTTCAGATCGGCCTGGCCCGCGCCAACAGGAAGCAGCCGGCTAGCGACCGTGGCATTGGGAAAGCCCCCACTCTCCAGCTGTTTTCGCACGCTGGCGGCTACTTGCTGAGCTTCCGGTGAATCGATCTCGGCACCGGAAGCGATACCCACGTTGATGCCTGGAGTGAGCGGCTCGATTTGAACTCTTCGAACCTCGAGTGACTTGCGCGCGCGAACGCGGAACAGCAAATGCACCGCATCGCCGTCGGGCAGTGCCTCCACGGTCGTGTCCGCAACCCGGCCCGTGTGCCACAGAGTCTTGACGTCGTGCTCGAGTTTCGCGGGATCGAGCGGCTCCCCCGCACGGCTTTCCAGTTCGATAGACGATGACGCGCCAAGCACGCGGACATCGCTCACGATCTCGGCCGCCGGAAGAGAGCCGGCCCACAAGGCGAAGAGGCAAGCGGCGCTTCTCATTCCCGGCGAGAATGCACTTGCCCTGCCAATATGCGGGTTCTTGACTCGCGCGGAATTAGTGTGTTAGCCGCTGTGACTCAAAGGGTAACCTGTGAGGGCTGCGCCACGGTTGCCGAAAAACCAGACACAGGCCGGAGGCCTGTGCCACGTGGCACAGGCATTCCTGCCTGTGTCTGGTTTTCTACGCCAGGAACCCCTCCACCGAAGCCGCCACCTGCGCGGGATGTTCCACCGTCGGCAAGTGCCCCGCTTCGTCTATCAATTCGATCCGCGAGCCTGGAATGCGGCTCGCAAATTCCTCCGCGTACGCCGGCGGAACCAGCCGGTCCTGCTTGCCCCACAGCAGCAGCGTCGGCGCCTGGATGCGATGGATACGCTTCTTCAAGCCCTTGTCCGGAATCGGCCATACGAACTTGCCCGTGCAGCCCATCGACCAGATCATGCGGATCATCCCTTCCGGGTCCGGCGTTCCGAACATCTGCTTGGCGATCGGGCCATCCGGGTCGCGCAACAAATACTTCGGCAAGTCGCTCCCCGGCGTGATGATCATCCAATTGACCACCGGAATATCCTCGCGCCACAAACCGATCGGCGAAATGAGCACCAGTTTGCTTACGCGCTCCGGATTGCTGGCCGCCAACTCAGCCGCAACCATAGCGCCAAACGAGTGCCCGATGATCGGCACTGACTTCAAGCCGAGCGCATCGAAGATCTCGTAATAGTACAGAACCAGGTCCCAGAGGCTGTCGAGATGAGAAATGGCGTCTGGATCCCCCACGCTGGTGCCGGGATGCTCGGGAGCATACACCGTGTGGCGCTCGGCCAGCTGGTCCAGAAACGCATCCCATACCAGGCCTCCGGCCCCATGCAGAAAAACTACGGGCGAGCCGCTGCCGGCCACCTTGATGTTCGGGGTGATCTTCTCCTGCCAGACGGTAACGTGGTGATCGGTAGGGGCAGTCATGCGGTCACCTCCTGTGCGGCCTTCTTGCGCAGGCCCGCCGGCCACCATTGGTTCTCCCACTTGTCATCCCACGTGGGACGAATCGCCGGGGCCACTTCGCGGAAGAAGAGATCAATGTTTTTCAGCGTGAGTTCGTGGGGCATGGAACCGATGTGCAGCAGCACCATCAGGTTCCCAACTTTCAGTTTTCCGACTAAATCCTTAAGTTGGTCGCGAACCGTCGCCGGACTGCCGCAGATCACGTACCGGTCCTTCAGAAAATCTTTGAAGCGCTTCTCCTTGAGCGATGTGAATGCATTCGCAATCATCGGATTGCGCATGGCATTGGAGAGGCTCTGATAATCCTGGTGTCCGGGCACGCCCATCCATTCCGGCGGCACGTGCAGGCCTTTGTGATAGAAGTACTCGACGTGCTTGGCGTAATCCTTTTCCGCCTGCTCGTCGGTTTCCGCAACGGTGACGAGTTGCAGAAAACCGAGCCGGTAGGGATTTAAGTCACGACCGGTTTCCTGCACGACACTCCAATATTTCTCCACGCTGCGCAACGCGGCCTGATAGCCGAAATAACTCAGAAAACAGTAGCAGTGGTTGTGCTGGGCGGCGTAGTAGAGGGTGCTGGTGCTACCGCTGCCGGGGATCCAGACCGGCGGGTGCGGTTGCTGGATGCAGCGCGGCCACAGATTCACCATGCCTAGCTGCGTGTACTTCCCGTTCCAGGCAAACGGCTCGCGCGACGTCCATGCCTTGAGAATCAGGTCGTGCGCCTCGCGGTAACGTTCCCTCTGTTCCATCGGCGTCACGCCGTAACACATGTTGATGTCCATCGGCGTTCCCAGCGGCATGCCTGCCACCAGGCGTCCGCCGCTGATGCAGTCCAGCATGGCGTACTCTTCGGCGATGCGGATCGGCGGCTGCGTGGCCGGCAACGAAGCGCCCATCTGGACGATCGCGCAATCCAAGCCATCAGTTGCGCGGGCCAACACCGACCCCATCAGGTTCGGGCTGGGCATGAACCCATACGCGTTCTGGTGGTGCTCGTTGGTGCAGATGCCGTCCGACCCGGCCTTCGCCGCAGCGATCAGCTCGTCAAACGTCCAGTTGTAATACTGTCCCACCCGTTTGGCGTCTGCCAGCTCATGAAAGGGCGGCGTCACCCAGACCGACGAATAGCGTTTTTCGAAATCATCGGGCAGTTCCCGATGCGGCATCAAATGAAACGTGGAAATGTACATAGCTCTCTCTCAACTGGGAATTATCGGCTCGCACTCAAGATCGAATTCGCCTGCGTGCCCGCCGGCACGAACTTCTCCGCCCGCTTGGCCTGCACCTCTGCGAAATAAAGGCTGCCATCCGCGCCCACCGCCATCGAGTGAATCCAGTTGACCTGTCCCGGCTTCTCTTTGCCGTTTTCGCCCTTTGGAAACACCCATAGCTGCTTCAGGCGCCCCTCGGTGTCGAGTTTCATAAAGAGCTGATCCTTGGGAGGCGTGGCCAGGGCCGTCTGGTTGGCGGGAATCTCAGACCATAGCATGGGCGAGCTGCCGCACACGTAGATCTCGTCGTTTTTGGTGATGGCCAGCGCCCACGGCGTAATGATGTTCTTCCACTCCGCGAGAAACTTGCCTTTGGCGTCGAAAACCTGGATGCGTGCGTTGTTGCGATCGGCGACATACACGCGGCCTTTGGAGTCGAGAACCAGGGAATGCGGCTGGCTGAATTCGCCGGGGCCGGTTCCCAGCTTGCCCCACGTGCGCACGAACTTGCCGTGCTTGTCGAAGACTACGATGCGATCGTTGCCGTATCCGTCGCTCACATAGACATCGCCATTCGCCGCCACTGCCACATCGTTCGGCTGGTTCAGGTGGGTCTCGTCCCCACCGGCTTGGTTGGGCGTGCCGATGGTCAGCAGCACGTTCCCATCGGTCGTGAAGCGGCGCACGGTGTTGGTCCCCGTATCCACAAACCAGAGATTACCGCCGTTATCGAACCGGACGGTGTGCGGATTCTTGAAAAGCCCGCCCTCACCCCACGACTTCACCAGCTTGCCTTCCGGCGTGTAGACCTGCACCGGAATCTTGCCGCGGTTGAACGTCCACACATTGCCATCCGGAGCCACCGCCACGCTCGACATGGCCGCGGTCCATTCGCCGCCCGGAGGCTTTTCCTGCGGCCAGTTCGGATCCACCTTGTACCCGGCGGTGTCATCAACCCGCGGATACGGCGGCATGTGCGGTACCGGCTGCGCCAGCGCCGCGCTCACTACGAAGCCCAACAACAACCACGCCTTCATAATTCACTCCTCGCCTATTGATCCAATATGTGCCGGACATCTTTCTCGTTTTCCTGGCATACGAACTCCAGCAGCTCGCCATCCGGCATCAGCATCAGGTTCTCCTTGGCAGTCCACGGCTTGGTATAAGCCTTCGGATCGTCGATCGTCACTTCCAGATCGATGTGACCGAAATCTTTGCGCCGGAAGCGTTCCGTCACGTGCAGCGCGTCCGTGAGCGGGTGGCCCTGCTGGTCCAGCCATGCCTTGCCATTGTACCCGGCGCTCTCTACCACCAGCGTGTCTCCATCCCACTTGCCGACGGAGTATCCCAACCACGTCGGATTGGGATCTTTAGGAAGTTCGCGCCCATCCATAAAAACCTGCCGGTATTGCGTGAACGCTTCGTAAAGGATGATCACCAACCCGGGAAGCTGCAGGAATTTGTAGGGAGCCGGCGCCGTATCGATTTTGGGCACGCCCTGGGGCAGGCAGTTGGCATCCGGCTCCTCCTTCGAATGCTTCCCTTCCTTACGCTCGTTGTAGAGCGCTAATGCCCACGGCTGCATGGGAACATCCTCGGGCTTCAGATCGGCCCCGAAGTTAAGAAGATATTTCGGATTGGGATTCCAGACGCCGGATAGGTCCGGCTTGCCGTCAGCCCGCCGCGGCGCGGGGGCCGCAAGATTCGGTTTGCCGTCCGGACCCTTGGGCACGTTGGGCGCCGGAATTTTGAGCCATTGGGCGGAAACGGGCAGAATCGCGGCGATCAGCACTGCCGCGGCACTACCCATCGAGCGAAGCATGTTCGGGCCTTTCCTGTTTCGGGAATTGAGTATACAACAGCAGCGAGGGCATAGCTGTATTGATGCTGCACTGAGGTGTATGATCAATAGACACTGGTAGGGCGGACCCCCGGTCCGCGGACGGCCCCCTGGCCGGCCAAGTCCGGCTTCGAGAGGCTTGAGCCGCGCGATTCGCCGGTCCGGGAACAGTAAGTGGCATTGCCCGGAATGCCCGTGCTACGAAGGAGTGGGAAGATGCTCAGAGGATTGGCTGCCTTTGTAACCGTTGCGGTTGCTGCCACGGCCCAGACTGCCGGACCCGCCAAATGGCAGAACGATCTCACGCCGATTGGCGCCGCCGATTGGAACTCCGATTTTGCAGCCCACCTGCTGGAGCGAGCCGGGTTCGGTGGAACCCCCGAGGAGATCGCCGCGCTGGCTAAAATGACGCCGGCCCAGGCCATCGCCCGCCTGGTTCGCTTCGAAGGAACCGACACAAGCAAACTACCGCCGTTTGACGAATCCGGAGTCCACGATCCTGGACTCGAGCCGTTTCCTCCCAGCCGACCCGCCGTCACCGATGAAGCCAAAAAGAACGGTGAAGCGCTCGGCATCAAAGTGATGCCCGCGGGCAACCGGCGCCTCCAGCCCGTGGTGAATGAGTTCTTCTACTGGCTCCGCGCGAGCGTTCTCGAGACCAACCGCGTGGCCTACTGGTGGGCCAACCGGATGTTGACCAGCCCGCGGCCGCTCGAGGAAAAGATGGCGCTGTTCTGGCATGGACATTTTGCCAGCAACGAAGCCAAGGTCCGCGACTACCGCAAGCTTTTGGGCGAGCTGGAGCTGTTCCAGAAGCAAGGAACCGGCAATTTCCGCGATCTCACCGTAGCAGTGGCTCAGACTCCCGGGATGCTGGCGTTCCTGGACGCCGGTGTCAACGTCAAAGGCGCAGCCAACGAGAATTTCGCCCGCGAAATCATGGAGCTCTTCACCATGGGCGTGGGCCATTACACCGAAAAGGATATCCGCGAAGCCGCGCGCGCTTTCACCGGCTGGAACTTCGTGGACCTGAAGTTCGTGGTCAACAAGGACCAGCACGACGACGGCGAAAAAACGTTTCTGGGCAAGACCGGCCGCTTCGATGGCGTCGACGTGATCGACATCATCATGAAGCAGCCGGTGACGGCCGATTACATCGCGGGCAAAATCTACCGCAATTTCGTGCGTGAAGATCTTTCGCCCGAGCTGCAGCAACAGTTGGGGGCGGTGCTGCGCCAGAACAACTACCAGATCAAGCCGCTGCTCGAAAAGATCTTCCTGTCGCGCGATTTCTACAGCCCCGCTTCGGTGGGCACGCAGATCAAGAGCCCGGTTGTGTTGGCGGTCAGCACGTACCATAAGCTCGGCCTGAAGAGCATTCCGGGCGTCCCCGATTTCAACGTCGCTACCGGCGCGCTGGGGCAACAACTTTTCTCGCCGCCGACTGTGGCCGGCTGGGCAGGTGGGCAGAGCTGGATCACACCGGGCCTGCTGCTCGAGCGTGCCAACTTTGTCCGCGACATTCTATTTCCCGATATCAACTTCCTGCCGCCCGACCGGTACACCGGCAATGGTGAAGTGCGCCGGGTTGCCGACCGCATCCGGGAGGGCATGGATATCTCGGCCGCAACGAAGGACGACACCAAGAGCGGCGTAGTCGCCGAATCGAACATGGCGGCCGACCGCGATGAGGACTTCAACACGCGGTACGGCAGCTTCCGCGGCTGGCAAATGGCTATCGAAAGAGTGAAGGCCATTCCGCGCGATACCGCCCAGGTCAACCTGGCCCAGATGGTGCGCCACCAGGACATCAGCAACACCACCCAAGTGGTCGACTATATGATTCATCGGTTCATGCGCGTGCCGCCGAGCGATGGCACTCGCCAGAAACTGATCGCGTTCCTCAATAAGGAGCTGGGCACGACGGATATTTCCGTGGCCCAATCTTATATGGAGGACTCGTTGCGCCTGCTTTTGCATTTGATGATGAGCCAGCCGGAATTTCAACTCGGTTGAGGAAGGGAGCCTAGCATGAAGAACAATCGTTTCTCGTTTCCCAAGGCCAGCCGGCGGGATTTGCTGCGCGCCGGAATGTACGGCGTGAGTGTGACCGCGGGCTCCGCTCTGCGCATGGCTCTGTTTGGACAGGCGGCCGCGGCAGTGGCTGCCGAATCCGGACCGCACGGAAAGATCCTCGTCGTGCTGGAACTGTCCGGCGGCAACGACGGACTCAACACCCTGGTCCCTTACGGTGACGACGCCTACTACCGGCTCCGGCCCAATATTGGCATTCCCAAGAACGAGGTCCGCAAGATCGACGACCACTTCGGATTCAGCCGCGGCATGGCCGGGTTCGAGCGCCTCTACAAGAACGGCAAGCTGGCCATCGTCCACGGCTGCGGATACGAGAATCCATCGTTCTCTCACTTCACCTCCATGGCGTACTGGCACACGGCCGCTCCCAACAGCGGTGAACCGTACGGCTGGGTCGGCCGCCTGGCCGATGCCATGGCTCCGAGCGCACCGCCCAACTTCATTGTCGATATCGACACCCATCAATCGCTCGCTGTGCGCAGCCGGCGGCATGTGCCCGTGGTGTTCGACGATCCCAAAAAGTTTACGCAGGAAGTTTTCTACGACGAGCGCGAGGCCCTGCAACCGGTGGCCGATACCAAGCCCATCGACAATCCAACGCGGCGCTTCCTGCTGGATACCGCCCGCAGCGCCAAAGACGCTTCCGCGCTCGTGCAGGAAGCATGGGCCAAATACCATACACCGGTGGACTACGGAATCGTCGGTCTCGATCTGCCGAAAGTTGCCGCGCTGATCGATGCCGGCATGCCCACGCGCCTCTACTACACCGCCTACCGGAACAATGCGTTCGACACTCACGTTTTCCAGAACGACACACATAAACGGCTGCTGACCTATGCTTCCGATTCCGTGGCGGCGTTCCTGCAAGACCTGGAGCGCATCAAACGCGCGGATGACGTGGTAGTGATGATCTTCTCCGAATTCGGTCGGCGGGCTCCCGAGAACGTCAACCTAGGCACGGATCACGGCGCCGCCAATTTGATGTTCGTGGCGGGCAACCAGGTGAAGGGCGGCCAGTACGGCGAAGTGCCGAGCCTGACGAAGCTCGATGTCGGCGACAACCTGATCTACACCACCGATTTCCGGCGAGTCTACGCAACCCTGATCGATGGCTGGCTAGGTTACCACGATACCCCGCAACTGCTCAACGGCCAGTTCCAGCCGTTCGACATGTTCCGCGCGTAAATTTGGTGGCACAGGCCTCCCGGCCTGTGTCCGGTTTTCGATGCCGACCGCTACTGTCCCGCCATCCGTGGCACGTGCAGCGACATCAGCACGATGGTCCCATTGATCGCGCTGAACCAGTGCGGCGTGTTCTCCGGAACGATCACGAAGTCTCCCTTAGCGATGTTCCGCGACATGCCGTTTTCAATCGCAGTGCCATTGAGGTTCGTGTCGTTGGCTCGCTTCTCGTTCACCAGCTTGCCGCCCGTCACCAGCGTCGCGCTACCATCGATCACGTAGAACATCTCGGCTTCCTTCTCATGGACCGCCGCGGGACCGACAGCTGCGCGGTATTCCAGGTTGGCGTTGTACGGCGCAAGCGACAAGATCCGTTCGGCGACCAGCGGTGCGTCGCCCTTGCGTTCGCTCTTGGCTTTAGCGATGAGAGCCGTGATCTCCGCGGAGGAGGTGAAGGTTTTCATGGCCGGGGCGGCCGGCTGCTGGGCCACTGCGGCCACAACGAATACTGTGAGAACCAGGCTGATTCCGATAGCGCGCATGCTGAGAATGCTATCACACCAGGTCGGGGCCGAAGGGCTCAGACGTTTCTTCATTGCTACAATACGAACTTAGCTCTTCGCAATGGGTTCCAATGAAAAGCCTGAGTCCACTCCGGCCAAGCTTACCGTCACGAATCTGAACTTCTACTACGGCAATTTCCAAGCGTTACATGGCATCTCGATGCCGGTTTTCGACCAGCGTGTCACCGTGTTAATCGGCTCGTCCGGGTGCGGCAAATCGACTCTTCTACGGACGTTCAATCGCATGAACGAAACCGTCCGCGACAGCCGCATGGAAGGCGAGATTCTGCTCGATTCGGAAAACATCCTGCGGCAGGATGTATCGGCAGTTCGCCGCCGCGTGGGTATGGTGTTTCAGCAGTCCAATCCTTTTTCCCAAGTCGATCTTTGAAAACGTCGCCTATGGGCCGCGGATCAACGGGTATCGGAATCGCGCGGGGGCCCTTCACCACAAGGTTGAAAGTGCGCTACGCCGGGCCGCACTCTGGGATGAAGTGAAGGACCACCTAAACCGGTCCGCTGGCGAACTCTCTGGTGGCCAGCGGCAGCGCCTGTGCATCGCGCGCGCCTTGGCACTCGAACCTGAGGTGCTGCTACTCGACGAACCGTGCTCCGGCCTCGATCCGATCTCCACGGCGAAAATCGAGGAACTGGTTTTCATGCTGAAAGCTAGCTGCACGATCGTCATCGTGACCCACAACATGCAGCAAGCCCAGCGCGTGGCCGACTATACCGGATTCTTTCTGCCGGGACGGCTCATCGAATTCGATACCACCAGCGCGATCTTTGAGAACCCGGCCAAGAAGGAAACGAAAGATTACCTCTACATGCCGCATCGGATCGCTCGCAAAGCGGCGGTATAAAGACCGCTCCCTTACCCCGCCGCGCGTTACCGCGCCGCGACCGTCAGGGAGCGGGGGTTCCTACGGATTGAGCGAAGCCAAATACGCCGTGATCGAAACGAAATCGTCCGTATTCAGCTTGGCTACCGCTTCCTTCATCAATTGGGTCCAGGGGCCATTGCGGTTGCCCTTCTGAATATCCCAAAGCTGGCGAGTCATTTGGCTAGGGGAACGGCCGGCTATGGAAGGCACGGCACCGATACCCTTCAGATCCTGGCCATGGCACGTGGTGCACCGTATCGTCTTGCCGTTCCCGCCGGTTTTCACCAATGCCTCGCCCTTCTTCAGGCTACCCGTGGGCACGTAGGCGATGAATCCGGACTTGGAGTCCCGCAGTTCGGTTCGTTCCAGATCCTCGGATACTTCGATGATGCGCTGGCCAATGGGTTCGGTCGCGCCGCCTTCCTCCGTGACCAGCATCCAGCCGTTCACGTGCGTCTTGGGCACGGTTTTGGTTTCCACCACGCGAATCCATTTCTTCGGCTTGATGGAGGCGAAGTACTCCGCGGCGATCTTGGCCTCAGCCTCCGTGGCCGCTTTGCCAATCACCAGCATGGTGGACGGCGGCCCCATTCGTGGCTCCGAACTCTTGCGCAATCCGTTGCGGTAATCGGCCATCTGCTGCTCGATATACGCAGCTGATAGACCCGCCAGGCTGGCGTTCTCGGGACGGCCCTGGCCATTGGGCAAATGGCAATATCCGCACGCACGCACATCCGGACGCCGCCCATGAGCAACCACGTCCGGCATAGCCGGATGATCGTCGGGATACCAGTCCGGCGGGTTGAACAGATCGCGCGTTTGCGGCAGCGTCAGCCCCACCGAGCTGCCCGGAACATGTTTCAGAGATCCGTCGTTCGCCGGAGGCGTGGCGCCGGGAACGGCGGGAGGATTGAGGGCATAGGCCCACGGCAAGGGTGTCGACGAAGCGGCCGGAGGCGGCGTCTGATTCTGGGCTGTGCCTGGCATGGCAACCATCCATGCCAGCGCTCCGAAAGCCACCAGCTTGACAGAGAAAACTCTACGAAGGTTCAATCGCAAATCCTCCTTACGGCGGTTACGGTAGTTTACACCCCGGCCAGGCGCGAGAGCAAAGGGGGCTGATGCAGGCGTCAGTTCTCCGACGACTTTAATGTGGGTGGGTAACCGCTCCCTTTGGTCACGGCTCGGTAAGGTATTAACGCGTGCACGTTAACGCTGCGCACCATCGCCATCCGCCCGATTCGGGGTGTGCGTTACGGAGCCGTGACCAAAGGGAGCGGTCTTTGTGACTGTTATCCGAGGACCGGCTTAATTCACCGTTTTGGCGCCGCGATTCTGTCTGACGATAGTGCGGAAGCGGCGAGCCAACTCGAGGATCCGGCCCCTACATCCAGGTCGCAGTCACTATTCGCCCGCGCCGGCAAGACTTTCAATGCCCCCGGCATCGTCACGGTCACTTCCACGATGGGAATACCGCCGCCCTGGACCGACTCGGCCGCGAACAGGGCATCCACCGGCGAAGACTCTCGACTCGTGGGGATGATTCCAATCTCCTCGATGCAGACTCGAATCTCATCCCGTCTTAGACCGAGCTCTCGTTACGGCCCGTCGGTACTGGCAACATACTGTCCTCCTCGAACACTTCGGCTCGGACCTCGATACCCCATTGAACTGCCCAACAACACTTTTTTCGCCTGATTACCGGAGGCCACCGGCCAATCGGAACTCTCGGGAGTCGCCTCGTCCTCCCAATCCAGTTTCACCACGGTCACTTGCTGACCGCATTCCAGTTGTTGCAGCAGGATTTCTCTGCCATTGGAGAAGCGCACGCCATCCCTATAAGTGAAGGCATCCGCGGTCCGCTGCACAAAAGTTACTTCCTCTGTCGCCGACACCGCCAGTTGCTCTTGAAGATGCGCGGGGATCCCGTTCAACAAAAGTCGCGCCCCCGGAGGAATACACACCGCCACCGCGAACGACGGAAATAAGAACTCGTACCAGCGACGGCGCGGGGACGACATGCCCAGGCACCCGCTGGGGAACTGCCGCACGACCAGCCGCTCCCCTGTTACCGCTAAACGGTTCGACAACCCGGCTAAAGAGTAATCACACATGAGCTCACCTGAAGTTGGATTTCAGGCCTCACGCGGGCCGAAGAACCGCAACGGGTCGGGGTTCGATTCCATTTCAGAATGCGCGGAGTGCGGGGTCAAACGAAAGAGAATAATTTTTATGGTAAAAATAAACGTTTTAAATCGGAGAGCGATTGCCGGGCACGCTCTGGTCGCGGCCCTGCTGCCGAATGCCGTTTCTGAACCGCGACCGTTAGGGAGCGGGGGTTATGGCACCAAGCTCTTACGAGAGGTGCACAATCCCCCGTTGGATTGCTGCTGTGGCCGCTTGAGTCCGGTCCTGCACGCCCAATTTGCTCAGAATGTTTTTTACGTGGTTTTTCACTGTGTGCTCGGCGATGTTGAGCGAGTACGCGATCTGCTTGTTCGCCAGGCCGCGCACGATCAACTCCAGCACCTGCACTTCGCGTGCGCTGAGATCTGGCCGCGGCATCTGCGCCGCCACCGCCGCCACGCTGGCGGAGAGATAAGTCTGGCCGGCATGCACCGCGCGAATGGCCTTCAACAACTCGTCGTGCAGAACATCCTTGGTCAGGTAGGCCGCCACACCGGCCGCCAGCGCCCGGCGGATATCCTCGTCCCCACCATAGGTGGTCAGGGCGATCATCCTGGCTTGGGGGAACTCCGCACGAATCGCGGCGGCCGCCTCCACCCCGGACATGACCGGCATTCGCATATCCAGCAGCGCGATGTCCGGCCGGTGCTTGCGGTACTGTTCCACCGCCTGCTGCCCGTTGCCGGCCTCCGCGACCACTGTCATATCCGGCTGCGTGTTGACGATGGTGCTCACCCCCACGCGCGCCACCAGGTGATCTTCGGCCACCAGAATTCGTATGGGTGCGCTCATGGCAGCGGAACCGTAACCTCTAACTCCGTGCCCTCGCCGGGATGGCTGGCCAGGCGCAGTTCGCCACCCATCTGCTCGGCCCGCTCGCGCATGCCGATCAAGCCGAAATGGCCGCCCATCGCCGAGAAGGCTTCCTGTTGCTCGAAGCCTTTGCCGTTGTCGGCAATCCGTAGATAGATCTTGCGCGCTTCGGTGTGCAGCTTCACCCAAACCTTGCTCGCGCCCGAATGTTTGAGCACGTTGGTGACGGCTTCCTGGGCGATCCGCAGCAGATTCTGCTCCATCTCCTCGGGAAGCGAGCGGGGATCGCCCGAGATGTCCACTTGCACTTCGACACCCGAGCCGGCGATCCACATCTGCGCTCCGGAGTTCAAAGCAGCCGCCAGATCGCGCCCCTCCAGCACCGAAGCCCGTAAGTCCATCACCGAGCGGCGCGCCTCCGTCAGGCTGTGACGCGCCATCTTGCGTGCCATGTCCAAGAATTGGTGGGCCTTCCCCGTGTCCTCGGGCATGGTTACCGCTACCGCGTCCAGTTGCGAAGAGATACCCACAAAACCTTGCGCCAGCGTATCATGAATCTCGCGGGCCAGCCGCGCGCGCTCCTCCAGCACCAGAGCGAAGCGGTAACGGATCTGGCGCAGCCGCAACTGGTAAATGGCCCAGCCCGCCATCAACACCGCCGCTATAGCGCTCAACCGGAACCAGGTGGTTTCGTAGAAGCTCGGCAGCACTTCAAAATTATATGCTTTCTCGGTGGCCGGCCCACCGGGCAGTTGAGCGCGCACCACGAAACGGTACTTGCCGTGAGGCAGGCTGTTGTAATCGGCCACCCGCCGGTTTCCAGCGCGCACCCAGTCCGTATCCAGGCCCTCCAGTTTGCGCGAATACTGCACTCGCTCGGGCGCGCTCAGATAGATCGCCGTGTAGCGGATCTGAACCCGGTCGCTTCCAGGATCTAGTTGCGCCGGCTGCGAGACGTCCAGCGGACGCCCGCCAACCGTCACATCTACCAACTGCAGCGCCGGAGGCCGTGCCGCGTGCCGGCGGGCATTGGGATCGATTACCGCCAGCCCGCGGGTCGTGGGGAACCACAACCGGCCGTCGGAACTTCGAATCCCTCCGCCGGGAAGCGGAAATCCAGGGGCGCACTGTGCGCTCCGTAGCCCGTCAGCAACTCCGTAGTTAATCGGTTCCAGCAGGCGCAGCTGGTGATTCGCAAAATCGTGCAGTTGCCGCTTGGAGATCCGGCTGATGCCGCGCGTGGTGCTGAGCCAGAGCGACTCTCCGTCGTCCGCAATATCGGAGATGTTGTCGCTCAGCAGTCCGTCCTTGGCGGTGAAGGCGGTAAACTTCCCGTCACGATAGGCATTGAGCCCTCCGCCAAAAGTGGCGATCCACAAGGTTCCGTCGCGGTCCTGATAAATCGCGCGGATCTGCTCATTGGAGAGTCCATCCGCCGTCGTGAACTGGCGTTTCTCGTTACCTTTGAGACGCCATAGGCCCTTACCATAGGTCCCCGCCCACACCGAGCCGTCGCGCCCTTCGCACAATGCCACAAAGGCGGTGTTCAACAGCGTGCCGCTGGGGATCACGGTCTCCAGTTGCTTGCCGTTCATGAAGCTCAGCCCTTGCGGCAGGGCCAGCCACAAGCGGCCCGCGGAGTCTTCCAGCGTGTCGTAGACGGACTCCCGGCGCAGCGAATCGGGCGGCAGAAACGTGCTGAAGCGCCCCAGGTGCAGGCGGGCCAGTCCCTCGCGCGTACCTACCAGAAGATCTCCTTCACGGGTGTCGTGTATGGAGAAGATCTCATTGCTGGGCAGGCCATCGCGCGCGGTAAACAGCCGCGAGCTGCCAGGAGAAAACTGTACCAACCCGCTATCGTGAAATCCGATCCAGAGCCGGCTCTGGCGATCCTGAAACACCGTGTCCGGATCGTCGCTCGGCAACCCCTCGCTCTTGCCGTAGACCGTGAAGACGTCGTCGCGCAGGCGGGCCAGGCCGTCGCTCGCCCCCACCCACAAATTGCCTTCGCGGTCTTCGAACAGGCAGCGCACTTGATCCTCGAATCGGCCGCCGGGCCCGGTCAAGGTCGCGAAGTGCCCATTCTCCAACCTCGCCAAACCCGCGTTCGTGCCCGCCCAAATATTGCCGTCCCGGTCGATTAACATGGCTCGCAGAAAAAGGTCCGGCAGCCCGTCGCCGGTTCCGAACCGCCGTATCCGCCCGTCCGGGGATCGCTCGATTAACCCTCCGCTGCCGGCGATCCAGAGATTGTCGCGGTCGTCGGTGGCCATCTTGGTGACCAGGTCGCCGCTCAACGTCGGTGCCGATAAGACCGTAACGAACTGGTTACCCTGCCGCTTCACCACGCCACCAAATCCCGCCACCCACAGCACGTTGTGCCGGTCCTCAAAGACCGTTCGCACGGCGCTGATGGGGAGATCTTTGCCGGCCGTAAAGACGCGAAATTTTCCGCCGCGATACTCCACCAGATCCAAGCCCGAGACAATCCAAAGCGTCCCGGCGTGATCCACCAGGAGCGGCCCGATGGCATCGTCAGACAACCCGTCTTTCGTGGTGTAGGTATGAAATTCTTTATTCCGATAGAGCGTCAGGCCGCCCGGAGTGGCAATCCACAGCGAGCCATCCGGGCCCGCCTCCAGGTTGCCGATCGAATTCGACGGCAGATACCCTTGCCCCTTATCGAAGACCGTGAAATCGTACCCGTCGAAGCGCGCCAGTCCTTCATCCGTACCCAGCCACAAATACCCGTCGGTGGTCTGGGCGATGGCGCGGATGGTGTCTTGTGGCAGCCCTTGCCCCTGGGTCCAGACCGTGCGCGAATACTGGGTCAACCCCTTGAGCGGGTCGAGCGCCATCACCGGGCCCGCCAAAACACAGCCCAGCCCTAGCCCGAGTAAGCCGCGTAACCACAAATCTGACATAGACTGCTCACTTACAGTATAGAAACAACGGCACAGGGTAAAATTAGGATAAATGCCCAAATTTGCTGTCTTGCCTTTAGCGGTCGCACTGACGCTGACCCTGTGCGCGCAACGAGGGCCGCGGCCAGCTCCTCCATCCGGCGAACCCGACGGTGCGGCGCCGCCTGCTGCAGCTGCCCCGCCGGCGCCTAAAGCGGAAGAAAAGGTTTCGCAAACCCAGCACTCCATCCAGATCGGCGGACAGACCATCAAGTACACCGCGGTGGCGGGCACCATGCTGCTGAAGAAAGAAGATGGCACGCCCACCGCCAGCATGTTCTACATCGCCTATACCAAAGACGACGCCGATGTGGCTAAGCGGCCCTTGACCTTCGCCTTCAACGGCGGTCCTGGATCCTCCTCGGTGTGGCTGCACATGGGAACTCTGGGGCCCAAGCGCGTGGTTATGGACCCCGAGGGCAATCCCACTCCCCCGCCCTACCGGTTCACCGACAACGAGTATTCGCTGCTCGATCAGACCGACCTCGTCTTTATCGATCCGGTCAGCACCGGCTATAGCCGTGCCATTCCGGAATCCACGGCCAAGAATTTTCACGGCCTCAAGGGCGACCTGCAATCCGTAGGTGAGTTCATTCGGATGTACGTCACCCGGCATGAGCGGTGGACCTCGCCCAAGTTCCTGGCGGGGGAGAGTTACGGCACCACACGCGCCGCCGCGCTCTCCGAGCACCTCCAGGACCAGTTGGGAATCAACCTGAACGGCATCGTTCTGCTCTCCTCGGTATTGAATTTCGGAGTCATCAGTTTCGATCCCGGCAACGACCTGCCCTATCCGTTATTCCTGCCCACCTACACCGCCGCTGCCTGGTTTCATAACAAACTTCCTAAAGACCTCCAGTCGGCCGGCCTGCTCAAAGCCATCGACGAATCCAAGCGATTCGCCGCCGGGCCCTACACCACGGCTCTTTTCAAAGGCGACTCGATCTCCGCCGAAGAGCGCGCATCCGTGGCAAAGAACCTCGCGCGCCTGACCGGCCTTTCGACGCAATACATCGAGGAAAACAATCTGCGGGTACGGGCTGGCCGTTTTGAGAAGGAGCTTCTGCGCGACCAACGCCGCGTCCTGGGCCGCTACGACAGCCGCCTGGAGGGAGTGGACGAAGATGCCGCCGCTGCCGGCCCCGAATACGATCCCAGTTATTCTTCCGTGCAGGGCGCGTTCACGGCTGCTTGGAACCAGTATGTGCGGAGCGAACTGAAATTCGAGAGCGACCTTCCGTACGAGGTCCTCACCGACCGCGTGAGCCCGTGGAGCTTTGAAGGCTACGAAAACCGCTACGTGAATGTGGCCGAATCGCTGCGCGGAGCCATGACCCAGAATGCATCGCTAAAAGTGTTCATCGGGGCCGGATACTACGACCTGGCGACGCCCTTCTTCTCGGTGGAATACACCGTAAGCCACATGGATTTCGACGCCAAGCTGCGCGATCACATTTCCCTGTCTTATTACGAAGCCGGCCACATGATGTACACGCAACTGAAGTCCTTGCAGAAAGCCAAACAGGATATCTCGAAGTTCATGGCTTCGTGCGTACCCGCGTCGTAATCCCGTGTTCGTGGCGCAGCCTCTCAGGCTGCCGCGTCAGCACTCCTGCCGACGCTTGGCTACCTTACTGAAAACGGAGTCGAGACGCCCGGAACGGGTCCGCACACCGGAATTCTAGACCCAGCAGGCAGGAGTGCCCGCGCCACACGCAGAACAACTTTCCCGCTGGACCCGCGTAGACAAATGGCCCAACGCGGCAGTCGTGAGCGCTTTTGGGCCGCGATGGACAAGGTGCCTCCCGCCGACCCCGCGCCGGAAGACCGGCTGCGTAGAAAACCTAGCGGATGTGAACATCCTTTATCATTCAGTGCCTGAGTTGGCAAGTCGGCAGCCGAAAGAGCTGGATCAGAGCTTTGTACGAGTAGCGCGTCATCCGCCCAGAACCTGTCGGCGAGTGACTTGGTGATATTTCGCTCGTTGCCGCCGCGCAAGGATCGCAACACCGATGAGTTGCGGCAGGCAAGCCTGCGTGCCAATCGAGAAGAGCACGGCGGGCGCGAGTCTGTTGGCGCAAATCATTATTGGTAAGTTTGCATCATACCTGTTGATCGATGGCGCCACACTCTCTATTCGCCGCGTCGAATATGACATCGAAAGGGAAATCAAAGCACTCGGCCAGTCTGGGCTCCTCGCGCCGATTGGATCGCAAAAACCCTTCTGGCCGCCGCTCCGCAGATGCCATAGCTTACACTCAAACTACATGCTCAACCGGGGCTATGCCTACACCACAATCATCAGCAGCAAATACCATGGACAAACCCTGCTCTCCCACTTGGCAAGCCTTTACCCCCA